>ENA-ORRL01000874-ORRL01000874.1-human-gut-metagenome-genome-assembly--contig:-NODE-874-length-27714-cov-9.605698_pt1 | contig 27714 bp, 19 predicted proteins | sample MGYA00242175_ERZ509134 | MGnify/ENA primary metagenome ERZ509134 (study PRJEB26280, sample SAMEA2338660) | human gut metagenome | biome: human gut; feature: human-associated habitat; material: faeces... | reverse complement strand
CCGCCCGCCTGTGCGCATTGCATTAGACGATGAAAAAATGGGAAACATATCTAAAATATGAATAAATGCTTTGATAAAAGAAGATTATTGTGTAATTTCGCAGCGTAAAAAGCGAAGAATGGACATTCTCCGAATTACTTTGGTATAAGGTATTATGTTTTAGGCCAATAACCAATAGAGTATAATTATCAATTAACTGATTAACAAATATGAGTAAAGAAAAGAAATTCTTGACCTGTGATGGTAATCAGGCTGCCGCACATATTAGCTATATGTTCTCAGAGGTGGCTGCGATTTATCCTATCACGCCATCGTCTACAATGGCTGAATATGTTGACGAGTGGGCTGCTGCCGGCCGTAAGAACATTTTTGGAGAGACTGTTTTGGTCGAAGAGATGCAATCTGAAGGCGGCGCTGCGGGTGCAGTTCATGGCTCGTTGCAAGCAGGTGCACTTACCACTACTTACACAGCATCACAGGGCTTGCTCCTTATGATACCGAATATGTACAAGATAGCCGGAGAGAACCTTCCATGCGTGTTCCATGTGTCGGCTCGTACATTGGCTTCTCATGCATTGTGTATTTTTGGCGACCATCAAGATGTTATGTCTACGCGTCAGACTGGTTTCGCAATGCTTTGCGAAGGCTCAGTCCAAGAGGTTATGGACTTGGCGGGTGTGGCGCATTTGTCTGCGCTTAAAGCGCGTGTTCCGTTCATGAATTTCTTTGACGGCTTCCGCACTTCTCATGAAATTCAAAAAATTGAGATGCTCGAGGAAAAAGACCTTGAGCCGCTTATTGACCAAGAGGCGTTGGCTGAGTTCCGTGCCCGTGCGTTGAACCCAGAGAAGCCAGTGGCTCGCGGTATGGCTGAAAACCCAGACCATTTCTTCCAGCATAGAGAGGCAAGCAATAGCTATTACGATGCCGTTCCAGCAATTGTTGAAGAGTATATGAACAAAATCTCCGAGATTACCGGACGCAAATATGGCTTGTTCAATTATTATGGTGCGGAAGATGCAGAACGCGTAATCATCGCAATGGGCTCTGTTTCACAGGCCGCTCAGGAAGCAATTGACTATTTGATGGAAAAGGGCGAAAAGGTTGGTATCGTTTCAGTGCACTTGTATCGTCCGTTCTCTGCGAAGCATTTCTTGGCTGCTGTTCCTAAGACTGCGAAGAGAATCGCTGTGCTTGATCGCACAAAAGAGCCTGGAGCAAACGGCGAGCCTTTATATCTTGATGTTAAGGATTGTTTCTATGGCAAGGAAAATGCTCCGTTGATTGTTGGCGGACGTTATGGACTTGGTTCCAAGGATACAACACCAGCTCAAATCCTCTCTGTGTTTGAGAACTTGTCACTTCCGGAACCAAAGAATCAATTCACAATTGGAATTGTTGATGATGTGACATTTACGTCTCTTCCTCCGAAGGAAGAAATCGCTCTTGGTGGAGAAGGCATATTTGAGGCAAAATTCTATGGACTTGGAGCCGATGGTACTGTAGGTGCCAACAAGAACTCGGTGAAGATTATCGGTGACAACACCAATAAATATTGCCAGGCATATTTTGCTTACGACTCTAAGAAGTCGGGAGGTTTCACTTGCTCTCACTTGCGTTTCGGCGACACACCAATCCGTTCGACATATTTGGTCAACACACCGAATTTTGTGGCATGCCACGTTCAGGCATATCTTCATATGTATGATGTGACAAGAGGTTTGCGTCCTAACGGAACATTCCTTCTTAACACTGTTTGGAGCGGAGAAGAGTTGGCAAAACACTTGCCAAATAAGGTGAAAAAATATTTTGCGAAAAACAACATAACAGTTTACTATATCAACGCAACGCAAATTGCACAGGAAATCGGTCTTGGCAATCGCACAAACACGATTCTCCAATCGGCATTCTTCCGTATCACAGAGGTGATCCCAGTAGACTTGGCTGTTGAACAGATGAAGAAATTCATCGTTAAGTCATATGGCAAGAAGGGCGAGGATGTGGTAAACAAGAACTATGCCGCTGTTGACCGTGGCGGTGAATATCAGACATTGGCAATCAATCCAGCATGGGCGGATTTGGAAGACGACGCTGTGGTGGAGAACAATGACCCTGAATTCATCAACAAGGTTGTGCGTCCAATCAATGCGCAAGACGGCGATTTGTTGCCAGTTTCTACATTCAAAGGTATTGAAGACGGTACATGGCAGCAGGGTACAGCCCGCTATGAGAAACGTGGTGTGGCAACATTTGTTCCAGAATGGAGCGCTGAAAACTGTATTCAGTGTAACAAATGTGCATACGTTTGTCCTCACGCAGCAATTCGTCCGTTTGTGTTGACGGCGGAAGAGATGGCGGCATCTCCATTTGCAGAAGAGAAAACGCTTCCTGCTATTGGAAAGGCATTTACAGGAATGCGCTTCGTTCAGCAGGTTGATGTGCTCGACTGTCTTGGCTGTGGAAACTGTGTGGATGTATGTCCGGGCAAGAAGGGTGTCAAGGCGCTTGAAATGAAGCATATTGAAACTCAGCTTGACGAAGATAAGAATTGGGAATATTGCGTAAACAATGTGACGTCAAAGCAATACTTGGTAGACATCAAGTCGAATGTCAAGAATTCACAGTTTGCGACTCCTTTGTTTGAGTTCTCTGGCGCATGCTCAGGCTGTGGCGAAACTCCATACGTTAAACTTATAAGCCAATTGTTCGGTGACCGCGAAATGGTTGCCAACGCAACGGGATGTAGCTCTATCTACTCTGGGTCTGTGCCATCGACTCCATACACCACAAACGATAAGGGTCATGGTCCAGCATGGGCAAACTCTTTGTTTGAGGACTTCTGTGAGTTTGGTCTTGGTATGACATTGGCTCATGAAAAGATGGTGTCGCGATTGTGCGACATTATGGCGGAAGTGGCAGAGTCTGACGCACCGGCAGAAATGAAAGAAGCTTGTGCAGAATGGCTCGCAGGTAAGGATGATCCAGAAGCAAGCCGTGCTGCTGCCGACAAGTTGATTCCGATGATTGAGGCCAACAAGGATAAATGCTCTTTGTGTGCGCGTCTTGACCACTTGAAGAACCACTTGGTGAAACGTTCTCAATGGATAATTGGTGGTGACGGAGCATCTTACGATATCGGTTTCGGTGGCCTTGACCACGTAATTGCATCGGGCAAGAACGTAAACATCCTTGTCCTCGACACCGAGGTTTATTCAAACACTGGTGGTCAGGCTTCGAAAGCAACTCCTCTTGGCGCAATTGCAAAATTTGCAGCATCAGGAAAGCGTGTCCGTAAGAAAGACCTTGGTTTGATTGCTTCAACTTATGGATATGTCTATGTGGCTCAGGTGGCTATGGGCGCTGACCAGGCTCAGACCCTTAAGGCAATCCGCGAGGCAGAAGCATACGATGGACCATCATTGATTATCGCCTATGCACCATGTATCAACCATGGATTGAAGAAGGGTATGGGTAAATCACAGGCTGAAGAGGCTGCGGCTGTTGAATGTGGCTACTGGCACTTGTGGCGTTATAACCCAGAACTTGAGAAGGAAGGCAAAAATCCATTTACGCTCGATAGCAAAGAGCCGAATTGGGACAATTTCACTGCATTCTTGAAGGGTGAGGTTCGCTACGCATCAGTGATGAAGGCTTATCCTAATGAGGCAGAGCAGTTGTTTGAGGCCGCTAAGGAAAATGCACAATGGCGCTACAACAACTATCGTCGTTTGGCATTGCAGCATTGGGGTCAGAATCCTGATGAGATTGAATTGAAAAAATAACGATAGTTATAAAGAAAATAGTTGAAGGGGGGCTGTACTGAAGAGTATAGCCCCCTTTATGTATCAGGATTGCTGAACATTGAGATGGTGCTTGAGCCAAAAAATATGGCTATCTTTGCAGTGTGAAAATTCTTTGGAAGGATATAGAAGGAGAATAAACTTTTGAATAGATGAAAGATGTCAGAATAGATAAATGGCTTTGGGCTACGCGGATTTTCAAAACGCGGACAATTGCCACTGAAGCTTGTAAAAAAGGACGCGTGTCGGTGTCGGGAGTAAATGTCAAACCGTCGCGCCCGGTGAAAATAGGAGAGGTCATTGATGTCAAGAAGCCTCCGATTACATATTCTTTTCGAGTGAAAGATGTGGCAGAGAATCGCATGGGGGCGAAGTTGGTCTCTCAATATTTGGAGAATGTCACAGCGCCAAGTCAATATGAATTGTTGGAAATGGTCAAAATCAGCGGATTTATAGACCGGCAAAAGGGCCTTGGCCGGCCGACAAAGAAAGATGGAAGAGAGCTGTCGAGATTTACAGATGATATGTATTCTTACAGTGATACGGATTTTGATTTTGACGAGGATTTCCTTGAGGATGAATAATTTTCTATAATGCGGAATGCAACAATGTTGCACTGAAAAAGAATTATCTTTGCATAAGATAAGCTGCGTCTCAGCATAATATTCAAGTGAGTTTGCAACTTGCATTATCTTTGTAAAAACTGGATGAAAAAAATAGGCAAGATATCGATATTGTATTTAGCGTTGGTGGCTGTCATAGCCTTCAATTTTCTTGCCATACATCATCATCACCATGAGATGGCTGTGCCTATTGTTGTGGAACTGCTTGGCTCAAACGGTGATGATGCGGATTCAGATGCTTCGCATACATGCCACCACCCTGGTATACAGAAATGCAGTTATCATCAAGCGGCACTGCGCAATGTGGTTAAGATACACATTGAGAAAAAATGTGTGGAGTTTGATTCATTTATTGCCGGAGAATCACAATTAATAAAAATAGATTCACAAGAAGATGTTGAGTTCTACGATGTTCAGCTGATTTTAAAGCCAGTCCTGGATCAAATTCAATGTCTACGAGCACCTCCCGTATATTCATTTTTGCGATAATTTGATTTATTAACACAAAAACAATTGTAAAAATGAATATGACAACAGTTATTCGCTGTCTGTCGGTTGCTGCCGTTGTTGTAATGACGGGGTGTGCTGACTCGCACAGCGACAATAAAGAAAAAGAAGAAAGCCACGGCCATGAAGAGCATGGTAATGAGATTGTTATCAAACACGAACAGATTGAAAAACTGGGTATAAAGACAACCATTGTCAACCCTTCCGAATTCCAAAATGTAATAAAGTGTGGTGGAGAGATTCTCCCATCTCCATTGTCGCAATCTGTTGTTGCGGCTAAATCAGACGGCATTATAAAATTGTCTGCGGAAATTAATGAGGGAGTGGAAATAAAAAACGGCGGTGTAGTGTGCAGCATATCCTCTGCAGGAATCTCCGGAGGCGACCCACGTGCGGATGCACGCACTCAGCTGACAGCAGCAAAGCAGAATCTGGAACGCGTACAGAAATTGTACAATTCAAATTTGGCTACAGCGAAAGAACTTCAAGAAGCGCATGTCGCTGTTGAAATGGCAAAGAATGCAGTGTCGGGAAATAGTAGCAGCAGTGTGGCAGTCAGTCCAATATCCGGTATAGTCAGTCAGTTGTTGGTAGCATCGGGCTCTTATGTGACTACCGGCACTCCAATTGCCGTTGTCACCTCAAGTGCTCGTCTTACGTTGAAAGCGTCTGTCCCGCAACGGTATTTCAATGAATTTGCATTGATCAAAACTGCTAATTTCAAACTGCCATATAGTGACAAGATTTTTGCATTGGATGAAATGCAGGGACATAGACTGACAGCTGGAACAATGGCGTCAGCAACCAATGGCTATTTTGACATTGAATTCAGTTTTGTGGGCAATGGAAGCGTTGCTCCTGGCAGCTATGTAGATGTCTATCTGCTTGGCAATCCGGAATCGGGTGTAATCTCCGTGCCGACAAAGTCGGTAATTGAAGAGCAAGGAAAATATGCAGTTTTTGTCAGAGAGAGCAAGGAGCATTTTGAGAAGCGTCCAGTGGCTATTGGCAGAACAGACGGCAAGCGTATTGAAATAACATCAGGACTCGCAAAAGGAGAGGAAGTTGTGACAGAAGGCGCAGTCTATGTGAAATTGGCAGGCAACAGCGGCGTTGTTCCTGAAGGTCATCACCATCATTAATACCAACCGCTATGCTGAATAAGATAATACGGTTTTCACTCAACAACCGCTATTTGATAATCAGTGTGTTCGCGCTGATTGTATCTGCGGGATTATATACCGTTTCCAATACGACTGTCGATGTTTTCCCTGATTTGAATGCTCCGACAGTGACCGTAATGACAGAAGCACCTGGAATGGCTCCGGAAGAGGTGGAGAAACTTGTGTCGTATCCAATTGAAACCGCTTTGAACGGAGTGAACGGTGTGCGTCGGGTTCGTTCGACATCCGATACAGGATTGTCGGTTGTTAATATTGAATTTGATTGGGGCACAGATGTTTATGTGAATCGTCAGATTGTGGCCGAGAAACTGTCGACTGTGGCTGAAACATTGCCGCCAAATGTCGACAGCCCCAAAATGGCTCCACAGACATCGATAATGGGCGAAGTGATGATTGTGGGCTTGACATCAGCCAAAACATCGCTTATGGATTTGCGCACAATTGCTGATCGCACAATCCGTCCGCAATTGTTATCGTTGCCAGGTGTTGCACAAGTCACAGTGATGGGCGGGAATGTTAAGGAATATCAGATATTGCTCAGCCCAGAGCGGATGCGTTTCCACAATGTTGACATGTCGGATGTGCTTGATGCAACAGACCAGTTGAACAGCAATACGAATGGAAGCATCCTTCATGAATTTGGGAACGAGTATTTGATAAAAGGTCAAATAAACACCACGGACACTCTTCAATTGTCATTGGCTGCGGTGAGGAGTACAGATGGAAACATTGTGAAATTGGCGGATATTGCCGAAGTCACAATCGGCAGCGCTTATCCGAAACTCGGACTTGCCACAGAAAAGGGCAAACCCGCGGTACTTATCACTGTTGCAAAGCAAAATGAGGCAAATACAACGGTGCTGGTGGAGGACATTGAAAATACTCTTGACGCAATGAAGAAGGCAATGCCGTCAGATATAACTGTTTCTACCGACATCTTCCGTCAAAGTGATTTCATAGACAATGCAATTGACAATATACAGGGTGCATTGGCAGAAGGAGCGTTGTTTGTTGTTGTGATTTTGTTTCTGTTTCTTATGGATTATAGGGCAACGATCATATCCGTGCTTGCATTGCCAATATCTGTCATAATAACACTTATCATTCTGCATGTACTTAATTTGTCTGTCAATACAATGTCGCTTGGCGGTATCGCTATTGCGATAGGCTCTCTGGTGGATGATGCTATTGTGGATGTGGAGAATGTCTATAGAAAGTTGCGTGAAAACAGGCAGCTGCCAGAGTCAGAACGGAAGAAGACTAGAGATGTTGTATTTCATGCGTCGTCTGAGGTCAGAATGCCAATACTCAACTCGACGTTGATTATTATCGCATGTTTCTTGCCGTTGTTTTTCCTGTCGGGTATGGAGGGACGATTGTTGGTGCCGCTTGGAATAGCGTTTATAGTATCGCTTGCAGCGTCTACTGTTGTGGCCTTGACGTTAACACCTGTGATGTGCGACATGTTGTTGTCGAAAGACAATCACCTAATGAAAGTTGGCAAAGAATCATTTGTGACCAGAAATTTGAAGAGAATTTATGACGTGATGCTTAAAAAAGCGTTCAGTCATCGCAGGCCAGTGTTCTGGGCTGTCTCTGCCGCGTTTGTGATTGCCGCAGGTTTGTTTTTTACGCTTGGACGTGGCTTCCTGCCGTCGTTTAATGAAGGGTCGTTTACAATCAACGTGACAGCATTGCCTGGCATCTCACTCGAGGATTCCAACGAAATAGGAAAGCAAGTGGATGAAGCATTGTTGAGTATTCCTGAAATCAAAACAATTGCCCGTAAGACAGGACGTGCCGAACTTGATGAGCATTCGCGCGGCAGCAATGCGTCGGAGATTGAGGCTCCGTATGAATTGAAGGACCGCAGCAAGGAGGAGTTGATGAGCGACATTAGAAAGAAACTGTCGATAATCCCCGGAATAAACATTGAAATCGGGCAACCGATTTCCCATCGCATCGACGCCATGCTCTCCGGAACAGAAGCGCAGATAGCCATTAAGATATTTGGAAACGATTTGTCGACATTGCACGACATAGCGACACGCATCAAGGGCGAGATTGGTGAAGTGGAAGGAATCGTCGACATCAATGTGGAGCAACAGATTCAACGTCCGGAAATAATAATTGTGCCCAATCGTGTGTTGATGGCTGAATATGGGATAACAATGTCTGACTTCCGTAAGTTTGTCAATGTCTGCACATCTGGAATTGTTGTTTCGGAGGTATATGAAGACGGCGTGCCATACGACTTGAAACTGAAGGTGGCTGATGACCGTCATAGCGGATTGTCGGCAATAGAAAATCTTATGATTGACTCCGACAAAGGTAAAGTTCCATTGTCGACAGTGGCAGAGGTGCGTTCATTATCGACATTCAATTCTATAAGTCGTGAAAACGCCAGACGAAGAATCATTGTGTCTGCAAATGTCGAGAATCGTGATTTGGTTGGAGCTGTCGAGGCAGTCAAAGATAAAATTAATGAATCCGTAAAATTGCCGGAAGGATATTATATCAACTATGGCGGACAGTTTGAAAGCGAGAAAACAGCATCGCGCATTCTTGGAATCGCAACGGTGTTTGCATTGCTGTTGGTTCTGCTCCTCTTGTATCAAGAGTTCCATCGTGTTTCTGATGCACTGATAATCCTTGTCAATATCCCGCTGGCTATGATTGGAGGAGTGATGATACTATGGATCGGTGGAAAGGAAGTAAATATTCCAGCTATTATCGGATTTATATCTTTGCTTGGCATTGCAACTCGAAATGGAATGTTGCTTATTTCGCATTACCGGCAATTGGAAACTGATGGAATACCTTTGATGGACAGAATTTTTATTGGGTCAAGAGACCGACTTCTTCCTATTATCATGACTGCGATGTCGTCGGCATTGGCTTTAATTCCAATCGTGGCGCGTGGTGCTGAGCCTGGAAATGAAATTCAAAGTCCGATGGCATTGGTGATATTGGGCGGCTTGCTCAGTTCGACGCTTTTGAATATCTTTGTAGTCCCGATTTTGTATTACGTAAACAATAAGAAGAAAACGTCAAGTCATCAAGTATGAAGAAGATTTTATTATCATTGTCATTAATGGTCGCTCCGGTGTCAATGTATGCCGATGCGTTGTCGACGCAGATATTGCAAAATAACGAAAGTCTACAGACTGCAAAATTGTCGCTGAAAGGAGACGAATTGGCATTGCGGACAGAGGGAAACCTTCCGGATCCAGAAATTGAAATGGAGATAATGGCTTTGCCGGAACCATCGCTTGAACTTACCGTATCGGAAACCATTGAATGGCCCGGCGTATATCAGATGCGTAAAAAGGCAAGAGAATGCCGTATAAATGCTTCTCAATATCTGTTTGAGTCAAAGCGCATGGAGGTGGTTAAACAAGCCCGATTGGCATATTTGGATTTAATCAACTTGAATTGCCGTTTGTCAAGACGCAGGCAACTCCTTCAAGTGCTCGACTCGATGCTGAGAAAAGTTGTCGATGTGGAAATGCGTGCGGAATTCAACGTGCTTGAAATTTCAAAGATGAAAATAGATGCGTTTGATATCGCTTCGGATATCAGTTCGATGGAGATACAACGCCAGGTTGTTTTGTCGGATCTTGTTCAGATGAATGGTGGTAAAGCATTTGAGAATGTGGATATGAACAGCACGAAATATCCGATAGAGAAGAAAGCTGTTGAACATTACATCTCGGCGTATTACAACAGTCCTGACTATATGGCGACATTGTCTGGCCTTCAAGCGGATGAGTTTGATGTAAAGGCGGGCAAACGGTCGTGGTGGCCCAATATAACATTGGGATACAAATTTACGTCGGAAGGTGAAGTGCGTGGACATGGCGCCGTTGTCGGCTTCTCAATTCCTCTGTTCTCAAATAAGGGGAAGGTGAAAGCTTCGCGAGCCATACAACAATCCAATGATTTTGCCAAAACATATCAGAGCAGAAAAGGAGAGGCCGACATACGCAGTCGTTACGACGAGGTGGAGCGGATTTCTCAATCCATTGAAGAATATGGCAAACGATTGAATTATTCAGAGGTGAAGAAGTATCTGGATGAAGCGTTGGCTGCAAAATCGATAACCATCATTGATTATCTGGCGGAATATCAGTTTATTCTCAATGCGTTCCAGAAACTTGACGATATGCAGTCGGATTTGGCGGCAAAATATATTGAATTGTCGAAGTATGACTCACTTGATTGAAAGCAGCCCGTCGGTATAGGTAATCTTACCTTCCTTTAATAGGAACCGTGCCATTCCGGCAATATCTTTGGTGGGAAAAGCCAATGTGTCGGTGATTTCTTTCAATGTGCGGCTTTTTAGCGACAGCATATATAAAATCCCGTCAGCAAGTTCTTTTTCGGAAGGACTTGCTTTTTTGCGTTCCACACATATGTCGCAGTGACCGCAATTGCAGGTGTTTTCTTCGCCGAAGTATTTCAAAATCTTGGCTTCCCGGCATGATGTTTGGTTGGACACGTAGTCAATCATAGAGTTAATCCTGAGTTCCAATCGTTGTTTGCCGACCTCATATGCTTCTTTGTGAATTGTGAGATGCCGGGGTTCCATGCGGGAATATGGGAAGAAAATGTATGCGGTACGCTTTCGAGGAATGTATGTGATAATGTGCTTGCGGCTTAAAAACAGAAGAGTCTCGTATATTTTATTTACGGGGATGTTGTGCTTGTATGCGATTGTAGGCTCGTCGATAAAAATATAGTCGGAAAAGACGCCGGCAAAATTGCGTAGGATCAATTCGAGCACATTGTCCATTTCAGGTGTCATGCCCTCTACATTGTAAAGTTCCCATTTCTCTACCAAAATCATAATTCTTGACAGAGTGTCAACTTCATCGATATAATCAATGTATTGACATGCCGACAAAATTTTAAGAGCACTGTATGTTTGACGTTCAGGAAGTTTGAATGTGGTGCAGAACAACTGTAGGTTAAAATCGAAGACTTTGTCATAGCCCGCTCCGATTCCAAGACCTAAAAAATCGCACATATGGGTGTATACGTCCTTTATGAAGTCTTTTGGCGGAAAAGCTTCAGAGATGCGGCGTTTTAGAGTGCCTTCATCTTTGGAAGACACGAGGAGCATTACGTATGCTTTTTTGCCGTCGCGTCCCGCGCGTCCCGCTTCCTGGTAATATTCTTCGAGGGAGTTCGGAACATCAAGGTGCATTACAAAGCGAACGTCGGGTTTGTCAATGCCCATTCCGAACGCATTTGTAGCAACGATGATGCGGATTTCACCACGTTTCCATTTGTCTTGTTTGTCGCGTTTTTCCTCTGTCGGAAGTCCCGCATGGTAATAATCGGCCGAGAATCCCTGTGATTTCAGTTGCTCGGCAATGTCTTTGGTCTTGGCTCTGCTCCTGACATAGATTATTCCGCTTCCATAAATCCTGGACAATGCGGAAAATAGTTTCTCGGTTTTGTTCTCTTGATGTCTGACAATATAAGATAGATTGTCGCGGCGGAAACTTTTTCTTATGACATTTGGCTCCTTGAATTGCAGCTGCTGCATTATGTCGGCAACAACGGCAGGAGTGGCGGAGGCTGTAAGCGCGAGAACAGGAGCGTCTGGAAATAATTGACGTATCGACGCAATGTTCAGATACGATGGGCGAAAGTCATATCCCCATTGTGAAATACAGTGAGCCTCATCGACCACAATCAAGGATACCTTCATTCGTCTGAGAGATTCGATAAACGAAGATGAAGCCAAGCGCTCTGGTGAAATGTAAAGAAACTTGCACTTTCCGAACACGCATCGGTCAATGACGTTTCGGATTTCTCCATGGCGCAGTCCAGAATGAATGTAAGCTGCGTTTATGTGCCTGTCGCGCAATCCGTCTGCCTGGTCCTTCATAAGAGCAATCAACGGCGTGACAACAATTGTCAAGCCGTCAAGCAGCATCGCCGGCACCTGAAAAGTTATTGATTTTCCGCCACCGGTAGGCAGCAGTCCAAGAGTATCCTTCCCGAGCAAAACAGAGTTGATAATTTCCTCTTGTTTAGCTCGGAAAGAATCATAGCCCCAATAGCGTCTCAGTGTGTCGTGAATTGAACCGCGGTCCATTTCATATCAATTTATACGAATCTCCTTTACAAGCAATTGGTATTTGCTCACATTGTTCGGATGTTTGTTTTCCTCAATAGTGTAGCATATGTCGAATGGCTTGCCTGATTTGATGTGGCTGAAATACTGCGCCATATTGAAAGCAATTCCGTTCAACACTTTCCCGGAGCTGTTGTTTACCAATTCCAGTTTGATGTGTTCGAGATTCTTGCCAACCAACTTGCTTGTGCCATAGTCCAATACGTTCTTTGAACAGAAAATTGGCTTCTGATTTCCAGGTCCGAATGGATTGAACTTGTCGAGAAGCGACAGGAACTCAGGCGTAATCTCCTCAAATCTCAGATATGCGTCAATGTCGATTTGCGGAGTCATTTGATATGGTTTTATCGTTTTGGCGACATATTCCTCAAACCTGCGTGAGAATTCCGGAATGTTTTCTTCCTTCAGCGACAATCCGACGGCATAGGTGTGGCCTCCGAAGTTCTCAAGCAAATCGCGAGAAGCCTCAATTGCCGAATAAATGTCGTATCCCTGTACCGATCGTGATGATCCAGTCGCAATCCCGTTTGACAGAGTCAGCACCACAGCCGGCTTGTAGTAAAGCTCGGTCAGACGTGAGGCTACAATGCCAATGATGCCCTTATGCCAGTTTTTGTTGTAGATAACGATTGACTTGTGGTCGGAATCGATTTCTCCACGATTTTCCAAAATGGCATTGGCTTCTTCTGTGATTCGTTTGTCGAGTTCTTTGCGGTCGCGGTTGTACTGGTCGATGCTCTTTCCTTTGGCGTACGCCTCATTGAGGTCTTTGGTGGTGAGCAGATCGACGGCCTCCATGCCCGATTGCATACGCCCGGACGCATTGATGCGTGGCCCGATTTTGAAGATAACGTCGCTGATGGTTATCTCCCTGTTTGCCAGATTGCAAATCTTTATGATGCTCTTCAGACCCAAATTGGGGTTTGAGTTTAGCCGCTTCAATCCGTGGTATGTCATGATCCGGTTTTCCCCGGTCATTGGCACAATGTCGGCAGCGATGCTGACGGCGACCAAGTCAAGAAGACTATACAACTCATTCTGATTTGTCAGCCCGTTACTCTTGGCGAAGGCTTGCATGAACTTAAATCCTACGCCACACCCGCAGAGGTGAGGATAGGGATAAGTGTTGCCTTCCATCTTGGGATTAAGAATGGCATATGCCTCCGGCAAAACGTCGTCGGGGACATGGTGGTCGCATATGATGAAATCAATGCCTTTTTCTTTGGCATAGTGGATTTCATCAATGGCCTTGATGCCGCAATCCAGCACAATTATAAGTTTGACACCAATAGATGCAGCATAGTCAATACTTTTAATTGATATGCCATATCCTTCTTCATCACGCGTTGGAATGTAGTATTCGATATGCGAATAATAATTCCTTAGATATTTGTATACCAAAGACACCGCTGTCGTGCCATCGACATCGTAATCTCCATATACCAATATCTTCTCTTTTGCCCCCATTGCCATATTAAGCCTATCTACGGCCTTGTCCATATCCTTCATCAGGAATGGATCATGCAAATCAGACAGAGAAGGGTTAAAAAAGTGTTCAGCGTCATCTACAGACGTGATGCCCCGCTGAACAAGCAGCTCAGCTATTGCTGGGCTGCCGGCGTATTTTTTCGCCAACTCGATCTCTAAATCTTGTTCTTCTGATGTAAGGGGTAAGTAATTCCATTTACTTATCATTTATATTGTTTTTATTTTTATCTGTCTCAAAGCCTTTTACAGGCTTGGTGTGCAATGATTAATGCATTGCTGTCAGGAGCGGTTTATGGCGATTGTCTGCCTATTGTCGCAGTCCGTTCCGGCTGCCATTGCGCTTTGCTCCAAAGTTAACGCAAATATACTTATTGTTTTTTATTAAACAGGCAGACTTGACCGTGATTTTTTCAAAAATAAAACAAAAAATGCGGCTGTGAATTTAACAGTCGCATTACCCTTTTCAGCACACATGAACATCCATTTGTGGGAACGGGAAGTTGATGCCGGCTTTTGGAAGTTCGTTGTAGAACCGCGCGTTCATGTCAAAGTAGACATTCCAATAAAGACTTGTCGGAGCCCATACGCGGACAACGACATCGACACTGCTTGCCGCGAGCGCGCTCAGAGCCACAAACGGAGAGCAGTCGGTTTTCGCTAAGCGAATTTCTTCAGCTGGCTGCTCCTGTTGGCTTTCGGATTTGTTTTTCTTGCGATGAAACATCTTCCACAATCTGGAGTGATGTCTCTCAAACTCGATGTTCGGTAAAAACGAGGGTCGGGCGGAAACATCGGCGTCTTTAAACCGCATGGCTCGGTCGTCTTCAATGTATTTCTTTACAATGCGGTCGTCTTCGTTGACAATGCGTAGAATCTCTCGTTTTGCCACTTCATAGTCATCACCATAGGCGATGCTGATTGTCCAGTCTATGCGACGGTAATCTTCACGGCTGTAATTGTTTATACTGCCGGTTGACAGTCCTCCATTCGGGATTGAAATCCATTTGTTGTCACCCGTATTAAGGATTGTGTTGAATATCTGAATTTCTTTCACTTTTCCAGTGAAGCCTTGAAACTCAATGAAGTCTCCAACTTTGTATGGTTTTAGAATGAGAATGAGCACACCTCCGGCAAAATTCTGCAATGTCCCGCTCAGCGCCATACCCACAGCGACACCAGCCGATGCAAACAAGGCGATGAACGAACTTGTTTCTATGCCAAGTATGGAAATGGAGATTATTATCAAGATGAACAGCATCACTATTTTGACAAGGCTCAACACAAATGTGGCAAGCGACCTGTCAACTTGTCGGCGATGGAGTATTTTGTTTACGCTTTTGTAAATTTTATTGATGATAAGTTTCCCGAGGTAAAACACCACAATGGCTATCACAAGACGGAGTACCAAATCAACGGCACTTGAAACAAGTTTGTCAACCACTTGCTCTATAGGCAATCCGTTGGCGACATCCGACAGTTTGTGGCTGCTGCTTGAGGCTGTTTGGATTGATGATATGTTTGAAATTATAAAACTGAGAAAATTCATAAACGTTGTATTTTCCACAAAAATACAAAAAAAAATCCTATGGTCGAAACATTTCCAATCGGAAGAAGGTATCTTTGTAGACAATTATGCAAAAAATAAAGAAGATGACAAAGATAAGAACCATTGTCCTGATGCTGGCTTTGACGGTAATACCATCAGCTGCTATTGCTGCAGAAAATTATATGTCGTTGCTCGACCAGATCGACAAGGCTCTGACAAGCAGAGACTGGACATTGTCGGAGCGCTTGATAAAGACGGCTTTGGAAATGGAGCCTGCAAATCCAAGCAACTATTTATTAATGTCGAATTTGGGGACAGTTTACCGCAATCAAGGCAAACTGGATGAGTCTTTGGAGAATTACAATATGGCTCTGTCCGTTGCGCCTAAGTCAACGACAATACTTCATAATCGTGCGGCTTTATATCTTGAGATGGACAGTGTGCAGTCGGCGTTGGCCGACTATAACAAGTTGTTGGATATAAACCCTTCTGATTGCATCGCGTTGAACGGTGCGGGCATGATTGCATTGGAGGTTGGCGATATAGGGCAGGCGGAAGGTTGTTTTGACAAATGCTTGAAAACGGATGCCGGAAACATGGACGCCAAACGTGGCATGGCTTTGCTCCGCAGGCTGAATGGAGAATATGACAAGTCGATATTGTTATATGATGACATTATAAAAAAAGAGAACCGTTCGGTGAATTATTTGAATCGGGCAGAGTGTTATATTGCTGTAGGAAAATATCAAGAAGCCCAGAATGACCTTTCGGAGGCGCAGAAATTAGATCCCAAATCATCAGATTTGTATTTGCTTAAAGCTCGCATGGCACAGATGCAGTTCCGTTACGACGATGCCTATGGCTATGCGATGGAGGCTGTCAAACTTGGATGCGACAAAAGTCAAGCATTGCCATATTTAAAGAAAAAGGACAGGTAAAACATTGTTGCTTTGTCGAATTTTGATTAATTTTGCAATGTATGGAACTTGTTAATTATATCGAATGCTTGCTCAGAGACAATGATTGTGTGATTGTCCCGGGTTTTGGTGCGTTTATTTGTCAGAATGTTGCGTCAAGCATATGCGACGGTGTTCTGTTGCCGCCATCCAGGTCGGTGGTCTTTAATGCTGCATTGACGCATAACGACGGCCTTGTTGCCAATGCCTTTATGAAACAGACGGGCTGCGGATATAATGCAGCGGTAGCGAAGGTGGAAGGCGACGTGAAGACCATAAAAGAGTCTCTTGTTGCAAACCATTCGTTTGATTTCGGTAAGATAGGTTCGTTCCATTACTCTGATGCGGGTTGCGTTGTGTTTGCTCCGTCGGCAGTTGGACTGTCGGGGGTTAATTTGAGCAACTATGGATTGCAGCCTGTCAGGATTCAGAACGTCGTAAAATCAGAAGAAAAAGCCCCACATCGTAGATTCTCGGAAATTAGGATGAATGCATTGCGCATGGCTGCGTCTGTTGCGGCGATTATAGTTCTTGTGCTTACATTAACGACTCCTATTGCGATTGATTCCCTTCCGGACAAGGCAAGTGTTGCGTCAATATCGGCAGCTCAGCCTAAGGCTAAGGGTGGAAACGTTGTTGAAAAAATGACAAAACGAGCAGTCAAAATTGAGTCAATTGACATCGAAGCTGTGGAGAAAGGCGTTGGTGGCGAGACGGAAAAAAAATATAGTGTAGTGATAGCTTCGCTTAAATCGTATGGTCAGGCTAAAAAATTTGTCGAGACCTCGTCTGAGACCGGGCTGGTTATCATAGATGCCGCCAAAGGTTCTTCAGTCTATAAAGTTGCATTGGCAACAGGCGACACAAAAGAGGAGATGTATTCATATATTCAGAAGAACGGCATCACTGAAAAATATCCTGATGTTTGGGTTTGTAGAAACTAAACAATTGACGCTTAGTTTATCACATCTTTAATATCTTCGATGTTTACCAAATTATTTGCAATTGCATAGATTGCCAGACCGGCAGGGGAGTGTATCTGCAATTTCCTTGAGATGTTGCGGCGGTGCGTAATAACCGTATATATTGAAATAGACAATGTGTCGGCTATCGCCTTGTTGGTCATTCCTTTTACAACGCAGCCGATGATTTCCTTTTCCCTGGCGCTTAAGGCATCTTGTTCGGAAGATTCTTCGTCAGGCTCATTGACAGCTTCTTTGATTTTACTGCAAATCGTTTCGATGTCATCATTAATAGAAATTGTTGTGTCGTAGTCAGACAGCAACTGGTTGTCGATAAGTGATGACGTCAGTGCCGCAATTTTCAATGATGGATATGTTTTCCGGATTGTTGTCAGATTCATGCCAATTGCAAAAAGCGGATTGATAATCAACAAATCTGGAGTGTGAAGTCTTAGAAAGATTGTAAGAGCCTCTTGATTTGTAATTTCGTTGATTCTGAAATTGAATTCCGAAAAATGCTTCAGAACCGATGCAAGACCGCTTCGCATGATGACCGATCCATCTGCAATTGCAACTTTTATATCCTCTTTACTTTTCATCGGTCAAATTCTGTTCTAAATTCAAGACAACAGGGGTAAACACATTGTCTTCAAGCCGGCAGTGTGTCCTTAAATCTGATTCGCAGTTGAATATGTCAAACAAAGTGTCGTTGAGAAGGTTGTTGCATTTTGTCTGCGGATAATATTTGATTAAAATGTTTTTCAACTCTTTCAATTTCTCGTTTATATGATTGTGGTGTTCCGCAAATTGTGCAATTGAGAAATTGTTGGATTTGTGATGTTTAATCAAATTGTCAGCATATGAGAAAATATGGTTGTTCTCATATTCCATATGGCGTCTGACTTCATCTACATATTTGTCGTAGAACATCAAAACTGTTTTGATGATGTCATTCTTTTCTGGCTCCAATTCCAACGCATTGCAGAGTTTTTGCCGTATGGTTGGTAAACTGAAGTCCAGGAAATACGAATGCGCTTGCTTCAGATAGTCTACAAGGGCGGGAAGTGACACGGAGTCATAGTTGAATGAAAACTCTCCGCTGTAGGAATCTTCATTTACAAAATTAACAACAATAAGAAAAGTATTGCAGTCAACACCTTGTTCATTGCACACCTCGGCTACGGTCTTCTCGCCAAATCCTAAAGGCAGGCCGAAGCGGCTCATGACTGAAATCAGTGAATAATTTTCGCTGATAACATTGCTCATCTTGTCGGTGGGTTTATATTTGTGAAAATTATCCATTACATCCTTTTTTGTTTGCAAAGTTAAACTTTAATCCAATCGATGACAATACCTACAAATAGGTATTGTCACCACTTTTTTTCATATCTTCTAAGTAATAAAGCCATATCGTGATGTAACGATATGACTGCTTGATTCCCTGTATGTTCCGTTATTTCAGGCGGAAAAAATATCCAATTGACGCCATAATTCCGATGCTGTTGGAGGCCGCGAATATATCTTTTTTATTGGCTCCGAAAATGTTGTTCAGTCCATAGTAGAACCTGCCTTCTATAAGTATGGAGTTCTTACGGTTTATTGCCCATTCTGCGCCAATTCCCGCAGATATGCCATAGTCCACTTTGTGTTTAATGGGCATGGCGAATTGTTCCGTATTGCGATTTTCCGAAGGAAATCCCTCTAAAGAGGAAAAATTGTTGATGTCAAAATTAGAATTTGTCTTTTCCGCAATCATGAAACCTATCTCTGGACCTGCGTTGAAGAAAAACTTTGCTTTCTCAGAACCAAAATAGATATGTGCCAGAAGGGGTATTTGGATATACGACAAATCTCTGCTGTATGAATATGGCGCTTCCTCAAAATTTTCTTTCCATCCTCGTTGCTCGAAATTCACCTCGCCAATAAGCCCGAAATGATTCTCTTCGATATATCGGAACATAATACCAGCCATCGGACCTGAATGAAACTTTTGTGGCACACTGGGTGAGAACGTGGTTTGAGATAAAGAAACCCCACCTTTTGCGCCAATGCTGAAAGCTCCAGAATAGTGGTCCTCTGCGACAGAAGTCAGACTTGATATCAAAAGTATACTTGCTATTACGTATTTTTTCATTATTTCAATATATGTTTTTCTACACCTTTTGTCGTGTAGTTGTAAATAAATGAAGCGGTGTTGACAAACCCTCCCCAACTGCTTGTGCGCACAATGTTGATGCCGATTTCCAAACCGTCGGTTGCTTGCATAGGCTTGTTGAAGTCGTTGCCGTTTGCAATGACAGCATTTATGAAGAACGACATCGTGTCATAGCCCAATTCACTCATGTTAGGGATTGAATTGATTGGGCTTTCTCCGTACCAATATTTGTATTTGCTGTCAAACTTGTTGTTGCCTTCAATCGAATAGCGAGAGAACAGGCATACGTTGTTTGCGCGCAGGAAATTCTCATATTCGTTGTATATCGACCATTCAGGATAGCCAAGAATGCTGAATTTTCCATCATTCGCAGGATCAGCAGCCAATTCATCGACCAAAGATTTCAGCTTTTTTAATGCGGATCTGGAGCTTGACGTCGGAACGAATAGCGTGGGGTGTTGACAAACGAAGCCGTTGCTCTCCGATAGGTTGACAGTCTGCTTTGGCAGATTTGTCATTTTTAAATATTCAATCAATGGTTTGTCGTCTTCCGACTCGTCTTTTAAGAAAACGATTTCACAGTTTGCATAATTGCTCTCGACATAAGAACTTACGGAAGAATACATATATGACGACGGAGTGTTGACTTGGAAAAAGCGATTGTTGTTGTAGCACATATCGTTGTTGACTGAGAAGGAATTAATGACATTGATTCCGTTCTTCTGTCCAAAGTCGACAATCGTTTTCAGCAAGTTGTCCTCAGAAGGGGCAAAAATCATATGCGCATTGGCAATCTCTTTCTTGCTCAAGACGGTTGATATGTTGGCATCTGTAACATCGTAAGCATAAAGATTCAATTTTGACTTAGTCTTAAGGTCGTTGACTGCCAGCAATGCCCCACGATAGAAGTCGCGGTAGAACAAAGCCTGTTTGCTTTTGTTGGTATTCTTTGCCTCAAAAGGAAATAAAATGGCAATGTTGACGCAGTCGTTGATGTTGTCGTCTGACGTTTCGCGGAAAGCTTGTCTGACAACCGTGGTTGAGTCAGTTTGGCTTTCATTCGCAATAGGGACAACCACATACGATCCACGTTTTAGTTTGTCCACATCGGGATTTGCTTCTTTCAGCTGTTCTTCTGTAATTCCATATTCTTCGGAAATGGATTCAAACGAATCGCCTTTTTCAACTTTGTCGTGTACGAATACCGTTTCAGGTTTGTCATTTTCTTTATTAGCGTTGTTGCTTGGAGGAATAAGCACAGTCATTCCAACTTGGAAATTCTCAGGCGATACACCTGGATTCATTTCAAGCAAATCTTTCAAATCGACGTTGAAATTCACAGACAGCCGATAAAGTGTGTCGCCAGGCTTGACGGTGTATGGCACAGCTTCTTGCTTGTCGTTGCCGACAGGAATTGTCAACACAGAGTCTGCTTTAAGTCCGGTCCTTGCTTGGGGGTTTGCTTGCAGCAGTTCGGCGACAGAGAGTCCGTACATTTTGGCAATGCCATACAGCGTTTCACCGTTTTTTACTGTGTGCTTATGCTCTTTTGGACGAACGACTGCCTGCCGTTTGACATATGCGTCAACCGGGAAATAAAGCACCTGATCTTTCTTTAAGCCGGTTGCAACCGAAGGGTTGTACTTTACGATATCCTCTTTAGGTATGTTCAACTCCCGGGCTATGCCGTAAATAGTCTCTTTCTTTTGCACAATCCGGTAATAATAGTCGACGCCGCCGATGTTGCGTGTCGGCAGGTTCAATTGGGCAAAAGCGGCTGCCGAGCAACTGGCCAGAGTTATTGCAGCAATCCATTGTCGTATCATTCCTTCAATCTTTTTGTTTTATGCAAAAATACGAAATAAATTAAATATCAAGGCGCAGGTTATGGAATAATCACACGGTCTCCTATCAATTGTTTGCGAATTGCTCTGAGTTGAGACAGCTCTTGCATCAATTGCTCGACTCTGTTGATGTCGCCTGACGCTTGACATAGGAGCTTTATTTCTTCCTGAATTTCCTTGATGCGCTGAGACAACAGTGCGTCTTTCCACACGTTGAGAGACAACGACACCAGGTCACGAAGACGGTCGTATTCCGATTCCATATCGGACAGTCTCGTGTGCACTTTGCTGAGTGGCTCTTTTTCTATGACAAGGTCCAACGTCGTTTGCCTGATTTCGTCATCCTGGTCTGAACACAGTCTTTTTTCAAGATATTCTTTTTCAAAATCAATGAGTTTGTTTTTGAAATCTTTCTGTATTGACTCGACCAACCGTTCTTTCGCTTTTCCAACTACGGTGTCTGACAATTGCGCTATCTGCACTTTTTCTCTCATTTCCTTGTCCAGACGATCTGCTTCGCCAGGCAGGTCTGCATAGAAGTCGGGGAGGAAAGACAACGCTCGGTCAAAAATCTTTTTAAATGCCGGTACGCTGAAAGATATTGACTCGGATGTCAGTTCGACGTTTACCGCCTCCACAAGCGTGACGTTGGAGAATCCGCCATCTGGGTTTTCAATCTCAAACAACTCATTGCACATGCCATATTTGGCAATATATCGGATAATGTCTGTCTCGTACATCCTCAGCGATTTGGATTTGACGGTTGCCGCATTCGACGGCTCTGTGCGTACGGTTGGAGAGGATGTTGTCTCGGTTTCTGTGGTACTTTTGCCAGAATGGTCTTTTGCCTTGATGCCCTTTGCCGTTTTCTTCACCTCTTCGGCAAGTATCTTCTCGTCAATTTCGAAGCGCTTGCTGCATTCTTTTATGTAAACGGCGCGTGTGATATTTTCGGGGATGACAGAAATGGATTTTACAATGTCTTGTATCGCCTCGGATTTTTTTATAGGGTCGTTTTCAAGTCCTTCCAGAAGAATGGATGTCTTGAATTTTATGAAATCAGTCTCGTTGGCATCAATAAATCCTTGAAACTCTGAAGCATTGTGCTTTTTGGCGAAACTGTCGGGATCGTCGCCGTCAGGCAACAAAAGCACTTTGACATTCAGTCCTTCTGCCAAAAGCAGGTCGATGCCTCGCAGGGAGGCTTTGATGCCGGCCGAGTCGCCATCGTACAAGACGGTGATATTGTCTGTGAAGCGGTGAATCAGTCTTATCTGTCCTTCGGTGAGAGATGTGCCTGAAGACGCCACAACATTCTCGATGCCAGCTTGGTGCATTGACAAGACATCTGTATAGCCTTCAACCAAGAAGCATTTGTCTTTTTTTACAATTGCCTGTTTGGCTTGGTACAATCCGTAAAGCTCGTTCTTTTTCTTGTAGATAATTGATTCTGGAGAGTTTACGTATTTAGCGGGGTCTTTTTTCAATGTGCGACCGCCAAACGCTATTACCTTTCCGGCAATGTTGAGCACCGGGAACATGACTCTGCCTTTAAAACGGTCGTATACGCCGTGCTCTCCCTTGATACACAGTCCGGACTCTATGGCATACGTCGGATTATAGCCATTTTTTTTGATGGCATTGTAGAGTTCCGACCGGCCTTCCATAGAGTATCCAAGATGGAATTTCTTTATAGTTGAGTCGGTAAACTCGCGTTCGTAAAAATAAGAAAGGCCGACACTTCGTCCCTCGTCTGTGTTGAAAAGATTGTCTTCAAAATTTTTCAGTGCAAAATCATTCACGAGCAGCATATTCTCACGTTCTGACTGTGCCTGCTTCTCTTCGTCTGTAAGCTCCCGTTCCTTTACCTCGATGTTGTATTTTTTTGCAAGATATTTCAGTGCCTCATAATACGACATCTGCTCGTGCTCCATAATGAAATTGACTGGACTGCCACCCTTGCCGCAACTGAAACATTTGCATATGCCTTTTGATCGGGAAACGCTGAAGGAGGGCGTCTTCTCATTGTGAAAAGGGCAAAGCCCGACATAGTTGGAGCCGCGACGTCGTAAATGCACGAAGTCGGAAACAACGTCTACAATGTCGGCTGCGTCAAGTATTTTGTCTACTGTCTCTTTGTCAATCATTCCGTATAGTGCAATTTTATAAAAGCCTTCATCCTTGGAAACGGCAAATGGATGAAGGCTTGTTCGGTTAAATAAAAAGTATTATTTACATAATTCCTTTCTCACGGAGGCGCAATTGCCATTTCCATGCAGACTTCATAGTGTCGGCAAGTGGAGTTTCAGCTTTCCAGCCAAGCACTGTGTTGGCTTTGTGCGGATCTGCCCAAACCTTTTCAATGTCGCCTTCTCTACGTCCAACAATCTTGTGAGGCACAGCCACTCCAGTCGCAGTCTCAAATGTGTTGATGAGCTCAAGTACGGAAACGCCTGAACCTGTGCCAAGATTGAATATTTCAATCGGGTCGGTGTCGGGATTGTCAAGCATTCTGCTGATTGCAACGACATGGGCTTTTGCCAAATCCACGACATTTATAAAGTCGCGGATGCATGACCCGTCGGGAGTGTCGTAATCATCGCCGAAAACGCTGAGCTCTTTGCGGATACCTATCGCCGTTTGTGTGAGATACGGAATCAAGTTTTGAGGCACTCCATTCGGCAACTCTCCGATTTCTGCACTCGGATGCGCTCCGACAGGATTGAAATAGCGGAGGATGATGCTCTTGTATCCCACGCCGGAATTGATTGCGTCAGTGATTATTTCCTCGCTGATTTGCTTGGTGTTGCCATATGGTGAAGTTGCCTTCTTTATAGGGGCATTTTCATCAACAGGATTCTTGTCGGGCTCACCATAAACTGTGCATGATGAAGAGAATACGATTCCTTTGACGTTATATTCGGGCATCAGCTCCAGCAGGTTGGTGAGAGTGTTCAGATTGTTGCGATAGTAGAGCAGCGGTTTATGTACAGATTCACCGACAGCCTTGCTTGCTGCGAAATTTATGATGCCGCAGATGTCGGGATATGTGTCAAACAATTTTCGGAGAGCCGCCATGTCGGTACAGTCCGCTTCTACAAAATCCGGACGGATGTGTGTTATGTTTTCAATTCCATCAAGGACATCTATGTTGCTGTTTGACAGATTGTCAATGATGACCACTTCATACCCTGCATTTTGCAGTTCAACTACGGTGTGAGAGCCAATGTAGCCCGTTCCACCTGTGACAAGAATGCGTTTTTTCATATAATGCTAAATTTTTCTACAAATGTAGTGAAGTTTTTCGATATTCAGAAAGATATCCGGTAAAACTATGGGGTGTTTCCTCTGAAAATCGTTCTTGTTTTTTATTGGAAGAACGTTGAAAAGAAACTGCGCTATGGAAGTTCTATGAATGACTTCCATAGCGCAGTTTTGACATTTGGGAAACTCTTGTTTCGAAAAAGCCGAATCCTGTTATCTATTGTTTTTAATTGCAAAAACGCATATAGCTCCAGCTAAGAGCAATGCGCCGGAAACAATCATCATGCTGCTTTGGTGAGATCCAATCAAATTGAGGACGCCACCGCCGCAGACTGCTGCAAAAATTTGAGGAATGCAGATTGTTCCATTGAAGAGGCCTAAATACGCGCCCATATGTCCGTATCCTTGCAGAGCGTTTGTTACAAATGCGAATGGCATAGCAAGCATAGCTGCCCATCCGGCGCCAACCATCAGGAACGGAATGAATTGCATATACTGGTCGTGCAGGAACGGAATCATGCAGAAGCCAATCGCACCGACAGCCAAACTTAAAGCGTAAGCCATTTTGGCGTTTTTGAATTGAGGAAGGACAATGGCCCAGAGCACGCTTCCTACAGCTTGCACGGCGAAAAGAATTCCAACCCAGTTGCCTGCCTCTTGAAACTCGGCGGAAGTAGGGTCGGTTGTGTCCCATACGGTTTCGGCGATAGCGCCTGTTGAGTAGTTCCAAAGGTATAGGAATCCTGCCCAGCAGAAAAATTGAACCACCCCGACTTTCCAGAATGTGGATGGAGCTTTGCTCAACAAGGAAATCCAAGATGCGCTGTCTTTGTCGGATTCAGATTCGTTTATGACTGCGCCGTTGTATTCTGCGTATTGCTTCGGGTTCCATTCCCGTACTTTCATAGTTGTGTAAATCACACATAAAATCAAAATGGCTGCTCCAATATAGAATGACCAAATTACAGAATCAGGCACAACGCCTTTTTCGGCCGTGTTGCTAATGCCGATAAACGTGAACAAGAATGGAAAAATATATCCAGCCACAGAGCCTGCGTTACACAGGAAGCTTTGGATAGAATAGGCTTTTGCCTTTTGCTTCTCATTAACCATGTCGCCGACCAGCATTTTGAACGGCTGCATTGCCATATTGATGCTTGTGTCGAGAAACATAAGAGCCACCAATCCGAAAACCATCGCACCGCTTACTGTCAAACCAAACGATCCTGCGTTTGGAAGCAGGCACATGACGAGTACTGCCGCGGTAGCGCCAATAAACAAATACGGGATTCGACGTCCGAACCGACACCAAGTCTTGTCGCTCAGTGATCCAACGATTGGCTGCACAATGATTCCCATCAGAGGCGGGAGAATCCAGAAATAACTCAAACTGTGCGGGTCAGCGCCCAAAGTGGCAAAGATGCGGGAAATGTTGGCGCTTTGAAGTGCGTATGCAATTTGCACGCCAAAAAAACCGAAACTAATGTTCCATAGTTTCCAAAAACTTAAATCAGGTTTAGCCTTCATGCTTATTAAATCTTAATTGATGCAACAATATAAGTGAACCTGGGATGACACATAGGAAAGTCTCCCTGACATTCAACAACGATGCAAAGGTATAAAATTTGAGTTAGAAATATATGCGTTTTACTGAAAAAAACATCCACAAAGTTGCTTTTTTGTCAAAATTGCCAGAATCGTTGACATAAGATGTGTGTAAAACTGCTGACAAACAACTTCTTGTTGGAGAAGGCAATCGGCAAGAGCAAGGATGTGCATCTTGCAGTGCTTAGGGTATTGCCCGAAGTCATACGTGAGAGTGTTGACGCAGAGCAACACGCTGACTATCGCAAGGGAGAAGGCGGCAATCACGGTGACAATGGAGTGAATCTCTATATGATATGCACATTCTGTATGGTGCTGTGACAATTGACGGGAAGACATATAGGGTTAAGGTGACGGTCAAACGCGACACACGAAATGAGGAACCTGCTCGCGGCAATGGGGCGTACTGCTTCTTCCTGTCCAAACCAACAGTCAACTTCGACTACGAGATGACGAACTCAGACGGTCAGCTCACCATTTGGCAATAGCTCAAATCCCATTTTCTCAAAAGCGCATCAGGCGACCAACACTATATCCGCATCCGAATCACGCCTTTTCAGTCCACGCTTATCCCGAACTCGCGTTGTTAGGTCGCCGCTTTCGCATTGGTATTTTTTCGAGGCGCTGAGAAGAAGTTGAAGGCGGCAAAGGCACTGAAGGAGAAAGGAGACACCCCGGAAGAATTGTTGCGGTCAATCAAGGAAAACGAGGCGGCAGTGGCGGAAGCAGAGAAAGAGGTAGCCGCTTGGAAAGCCATCGTAGGAGAGAAAGCACGCAGAGAGGAAGCCGCCAAGGCGGAAGCGGAGCGCATAGCGACCGAGAAGGCGGAGGCGGAAAGGAAAGCCGCTGAGGAGCGTGAACGTGCCGAGGCGGAGGAGAAGGCTCGCATTGAGGCAGAGAAGAAAGAGGCAGAGAGGATTGCAGCAGAAAAGGCGGAGGAAGAAGCTCGTGTTGAAGCCGAAAGGAAGGCAGAGGAGGAGCGCATTGCCAAGCAGAAGACTGAGGAGAAGACTGCGGAGGCGGAATCCGACAAGGAGGAAGCGGAGAAGCGAATGGACGATGAAGAACCAAAGCCCGTAGGGAGTGGTGTGTTTGGAAACATCTACAACCAATTCAAGGGCAAGGTGAAGGAAGCCTTTGATTTCTTGATGAAGCATAAAGGTGGCGACTTGCTCGGTGTGTTCCACAGAAAAGATGTCGGTGACATTGATTTGGTGTGGGGTGACGAGAATGGCGGACTTGCCCATATTCTCAACAAGCACGTTGGAGAGGGTAAGAGTTTCGCCAACGTGGACGAGGCGATGAGCCACATACAAAACATTATAGAAACTGGAAAGAACGATTTTGAGGACGGAGATAAGATTGTGTTCAGAAAGGGGTCTGAATTGGTCACGGTCAGAAAAAACTTCAGAGAGGGAGGTAAAAAAATAGCCGACAAAAACTGGGTTTTGACGGCTTATGACAAGGAAGCAGCTGACAATGGCAATCGCGTTACAACCAAAGTCATTGAAGGCAAAGCTACGCCGCACACTGCTTCCATCGACAAAGGTAGCGAAAAGCCGGAGAAGAAGCAAAAGAAGCAGAGCGTTTTTGACAAGGCTAAGGAGATTGCCGACAAGGAGGAGAAGAAAC
>ENA-ORRL01000867-ORRL01000867.1-human-gut-metagenome-genome-assembly--contig:-NODE-867-length-27957-cov-3.176654_pt1 | contig 27957 bp, 19 predicted proteins | sample MGYA00242175_ERZ509134 | MGnify/ENA primary metagenome ERZ509134 (study PRJEB26280, sample SAMEA2338660) | human gut metagenome | biome: human gut; feature: human-associated habitat; material: faeces... | reverse complement strand
CTACGGCAGATTCTCCTTTGGGTCCGTTCAAGCAGGACGAGCATAAGCCGATCCGCGAGGAAAAGAGCATTGATACTTCCGTCTTTTTTGACGAAGACGGAAAAGCCTATCTATATTTCGTTCGTTTCAACGATGGCAATGTCATCTGGTGCGCGGAGCTGAAAGAGAACCTGAAAGAGATCAAGGAAGAAACATTGACACAATGTTTCAAGGCCGAAGAACCGTGGGAATTGGTTCTTCCCAAAGTAGTGGAAGGTCCTTCCGTCTTTAAACAGAATGGCGTCTATTATCTGATTTATTCGGCAAACGGCTATACAAGCCAGGACTATGCGGTAGGCTTTGCCACATCGGATTCGCCTTTCGGCCCGTGGAAAAAGTACGAAGGCAATCCCGTGTTGCATAAGTGCGACGGGCTGGTCGGTGTCGGTCACGGTGCTCCTTTTGTCGATATGGAAGGTAAGATGCGCTATGTCTTCCATGCGCACAAAAGTGAGTCTGAGATACATCCTCGCAATTCGTTTGTCGTAGATATGTTTGTCAAGGATAGTATTGTTTCGTTAGGAGGAAATATTGTTCGTCCGATGGTGGTAGACAGGCTGCCATCCGGTAAATAAGGTATAGAAAGTAAGGCATCGCTTTACAAGTGCTAACCCTATGAGTTACGATGGCTAATGCATAAGGTTAGCCATCGTAATGCAATTGATACAAAATCCGGGTTATAATTCCCTTCTTATCCTGATCTGGGAAGGGAGTTATTGTATAACATTGTTTCATTAACAACAAAACACATTCGTTTACTATAGGCAATTCTCCGGGAGTTCAGCTTTTCCACAATGTTAGGATATTCTGTTTTTTGAGCATAAAGGGATTTTGTTTTTCGATTTCCTGCTGTGCTCGTTTTGCTGGTTGCTTATTAATTCGGGTATAAAAGAGAAAAATGTCAGACACGGATTGCTTGGGTTTTCAATCCAAACAGTAAAACGTCCCAATAAGGGTTGTTGTTTGTTTTGCTAACATAGCTTATCCTCTTTTTTATGGCAAAGTTTTGAACCTTTCAAGATTATAACTCTCCGAAGCAAATATGGGTATATCGGATATCTTTTTCTTTCAAAAAGGCCGAAATGGATAATATTTAAGTATATTAGCCCTTTGAGCATTGTATGCCTTGAACTAATTTTGGAGTTATGAATAGATTAAAGCTATTAACGATTTGTATGTTTGTTTCCGGAGCCGTCTTTTCCCAAGAATGGAAGCCGCAAACATGGCCGGTTCTGAAACAATATGACCGGGAGCATCTTTACCAGGTGGCATTGCCTTTGGGAGGAATCGGGACTGGAACGGTCTCTTTGGGAGGCCGGGGAGAGTTGCGGGATTGGGAGATTATGAATGTCCCTGGTAAGAAATATAGTACGGTGACGACCGGCAATAATGCACCTTTCTTTGCAATTTATGCAAAACCGCAGACGGGAGAGGCTATGACTACCCTGCTTGCAGGTCCTTTATATCCGCAGGAGTATTTGCATTATGAGGGGCGGCCGGTGAACCATCACGGTATGCCGCGTTTTGCCGATGCTACTTTCGAGGCGGCTTATCCGTTCGGACAAGTGCATCTTTCCGACCGGCAGTTGCCGGTGAAAGTGGCGGTCAAAGGATTCAATCCGTTGGTACCGGGAGACGCAGATGCCAGTGGCATGCCGATTGCCGTGTTGGCTTATGAGGTGACAAATACGACCGACCGTCCTTTGGAGGTAGCCGTTTGTGGTTCGATGCGCAATTTTATCGGGAAGGACGGCAGTAAGTTCAGGACTGACTGGAAAGGAGATTACATTCCGACAGGCGCGAAAGACAATAAAAACCAGTTTCGTAAAAAGAACGGCTTGCAAGGCCTCTACCTATATTCGGACGGGGTAGATAAGAATGATCCGGCTTATGGAACGGTGGCCTTGACCACTCAGGCAGTAGAAGGGGTCACCTACCGGACTTCTTCGCGGGCGGATAATTGGAATAATGGTATTCTTAACTTTTGGGATGATTTTAGTGCTGATGGCGAACTGACAGAGCGGGACAGACAGGAGGATGAAGACCCGATGGCTTCGCTGGCGGTAAAGAAGACAGTTGGACCTGGCAGTACGGAAACGTTTACTTTCTACCTGACTTGGAATTTCCCGAACCGGAAAGCTTGGTCGGAAACAATTGTCGGGAACTATTACAGCACTCGGTTCCCGGATGCCTGGGAAGCGGCGGAGGCAATCGTACCTCAGATTCCGGAAATGGAAAGGCAGACGCTCTCTTTTGTGCATGCCTTCCTGAAATCGACTTATCCTGATGTTGTCAAAGAGGCTGCTTTGTTTAATCTGGCAACATTGCGGTCGCAAACGGTCTTTCGTTTACCTAGCGGACATTTGATGGGATGGGAAGGCGTGATGGATCGTTTCGGTTCTTGTGCCGGCAGCTGCACGCATGTTTGGAACTACGAGGTGGCGACACCGTTTCTTTTCGGTGAATTGGCAAAGACGATGCGTGATGTGGAATTCAACTATGCGACGAAAGAAAGTGGGCTGATGAATTTCCGGGCTTCCTTGCCTTTATCGGAAGCAGCGAAAGGAAATTCGGCTGCGGCGGACGGCCAGATGGGATGTGTCATGAAGATTTACCGGGATTGGCAGTTGTCGGGAGACGATGAGTTCCTGCAAAAGAATTGGGAGCAAGTAAAGAAAGTGCTTGCTTATGCCTGGACCGACAAAGGTTGGGATGGCAATCAGGACGGCGTCATGGAAGGTTCGCAGCATAACACGATGGATGTGAACTATTTCGGCCCGAATCCTCAAATGGGCTTCTGGTATATGGGAGCCTTAAAGGCGGCTGAGAAAATGGCTTTAGCCATGAAGGATAAGACGTTTGCAAAAAAATGCAATACTTTGTTCCGGCAGGGAAGCACCTGGATGGATGCCAATCTGTTTAACGGGGAATATTATGAACATAAGATAACCGATCCCGAAACATTTGAATATCTGGATATGCGGAATCCGGACGTGAAGGTTCCGCCGTTTCAATTGGGAAAAGGTTGCCTGGTCGATCAGCTGGTCGGACAGTATATGGCCCATATATGCGGTTTGGGATATCTGGGAGATAAGGAGCATATCCGTACGACATTGGGAAGTATCATGAAATATAATTATGTGAAGGATTTCAGCCGTCACTTTAATAATATGCGTTCGTATGTGATGGGAGATGAGTCCGGCCTGCTGATGGCTTCCTGGCCGAAAGGACGTCTGGAAGTCCCTTTCCCTTACTTTGCCGAAGTGATGACCGGTTTCGAATATTGTGCCGCTGTCGGCATGATATACGAAGGTATGGAAAAGGAGGCTTTGACTTGCATCCGTGCGATTCGTGACCGCCATGACGGGGCAAAGCGAAATCCGTTCAGCGAGGCGGAGTGCGGACATCACTATGCCCGTTCGATGGCAAGTTGGGCGGCAGTAATCGCGTTGAGCGATTTCCAATATTCAGGAGTGGATCGACGGATGCATTTCACGGACCGGCCAGGATGTTATTTCTGGAGCAACGGTTATGCCTGGGGTACTTGTACCGTTACAGATGATACTGCTACGATCGAAGTCCTGAAAGGTTCTTTACAGTTGGACAAGTTGGTTATTGGAGATAAAGAGAAGCGGTTGAAGAATTTCAGACTTGCTTCAGGGGAAAATCGTATGATAAAATTATCATGAAAAATTCAAGAAGAACATTTTTCAAGCAGGGGCTTGCAGGTGCGTTGGCTTTAGGTTCGGCATCTCTTCCCGTTTCTGCTGCTGCTATGACGGATGGGGTTGGTAAAGTGAAGGCCAAGCGTGTGGTCCTGATATCTCTTGATGAGATGATTGTTCCCTGGGGGATCACCGGTCCCGGAATACGCAAAGGGTTCAAGATCACGGAACCCAATAATACTGTGAATACGGCAGCTACGATCCTCCGTTTGTTTGATGTGGAGAAACCTTTACCTTGGACAGGGGAGGTATTAAGCTCTATATTCAAGTAAGTTGTATCTGTAAGTAAACCTAAATAAAAAAGAGTATCCGACTTTCCCGGATACTCTTTTTTTATGAATAGTCTGTCTCTTAGTTCTGTTCCTTCAATATCACGTCATGCGCTCCGCCTTCCACGATACTGGTTGAGGAAACCAATGTGATTTTGGCGTTCTTCTGCAAATCGGGAATGGTGATAGCTCCGCAGCTGCACATCGTGGCGATTATTTTGCCCAATGTGAGGTTGAGGTTGTCTTTCATCTTTCCAGCGTATGGCACATAGCTGTCGACGCCCTCTTCGAACTTAAGTGCTTCGCTGCCGCCCATGTCATAACGCTGCCAGTTCTTGGCGCGGTTCGAACCTTCGCCCCAGTATTCCTTTACGAAATTGTTACCGATCTTCATCTTCTTCGTCGGAGATTCGTCGAAGCGGGCGAAATAACGTCCCATCATCAGGAAGTCCGCACCCATCGCCAAAGCAAGAACCATGTGATAGTCATGCACCAGACCGCCGTCGCTGCAAATGGGCACATAGATACCTGTCTTTTTCATATATTCGTCGCGTGCCTGTGCCACGTCGATCAATGCGGTAGCCTGTCCGCGGCCGATACCTTTCTGTTCACGGGTGATACAGATGGAACCGCCACCGATACCCACCTTGATGAAATCGGCTCCGGCTTCGACCAGGTAGTCGAAACCTTCCTTGTCGACAACATTTCCGGCACCGACCAGCACCTTGTCACCATACGTTTTCTTGATCCATTGCAGTGTTGCCTGCTGCCATTCGGAATAGCCGTCGGACGAGTCGATACACAATACATCGACACCCGCTTCAACCAGCGCAGGAACACGTTCCATATAGTCGCGTGTGTTGATCCCCGCGCCTACGAGCAGTTTCTTATCGCTGCCGGACAACTCTTTCGGATTGTCGCGGTGGCTGTCGTAGTCTTTGCGGAAGACGAAATATTGCAAGTTCTGTTCTTTGTCGATGATCGGCAACGTGTTCAGTTTGTGATCCCAGATGATCTGGTTGGCTTCACTCAATGTCATGCCCAGTTCGCCGACGATCAGTTTGGAGAACGGAGTCATGAATTCTTTCACCTTCTTGTCGGGAGAATCCTTTTCTGCACGATAGTCGCGACTGGTCACCATACCCAGCAATTTACCGTTAGGAGTACCGTCGTCCGTCACACCGATCGTAGAGTGTTCGGTGCGCTGTACCAGAGCGATTACATCTGCCAACGTATTTTCAGGCGTCAGATTGGAGTCGCTGATTACAAAACCGGCTTTGAACTTCTTTACTTTCCGGACCATTTCGGCTTGGCTGTCGATAGGTTGTGAACCGAAGATGAAAGACAGTCCTCCGTTGCGGGCCAGTTCGATGGCCAACTTGGGACCGGACACGGATTGCATGATCGCTGAAACAAAAGGAATGTTTAGTTCGATCGCAGGCTTTTCGCCCACTTTGTGTTTCACAAGCGGAGTTTTCAGCGAAACGTTGGTTGGCACACATTGTTTGGTTGTTAAACCTGGAATAAGCAAGTATTCGCCGAATGTTCTTGATACATCGTTTAAGTAAACTGCCATAGTGTTTATATTTACGGGATGATTTTATTAGGGTACAAAAGTACTCAATTCTCTTGTATCATGTATTGCCGGGACTAAAGAAAATTATGTTTTTGCCTATTTTCTCTCTTTCGTGTATGGAGAAGCCAAGAATATCCGGACATCGGTGCCAGCCCGTATCAGCAACTTTTCCATAACCCGGAGTGTTATATAGATGAAATTAACAAAGGAGGATTATTTATGAAAACAGTAGTGGATAAAGCCAATACTCGCGGGTATGCAAATCATGGATGGCTGAAGACCCATCACACTTTTAGTTTTGCCAATTACTACAATCCGAAGCGAGTACATTTTGGCATGCTTCGGGTCCTGAATGACGACTCTGTCGCTCCGGGAGAGGGCTTCGATACACATCCACATAAGAATATGGAAGTCATCTCTATTCCGTTGAAAGGATATTTGCGTCACGGCGACAGTATCCGGAACAGCGAAGTGATTACTCCGGGCGATATCCAGGTGATGAGTGCAGGTACGGGGATTTTCCATAGCGAGTTCAATGATAGCGGTGAAGAGCAGCTGGATTTCCTCCAGATCTGGGTGTTCCCGCGTGAGGAGAATACAGCACCTCATTATAAGAGCTATGATATCCGCCCCGTTCTGAAGAAGAATGAGTTGGGAGTGATGATTGCGCCGGACGGCTCCGCCCCGGCTTCCATCAACCAGGATGCCTGGTTCTCGATGGGTACGTTGGATGCGGGACTGGTGAAGGAATACAAACTGCATGGCAAGAAGAACGGCGTTTACCTGTTCGTGATCGAAGGCGAAGTGGAGGTTGCCAACACAGTCCTTTCCAAACGTGACGGCGCCGGTTTCTGGGACACCGACAGCATTGCCATAGAGGTATTGAAACATGCGACCGTGCTTTTGATGGAAGTTCCGATGGAATGATCTTTGTCAAAATGACAAAACGTCAAACAGGCTCCGGTTTCTATTGGCTGTAGCCGGGATAAGGATCGGACGGCTGTGTTTATCGTATTCTCGCGGAGATAAGGATTTCCGTTCTGCCACCGGAATGGAGTCATATGAATCTTTTTGTCTGCTGAAGGGATGCCAATCAGCTTATGTCTGCCGGCCGTGATAGAAATAGTCGAGGATAGCAGGCAAAATGATTATCCGGAACCGTCCGTCCGACGGATGCTTCCAGACAAAATAGAACGTTTCCGGCAATGTTTTTTCTCAAAATAGGGGACCGGATCTTATAAAAGTGCCGACTTTCTTGCATGAAGGTCGGCACTTTTGTCGTAAAAGGTCCTTATCTTTCTGTCCGTATGTGCCTATGTATGCTCGAATACATGCTAATGAAACCTGGAACATATGCCTATGGAGCAGGGAATACATGCAAATGTAGCTTGATTTACCTTGCGGGAGAGTCTGTAAGGGCGGACTTGCTATATTGAAGTGTCAGCCTAATTGTTTGATCGGTAATAAAATGTCCGGTAAGATAGAGACGGGGTGTTATTTTGATTTATCAGAATACTTGTGCTGGCAGAAGTACAGAAAAGCCTTTTCATCCCTTTATAAAAAATCAATCGGAGAAACTTCTTGTTGGAAAGAAAAGAACTACAGTCTTAATAGAACTACGGTATTTTTACAAACTTACCGTGTATTGTAATTGAAAATTCATTAAAAACACATTACCAAACTCTTATCTCGGATATGTTTTAACAATACCATTCAGTTGGGCGTAAAATTAAACAAAAATATCCAAATAAAAAGATTGGTTTCCAAAAAAGTTTCAAAGGAAGAGACATTGGAAAGTTCTCAAACTGCTTATAATGTACTACTGCAGATATACTTATTTGTTTGAAAAACTTCGTTTGAGGGGATGAAAAGTAAGACCTATGTCCGCTTCTGTTAATATTCAAACCATATCATAAAATCCGAAAACAAATACCGTAGTTCTATTAAGACTATAGTCATTTTAACTGCCTGTATTAATTAAAAATAGTTTATATGGACAACTTAAATATATAGGCCTATGAGATAGGAATAGAGAAAACTGACAGAAAGACTTTAAGTCTTGTTTAGAGTGTGATAAGCCTCAGGCTTAGATCGATTTATTATTAACCTTTTTATAATAATACAGAAAATGCAACAAAAACAGAATTGTGGCCATCCTCTAAGAAGGAAAGGTTCAATATCTCGAGTATCGAAAGTCACTTGCGGACTGCTCTTTTGTCTGACGACAGGAGTATTTGCGGCTGGTGAGAATGTTGAATTGTTAACCTCGGATCGGATAGAGAATGCAGTGCCGGATCAAGTAGGAAAGACCGTGACGATTATGGTTCAGGATGAAATGGGACCGGTAGCGGGAGCTAATGTTGTTGTGAAAGGAACTACGAACGGAAATATCTCGGATATGGACGGAAAGGTCGTTTTGCAGAATGTTCCCAATAACTCGACGTTAGTGATTTCCTTTATCGGTTATACAACCCAGGAAGTGAAGGTCAGCAACCAGGCAACCATTCATGTGAAGCTGGTTGAAGATGCCAAAGCATTGGAAGAAGTTGTGGTGATCGGCTATGGTTCTTTGGACAAGAAGCAGGTGACCAGCGCCATCACCTCGTTGAAGGCCGATGACCTGATGGTCGGTGTGAGCGGGGCGGATATCTCGGCGTCCTTGCAAGGCAAGATCGGCGGTTTGGTGATGAACAACTTGGGAAGTGCCAATTCCGGTACGACATTCCAGCTTCGCGGTATGACTTCCATCAATTCAGGAAAAGCTCCTCTTATCGTGATCGATGGTTTTCCTGGTGGCGATATCCGTTCGTTGACGCAGGATGATATCAAGTCTATCGATGTGTTGAAAGATGCTTCTGCCGGTGCTATCTACGGAACACGTGCAGCCGCCGGTGTGATCCTGATTACGACCAAGAGTGGCTCGAATACGAACGGGAAAGTGAGACTCACGTACAGCAACGAGTTTACGAAGAAACAAAACTACAATGCTCCCGAAATGTTGTCCGGTCGTGAATATGCCGAACATAATATCGGTACGGATTACGGTTCCGATACAAACTGGTGGGATGAGTTGATTAATAAGGGCAACTTCTCCCAAAAACACCATCTTGCATTGGAAATGGGTACGGAAAAGGCACAGGTTTATACTTCTTTCTTCTATGAAAAGAACCAGGGTATCGCGTTGCAGGACGAACGTCAGGATTATGGCGGACGTGTGAACGCATCTTTCAAGTTGTTCGATGATTGGCTGGAAGTCCGTCCGGCCGTGGATTATCGCCAGGCTGCCCGTAACAACCACTATCCGAATTTCCAGCAAGCCATGCGTAACAACCCGACCCGCTCGCCGTACGATCCGGATAGCGAAACAGGCTATAACGTGTGGATCAACGAATCGTTGGACTATAACGTCGTTGCGGATGCCATGCTGGAAGATTACTACGGATTGGATAAATGGTTCAAGCCGGAAGTAAACCTGAAGTTGAATATCAAGCCTGTTCCGGGTTTGAATTACCAGCAGGTTGTCGGTTATGAAAACCGTCAATGGGAATTGCACCAATATTGGCCCAGCACACACCGAAGCGAGATTGACAATTCGCGTAAGGGGCATGCCCACCTGGCTTTCAGCAAGACGGAAAACCTGACTTCGGAAGGATATTTCTCCTATGTAAAAGACTTTAAAGGAGGACATAATCTGAATGCAACGGCCGGTTATTCTTATTTTGAGGTCAACGGGGAAAACTTCGGTATGGACAACTATAATTTCTCGGTCGATGGCATCAAGTACTGGGATATAGGCCAGGGCAGCTACCTGACGGATGGCAAGGCCGGCATGAGCTCCGGCAAATCGGTTACGGAACGTCTGTTCTCTTTCTTTGCCCGTGCCAATTATTCCTACCAGGATAAATATATGCTTTCCGCATCTATCCGGCATGAGGGCTCTTCCAAGTTTGCGGCCGACAACCGTTGGGCGAATTTCTGGTCTGCAACGGCGGGATGGCGTATCTCGAACGAAGAGTTCATGAAAGACTTTGACTGGCTGGACGATTTGAAGATCCGTTTCGGTTACGGTGTGACCGGTAATAATGACTTTAGTGCGACTTATATGGCCAATATGTTAGGCTCGGACACGAACTGGATGATGCCGAACGGAACATGGGCGTACTCATACGGTAAATCGCAAAATGTCAATCCTAATTTGGGATGGGAAGAAAAGAAGGAGTGGAACTTGGGTGTCGATTACTCTTTCTTTGAAGGACGCTTGTATGGCAAGTTCGACTACTATCGGCGTGAGGTGGATAACCTTCTGTTCAGTGTGAAGGTCCCGCAACCACCTTATACGCAGGGCAGCCAGATGCAGAATATCGGTAGTATGGAAAGCAAAGGTTGGGAGTTCGAAGTCGGTGGCGACATTATTCGTACAAAAGATTTCACTTGGTCTTCCAGCATGAACCTGAGCCATAATACCGGAAAGATCTTGACGTTGGAGGGTGACAACTCTTATCATAACGGTAATGGTTTCGTGGCTCCGGGAACTCCGGGCGATGCAGCCCGTATGGAAGCCGGTTCGACAATCGGTTCTTTCTATATGTGGAAGTTTGCAGGGTTCGATGACGAGGGCAGTTTCTTGTTGTATAACAAGGATGGCGAGGTGATTCCGGCTGCACAGAAAACGGAGAACGACAAACAGTATATAGGCAACTATACTCCGAAACTGATTATCGGGTGGAGCCATACCTTGACTTATAAGAACTTCGATTTAGGCATCAACCTGCGTAGCTGGATCGATTTCGACGTGTATAATACGATCAATATGTATTACGGCATCCAGGGACAGGGCAACCTGAATGTCTTGAAAGACGCTTACGGCAAGTTCAACCACATCAAGGGCGAAAAGCAGATTTGCGACTATTTCCTGGAAGACGGTACATTCCTGAAAATCGATGCGATCACACTGGGTTATACGCTTCCGATGAAGATGTACACGAACAACCTGATCGACCGGATTCGTATTTACGGTACGGTGGGTAACGTTTGCACGATCACCGGCTATAGCGGCATGAACCCGGAGGTGGATATCACGGGCTGGGATAAAGGAACGGAAAAGTTCTGGAGCGATTTCTATCCGGTCGTCCGTACTTGGACATTAGGTATGCAGTTTAACTTCTAATACAAGATTGTAAGATGAAAAAGAAAAATATATTCCAATTGTTTTTATCCGGAGTGATCTGCCTGCTATGCACTACTTCCTGTAGTGTCGAACCTGATTTTTATTCGCAGGTGGTCCCGGAGACTTTTTATAGCTCACAAGATGCCGTATGGCAACGTTTCAACCGTCCGTTTACTCACTGGCGCTGGTACATTGCCCACGACAGTCCGCGTTGGTTGTTGCAGGAACTGGGGACGGACGAGTTCTGTCTGCCTACGCGTGGTAGCGACTGGTATGACGGGGCCGTCTATCAGAAATTCCATCATCATGAGTATACGGAAGACATGACGCGTGTCGAGACGGGCTGGACCAACTTTGCGATGGGAGTCGCTTTGGCTTGGGATGCATTGGAAGATTTGGAAAATGTCGATTTCGATGCATTGGGCTTTGAAGAGGGTACGCGCGAATCCATGTTGAACCAGCAACGTACGCTGGCGGCTTCCTTCTATTTGGACGGTTTGGACTTCTTCGGAGGGGTGCCTTTGTACACGACGACCCAGAGCGAAGTGAAAGGACGTTCGACGGATGTCGAGACATTTAACTTCATCGATTCCTTGTTGAAAATAGCCGTCCCGAATCTTCCGGTCAAGGAAGAGCTGGGCGGGATGGAAACCGGTTCGATCCATCGTGCAGCCTTGCAGGCTCGTTTGTATTTCAATGCCAAATCTTATATCGGCAAGGAGATGTTTACCGAAGCCGCCCAGATCTGTCAGGACATTATCGACGGTAAGTACGGACAGTATGCATTGGAAACGGATTGGACGAACATATTCGGATTTGACAACGAACGTTGTCCTGAGCTGATCTGGTCCGTACCCAGCCAGAATGCAAAGACCGAGACGGATGCCATGTATTGGGGCATGATGGTTCCTTACAACTATAAGAACTACCTGGGTGGACTGGAAGGTTCCGGTTCGGACAATGCTCTCGGACTGGTGCCGAGTCTCGATCCTACGGGTAAGCGTTATCCATATAAGCTGGGTGGAGCGTATGCGAAGTTCAATGATAAGGATATCCGTAAGCAACCTTATGTATATGAAGGCAATGGCAAATATCGCGGTATGTTTATCGTTGGCGAATTGGTGAATCCGTTGAATCCGGAATGGGTTTGCACAGGTACGCGCGAGTATGCCGGAGAGGTGATCACGGTTGTCGACCAGATCGCTTATTTTGCCAAGGTCGGAAAAGATCCGCTTTATCCGGATGTGGCTTCGTTACCTTCGACGGTTGCGACGGCAGAAGAAAACTCCGGGGTACGTGTGACGAAACGCAGTCCGCGTCCGACTCAGGAAGAGTTCAAGCGGAAAGGCGATCCGGACGTACCTGTGATCCGTTTGGCCGAGATCTATTATATGCTGGCCGAATGCAAGATGCGTGCCGGTGACAAACAGGGGGCTGCCGATCTGATCAATACAGTCCGCAAGCGTTATTTCGAAGACGGAGTCGATCCCGATCCTGTAACGGCTGCTAATCTGGACAAATACCGTATGCTGGACGAATGGCAATTGGAATTCTTGGCCGAAGGGCGCCGCCGTACGGACTTGATCCGTTGGGATGCCTATGTGACGGAAGACTGGTGGGATCATAAGGCGACGAACAATCCGAACCTGAATCGTTTCCCGATCCATTACAGTCTGATCGGTGCTAATAACCTGCTGGAACAGAACCCTGGTTACGGCAGTAAGTAGAATGTGAAAGACTATAAGGTATAATTTTACTCTTTAGACCGGGGGAGAGAGGAACAGTCGTCAAAAGGCGACTTCCTCTCTTCTTTTGTTTCATTTCCTTTTAACAAAAACGATGGGATTATGACTGGGAGGACGCTTGTATTTTGGCTGTTCGTATTTATCGGACTTTGGTTTTTCTTTTGGTCGTTCGGGACTTCCACGTTCCAACGGCAGGAAGAGGTGCAGTTGTTTATTCCCGAATGGGTGGTTATCCGGGATATGCTGTCTGTCCCCGGTGGCTTTTGTACGGTGGTCGGGCAGGCTTTGGTTCAATATTATACCTCTTCCCTGTTTGTTTTGTGGGTTAACAGTGCTTTCTTGTGTGTAATCGGTTTCTTGTGTTATCTGCTTTTACAGGAGATCGCACCACGCGGATATAATCTGTTGCTTGCCTTATTTCCTGTTTTGGGATTGGTGAAAGCTCATACGAGCCCTTTTTATGTCTTGGATGGAACGGTCGGACTTCTCCTGCTCTTGTTCTTTTCTTTTGTTTTTATCCGTATCCGGAGACCGAAGATGCAGTTGTTTTATGGTGTGGCAAGTGTGGTTCTTATCTATGGTTTGGGCGGTCAGTTGGCGGCGCTTTACGGTCTGGTGGTGGTTTTCATGAGCCTCTTGTGCCGGAGGGAGAAATGGTACGGTTCGTTTGCCGTGTTTTTGATAGGAGTGTTGTTGACTTATATCGGTATTCGTTTGGCTACCGGTATTCCGTTGATAGACGGGATTTATTCGGAAAGGTATCAGGAGTCTCAGTTGCAGCCGGACTCTTATGTCTATTTTATCTGGATTCGTTTTGTCGTCTTGCTTTTGACTCTATTGGTGGCGGCCTTCGCGATGAAGTTTCTTCCCAGAGGAAAGCGTTCGGTCGGAGTTGTCGTTACAGGCAGTTTGTTGGTCGTCCTGTTTTGCTTTTCCGCATTTTGTCTGCCCGGACCGTATGAAGTCCGGAACAACCGGATGAACGAGTTATCCGTTTGGGAGCAAAGGAATGACTGGGACACGATTATCCGTGAACATCCGGAGAAGGAGGAGACGGATTATGTCAGCCTAAACTATTTGAATATGGCATTGGCTCAAAAAGGTCTTTTAGGTGACCGGTTGTTTCATTATGACCAGAAAGGGCCGCAAAGCCTTCTGGCTTCTTGGGACCGGACTTATTATATGAGTTGCCTGTTGAGTGATATCCATTATATGATCGGGGATATCAGCCTTTCGGAAGGATATGCGATGGAAGGATTGACACTTGCCAAGCGAGGAGGAAGTCCCCGCTTGCTTCAACGGTTGGTCAAGATTAGCTTGATACGGAGAGATTTTGCTTTGGCGGATAAGTATCTGGGTATACTCGGCCGGTTGCCGGGATATCGGCGTTGGGCGGAAAAATATGCCGGTTATATTCGTCATCCCGAAAGGATCGGTCGGGATGGAGAGCTTGCCGCAAAGACAATACCGGTCTTTCAGCCGGACAATTTGCTTTGCCTGACCGGCATCGACAACCTTTGGGTTGGACATCTTTCGGAACCAGGCGTAAACCGGGTTGCATGGGAATATTTAGGTTGTTCCTATCTGCTGGCGAAGGAAATGGAGAAGTTCAAGATATTCCTGTCCCATGCCGGTAGATTTTTGCCGGGACAGTCCCTTCCTGTTCATTTTCAGGAGGCGGCATTGGTTTTGGCGACTGAGGACCTTTCTGTCCTTGACTGGGTTTCCATCCGGCCTGAGATAGTGCAACGCTATAAACAATTCCAGAAAGATATTCTGAAGATCAAGAATAGTAGTGACGGACTTTCTTGGCTTTACCGGCAATATGGAGACACTTTTTGGTTTTATTATTATTGTAAAAATTTGAATGGATAGTCTATGAAGTATCTATATTCTCTGTTGTGGCTTTGTACGGTTTTCTTTTTCTCTTGCAATGGTGGATTGCCCGATGCGGAGGAAACGGAAGGTGAAATAGAAATCTTTCCCGATTATAAAGGGGTCGCGGTCCCTTGTAATATCGCTCCGCTGAACTTCAAACTGAAAGAACCTTGCGAAGCAATCGCCCTATTCTCCGGCAAAGATCAGCAAATACGGGTGGATTCGGATAACGGTTCTTTCCAAATCCCGGAGAAGAAGTGGCGTCGGCTGTTGGACGCATCGGTTGGAGGGAACCTTACGGTCGGGATCTATATATGCAAAGATGACAGATGGTTTCGATATCCTCCTTTTTCCATTCAAGTAATCAAAGATAAAATCGATCCCTATTTGGTCTATCGCCGTATCGCACCAGGCTACCGGATGTGGAACAGGATGGGGATTTACCAGCGTTGCCTGGAGGATTTTACGGAAGAAACCTTTCTCGACAATAAGCAGACGAATAATAATTGCATGAACTGCCATTCTTTCTGTATGCAGAATCCGGACCGGATGCTTTTCCACCAACGTGCGCTACATGCCGGGACCTACATACTGACGGACGGTGGTATCGAGAAGCTGGATACGAAGACCGAACGGACTATTTCCGCTTTGGTCTATCCCGCCTGGCATCCGTCCGGGCGATATGTTGCATTCTCGACGAATGATACGAAACAGGATTTTCACCTTTCGGATGCGAACCGGGTGGAAGTGTTCGACAATCGATCGGATGTCGTGGTCTATGATGTGGAGAAACATGGAATCGTAACAGCTCCCCATTTATCTTCGGAGGAGAATATGGAGACTTTTCCGGCATTCTCTTCGGATGGCAGACGGTTGTATTTCTGTTCCGCACCGGCGTGCCGGATGCCTGAGTCATATCGGGAAATCCGCTACAACCTGCAAAGCATAGCTTTCGATCCGGAAAAACGGAGTTTCGGCCAGACGATAGATACGCTTTACAACGCTAATGAGGAAGGACGGAGCGCGAAGCTGCCGAGAGTATCTCCCGATGGCCGTTTTCTGATGTACACGGTTTCGGATTATGGTAACTTCTCGATCTGGCACAAGGATGCGGATTTGCGACTATTGGACATGTTGACAGGTAAAACAGATTCCCTTCTCCAAGTGAACAGCAACGATGTCGAAAGCTATCATTCCTGGAGCAGCAACAGCCGGTGGTTCGTTTTCAGCAGTCGTCGGGATGACGGGCTGTATACACGGCCTTACATTTGTTATTTGGGTGCAAATGGTGTTCCCGGCAAACCTTTCCTGTTGCCTCAGAAAGAGACGGACTATTATGAACGTTCTCTCTTCTCTTTCAATATTCCCGAACTCATTCGAGGTAAAATCAAGGTCGATACTTATAAATTGATCGATATTAGCAAATATGGGGAAGCGGTACGGTTAAAATAATTATATCTTATAATGAATTTTCCCGTAGCAGACATTTCGTCTCCTCGGTGAAAGATGACAGATAATCAATCATGGCGTTTTTCAACACTCCCGTTCGAAAAGACATTCGACACGAGAAAAGACCACCATAAAGCTATGCTTTGGCATCCGTAACCCATAGCTTTACAGAGGCTAAAGCTATGGGTTACGGTTTGCTGGGCGCCTATAGATTTTATTACTTGTCTGTCAAGAAATCGACCATCTGAAGAATGGCTCGTGAGCAAGCCGGGCAGAATGGGGCGTAGTCGCGCATCATACAGTGATCCATCGGGCGATAAATGCCTTTCGACAGGTAACCGCCTCCTTCGAACACGCCGGCTTTGTCCTTATGTCCGGCATCGAGTGGGGTAGGAATAGGAGTGTCTGCGGGCAATAAGTCTTTCCATTTGCTGCCGAAATCGACTAAAGTTGTGATATTCGGTTCCCACGGTTCGTATTTCAGGTTATAGAAATCCTGGTAGGCGACTTCCGAAGAAAAATACTCGTCTGCCAGGCCGGCGAAGCTATGTCCGAACTCATGTGTAAAGACGACAGGTGTCCGTGGGTTGTCGGCTGTCCCGCAGGCATAGAAGTTGTACATGCCGCCACCGCCGTACATATCTGTGTTTATCAGCAGGAATATTGCATCACATGGTACGTTCCAGACGGCATCGCGGATCGATTTCATATCCGGTGTTGTCAGATAACGGTCTACCCCGAATGTATAATAACCGGAATTGAGGGCAGTGTTCTTGAAGATACCTTTACCCGAAACATCCGTGCCCGATTCTTCCGATACCAGGCAGACTGCCCATACGTTGAAGTCGTTTCGACGTGTCGTGAAAGGAGGAGTCGCGAACAAGGCTTCTGTAAACCTGTTTGCATCTGCTACGAATTTCTCCTGTTCATCCGCCGTGTATCCTTCAGCAATAAAAACAAGGTCCACTTTTTCTGTCGAGTCGCCGCTTTTCTGTATCTGATGCACTTTATTGGCTTTCAGTTTTCCCCGGTCGATGAAGATACTTTTGGGATCGACCTCTTGTTTCAGCAACGGATGGAATTGCATGTCGGCCTTGTCGCGTGCCGTGATCTCGACATAGACAGGTACTTTCGGGAAAGGAACGGAAGCGCTGTTTGTCCACGATTGTGTTTCTGTCTTGGCCTGTTCTGTCGAGCGCCATTCTTCGAACAACGTATTGAAGCCGCGTGAGTAAATCAGCTTATTCGTAGCTTTGTCATAGACATTAATATAATAACCTCCGTAATTGAACTTATCGATCAGGTTCTTGACCGGACCTCCCCATACCGGTTCTTCACGCAACCCTTGGATAGCAGCCGATTGTGACTTTAGATTACCGCTCAAGGCAAAATCCACCCGGAGACTTTTCTTTTCGAAATATTTGTCGAAGTCACTCTGGGCAAATACGGAGATGTTGCATAGAATGGCAAGAAGTAAAAGTGAAATCTTTGTTTTCATATTAGTATGCGTTATTATGTGTAATTCTTACTCGCAAATATAAGACTTTTTGTAGATTCACCGGTCGATATCGTTTAAATATGTAGCTTTTTTGTTCCTTCTGTTTTCTGCCTGTAACGTAATTGTAAAAAGAATGAAGTGTTGCTGTTATCCGCACCTTCTACTTTTGCGGCGGAAAAGAAAAACAAATAATGAAGCAATTACTACTCGTTTTATTTTTGACTTTGACTCCGGCTGCTTATCTGACCGCTGCGACAGTTAAAGGTTGGGTTAAGGATGCGCAGACCGGCGAAGAACTGATCGGTGCTGCTGTGTATGTGAAAGAAAATCCGGCGATGGGAACGACAGCCGGGCTGGACGGGACATTCGTCCTGAAAGATGTGCCGGAAGGAAAAAACATCACGTTGGTTTGCAGTTATATCAGCTATGAGACACAGGAACAGAACGTAAACACGCTGTCCGGCCGGGATGTACTGTTTAACATGAAGCCTTCGGCCATGAACCTGGAAGGTGTCACGATCATAGCCGCCAATCCGGGACGTACCGAAGCCGGTGCCCGCGGGATTGAGAAGCAAGCGATGAATGTGGTCAACGTCATGAGTGCGAAAGCGATCGAGCTGTCACCGGATATTACGGTTGCCAATGTGATCCAGCGTATGTCCGGTGTGACGGTCGAGCGTAACAGTAGCGGAGAAGGTCAGTATGCCATTTTACGGGGTATGGACAAACGGTATAACTATACGTTGGTGAACGGTGTGAAGATTCCGAGTCCCGATAAAAAGAACCGCTTTGTGCCGCTTGATATCTTCCCCTCCGAGATGCTGGACCGTCTGGAGGTGACCAAATCCTTGACGGCGAATATGGAGGGAGACGGCATTGGTGGCGCTGTCAATCTGATCATGAAAGATGCTCCTTCCGAACGCCAATTTACGGCCAACTTGTCTACCGGTTATAACGCGATGTATTTCGGTCGTGACTTCCAATCGTTCAACCGGGGCGGTATCGTAAAGAAATCTCCTTACGAAGCGTTGGGGAAACCGGAAGATTACAAAGTGACGATGGAAGACTTTACGACTTCGAACCTACGGATGAAATGGAAGAAACCGCTGCCGGACCTGACTGCCGGACTTTCGTATGGCGACCGCTTTTTTGATGATAAATTGGGCGTCATGTTGGCGGGGAGTTTTCTGAGTACCAGCCGGGGAAAGGAAAGTCGGCTCTATTATCAACCGGGAACGAGCCATAACGGGATAGAATACCGTAATTATTCATCGGAACAGACACGTATCGGTATGCATGCCAAACTGGATTACTCCTTGAACGACAACCATAAGCTGACTTGGTATAACGGTTATATGGATATGAGCGAAGCCGAAGTGCGCGATGGGGAAGATGAAAAGGAACGGGCTGTCCGTATGCGTTGGAACCACCAGTATATCATCAATTCGACCTTAAAAGGCGAACATTTGTTTCTGTCTGGCGGAGCGTTGCGGTTGAACTGGTCGGCTGTCTTGTCCAAAGCATTCAGCGAAACGCCCGATAATGCGGAAATATATCTGTTGGGTTCCCACGTGTCTACTACGGATGCGGCCAAACGTCGTTGGGAACATAACTCGGATAAGGATAAAGCCGGATATGTCGATCTGGCATATAAGTTGAAATTGGATGGCGGGGCGATCCTGGATTTCTCGGCCGGAGGTATGTACCGGGATAAGAAGCGTGACAGTTTCTTTAATGAATATACGTTCAACTCGGCTACCGGTTCCAAGAATCCGCAATATATCAATAAGGACTGGTTTAATTTTGACGAGATACAATTCGTCCCCCGTCCTTATGGCAACATAGGGGACCCTCTGAATTACGATGCAACGGAAAAGATCGGTGCCGGATATGGAATGGTGAAGTATACCTTGAAGGAATGGGAATTGATCGCCGGGGTGCGTGTCGAGCATACGAATCAGGGATATGTACTGAAATTTCCCCGTGATGTTGATCCGGAAGGGAACCAGGACTATACGGATGTATTGCCGAGTTTCCATGCCAAATACGGTATCCATCGAAATGCCAACCTGCGTTTCTCGTATGCGCGTGCCATCAATCGTCCGAGCTTTTTCGAGATCGTGCCTTACAGCATCATTAATGAAGATTATAAGGAAAAGGGAAATCCGGACTTGAAGCATACGGTTGCCGACAATATCGATTTACGTTATGAATTTTTTCCAAAGTCTTCCGAGCAGTTTATGGTCGGCCTGTTCTATAAGAATATCCAGGACCCGATCGAATACGGGTTGTTGAACGAAGGCCAGGATACCTATTATAAACCGATGAACTTCGGTGACGCCAAGAATCTGGGGATGGAAGTCGATGTGATGAAATACTTCAACTGGTTCGGTATTAAGGCAAACTATACCTATACACATTCGAAGGTCACGACAGACAAGCGTATCATGGAAGGATCGGAAGTGAAGTCGGTGCGCCAGTCCCGTCCACTGTTCGGACAGGCGGCCCATGTGGCAAATCTCTCCCTGCTTTTCAAAGAGACCAGGCACGGCTGGGAGGGCCAGGTGTCTGCCAGCTATACGGGAAAACGTCTGAGCGACATTTCGAACTGGTATGAAGATGATATATGGGAGGACGGCTACGCCCAGCTGGATGCTTCGATAGAAAAAAGTTTCAAGAACGGTATCAGTATCTTTGGCAAGGCCTCCAACCTGTTGGATATCCCGCTCTTGCGCTACATTCAGAAAGGACCGCATACGGAGAGTGTGGATTCAGACCGGCATAATGGGAATGTGATCGAACGGAAAGAATGGCACGGTCAGTCATTTATGCTCGGCATCCGGTATAAACTTTAACATAGCAATTATATTAATATTTACATTAAGCATTTATTTTATGAAATTCAATGCATTATTAGTGAGTGCAGCCATGATGGTCATGACTTTGGCTGCTTGTGGTGACGATGATCCTGTTAATCCGGATAATAATCAGGGTGGAAATGAAGATACGGAGACTGTGGAGGGGGATGTCGAGGGGACTTGGAAAGCCAATTCCATCATATTGGTATCAGGCCATATCACAGTACCGGCCGGTAAATCCCTGACAATAGAGGAAGGTGTGCAGGTTATCTTTGATGACAAAGGTGTCGGAGCCAACCATGTCCCTGTTGAATTTACGGTAGACGGCAATCTTTACTGTAAGGGAACAGCTGAAAATCCGGTCCTTTTCTCCGTAGCTGAGGAAAATCGCACGAAAGAGAATACGTTTGCCGGCTTATGGGGTGGTATCGTCGCTTCGAACAGTTGCGAGGAAATGTTGATCGACCATACCGTTATCGAATATACGGGTGGCCAAGTGGTGGAAGGTTCTCCGGCTGCGGCCAACGGTGTATATACGGCCGGTGACGACGCTTATCCGCAGATCACGACTAACAATATCAAGGGGAAATATGTCATCACTAATTCTGTTCTTCGTAATGGCTGGTCTGACGGTATTTATTTGATGGGCGGACAGGCAATCATAGCTGGCAATACGTTTGCTGCCAACGGATATGACGGGGCGGAAGCTGTCAATGTAAAAGCCGGATGTACGGTGGATGTCGCCGGTAATATCATGTTCAGCCCGAACACTAACGGATTGAAACTGTCCAGTTCAGGCCAGAGCGAAACGCGCGGCCAGGCTAAGGTTCAGGCCTACAATAATACAATCGTCAATGCCGGTTGGCGTCGCGACGGTGAGAAGGGTGGTTGTGTATATGCTGAAAAGAATGTGTTGGCGAATGTTTTCAACAACTTGATGGTAAATTGCAAGTTCCGTGCCATGACCCCGAGTTTCAAGAACCCGAACGACCCTGAAGAGGGTTATAGCGACCAGTCTGTGATCGATTATAATTTTTATGCTTCCGGCAGCCAGAAAAGCGATATTGTATATGAAGAGGAAAGCGGTGTCGCCTATGCATGGGCCGGTTATAACTACGAACATAAGAATTACAACTCCGGAGTAGTGGATGTGCATAGCATTATCGCTACTGAAAATGATTTGAAGGACCCGCTGTTCGAAAACTTTGCCGTTAACGAAGTCGCTTTGACCGAATATGTATATGATGAAGGATGGGATTTCCATGTCAAATCCGGTTCTCCGGTATTGGCAGGCGCTAATAGCGGAACAGATGCCAACTTAGTTCCCTACTTTTCGACAAACGGGCTTTCCGTAAATGGTGTCACTTACCATTCGCCGGCGGTGAAAGCACAATTCGGAGCTTTCGGTTTAAAATAAGGTAACTATATACCAGTTTGCAGAACATAAGTAATCTATTAATTTCTATTTATTGTACTATGTACACTATTTGTTTTATATCTTTACCATATTTAAAAATGAACCATTATGATAGATATAAAATCATTCAATTCATTGATAGAACTTACAGATGCTTTTCCAACAGAAGAAGTATGTTTAAAGTATCTGGAAAGTTTAATATGGGAAGATGGTGTGGTATCGCCTTTCGATCCAGAATCAAAAGTGTATGTGTGCTCCAATAATAGGTATATCTGTAAAAACACAGGTAAATCATTCAATGTTAAAACGGGAACAATCTTTGAGAACACAAAGTTGCCGCTAAGAAAATGGTTTATGGCTATCTGGTTGGTTCTTTCTCACAAGAAAGGCATATCATCTTTGCAGTTGTCAAGAGATATAAAAGTTACCCAAAAGACCGCATGGTTCATGTTGCAGCGTATTAGAGAATGTTTAATGTGTAAAAATGAAGGGAGGTTGGAAAATGAAGTAGAAGCAGATGAAACCTTTGTAGGCGGGAAGAACAAGAATCGCCACAAGGACAAGAAAGTAAAGAAATGTCAAGGTCGAAGTTTTAAAGATAAGACTCCTGTTTTGGGAATGGTTGAACGAAAAGGGGAAGTCGTTACAAGAGTTATCAAAAGTACGTCCAGAAGCGAAATAACTCCTATAATTCAGCAATTCGTAGACAAAAGGGCTGTTTTATATACTGACGAATGGGGAGGATATGACGAGATCGACAAATCCTATTACCATTACACGGTCGATCACGGCAAAGGACAGTATGTGAATGGAAGAATATATACCAATACGATAGAAGGCTTTTGGACAGGCTTAAAAAGAGGCTACATCGGTATTTATCATTACATGAGTCCAAAGCATCTACAACGGTATGCTAATGAGTTTACTTTCCGGTACAATACCAGAAAGGTTAATGATTTTCACAAATTTAATTTGTTACTTTGTAACATTAAATATCGTATAACTTACAAACAACTGATTGCATGAGCAAGAAAGGAATGACAACCGGGGAAGAATTTGAGGATTTTCTAAAATTTGCAATGAAATACAGACCTCAAAAAAGAAGGGTTAAAAGCAAGTCAAAAGAAAGAACATGCTTTACTCCTTCCGAAGTAAGGGATATTTTCAAGCAAAACAACTTGACTGACGAGTCTTTGTACAAGAGATTGCTGGGAATGGGCGAAAGTTCCGATAATGCAAAAGTATTAGTGCAAAGAATCCTTCACCCTACCGAAAAGGACTTGGAATTGGAGCAGTCGATCAATGAAAAAGACCTTTATTTAGACTGATCTTCTTCATTGTTTGTTTCATCTTGAAGGTCTGAATCTTCTAAGATTACACCTAAAACGGGTATGACATCTTTATCCAGTACAATAGCAGAGCATTTCTGACACATATAACCGGAAGGAGTTTTTACCCACTTGTGCTTACAATCAGTTTTCATAAAACATTAAAAATCAATCATGAAAGAAAAATTAATAAACGGATATGAAGTTGGCAAACTTCTTGCTAATCTACATAAAATATCCAGAGATATAAATGAATCATTTGATTCTCATAAAGTGGCATACGAGTATCAAAATAGGTTTGGAGCACTTGACGGTAAATTAGCTGATTTTGTTTTTAATCCAATTTATTACCCTCCCGAAGATTATGATTATAGTTTTAGCGGAAAAACTCCGTTTCTTCCTGATTGAATTTAGAATCATACTCTTGCTCTAATTCTGCTGCTTTAATTAAATCAGAAATAATTTCTAATAATGAATAGTTGTAATGTACTTGTTTGTTGTCAGAAAGTTGTCGACAAACAAATTCTCCATTAGAATCAGGAATTATAATTCTTAAAAATTGAGAAGGGTCAGATTTTAAATAAGCCCATAGAGTTGGCAGTTCAAATTTTTGTTTATTCGTATTTTCCATAATATTTGCTTTTAAGCTCGCGACAAATGTAATAGTTTATTCTTACATGTCAAAATATATTCTTACATTTGCGGTGTCCAGAGGGACTATTGTGGAATTTCAGGAAGTGCCTTTTTCTGTTAAAGTCGCCAATTTTTAACAACACGCAAGGCACAAGTGACTCGCTATATCAAGTGGGTTGCTTGTCTGCGCGTGTACAGGGGTTTGGCGACACCTAACAGAAATGCGGACAGCAGCCCACTTCTTTTTTTGATAATCATTCCTTTGTTGGCTGTTGGAAGGAGCAAAACAACAAAAGTATGGAAGCAAATTCGACAGAACCAATTAAGAAATGTTCCAGATGTGGTACAGTGTTAAATGACAAACCTAAATTTTGCCCTAATTGTGGTAGCAAAATACTTTGGGAAAACAAAAAGACAGAACACTCTATGGCTCACAATGTCCTTAAAGTTTTCTTCTCTATTCTACCATTTCCTGTTATTGTTATTTTTTTAGGAATACTTTATGTTCTTAGTGATGGTGGAATAGAAGCGTTAAAACCAGAAAAAGGAATAACTGAATTGGATATAAAGAAAGATAGTATAGCTACTGAAATAGCAAAAGAAACAGGATTGAGTTTTCAAGAAGTTAAATCTTTTGGGAAAGAAATGAATGGATTAACAGTAATTTCAATTGAAACGGGACATTTGCCTGTTAATATTTTCCAAAGTGCCCCGTCTTGCAACATAAAATTGATGAATATGAAAAGTAACTCTATTACTTGGAGTAGAGAGTTATTCGCTATCAAATGGAGAGTTGTAATAGATGATGTTTATACTTGTCCTTCTCACTATTTAGACCGTAGACCAGAAATAGGCGATCCTATTTCGCCGGGACAGGTTATTGATATAAGTTGTGAAAATGGTTATGGTGATAGTTGGATAAGAAACGTTCAATTAAAGAAGTCTAAAATCGTTATAGAAATACTTAAAGAAGGAGAACCTATCCTTAAACTTCCTATCAAAAATAAAGATATAGACATGACACAATTTTTATAACGATTAAAGGATTTAGCAAATATTGCAATTAAAAATGAGAATAATAAAAACTAATTAAAAACAACGGTAACTTTGTGCCGGTGCAAACTGGTATATAGTTACCTAAAATAAAAGAACATGATGAATAGAAGAAATTATTTACAGACCTTATCGGCTTTGTTCGCAGTCTCCGCTTTCGGGGGCTGCACTTCTGCCGGTAAGCAGAAAGATGCGTCGAATTCGGAAACGGATATTGCCGGTCCTGCTTTAGCAGGGGAGGCATTCGACGTTCCGGCCGTATCGGAAGAAAGCAAAAATTTTTATCTGGTCAGCGACTTGGGACGGAACGGTTATTACGAACAAAAGACGATTGCCGAGTTGATGGGAAATCTGGCGGAAAAGATAGACATCGAATTTATTGTCGCGGCCGGGGATACTCATCATTTCGAGGGGGTAGCCAGCGTCGACGATCCGTTGTGGATGACAAACTACGAGCTTGTTTACAGCCATCCTGAGCTGATGCTGGAGTGGTTTGCCGTCAACGGGAACCATGAGTATCGCGGTAATACGCAAGCGGTATTGGATTACGGCAAGAAAAGCCGTCGTTGGATCGTCCCTTCCCGTTATTACTCAAAAGTCGTGGAGGCGGGTGAAAATGAGAAAGCCTTGTTGGTATTTATAGATACTTCGCCTCTGATTGACAAATACCGTGAAGATACGGAGAAATATCCCGATGCCGGCAGACAGGATATGGAAGAGCAGCTTCAATGGATCGAAAAAACGCTTGCCTCTTCTGCTGAGAAATGGAAGATCGTAATCGGCCATCATCCTGTCTATGCCGATACGCCGAAAGAGGAAAGTGAACGTGCCGATATGCGTAAACGTTTGGAGCCTCTGTTGGACAGATATGGTGTCGATATGTATTTTTGTGGTCATATTCATAACTTCCAGCACATCCAGCCTGCTGACAGCAAGGTTGACTATCTGGTAAATACATCCGGTTCACTTTCTCGTAAGGTAAAGACTATCGAGGGTACGAAGTTCTGTAATCCGGAAGCCGGGTTCACTGTAGTCAGCATGGAAGATAGTAAGTTATCCTTTTATCTGATGAATGGAAAAGGGAAAATACTGTACGAGTACAGCCGAACAAGATAATACCATCGAAAAAGAACATATTTATTCCTTGTTAGTCCGGAAATCTCCTTGTATTTCATATGCGAGGCGATTCCGGACATTTCCTTTTGGTCGAAAACATGAATGATTGATTCTTTTAATTTTGTTATTTTATTGTCTGATTATAAGTGATTTATTATACTAACAAAGACGAGTGAAGACCGAACTTATTGTCTTTTTTAAACTAAACGCGTTTTTCCCTGTTTATTAAATAGACACCACATGCCCGGTCCTGGGAATTACTTCTAAACATGACCAAATATAATTTTTAAAATATGACGAAAATAGAAATAAAAGACTTATCGATTCTTTTCGGACCTGAGAAGGCCAAAGCGAAAAAGATGGTTAAGCAAGGTAAGAGCAAACAGGAAATTTTAAAAGAAACAGGCTGTACCATAGCTGTCCGTAATGCCAATCTGGAAATAGAGGAAGGAGAGATGTTCGTGATAATGGGGCTCTCCGGTAGTGGTAAGTCGACGTTGGTGCGTTGCATTAACCGGCTGAACGAACCCTCTATGGGGGAGATATGGCTGAGCGGTAGGAACATCACATCTCTGTCGGATAAGGAACTGTTGCAAATACGCCGTAAGGAGATGGCGATGGTATTCCAGCATTTTGGCCTGTTGCCTCACCGGACTGTATTGAGCAATATAGCTTTCGGGCTTGAATTGCAGGGAGTGCCTAAAGAAGAGCGCGAAAAGAAAGCATATGAAAGCATAGCCGTTGTAGGATTGAAAGGATATGAGAACCAGCGTGTGGACGAACTCTCCGGAGGTATGCAGCAGCGCGTCGGGCTGGCACGTGCTTTGGCGAACGACCCGGAAGTCCTGTTGATGGACGAGGCTTTTTCTGCCCTTGACCCACTTATCCGCGAACAGATGCAGGACGAGTTGCTGGACTTGCAGGAGAAGATGAAACGTACCATTGTCTTTATCACACATGATCTGGATGAGGCCATCAAATTAGGCGACCGTATTGCCATTATGAAAGATGGCGAAGTCGTACAGGTCGGGACGCCCGAAGAGATATTGACCGATCCGGCGAACGACTATGTCACCCGTTTTACCGAGAGTGTGGATCGTGGGCGTGTCGTTACGGCCTCTTCCATCATGCTGACTCAACCGATCGTTGTCCGTATCCGCAAAGATGGTCCGGAGGCCATAATCCGCAAGATGAGGGAAAAACGTTTGTATGCATTGCCCGTGATCGGTGCGGACGAGCAGTTCCTTGGTGAAATACGGTTGAAAGATGTGCTGCGGTTGCGTAAGGAAGGGGTGCGGGATATCAGTTCGATTGTTATGAAAGAGGTCCCTTCCGTATTGGAGAGTATGACAGTCGAAGATATGTTGCCCCTCTTGCCGAAGGTCCAGCAGGCTTTGCCGGTGGTCGATGAGAATAACCGTTTGAAAGGTGTTGTATCGACCTCAGCCATCATTATCGAGATGACCGGAAAAGATCAGAAAGAAATAGAAGAAATCATTCAAAACGCAATAGATTTATGATAAATATCGGAAAATATATAGAAATGGCCATTAATTGGCTGACAGAAAACTTTGCCGGCCTTTTTGATGTAATCAACCACATCGTAGGCGGTTTTATCGACGGCTTCCAGGGAATACTGATGTGGGTCCCGTTCTACCTGATGATTGTAGGAATAGTAGCTTTAGCTTGGTGGAAAGCCGGAAAGGGAACCGCTGTCCTGACCTTGCTCGGTTTACTTTTGATTTGGGGGATGGGGTTTTGGGTACAGACCATGCAGACTGTGGCGCTTGTCTTGTCGTCGACGATCATCGCCTTGCTGTTCGGTGTCCCGCTGGGAATCTGGACCGGGCGAAACGATAAGGCGGCTAAGGTGATCCGTCCGGTTTTGGATCTGATGCAGACGATGCCCGCTTTTGTCTATTTGATTCCGGCTGTCCTGTTTTTCGGACTGGGACCTGTTCCGGGCGCTTTTGCCACCGTGATATTTGCCATGCCTCCGGTTGTCCGTCTTACCGACTTGGGAATCCGTCAGGTTCCGGAAGATATTGTAGAGGCGACCCGTTCGTTCGGGGCCACTTCGGGACAGCTTCTTTTTAAAGTTCAGCTCCCGTTGGCTTTACCAACCATTATGGCAGGAGTGAACCAGACAATCATGATGGCTCTCTCTATGGTTGTGATTGCGGCCATGATCTCGGCTGGCGGATTA
>ENA-ORRL01000866-ORRL01000866.1-human-gut-metagenome-genome-assembly--contig:-NODE-866-length-28041-cov-7.434324_pt1 | contig 28041 bp, 21 predicted proteins | sample MGYA00242175_ERZ509134 | MGnify/ENA primary metagenome ERZ509134 (study PRJEB26280, sample SAMEA2338660) | human gut metagenome | biome: human gut; feature: human-associated habitat; material: faeces... | reverse complement strand
GCGAAGGTAACCCTGAAGTCTCAGGACTCAATGACGGGCGTCACCGGAGGCTTACCTCGGCCTCAAGCTCTTGCATCTTTTTCTTTTCTCCGGCAGTCATTTCTCAACCCGTTCTTTCTATATGTAAAGGTACGAAAAAACGGCCACATACGCAAGTCTGAAGCCGTTTTCCCTCAACTTATTTTGCTGGTTTTCAGATATTTTTTGCCTCCCTCAAGGATGCTTCTATCTGGACGTCCCGAAGGGCCTTCAGACGTTGCAGCCGGCGTCTTGGATCATCGATTATCCCCTGGATGGTGTCCACAAGACGGCGCCACTCAAAGGGTGTTATCGTCGGGTCGCCCTCATGTATCCGCTCCACCAGATGCATCCTTCCGTGGTCAAGGCGTTTGTTATAGATCACAAGTCCGCCCGGCTCGTAGCGCAGCAGCTTCATCATGTTGTTGGAAGCGTTTACGAACACGAGGACATCCCCGCTGTACAGGTTCTGACGCATATCGTTGTTCACTATCCCACTCAGCATATTGAAGTTCTTGCGCATATCCGTCGGCTTTGTGTAAAGCCAGAACTTCGTCCAGTTTCCAAGACTGAACATGGCCTATATGCTTTTGAGGATTGTGTACACCATCGCGGGTGTCAGGCCGCCCTGGATGCGCATATCCGTGCCGGCAACCGTGCGGAGTTCAATGCTCATCCAGTTCTCACCAGTTGGTACACCCTTCGTTTTTCCGCGGGATGCGGCAAATGCCGCACTCGCTTCCATCCCGGCAGGCAGGCCGCCACCAGCAATGGGCAGGAACCCCTCCGGAACTTCCGCCTTGGCGTACTTCCGCTTCCACCAGAAGTACTGGTGCTCTGGAATGCCTTTCTCTTTCAACAGGGCCTTGATTGCTATCCCCTTCTCCCGGGCATCGCCCTGGATCTCTTCGATTTGTTCGCGTGTAAGCATATCAGTTTATATTAGTGATGCAAAGTTATATACCTCTTAATCAAACTGACAGTCGTACTTTATCGAATGCTTACTCTCATCACGATACATATATCTTATGACAGCATTTTTGTTCGATGGCATAGTAGTTCTCTCTTGTCGTTTGCACAAAGTTATTTCAGGGTTACGAACTGTATTTTCGTATAGAATGAAGCTTGTGAACTACTTTATCAGAACAGAGTAGATACTTACAAGTAAATTAATTGCTGTTAGAATGATAATCACGATTCCGATGTTACTAAGTTTCTTAGCTGTCTTTTCAACTTTTTCATCAATAATTATGGCCTTGTCACGAACTGCCGATGTTGCAGCATTTAATGTATTACTGCTGTTAAGTATTTGATCTGAAATCTTTTTTGTCGTTTTGCCGAGCTCCGATGACAGTGAAGAAATACCGTCTTTGATTTGAGTCAATAATGTGTCCTGTTCTCCTTGTGTTTTCAGCATTTCAGCCTTCAGGTCATTGATGCTTTCTTTCACCTCAATGATTTTGCCCAAAGTGTTTTTTATGTTCTCATGAAGGGTGTTCAGATTAGCTGCGCAAGATTTCAAATCCTCGATTCTTTCATCGAGTTTTTTTACTTCTTCGTTTGTGTTCTTCTTCAATGAGTCGGTTGCCGTTGTACAATCTTTGGTAAAAGAGTCCTTGATAGCCTCAAGAGCAGATTTAAGGGATTCCAAGTTATTTGAAACTGAAGAATTCAGGTTTGAGATTATCTCATCAGACTTTTCTCGGAGTGAGGCAAATACACTTGCAGTATCATCATTGAGTGCTGTTCGTTGAGACTGCACATCTGCAATAATGCCTGTGATACTTTTAGATATTGCTTCTAAAGTCTTTGTGTAATCGCTAATTTGTTTTTGGACAGCTGAGTATGCTCCAACTGTTTTCTGAACTTGCTCTTTGGCAGATTCAATTTCTTTAAGACTGGCCTCAAGTTTTGCCAGCGATGTCAGTATTTCATTTGCTTCCATATCGTATTATGTCTTTATTTTTATTCTAAGTAATTGTTTTTGAACTTATTGAGCCATTCTGTGTGGAGTTCGACTTCGCAGAGTAAATCCCACTCCTTCATCTGTTCGATTTCCTCAACCGTTGCGGCATTCCTGCCATTGGCATTGAAAGCTTCCTTGAACTCACGCATTTTGCGATAGAAATCGTCTTTGTCGTCGCTGCGCTTGAAGAATTCTTTATAACCCCTGATATAACTGTTCTTCAATTCCTCCTGGAGATTTTTGTTCTCACCGACTTTCAGATAGGTAAGACAATATACATTAAGGAAATCAAGAGCAGGATTCAAATCTGTCGTTGCTCGCCTGATAAGTCGTACGGCACCTTGCAGATGCTTGATATTATCCTTAGGCGAACTAGTACCAACAATGTCGTCATCGATGACTCTTATGTATTTGAATAGAATGTCGTAAGATGACTCCTTGCCCTCGTCGGTATCATCCGTCAGAGAAAAGTCGAGCCCATTCTCAGTTTGATATCCTTTACGTGCGAACTTCGAATTGAAATAATAATATATGAAGTCCTTCAATGCTTCATTTGCTTCCTTCCAATTGTCGCCATAGCTCAGTCCTACCATACAGAATGCTCGGATATCATCTATTGCCTGCTTACGTTTGACTGCAATCTTGTCATAGATGAACTCCGTAAGATAGCCAAGGCACTTATGTACTTCATTGTCACCCCTATAGTTAGGGATCCTAGCTGCCTCTATGGCAGCACGTTCTTTAGTGTAATATCGTTCCAGGAATGTCTGCAACGCACGATAGTAGTCACCATCCTTCTTTCTGCGGGCGACTACGCGGTAAACCTTGTTTCTGTAATCCTCAGTAAAGTCATCTATAAGACCTATGCAGCACATTCGGTAGATTGCTTTGGCGATGTCGCTCTTGTCGCGAAGAAGTTCCATATCATCTTCTTTTGCGGTATATTCTTGACCATTTGCAAGATTTCGTACCTTATATGTCTTCTCCTTTTTGTAGTGTTGAGTAACATACACCTTCTCTCTTTGTCCATTGTGAAGACAAAGCCAGACTGGAATTGAAGAGATTAGAGCGACCACTTCAGTACTTTCTTTGGACTCGAGTACTTTCTGGAGGAAATCAGAAACCTGTACAGTATCCTTTAACTCCGCATCATTTCCATAGAAAATCGGAGTCAGAGAACGGCTCAACAGTTCAAACATCGTTCGCTTTTCAACAAGAGTTCCCTTGAAGTTGTTGCTATAGAAGAACATAACCGTCTCGTAGTCGACATTTTGGAACTCATAGTTTCTAGTTGGGATTTCAATGCCATTCTGAAGAAGCAAATCTTGGAGGTCTTCCTTATAGACATAACCACGCCCATCGTCCGGCACCCTTCTTAACTGGCAACGGTTAAATTCAGGACATCTGACTACACAAGGACCTTTATTGCATTTCTGGCAAATTTGGTTACAGAGCTTAAATGCAAACCTTGTGTTGCAGACATCGCAGCGTAGCTTGACCATATCCTTGTCTGGAGTGCAGTAGTCGAGGTATCTATCGTCAATATATATGCCATAATAGTTCAAAATCTCCTGTAGGTCACCATCAGAGAACCACTTGTTCCGGATTATCATCATCGGGAACTGATTATTTGGGCATCTTTTGTTAATACGTACTAGACGATAGTCAGAAAGAAGAATGGTGGATAAAGCCATCTTGCGATCTCTACCGGCGCGTCCGGCTTCCTGTACAAAACTCTCCAGCGAACTGGAATAATTCATATTGATGGTGAAACGGACATTTGGCTTGTCTATACCCATACCGAAAGCCTTTGTCGCCACCATCAGCGGGAGTTTGTCATCTCTGAACAAGTCAAGATTCTTGAATGACTCCTTGTCAATCTCGTCGGCATCGTCTCCATCCCCACTGCCCATAAATGTGCCTAGTTTGCTTACAGACTTACCAAGAGAAATTTTGTTCTCATTTACTGATATACCTGTATTGCTCTTATGAGGGCAGAATACAATACCGGCTTGGGAATACTCATCTGCATCTTCGAAGAATTGTTCAGGCAATTCAGTGTGCAGTTCGGTATCAATCGAGCCCTCGACATTTTGTCGCTCATTGAAACGCTTCTTTATGTAATCGATGGACTCAGGTGTCTGGAGTTCCTCGATATAGCCTGGAATCTTATGAATATACCTGGTCAAGAAATCCTGCTTCGATGGATATACACTCCACTTGTCTGTCATTTGCACAGCCTTAGGAAGCCCTTCATCGAGGAGTCCGTTCCTATCAAAATATTGGTCTTTCTGACAGCGTACAGGGACTTTCTCTATCTTGTATTGGAGCTCAAGACGATTTGTGTTTTCCTCCCGGATAATCGTATCGGCATCAAGCTTAAATGCACCATCTCCGGATAGTTCTCTTTCTACATCAGCCAGAACGTCAAATGATGCTGTTGCCGTCAGGCCAAACAACGTCAGATGTTTGTCGACACCGTGTTGCTTTGGCAGTACATACTGATAGAGATTTCTTCCAAGGTGAAGATATGTAAAGCGGAAATCATGTCCCCATTCTGAAACACAGTGTACTTCATCGATAACGCCATAGCTAAAATATACGCCGACGCTGTGCATATTCCGGAGTTTCTCCCTGAAGCTGTAGGTGCAAAGTCTTTCCGGAGAAAGGAATACGAACTGTACCATTGATGTTTCCATCATTTTCGCCCTGTGTTCCTTCTCTGTTGCATCCACTGCAGCATTGATGAAAGTGCATGCATCAATCCCGGTCTTGATTAGTCCGTCATACTGGTCAGCCATCAGAGACCTGAGCGGATCTACTATAATAGTGACACCCGGTTGAAGCATTGCTGCAAGCTGGTAGGTAAGGGACTTACCTCCCCCTGTTGGCAATAGGCCTATAACGCTCTTGTTCTGAAGCGCGCGGCTTAAAATTGGCAATTGACCAGGTCGGAAGTCTTCCTTTCTGAACAGCATCCGCAGGAAATACTGAAGCAATGCCTTCCTGTCTTCGATTGCGTGGTAGTTGCCCTGCTGATCTTTTGTAACTAAAGGCTGATAATTAATGCAGTCTGATGTGTAAATGTGTCGCTCAGACCTGATATAATTGATAGAACGAATATAGAAGTATCCTTTGCCGACACATTTGTGTTTGCTGAATGATTTGTCTTCTGCGCCGGCACGGCGCATGACTGCTATATCGATGACTATGTCATATTGCTTGTTACCATTTACCTTCGCCTCATCGTCAAATATGCTGACGCTCACGGAGTCATCACTTTCAATTGTTTTATGCAGAGGTGAATGCTTGAATTCCGGAGTTGTCACAACATCCAGCCGAACCTTAGGGAATCTTACATCTTTGTAATCTTCGCTTAAAGTTGCCAGATTATTGAACATCTTAGAAAGCTCTCTAAAGGCAAGAACAGTGCAAGGTACATCCCTTTCAACTACAAGTATATCAAGGTGTCCCTTATGGTAATCCAACGTGCCCGAAATCAGCGTCTCTATTATCGTCTTCTCCAGACGGGCCACACCTATTGGCGACAGGGCAATCTGCAGGGCCTGAGTCCAGGCTGCATCATACTTTCTACTGGCAGCCTTTAAGATTGATGAAAAGTATGAATTACATATCTGAGGAAGATTGATACTGAATTGATGGATATTGCTTATGCGTATGCAATCCCATCCCTTTTCGTGTAATGCCTTGATTCTGTATTCATCCGCTATTCTATTTTTATCAGACTGGTGGTATTTCGCTCCATCAAACTCAATCACACAACCTAATCGGTTCCTGCCATCATCGCCGATAATCGGATATGGGTACTCGCAGGCGAAGTCCACCCGCTGTGCGTGGTGGACGCTCTGACCGGTAATTGACATCAAACTGCGTTGAGGCTGAAGCACCTGCTGAAGTCCTGTTGGGACAGCATTCAGGATGAAGCTCTTTTCAAAGTCACTTTCAAGAACATTCTTACTATATGTGGATTCGTCATAGCGAGCCCTGCTATCTATTGCGTGAAGTGCTAATAGAATATCGTCAGCATTCAGATTATCGGTATCGTAATTTACTCCGCCAAGTGAATCATCCTGCTTTCGATTGCCTAGTTGAGCGAATGCTTCTTCCACCAATGGGCTAGTCCGTGTTGGCAGGCCTCGGGCCACCATATTGTTAAGAACGGCCAAGATAGGATCCACATCATCATAAATGCCTGCTCCGATATCGAATGGAGCAGCTACCTCAAAGCCAGATAGTTGTTTATACAGACCCTCTGCCTTAGTCTTGATGTTTTCATCATCAGATTGGAGAAGATTGCGTACGGCATCCAACTGAAAGGCTGCATAAAACTGTGTGTCTGGATAGTAATCGACGGCGACAAGATTGACCTGATTGTTCTCGAGTTTGAAAATCTTGATGTTGTAAGAACAAGGCTTGGCATTATTGGAATAGCGATACTCCGACTGACTTTCGTCCATAAAGGTTTCCGGAGCATTGAAATACTCATAGAAACGGTCTATCCTTCTGTTGCCGTTGTTCATTGGGCCGATGCAGAAAAAATAGTGCTGTCCCAAAACGTTTTTGCCGACCTTCTCAGCAAGTCCTTTCAGGTCAATGGATTTTATATCGAGAATATTCGAGAAGAAGTGGTAAGTCACAGCGCTGCATCCTTTGATATCAGCTTCTGTTACATCGTCAAGAAACTTGCCGATAGCAACAACTTTGCTTGTATCCTTCAAATATGCTCCGACATGGATTTCAGCTCTCTCGCGTGCTGCATCCGAAGGCTCGATAAGGGTAACTTTCTGAACTCTGTTTTGAATGTGCAGTTTCTTCAAGAAATCAAAAAAGCATACCGTTGCGAGACCTTGTCCACAACCCCAGTCCACTATGTCGAAATCGTCAGAGGCAAAGACAGATTGCTTTATACACGATAGCGCTTTGTATATTTTCGCTTGATGCATCCTGCCGTATGAATACAGGTAGTATTTCATCTGAATGTCTGTATTCAGCAGGTCCACTCCGTGATTCAGGGAGTCGTAGATCTCGTCCTTTTCCTTGTCTGACAACTTTAAGATATCGTTATAGGCAATACGTCTTATGTTGTCAAATGAAACCTCTTGAAGAGCAGTTATGTCGTCAATATATCCCATTATTTTCCTGTGATAGTTTCTGCAAATGGATTGGTGCGATGAGTCGAAAGGTTATGCAATGCTGCCGCTTTTGAGTTGTTTGCGTAGCAGTACTCGCATAGGTGAGTGCAAGTGTTGTATTCTCCAATGTCCTTGCTTGCTATGCATCCGCAAAAATGTCTCTGCCCCTTGTCCTTATTGTTCTTTTTCTTTATAATCTTCGGCTCGCCACTGAATAAATCTGCTTCCATAATCTCAATGCCGAGATGCTCCATTAGTTTCGTGTCATTTGAGAAGTATTTAATCATAAGGTCATCATCAATGCACTTGTTGTGAATGATTCCATATTTCTCAATGTCGATTTTTTCCCCACAGGTGGCAAGCGTGAAGCCCCAATCTCGGTTCAGCTCTTGGAGCCCTGATGCGAACTTAATCATATCGCACTCATTAAACTCTCGGTAATTGATGTGGTTATCCTCCAGGTTGGCCTTCACCTTTTTGTAGATGGTAATGTCAGCATAACTGAAAACCAATTTTTCGGTATATCCTTTCAGTTGGTCACCGATATTCTTAACCTTAAGCAACAAATCATCAACACTTATTTTGTCAGTCAGAATAAGCGGATCAAAGCGCCAGATAACTTTTCCCTTTCCGAGTTTATCAACTAATGCCTTGAATGTTTTTATTCGTTCTTCGACCGGAGGTACTCCACATTCAAGCTTTTCTGCGACATAATCGTTAAGAGTAAACTGCACGTAACAATTGATGCCTTGATTGGCTAGATAGTCCAAAAGTCCATCTTTGTCGAGAAGATGTTTAGGGTTCTTTGACCAGAAGACTATTAATCGCGTATTTTGATATGAGACAAAACTTCTTACTCCGTTGAATGGATTTGTCCAAGCGGAATAACCGGCTTTCAGGCGGTAAAGGAACCAATTGCTGTAGAAAGCAGGTATATCAGTACTTCGGCTCGCTGAAACGATAATTGGTGCTTGTGCCTCAACTTGTTCGCCGTTTTCGCGGGTTATGATGACTTTGTCTTTTGCCATATCTTATTTGTTTTCGTAATTGTGCCAGGCTGTTTTCAGGTCTTCGAATATTTTTGTGGATGCTGGGGAGTCGTTGTTGTTTTTGACGGCTTCGGAGAGATTCTTGAGGTATTTGCTGAAATCTTCTCCCAGCATATTGCCGAAGGCTGCGAAAACTTCTTGCTGATCGAGAGAAGCACCGTTCGGGCTTACGAAAAAGCCGAGATGGTGCATAGTCAGGATTATCCGGTAGAGATCGATTCTCATCCCTCTCTTTGGGTTAAGGCGGATTTGTGGTGTCGGTGTGGATGACAGTGGAGTGGTGACTGCGTTATCTGCATCATTTTGGGGCACCTCTCTTTTGGTTATTGTGGTCTGGGAGTGGTATATATGATGAGAGGCGTCGACTCTGTCGGCGTGTTCTATGTTGGTCCCGATATTGACTGTTCCAAGTACTTGCATTATTCTGTGGGTGTTGAGTGGATTATTACTGCGTCGGCGTGTTCTATGTTTGTGCCGATGTTTATTTCTGTGGAACTGCGTGTTGCCGTGAACGATGCTGATGGTGTGAAAATGCCTTCGTAGTTGCCTATAAGGAAACGGCGGAGGAGACTGTATATTTCTGCGTTTACACTTCGCGGGGATATTGCTTCGCCTTTTTGGCTTTCAATGAATGCTTTTGCTTTTGGCCGGTCAACTTGGGAAATGAGATTATCGAGGCGTCCAAATTCATTGATGTTTGCAGCTGTAGGATGTGCATCGTAGAGTTGTCTCAAGGATACTTCGTTGAGGCCCAAGGCTGATGAGAGTCTGTGGATGCGGTCGTTCTTTTCTCTTTCCATATACTCGTTGAGGTAAGAGCGCATATCGTAGTCTTCTCCCAGAATTAATGCTCCGCTTTGTATGTCGGCGAGTATCTGGTTTGCAAATCGTTGTTCTGTGCGGTTGAGGGTTGCAAAACTTTTGTGGAGTTCTGCGAGAGCTTTGTATATTTCTTCTTCAGCTGCGTGGCTGTTGAGGAGTCTGACATATTTTTCAAATCGGGACTGCATATAGTCAGCATCAATTCTGTCGGTGTTGATTTCCGTGAGATAGGTGTCTATTTCGTACGGAAGATCTGTTCCTCCTTGTCCTGTTCCATCTCCTGGAGTAAACAGCTCTTTGTAGCGGAGTGCAAGGATTAGGTAGGTGGTTTCACTTAAAGCCAGGGTGATTGATGAGGACGAGCCGTCTTCGTGGTTGAAGGTGTAGTCGCGTTTGCTCCATTTGAATCCTTGTATCCGTGCGGCTTCGAGGTTGTCGTTGAGTTTCTGGAAGAGTTTTGCAAACATCGCTTTTTCCTCAACTGAATGCGGAAGTCTCTCGAAGTTTTGAACTCCTGAGGCGTTGAACAGGTCTCTGATTTCCATATATTTGGAATTCAGAGAATTGAGATTGGTTTCGAGTTTGTCGGCGAATAGGCCGTATGGGCGATTGCCTGAGTAGAGACGGAACGCTGCTTCTATGTTGTGTTCCATTGTGTGCGGATATCGGTAGTATCGGATGTTGCCGAATGGTTTGTCCGGTCCGAACAGCCTGTTTGTACGAGAGAAGGCTTGGATGATGTTCTCGTAGCGGAGTTTTTTGTCGAGAAAGAGGGTATTGACCCATTTTGAGTCGTAGCCTGTGAGCATCTGGTCAACTACGATTAGGACATCAAGGCGTTTTTCCGGTACATTCTCTACTCCTATATAGGGTTCTTTGTGTGCGAGTCTGGCGGCTACGTCTTTTTTGTATTTTGCGTATCGTGCCATTGTGAAATGCGTTCCGAACTGGTTATTGTAGTCTGTCAGCATTGCAATGGTTTCTTCCTCTTTTACGACTGATGCATCTCCGAGGTTGTCGATGCTGTTGTCGTAGAGGGTTGCTACGTGGAGTTCCGGGTATGATGAACGGAAAATCTTGTAGTATTGGATTGCCTCAGATATTGAACTGGTGGCAAAAATAGTGTGAAATTTCCCTCCGTGGCTGAGTGTTATCCAGTTCAGACCGAGGTCGTTTACCAAGGTAAGACGATATTTATAGGTCTCATATTGGCTGGAGGGGATGAAGTCTTCGATTCCTTTTTCGTATCGTCCGTCATCATTCTTGTGGCCTGCCATCGGAATTTCTTCCATATACTTCTGGAAGATTCGTTCCTTTTCCGGATTGCCCCAGATTTCGTCTTCGGTTTCTGCCTGGGCTTTTTCGAGTGCTACTGCTTTGCGAAGGTCACGGTCTTTGTATGTGAGGCATTTGACAGGGTCGAATCCGAGGACATTTTTGTCCCGGATTCCGTCTGCGATTGAGTATCGGTGCAGTTCGTTGCCGAATACTGTTGCGGTTGTGTTGTGCTTGCGCTGGTTTTCGTCTTGTATCGGTGTGCCTGTGAAGCCGAAGAATATTGCTTTTGGAAAGGTTTCCTTGATGGTCAGGAGCATTTCTCCAAAGGTGGAGCGGTGGCATTCGTCAACTATGAAGACAAGGCGCTTTTTGCGGATTTGTTCGATTTCATAGCGGTAGTCGATTGCCTCGTCCTTGATATTGCTCATTTTCTGGGTTGATGTCACTATCAGGACTTCGTCTTGGGATGAGCTTTTGAGTTTCTTTACGAGTGATGAGGTGTAGGCAGTGTCATTTACGGTTTCACTGTCGTCGGCGAAGCCTTGGTATTCCCTCAAGGACTGAGTGCCGAGTTCGATGCGGTCAACAAGGAAGATGACTTTGTCTGCATCGCGGCTTTGTGCTATGAGGGTTGCGCTTTTAAAGCTTGTGAGTGTCTTGCCGGAGCCTGTGGTGTGCCAGATATATCCTCCGTGGTTGTCTACTTCATCCCAGTGTGTTCGCTGTACTTTTTGGCTGATTTCGTTGGCTGCATAGTACTGATAGGAACGGAGTACTTTGAGGCATCCGTCTGATGAGTCAGCAACTGTGTAGAATCCAATCAATTGGTGAGCCATAGGGATGGAGAGGAAGGTTTCGCAGATGCGGTACCATTCACAAATCGGTTCGTTGTTGAAGTCTGCCCATTGGAAATAGTAGTCTTTGTTGAAGGTGCCTTCTGGTCCGGGGTTGGCGAAGTATAGCATCTGGGATGGGGTCATCGCTACGAACAGTTGTGTCATAGCGAAGAGTCCGGATGCGAATATTCCTTCGTGGGCGTATTTTTCTATTTGATTGGTGGCCTGGCTTATGGGGATGCCGCTTTTCTTGAGTTCAATGTGGATGAGTGGCATTCCGTTGATGAGGAGTGTAAGGTCTCCTCTGCGGTCTGAGGCTACTGGGTTGTCTGTAGGGAATTGTGGTTGGCGGACTATCTGGTAGCGGCTTTGTCCAGCTGCTATTTCCTGTCTGTCGTAGATTTTGAGGCTTACTTCCTTGCCGAGGTGGGCGATGTCATCGGGGTTGTCTCTTGTGATGGTGATGGATTTCCCGTTGATGAGTGAATTGAGGCGGACTGGAGTCCGGAGGGTGTTAATCTGCTCGATTAGTTGCCTTTTTTCGCCATCGGTAAGCGGATAGTCCCCAAGACGGTCTATGTCCCGGTTGTTTTCGAAGAGGATGTCTGCCCAGTTTTGGAGCAGTTGTGATTCGGTTTGATACTGTAGAACCGTTTCTTCCCATCCGTATGCTATGAGACGTTCTATGAGAGCGTCTTCAAAGGCTTTTTCGCTTGTGAATGATGTGCTGAATGAGGGCATATTGTGGTGTCAATTATGGGTTTACAAACATTGATTCGAGGCAGGACTGTTTCAATTGCTTGAGGCGCTCGAGTTCTTCGGAGTGAAGGTAAATCAATTGTTCCATCTCTTTGAAATACTTTCCAATCGTTTTTTGCTCATCTAAACTCTTGGGAAGATATATGTTTATATCAAAGAAGTCTTCAGCTGATATGTTAAGTAATCCGTGATTTCTCGCTCCTTCTGCTGCTCTAAGCCTTATTTCATTGTGCCATAAAGTCGTGTTAAAATATGCTGCAAGATAATCAGAGTCCACTATATTATCGTTTATCTCAAACACTATGTATAGAGTGGATAGGACACCTGACTCGTAAAGATCTAAGCGTTTCACAGCACCAAAAGGATAACCTTGAGATGTACTTTTGTTGTACGCAAACTCTCCTTTATAAAGTAGATAATAATTGGCCAGATTGGAACTGGCTATTCTACTATTAAAAAAAGATTCTTGCTCAATTAATCCGTATTGTGCAGAAATAGTCAGGGCTCTATTGGAAACGAGTCCCGTGTTTTTTCTTGTTATTCTGTTAGTTAAATCTTTCAGCTTCTTTACTTCCCACTCTCCGGAGAATCCTTCTAAGCGTATAGGCGGTATCTTCCCCCCCCCCTATCGGAAATAGACGGTTTAAGTAACATATTTTGAGCGATTTAAGGCTGTTTAACTTATCTTGTGATTTAGATACTAGAGTGTCAATAATATCAAAATATTCCCCTAGTACTTTCTGTTCTTTCTTGTCTGAAGGTAGATGGACACAGGCAAATTCCACTTCCTTTCCATTGATTGAAGGAAGCGCTCCTGTTTGAACAAAACGCTTGAAATCAATTGATTCAAAAAATGAACGAGCAAATGATGTGTCCCAAAATGATGATAAAACATACACCATCATATTGTTGTCAAATAAACAAGGAGAATCAACGATGCGTTTTCTGTTTAACATCACTGCTGCTCCTACCTTTGCAAACAAGATTGCTGGTGTATCATATAGAACTCTCCAATGGTTTGTGTCAACTTGATATTGTGACACATAGTTATTGGAACGAGACATTCTATATTCGTTTCCAGGTAAGTTCATATCTGAAACTTTATAGAATGGAAAACCTTCGGTTTGCCCCTGTTCAGAATCAGGAAAACCTACACCAGACATTGTATGACCAAGTTCTCCTAATTCAACATTTTTCCATTCTTCCTCAAACCCTTGAATCCTGATTTTCGGTTTTATCATTGTCTCTGCCCTCCTATCATTGTTTTTAATTGATGGAAGGCTGCCATATCGTACTGGTTGCCGGTGAGCGAATCTATGAGTGTTGAGAGTCTGGCCTCAACTTCAATCTTTTCCTGCTCGATGCTTTGGAGGCTTTTCCCGTATTTGGATGCAAGCCTAGTTATCTTGGCGCAGAAGGCTGTCATTATCTTGTCTGGAATTGTGAGCAGCTGTTCGTGGAGCGGGCTTATCCATTTGACGTGGAGAAGGACTTTAACCTGTTCGTCAGATAGGGTAGGGGTAAGTTCAATGGTCTTTGCAAGCAGTTCGAGTTGGGCTGCTTTAGCTTCTTTCCTGAGTTTCCTCGCTTTGTCGGACAGGTCGTTGAGCAAAAGGATTCTGGCTTCGAAGGAGTCTTCTTCCGGCTGACTTCCATTCAGGTCTTTGCGTATTTCTTTTGCTTTAGCTGTCAGGCCTTTGGCTATGAAGTCTTGCTTTTCGCTGTCGTAGTATGGCTCTTGCAGTTCATCTTCTTCGAATGAGTTCTTGGTGTCGGAGATGCTTGAGTCGATGTCGGATATTGCCACGAGTAGTGCCTGCAACTCGTTGTAGGAGTCGGTCAGCATTTCTTTTTGGACTAAATCGAATGGGAGTATGCGTCCCTGGAAGCCATCCTGTACTTCGATGTCAATGCCGTCTTTCTTTTTCACGACCATCTTCGGCTCTACGACGCGTGTTGCGTTGAAGGTTTCCGATTGGATGATTTCAATGTCAGTTGCAATCTGTCTGTAGTTGTCGTCAAGTATTTGATATGCTTCGTACTTGTCGACAAGCGGGATTTGCGACAGGTTGTCAAAGATGATTTGTGCTATGCTGTTTTGCTCCTTTTCTTTAGAGACTTGCATAATGTTGTCTATGAGTCTCTGGTGAAGGGTTGCAGGGAATGTTTCAAACGAGGTGGAGTAGTTGTGTTCCCAGTTTTGAACATCCGGATTGTTGTAGATGACTGAGGTTATGTCTTCGGTGTCGAGGGAGGTGTATGGCGTGTCGCTTTGCCTGAATAGTTCTCCTTTTAATGATGGGAATGCGTTCCAATATGATGCCAGTTCATCGATTTCTGATTTCGGAAGTCCTCCGAACATAATCGAGTGGGCATCCCATTGTTCAGGTTTGTCGGCGCTGTCGATATATCTCGGGATGTTGAGGTTGTATTCGTTGCGGCGTATTTCTTCGCGGCTTACGAGGCGTGCGAAAGTTGGGTCTTGCGTATTTCGTTCTATGTAGGTGTCTGCAATCTTTTTGATGTCTGATGCTGTCAGTTTGTTTTGTTTGCCGACTTTGATGCTGAGGCGTGATGCATCAATGAACAGTGTGTCTGTATGTTCGCGTTTCTGGCGAAGGACCATTATGATGGTCGGGATTCCTGTGCCGAAAAAGATGTTTGCAGGTAGTCCTATTATTGCATCGATGTGATTCTTTTCGATGAGGTTGCGGCGTATGTTTTCTTCTTCTTTGCCTCTGAACAATACTCCGTGCGGAAGGACTATTGTCATAATGCCGTCTGGCTTTACGTGGTAGAGGTCGTGGAGCAGGAATGCGTAGTCGGCTTTTCCTTTTGGAGCTACGCCGTAGTCTGCGTATCTTGGCTCGGATTCCTTGTCTTTGTTATCCCATTGTTGGGAGTATGGCGGGTTGCTTACGACCGCATCCACGTAGAGTGGGTTGTAGGAGTGCAACGGGTCGTTTTCGTCGAACCACGGCCAGTCCCGGTCGAGGGTGTCGCCACAGCGTGTCTGTATGTTGTCTGGTTTGATGCCTCGCATTACGAGGTTCATTCGGGTGAGGTTGTAGGTATTCTCTTTAAGTTCCTGGGCGTAGTATTTGATGCTGTCGCGTTCTCTCAGGTGTTTTGATGCGGCTTTTCCGATGTTTATAAGCAGGGAGCCGGAGCCGCTTGTCGGGTCGTAGATGTTGATTTGTTGCCTGTCACGGAGGTGATAGGATACGATTTCTGCCATTAAAAGCGCTACTTCGTGTGGCGTGTAGAATTCTCCTGCCTTTTTGCCGGCGTTGGCTGCGAAGTTGCTGATGAGGTATTCGTAGATGAATCCGAGTACATCGTAGTCTTGGGAGTCATCTGTAGGGATGTCTTTGATGAGTTTGAGTAGTTCGAGGATTGCTTTGGTGCGTGCGCCGTTTGTCTCGCCGAGTTTGCTCAGACCGGTCTGGAGAGTATTGAATATTTTGTCGAAGACTCTGTGGTGAGTCTGGTATATGTTCCTTTCGAAGGCAAGCAGGGCGTCCGTGACTTGAGATGCGTCAAACTGCGCACCGGGAGCAATCCATGTCGAGAATAAATGTTTGTAGCTGATGAAGTATCCGAGGTTTTGCTGGATGTAGTTTTTCTCTGTGGGTTGGAGTGATTCGTTGAGGTCGTTTTTGATGTCCTCATCTGTCCATTGGTTGGCACGGAGAAGCTCTTCCTCTTTGTCTGAAAGGAATTTATAAAAGATGAAGCCAAGAATGTAGTCTTTGTATTCGTTGGCTTCAATTTTTGAGCGCATTTTGTTTGCAGACGCCCATATTTTGCTGGCGAGTTGCTGTTTGTTCATTTGTGATTGGTGTAACCTTGCTATCAAACGACAAATTTACAAATTTCTACGGATATTTACTGTTGTTTGGGCTTGTTTTAGCTTATCTTCTTTATACTTACCGGAATAAGGTCGAGTTCTTGGATGAGTGCTTCAAGTTCTTGGTGGTGTTCCGGGCTGAAATATTTCAGGATTGGATTGGGTGTTGGTCCTGATTGCTGTTGAGGATGAGGTCCTGTGTTTCTTAGCAGCAGATCGGCTATGTCGATGTGTGCCTCGCGGTCTTGGTCAGTGGCGTTGCGTTCGAGGTAGTCGGATACTTTGATGGATGCGCCAGGGATGAGTGTGAGTTTGGCTTTCCATTCGTTGTAGCCGTCAATGTCGGGAAAGGCTATTACGTTGCGTCCTCTCAGGATTTGGAGTTTGTCTCCAAGCTGGGATTTTCCACCGGTTGCGAGCCAGATGTAGGATGGCATCAGGGCGGCACAGATGATGGCTGTTTTTTCGGATTCTACGAGGGCTACTTTTTTGTCAGGGTATTTGGGAAGGAGGTGTTCTCCAAAGAGACATTGGGTGAGCTGCCAGTCTTCTGGAAGCTGGCCTCTGGATTTCAGGATGGAGTGTACCCAGGTGATTCAGGATGGGGTGTCAGGGTCTTTGAGCCGGTGGCCTGTGACGGGGTCGTATTTCATTATCTTGCCGGTCCGGCATCGGTTTTTTGTGTCAATCTGGTAGTAGATGATGCTGCGGTCTTTTGTGACTCCGAGTTTGTATTCGTGGATGAGGCTCTCGAGGATGAGGGGGTCTATGATGGTGCTGAAGTATTGTGTGAGTGTGCTGTGGATTGTCGGGCGTATGGTTTGTTCGACTATGGTTGGTGGTATGGTACAGAGTGGTGGTTGAGGCTTAGGCTGTGTATTTCGTTGGGGTTGGTATGTATGGATTCTCCAGTCGTTTGTGGCTGGTTTGGAGTCGGGGTGGTCCTTGAAGTAGTCGGATGGGCTGTAGTGGTATCCGCAGGCGGATTCGTGGTCGCAGCGTCCTACGTTGTCGGCTATGGGGTTGCCGTCTTCGTCTATGTAGAGTGAGAAGCATCGTTTGCCGCCGCAGGAAGGGCAGGTGCGTCTGGTTTGCACACCTGCGTAGGGTTGGAGTTTATAGGAGTGTCGGTTCATTGTCTTGTGGTGTTTGTCCACTGTCCATTTGTCCATCTGGTATAGGGGGTTGCTGGACGGTGGACAGTTGTTCTTTGTTGCGTTTGATGATGTTGTTGACTGTGGATTTGCTCAGGCCGGTTTCTTCTGCTATTTTGCGGCAGCTGAGGCCTTGTTTGCTTAGTTCAAGGATTCGCATTTCGGTTTCGTTGATTTGCTGGGTTTCACGATGGCGGAGGTGTTCTTCTTCCGTTGCGTATTCCCAAAAGTTGAATTTGAGGAATCCTTGTTCTTTGTCGATTTCATATACTATGACGTTTGATGCATCGTATGTGAAGGCTCCTGCTCTGACTTTTACTTGTTTGATGTAGCGGAGCCGGTTGTCTTTTGCGCTCATTCCTATTGCGAAGACGGAGTCGAAGAAGTTGTAGGGTTTTTGCTTCCGGCGAGGTGGTTTTGTGTTATTGGACTGGATAGGTCACGTTTGGGTGTGTTGGCTATGATGAGGAGTGAGAGGCCGCATTTCTTTTTGAGTGACATCAGTTTCATCATGAAGATTCCGGCGTCTACGCTTTTGTCTGAGGCGTTGCAGAGGTAGGTGAGGTTGTCTATGATGATGGTTTGGCATTTGAGTCTGCTGGCTGCGGTTTCTATGTCGTTGATGATGTGTTCTTCGTAGCCTTCTGCACCGATGGCGTATGGGTTGATTTCGGCTCTGTACAGGCCTTCGGGGAAGATGTGGCGTTCTCCAGTTTCGGGGCTGCAGTAGCGGAGCTGGAATTGTTTGTCGGAGAGTTCGCAGTCGACGTAGAGAACGTTTCGTGTACGGGCGATTTCGTCGGCCATTTGGACTGCGAAGATGGATTTTCCGAGGTTGGAGTCTGCGAAGAGGCAGCATACTTCTCCTTCGTACCAGAGTTCGAGGTAGAGTTGGACGGGGTCTGGTCGAGTGGAGGCGTCTGAGACAGCTTGGTTGGCTGTCTTTATGGTGAGTATGCCGATTTCGACGGCCTTCTCCTGGGAGAAGGCGTTGTCGATTTCGGTGGTGAGTTGTTGTATTATTGTTTCGTTCATTTGTGTGGGTTGTTTTGTTGATCCCATTCGATGAGTCTGTCGATTTGTTCATCGGTGAGGTCATCGAGGCTGATTATTTTGCGTCTTATAAGATCGGCCTGGATGAAAGGGCATTGGCGCAGTGTTCTGCCCATCGGGTCGTTGAGGTCTGCTGCGATTTTGAGCAGAATCTCACAGATGTGGACGGGCTGGCTCATTTTCTTTTGTGTTTGAGGTGGTTGTATGCTTCGATTTCGAGCTCTTCGCGTGTTTTGATTTTTCCTCCGGAGAGCCATTGGTCGATTTCGCTTTTGAGGAAGCGGAGCTTTTTCCCGTCTTTATGGACGGGGATGCGGTTCTGGCATACCCAGTCGTAGATTGTTGATCGGGCAGGTCTGTCCGGGTGGTATGCCTGTAGTTGGTCGATGTTCATCCACTGGTCGGTGTTGTCTTCCGCCGTGTTGTGGATTAGGTCTGTTATCAGGGTTTTGAGCCCTGAGATTTCTTGTTTGAGTTCGAGGACTGTTTGTGGCAGTTGCTCGAATGGGATTTTTTTCAGTAGAAGGCATTGCTTTACTTTTTTGATGTTGAACAATGGCTTCTTTTTCGTGCGCACTGAAAAAGTATGCCGTGACTCGGTTGTCGAATCACGGCACAAATATCTATGGATTTTTCGGGCTTGTTCTTGGACTCCAATTGGAGTCTATGTTGTTTTTCTATTTTCCTTTGCCGTCCTGTTCCGCAATTGTGTTTTCAACGATTTGTTGCAGCTGATATGTTGCCACTCCAAGTGGATTGCTTATGCCTTTGAGCGACCATTCGACAATAGTTTTATTGTGTGAGCGGCATATCAACAGGCCAATGCTTGGGTTGTCGTCTTCTCCTTTCAGGAGTTCGTCGGCTGCGTTGACATAGAAGTTGATCTTGCCTGCAAATTCAGGCATAAATTCGACAACTTTCAACTCGATGACAATGTAGCATTTCATCTTGATGTGGTAGAATACCATATCGGGAAAGAATGATGTGGCTTCAGGTCCTGGTATTTTTAGTTCCATCTGTCTTCCCACGTATGCAAATCCGTTCCCGAGCTCAAGAAGGAACCTTGTTATGTTTTGGGCAAGCGCATCTTCCAACTTCCTTTCTTCGATGTCGCTCCCCATAGGAAGGAAATCGAGTTGGTAGTTGCTTTTCAATAGTTCTGTTGCAAGTTTGCCCTGAACTGCCGGAAGCTTTTCGTCGAAGTTTGTAAGTGCTTTCCCCTTGGATTTATATAGATTTGAATCAATTTGGTAATTTAGCTCACTTCTGCTCCAGTTGTTCTTTATTGTAGCGTCGATATAAAATAGTGCCTCTTGTACATCCTTGCATTGGAGCATAATGTCAATGTGGTGTCTCCAAGGTATATATGCAAGAATCTCCGGCATAGTGTCGTTGTCTAATTCGTTACCAACTTGGTAACGAATTTCAAATGCTTGATTATAAAATAGATACCAATTCCTCATGTGTCTGAGATTCGTCACTGAAAAACCATTCCGACCTGGAAATTCATTACGGAGATCGAGACTTAATCTATTGAAGAATCCGCTACCCCAGGAGTGACTTTTCTGCATGGTGTCAATGTCGTGCCCGAGTTCCCAATAGAATTCGAGCATTGCCTGATTGATTCTCAGAGATGCTTTGATTTGAGAGCGGTGCAGTTTGTTTTTGATGTCTTTCAGCCATGTAAAATAACTGCTGTCAGGTGTGAAACTTCCAGATTTTATGATTTCTGCTTTTTCCATATTCTTGATTCTTATAGTTTCGGAATGAGGTTGACGGCTTTGCGCTTGCTTTCGTCAACGATTTTGGCGTAGATTTGGGTGGTGCGGATGTTGGAGTGGCCAAGCAGTTTTGAGACTGTGTACAGGTCTGCTCCGTATGTTAGGGTGAGTGTTGCGAAGGTGTGACGGGCGACGTGGAAGGTTACGTGTTTTGTAATGCCGGCTTTCTTGATGATGGTGCGTAGCCTAACATCTGCGTTTGTGACCTGGTCTGGCAGTTTGTAGAAGATTCGGCTGGCAGAAGTCTGGTCGGTCCTTTCCGGCAACCATTTGAGGGCGTTGTCGGAAAGTGGAATTGTGATATCCTTGCCGGTTTTCTGCATATTGGTTTCAATCTGGGCATACCCTTCCAGGCTGACGGTTATTTCTCCCCAGGTCAGCTTTTGTACATCCGAGTATCTCAGACCGCTGAAGCAGCAGAAGAGGAAGGCTGGCTTGATGTCGTTGTCCGGTTTGTATTCGGTGTCAATGATCTTTTGGATTTCATCAAGTGTAAGGTAGCAACGGCTTTTCTGTTCTGCGTGAGGCTTGAGTTTGCGGTCTATGTCCTTGCCAGGGTTTTTGACGATGATGCCGTCTCTTTCTGCTTTGTTGAGGGCTACCATTATTCTTGCGAACAGGGCTTCTTTATATACTTCGCTGAGGGGCTTTGGCTTGCGCTTCTTGTCTTTGCTCTCTTTGTCGAAGTCCCGGATGTCGGAGTTGAGGTATTCTATGAAACCTATAAGGAACTCTTTGTCGATGTGGTTAAAGGTGATGTTCTTTCCTTTATAGGCGGTCATTCTCTTGACTGCGCTCCGCATCAGCACTGCGCAGGAGGTCTGGCCGTTGGCTTCATATTCAGCAGCCATATCTTCGCAGTAGGTAAGGAAACTGAGCTTCCTCGTCCTGTTTCTGTCCTTGAAGCCGAATTCTCCGTTTTGGATGTCTATGATGTATTGGGCTTTGATGGCGTTGGCAAGACGGAGCTGTTCTTTGTTCCACATCTTGTTTTCCCTGGAGTTGTCCGGGCGAAGATATAGGTTCAGGAACTTGTATTCCCTTATGCCGTTTACATAGCAGTCAAGGTAGATGGACTGGTTGTCATCTTTGAGTTGCTTGAACCGCAATTTTATTGGTTCCTTGATTAAGCCATCTTCTCCTTTTCTGTTCATTTTCAATCGTTTTTATCTATGAACAAAGATAGTTAAAACTAATGAAATGGACAATAGGGTAACAAAATGATTGTTAGTTTTAGTTCGATTTGTTATGGGATAGCAATTTTATATGCGTGGAAATGGGATTTTGCATTTGCATAAGAGTAACAAACGGGTAACAAAAAATGGCTTAAAATGCGTTGAAAAGAGGGCGATAACCGGAAAAGGTAAAAAAGAAATCCACTGATAAATTGCTTTCTATCAGTGGATTATGCTATATTTTGTTATGGATGTTTTTCTATGTAATTTTACATGGTCTATGAAATTACTGTCTGCCATAATCGTCTATATTTCAAAACTGCAAAGATAATTAAAGTTTCCCAAAGTTCGGAACCTAGTTACAGCGGTACTAAGAATCTGTTTTGAAATGAATCAAAAATAAAGTTATAAAGGTGTGTAATTTATTGAAAATCAGCAGGTTAATTGAACGACTATTCGTAACCTAATGGTAGTCAATCGATTACGTTATGAATACTGATTGCTCAACCAACCTTACTGATAAGCAGTGGCAATTTATCGAAAATATCATCAATCCGCAAGGAACACATTGTGGTTGACACACTTGTTCTCCCAAGTGTAGCGTTCGTTCGCTTGGTTGGAGAACTTCAGACGCCTGACCATCGACCATGAGTTGCTGGCAGACACGGCCGAGGCTATGGTCCAGTTGACCTTCGCACAGATTATGCTTAACATATATTTTCAATGATTTCAAAACAGCTTCTGAATCGGGACAAATAAGTAGGAAGATGCGGTATCTTTTGCCGATTATTGTCCCGTATTTGTGTGATTTTTGCTATTTTTGTCCCGAATCTTGATTTGCTAGTTATGACTATACAGGTGGAAATATTACAGTTCCTGCATTATAATCCCTCATCGAGTAGGGTGGAGATAGCAGCAGGTTTGAGCGAAGCTCCTAACGAGAGGACGCTCAAGAGAATTATTGCCGAATGCGTGGACAAAGGGGATATAACAGTTGAAGGGAAAGGCAAAGCTACAAGATATTCGTTGTCCGCTCAGGCGCAGTTGATGATGCCCTTGGATATTGACACTTACTTTGCCAAGGAAGAGGATGACAGAACTGTGCAGGAGTCCTTCAACTTCCAGCTGATTAGAGATGTGCTGCCCAATGTCGCATTGTTTGCTAAAGAAGAGCAGACAAGGTTGGAGGCTGCGCAAAAGACATTCTTGGACAATATGTCTTCTCTAACTGAAGTGGAATATCGCAAGGAGATGGAGCGCCTTGGGGTTGATTTGTCTTGGAAATCTTCACAGATTGAGGGAAATACATATTCCCTTTTGGAGACGGAAAGACTTTTGAAGGAAAAACAGACAGCTCAAGGCAAGACTAAAGAAGAGGCTGTGATGCTGCTGAACCATAAGGATGCGTTGGACTTCATTCTTGATAATCCAGATTATCTTAAAGAGCTTACTGTGAGAAGACTGGAAGATATACACAGCATTCTGACTAAGGAGTTGGGCGTTGGAAACGGGGTTCGCAGGAGGCGAGTAGGCATTACAGGTACCAATTACCGTCCGCTTGACAATGAGTTCCAGATTCGGGAGGCGTTGGAGGATACCTGCCGGCTTATCAACGGAAAAGACAATGTGTTTGAGAAGGCTTTGCTTGCATTGGTGCTGTTGTCATATATTCAGGCATTTACCGATGGCAATAAGCGTACAGCAAGAATCTGCAGCAATGCAATCTTGATGGCATGGGGGTATTGCCCTATATCATTTCGTACTGTTGATTCAGTGGACTACAAGAAAGCCCTGCTCATGTTCTATGAACAGAACAATATAGTTGCTTTCAAGCAGATTTTCATAGAACAGTATGAATTCGCTGTGAAGAACTATTTTTAGCTGCTCATGGCACTGCAGGTTGGATTGAGAAACTGTTTTGAAATGATTGAATAGTTGTTTGAGGTAAAATTCCTTCATCTTCTTCCCAAGTTTTCAGGTCAGATAGGCCCAGCCATCTTCCCTGAACCTTCAGTTGAATCTGAAGTTTTTTTATCACTCAAACCTTCTGTGAATAATTTCAAAACAGTTTCTGAGTTGGACGTGAAATCGGAAGCAGCATCGAGATTGCACCTCTATAATTTCTTTTGCCTCATTCTCACATCGGCTTGACCATTGATGTCTCAAAGGCTTTTCACTTTTTAGCAGGCTATGGGTCTGCGGAATTTAGGGGTATATATTGTTAAGGAAACGCCTGTCTTGGAAAATTGCTATCTTTGCCGTGACAAGAACATTGACCATGCCTATGAGGTTCAGAAGATATATATTCATTTGCATTGTGCTGATAGTAGGGCTGATGCAAACTGTCGATGCGGGAGCGGAAAAGCCTGATTCCGCATTCGGTCCAGAAGTGTGGAGCCGGGAGAAAGAACTATTGGCCTCGATTAACGGCGTTTCCAATCAGGAAGATGTAGCATTGACCTATCTCAAATTGGCCCGCATTTTCAGGGACAATCATCGCGAATTGACGTATCTGGACCTGGCTGAGGAAACCGCGTCAAAAGTGCGCGATGCAGATATGGCAGCCGAAATAATGTTGCTGCGCCTGGAGTATTATGCGGCCTATGAGCCGATGACAAAATTCTGTGAATATGCCGAGTCTGTAAAGGCTAGGATGGAGTCAATGAAAGACCGCAGATTATCCAATGTCGAATACCTTGCAATTAAAAGGCATGTGGATGAAGGGCATACTCAGACGGCACTTGCTACAGCCAGAGAAATGTTGTCCGCTGCAAAGGAAAAAAATGATAGATACAGACAGGCGTATGCATATTATTCGATAGGACTTATCTATCAGGCAGTCAGTAGGTTTGGAGCGGCGGCGAATGCTCTGGAGAAGAGCACGGCAATTATGGGGGCTGACATAAATGATTTTCCGCCTTTGGACTATATCAAATCTCTGTTGGAGTTGTTGAGCAGCCAGTGTTCTATAGGAAGGTACTCGGAGTCATTGAAAACATGCAAGGTTGCGTCTGACAGGCTGGATAAATTCATTGCATCTGCCGATCCGGATTTCCAGATGGGCATCAACTGCATGAGCATGAAACTTCACATAGAATGTTATGCTGCAAGGAACTATCTGGCAATGAATGACTTGACATTGGCAGGAGAACATCTTTATTCTGCATCTGAATGTATGTATCCCGAAATCGGACTGGACCGAGAGGTCTTCAATGAGACTTCAGCGATGTACTATGACAGGTTGGGGGATTATAATCTGGCATTGAAATATGCGGATATGTCGGTCAATGCTTTCAGGACATCAGGTCTGGCACCGTATTATATAGATGCATTGACATTGAAAAAATCGATTCTGGCGGATATGGGGCGGTGGCGTGAGGCTTATGAAAATCAGGCTCTGGTGGAAGAGGCGAAAGATTCTTTGGATGCTTCCCGTTTTGCAAGTGAATTGAGTGAACTGCAGACTATATATGAGGTGGACAGGATGGCGGCGCAGAAGAAACGTCAGCAGGTTGTGCTTTTGTTTTCAGTGTTGTGCTGTGCCCTGTTGCTGTTGGTCGTAATTGTCTTTGTGGTCTATTATAACAGACTTCGCAAGAAGAATCAGTCTCTGTATGAGCAGATTAACTCCAATCTCCGTAATGTGGGGTCTTCGGCTAAAGTGCTCCAGATGATCCCTAAAGAAGAATTGAGTCGGGAGATGCAGATGTATAGAAAGATATCCCGTCTGATGGAGGAAGAAAAGCCATTTACAAATACGGCTTTCAATCGTACTGTTTTGGCCAAGATGATGGGAACCAATGAAAAATATGTGGCAGACGCTGTGAGAGAAGGTGCGGGAACTACGGTGTCGAATTATATCACTGATATCAGGCTGAAATGCTCACTTGAACTTCTTTCTGATGAGTCCGGAGATGGTGATCCGATGTCACTTGACGATGTCGCGCGCGATTCCGGATTCGGGTCTTATTCATCTTTCTGGAGGGCATTCCAGAAGAAATTCAGCATGACTCCGTCAGAATATCGTAGCCTGCATGATAAAAATGCATAGCTGTAATGCGTTTATTATAAGTGTTTTACGATATTGAAAACTATATTTTCTGGATTTGCAATCCTGCAAAATGCACATAAGATTATATTTGTCACAGAGCGAACTGCTTAAGGCGGAAACTTAGCGGTATTATAAACAGATATAATTGTGTACTATGAGACGCAATCTATTTCTTGCGGGCATTATTATTCTAGCCTCGCTTCTGGCATGCGAAAAAAGTAACGTGCCGGGAACAGTTGAACCTGAAAAGGTTCAGGTCAATGAAGTATTGAATCTTACACCGGATTTTATCGGCTCCGTAAAAGGTGCTGAAGCCGGGCAGTCCTATGAAACAGGTGACTCTCTGACATTGGAACTGATTCCTGGTGAGACTCTCATGTCAGGTTTTTATGCAGGTCTCATGGAGCATATCCATGTTCATGTCGGTGATACCGTATATATGCCGAAGTTCCCTGAAACTTCGGAAGAATATGTCCAGTCATTGTCAATGAAAGTGGCTGTCCCTGACAAGTCTTTCGGAATTGTAGTCGCCTATGCTGGCCAGCAGCAGCTTACTCCTGACGGATATACAATGCGTCTGGAAGAAAACAATGACGGCATTGTCCTTTATGGCGTCAGTCAGGAGCAGAAATATAAATATTTCGACTGCTATTTGCGTACTCCTGATGCATATACAATAGAAAAGGTGGAATTTAAGGTAGGCGAAGGCGAATGGCAGGATGTGAATTCTGTCAATGGTTGCAGCTTCGAAAGGACAGAATCTGTTGATTGGGTGTATAACGTGTCTATACGTCCTGATTATCAAAATGTTACCGGAGATGTGACTCTTCGCGTGAAGGGTAGCCAACATGCCCGTTACGGTATCAAATGGCTCAATACAGAGTATATCAATACCGATATTCCTGAAGGCTGGCAGCCGAATGTGCTCCCTGAGGAATCAATTGATGGAGAGCAGGTTGGTGCTCAGTTCTATACCATTGACGGATATTATCTTGACAATGTGACTTCTAACATTGACGGGCTTGAACTTCAATGTATTGCGCGCAGTGCGGTACTTTTCACGATGCCGGCTTCCGATGTCGAAATTTCGCTGAATTTCAAGAAGAAACCAGAAGTTTCATACAAAGGCGGAAACCATATTTCCTCTGCCGAACTATATGATGCGAATGACATCTACTATGGTGTACCTGCTTCGAATGGAATCCCTGGTGAGGCTGTCTATCTTTTTGCCAATGCCGAGGATGGTTTCAAGCCTTCAAAAGCCTATGTCTCAGGCTCTGATACAGGTTATGATTTCGTCATTTATGGCGGAGGACTTGACAGATACCAATACTATGCGGAGATCATTCTCCCGGAAAACGACGGTCCGTTCGAGATTACAGCTGAAACCGTGAAGTGCTATTCAGTCTTGGCAGACGGGACCTCATTCGTGTTGGATGGAGGCAAGTATTATGCTGAAGGTGAGACTGTAACTTTCCAAGTATATGTCCCTTCAGGAAAGACTTTGTCTGGAGTCAGGGCTACCGGTTCTGACGGCAGTGATGTCCAGTGCACGCTCGACAATACCAACGGCTCATTTGTCATGCCTGCCTGCGATGTGGCATTGACAGCAACCTATGCTGATGCTGATCCTGGAACAACTGCTCATGTATCAGCGATTTACGATGCTGATGAGTATAGCGTCTTCTCCCAGACAAATCCTTATTACCAAAGGATTACCTCTGATGGGTTCGACGTCCCGGCCGGAACTGCCCTCTATATCAATGTTACCAGTGATTACGGAACTCCTTTCTGGGTAGGCGTGAAAATAGGGGAGACTGTCAACTATTATAAGGCGACCGAGGACCCTGATTTCGGCGACGTTTCTTTCGGCAAGTCATTCGTGTTCTCTGCTGATGCCGTAATAAAGGTCGGATCTACCGAGGCTTCCGTCAAATTCTGATTCTGCGGACTCTGAATATTGAAAAGACGTCGCCTGAATTTCGCAGGAGGCGTCTTTTGTCTTTTCTGTCAATGCCAGAGCAGGAATGTCGTGAGAAATGATTAAATTTGCATGATTAAAAAAATGTAACTCAATGCGAATAGATATTCTTACTGTGGTGCCGGAACTGCTGGAGAGTCCTCTGGGACACTCGATTGTGGGACGTGCGATAAAGAAGGGACTTGTGGAAATCAATGTCCATAATATCAGAAAATACGGAATCGGTTCCAGAAATACCGTGGATGACTACTGCTACGGCGGGGATGCCGGAATGGTCATGATGGTGGAGCCTGTTTTCAATATGATAAATGAACTGAAGGCGGAGCGGGACTATGATGAGATAATATATATGTCTCCGGATGGAGAGCAACTGACCCAGGGGATTTCCAACGAGTTGTCACTCAAGGGAAATATCATGATTCTATGCGGTCATTACAAAGGCATTGACGAGCGTATCCGGGAACATCTCATCACAAGGGAAATTTCTGTCGGAGACTATGTGGTGAGTGGGGGCGAGATTCCTGCGGCTCTTCTTGCGGATTCCATTGTCCGTCTTATACCTGGTGTCCTTACTGATGAGACCTCGGCTCTGAGCGACAGTTTCCAGGATGGACTCGTGTCACCTCCAGTTTATACCCGTCCGGCTGAATTCAATGGCTGGAAAGTGCCTGATGTCCTTCTGAGCGGCAATCCGCGTATGATTCAGGATTGGCAGATGCAGCAGGCTTTGGAGAGGACTAAAAAACTCAGACCTTATCTTTTGGATGAAAAAAATGGTAAATAGGTGCTATTTTACAACAAAAAGTATCTAAAACGTTTGCGGATTTAATAAATAGATGTAAATTTGCAGTGTTTTAATAAAACGTTAAAGGAGATTTTTTTAAATCGTTAGCCCAAAGGCTATAACCAGCAATAATTAGACCAAGTTAGTCGGTGAGTTTGTTTTAAATTATTTAGACCGGCTATTTTAGAAAAATAACACTCTACAGATGACAGAGATAAGCCCGGCAGTGATGCCGGGCTTATCTTTTGCACGTCGGTCCCGTTGCCGGCTGTTCTCGGGTCAGGGGGAAAACCCTGTGTATTACGCATAGATTTTCTGTAGTCTAAAAAGA
>ENA-ORRL01000849-ORRL01000849.1-human-gut-metagenome-genome-assembly--contig:-NODE-849-length-28366-cov-2.873441_pt1 | contig 28366 bp, 18 predicted proteins | sample MGYA00242175_ERZ509134 | MGnify/ENA primary metagenome ERZ509134 (study PRJEB26280, sample SAMEA2338660) | human gut metagenome | biome: human gut; feature: human-associated habitat; material: faeces... | reverse complement strand
CCTGCCGCTGCTGCGCTTCGTGTGCTATGCGCAGCTGGACGCCGCCGCGCCCGGCAGCGCGCTCGAGGCGCTGCTCTGTGAGCTGGAGGCCTTTGCCCTCACGGGCATCCCGTACCGGGACCCGGCACTCTCCGCCGTCCGGGCGGAGGTAGAGGACAGGGAGGAATTTCGGGATCTTGACCTGATGCTCTTTGACAAGGTCATCGCCTTTGACCATCTCCGGCAGAAGCTCATTCTTATGGTCAATATCTTATTAAAGCTAAGAACTCTGATAAAGAAACTGAGAACTATGAGCAATTAAAGAACTGGGCTTTCAGTGCTGCTCAAAATGGAGATTTAGATATGGCACTTGCTGCTATTACTTCCGGTAATGTTCCTGCTCTTAAAATAGCTGTTGAACGTTATCAAGAACTTCGTCAAAAGAACGAAGAATCTCTTCGTCAACTAGACCAACAACTAGAAGAACAGAAACATAGAGAAGCTCTTGAGCTTATAGCTGCTAAAGGAGAACAAGATAGACTTACTGAGGAAGTTAAACAATATTTCGCTCTTCAAGCTAAAGGTATGGATGTTGAAGCAGCTATGGCTAGTATTGGTAATTCAAGTCAAGCTGGAACTTCCCCCGTAGAGAAACAGAGAGAGTTATCTCTTAAAGAACAAGAACTTGCTGAATCTCGTAGAGCTAAGAATCTTGATTTTATTGATCATGCTCTCGATAGACAGAATGATCTAGCTATTGCTAAAGAGAATAAGAATAGATATGATAGACCTAAGTCTAGCTCTTCAAGTAAGAAGTAGTTGTGCTGTTTAAATTGGTGTTTGTTTTGTTAGTTAAGTTTGTCTCTATGAGAAAGCGTTACCCTCGATATTCGATTATCGGGGGTATTTTTATGAGTACAACATGCACGTAGACAGTACTCAGAGCTTCACAGTTGAATTTTATATACCTAGATGAACAACTGTATTATTTCGTGTTAACGTGTCACTATGAGGCTTAAAATGGCTCATTTTAAGAACGTGTACAGCGTTCAAATTGCCTGATAATATTAGTAACTCTATTACTCTTAATCTCGTAAATCTCGCCATCTGTTACTGCTGTACGAGGTATTTAAGCAATTGAAACTTGAATGTTTGAACCTAATGGAATATATTTGTGACAAAGTAATATTAACCAAAAACATATTTATATGGGAGTTATTAATGAAGAACTTGATTTAAGTATTGACAGTATTGATAATGATACTGCTGATACTACTGTTGATAATGGTTCTGATACTACTACTATTACTAATCCTCCTGCTCCGGAAGACAAAGGTAGTAACGAAGGAAACAATCAGCAAAGTTCCTCTACGGGGGAAGATACAACTATTCAAACAGATAACAATACTGCTAATAATAATCAAGATGTAACAGTAGCCGAAGGCGATCAAGTTACTATTGATGATATTCCTTGTACTGTTGATGCACAAGGCAATGCAGTAGATGCTAATGGTACTATCGTTAAAACATCAGAAGAACTTCGAGCACTTATTGCTGCTAATACAACAGAAGAACCTTCTGTTCTTAGTGTTTTGCAAGAACGTTTCGGTGCTGATTTCAAAGATGAAAATGGTAATCAAATTGTATTCGAAGATTCTGTTGAAGGTATTAATAGTTATATTGATACTGTACTTCAAGCTCGTATGCAAGAACGTGAAGAAGCTGCTGTTAACAATCTGTTTAAACAATATCCTGTTCTTGAGCAGGCTTATTCTCATTTGAAACTCAATGGTTCTATTGAAGGATTTAATGAAATTCCAGATAGATCAGATGTTGTTATTGACAAAGATAACGAAGAACAACAGATTGCTGTTATCAAAGAAGAATGGGCACTTGAAGGAAAGAAAGGAAACGTTAATTCTTATATTGACTATCTGAAAGCTTCCGGTATTCTTTATGATACTGCTGTTGAATCAAATAAAACTGTTGCTGAGATTTACAATGATCGTCGTGCTGAACAAACTGCTAAACGCGAAGCTGCCGAAGCAGAAGAAAGAGCTGCAATTGATGCTTATTGGAAATCTGTAGATGAAACTATTGCTAAAGGTGAAATTCTAGGTTATAAGATTCCCGAAACTATTCAACGTACTTTTGATGGTAAGACTACTGTTGCTACTCGTGCAGATTTTCAGAAGTATCTTACTAAAGTTGTTGATGATGAAGGAAATACTGCTTATATGTTAGATGAAGCTAAAGTAGATAGTAATTCTCGTATGCAGGATGATTTACTTAGAGCGTATCTTAGATTTACTGGTGGTAACTATTCTAGTCTTGTTAATATGGCTGTTAATAAAGAAAAGGTTATTAAACTTAGAACTCAAGCCCAACAAGCTGCTACTCGCAAGACGTTAGTTCTGAATAGTGGAAATAAAAGTAATAAACACGTTGACAATAATGATTTATTATTGTCTTAACGAGTTAACTAACTAAATTAAATTGATATGTATAAACTAAGAGAAGTCGAAAGAGGTAGATATGAAGATAGAGGTTACTCTAATGAGCAATCTCTTGCTGCATTAATGCTTCAAAAGCCAGAGGAAATAAACAACTTCCTTACCTATACTTATGGTATGGATGATGATCGTTTTCCTCTTACTTTCTTAACAGAAGGTCAAGGAGCTGCTGGTGTTCGTGATATTTCTACTGTTGAATGGACTTGGAAGACTATGGGTCGTATGAAAACTAATGACTATGTTGTTTGGTTTAATATGGCAGATACTACTCCGGGTATTGGTGGTAAAACTATTGAAGTTGAATTTGCTACTGGTCTATTCATTGAACAGTTCGGTCTTATGTCTCCTGATGGAACAACTGTTCGTATTATGCGTGATATGGGTCCTGGAACTCATGGTGGACATAAGTATGCTCTTCGTATTAAGAATCCCGATAAGTCAGCTTATGTAGATCCAGAAAACTTCGAGAAAGGTAAGTACTGGTGTATGTTGTCTCCAAGTATTCCGGAATCTTATTCTAAGGGTAATAAGAGTAATGTTATGGGACCGGGTATGATGAAGTCTCAACTTGGTTTCAAACGTTATACTAAAGAAATTGCTGGTAACATTAGTAATGTTATTGTTAAATATGCATTTAAAACTCGTGGTGGCGGAACTGATACTCGTTGGATTAACGAAGAGATGAGACAGTTTGATGTACAAATGCGTATCTCTAATGAGATTGATATTTGGACATCTAAATACAATCGTACTCCTAACGGTACTATTGATATGAAAGACTGGGATAATGATCAGCCGATTCCCGAAACTGCCGGTATGTTTGAAATCCTCGAAGAATCTAACTATGACACTTATGGCGAATACTTGCCGTTATCTAAGTTGAAACGTACTGTTGGTGACGTTCTCGACAAAGATACTGATACAGGTGCTATGCAAATTACTTTGTTTGCAGGTCGCGGAGGTCTTGAAGATTTCGATGAATCAATGAGAGGCGAAGTTAAATCAGAAGGATTCATTACTCCGCTTGGAGATAAGATGATCGGTGAAGAAGGTGGTGGTCTTACTTATGGTAAGTACTTCCGTAAATATAAGACTATTGACGGACATACTATCACTGCTGTTCATCTTCCGTTCTTGGATAAATCTCCGATTGCAGAACTTGACCGTGCTAACGGTAATATTCATCCTCGTACTGGTTTGCCAATGTGTTCACATCAGTTGATGTTCATTGACAACTCTACTTATAATGGAGAACGTAATATCCGTATGGTTCGTATGAAAGGTCAGTCTTATCTTGTTGGTGTTCTTAAAGGTCTTACTCCGATTCCTCCGTCTTGGGGTGCTGTTCCTGATAGAGCAATTGCTACTGAGATTGATAAATCTACTTACGAAGTTAAGATGTCTCGCGGTCTGCAAGTTAATCGTGCTGAGAAGATGTTTATTCTTCGTTGCTCATTGTAACATTTAAACTTATATTATAATGGAAGGAAAAATAGAAAAAGGGATTAATATAGCAGGTATTGCTAGTAACGGTGTTAATACTGCCGTTACTAATCCTGCTCCCAAAGCTCCTACTAAATCCGATAAGGAAAAGACTTTGAAAGAAACCTATACAGAAGCTCTTAAAGAGAAAGATGGTTTAGATAAAGAATTCAAAGAAGTAAGAAAGATTAAAATTGGTCTTACTGCCGATATTACAGTTGGTTCTGTTTATAGACAAATCAACAGACAATATATTCAAGATCGTCATGATAGTATCGGTGGAAGTATCAATTCGGCTAGAATGCTTGCTAGTAATGCAGAAGAAATGGCTGCTTACATGCCTGCTATCGTTGGTTGCTCCGCTAATGATACTAAGTTCCAAGAACGAGTTTCTCGTTGGTTTCAGAATATCTCTATTCCAGTTCCTATGGATGGTTACGAATTCAATTGTGATTTCCGTTGGAGAAGAAAGGAAGATTATCTGAAATACGCAATTAAAGAACAGACTATTATTGAAGCATATGAAAACGCTGATAAGTCTACTGCTAAGTTGCTGAAAGAAGCTATCAATAACTATGTTATTGAGCTTAATGCTTTAGAGTCTACTCGTTATCAATATGGACGTCCCGATAACATTGAACATTACATTGCATTCCGTCACTGTTTGTTCTATCCGGATGTAGCAAAAGATACACAGGTTATTCATTTTAATCCTCGTGTTCGTTTCTATATTCGTGATGAACAGAGAGAACAGAATAGAGCTAAACGTCTTCGCATTCAATCTAATAAAGCTCGTAGAAATTATCTCGATCTTCTCGATGATGCAGAAAAGTTCAAAGCAATGTTTGTTTGTTATTGTGCTTCTACTGGAACAGATGTTATCACAAGTCTTAATCTTGATGAAAGTATTAAGGAAAAGATGCTTGATGATTACGCTATTCGTGAACCGGAGAAATTCAACAAAATGTTTAACAACAACAACCTTACTACCCAAGCTCTTATTGAAGAACTTATTGCTAAAGGCGAACTTGTTCGTTCTGATGTTAATCAGACAATACTTACTCCCGAAGCAGCATTTATTGGTTCTAATATGAAAGAAGCAATTGCTTATTTCAATAATCCAGAGAATGCTCAGTTCCGTAAAGGTTTGGAAATTAAGGTTCAATTATAACTATTGTTATGAAGATTACAGAGATACATGATCGGTTCGTGCTACTTGCACAACAAATGGGAATGAAAACTGTTCGGGCAATACTTCCCGAACAAATTGATGAACTGATTAATACCGAAAGTATTAATTATGTTAGAGATATATTCTCTCGTAAAGGTAATCGCGAACTCGATGGTATCTCTGATAATGTTATAAGACTTAACGAACTTGATCCTTTGTTAATTAATCGTCCTATTGTTAGTCCTAGAAAAACAGATATTACTTTTGGTAAAGGTTATCGAATCAATACTACTGTGTTTATTCCGCAAATAATGTATTTGATATCTGTTAGTTCCCTTACGGGGGATGTACTAGCAAAATGTCGATTGATTGAAATTGATTATGTTCCTCAAACTCAAAATGATTATCATAGTAAATCAGTTGTAGTTAGTCCTATTTGTTACAAACTAGAAGATGGTATTGAAGTTATTGGAAACTTTGATGTAACTAAGTTTATAGTAACTTATATTAAATATCCTACTCTTGTTAATCTTGAAACAGATACTACTAACGAACTATCCGATATAGCTATGCAGAAAGTTATTGAACGAGCAGTTAATACTTATAATGCTATCTCTAATAATGATAGTTACGAGAGAGTTTCAAATGAATTATCTAAATTAGAATAATATGGAAAGACTTCTTTTCGCTAAAAACGTCGCTCTTGCCACTACTCCTGCTAGTATTAATAAGATAGGTGAAGCTGGTATTGCGGAAGGCGCAATCGCATTGTATGATGATACTGGTGCGGTTATTACAGATACTCCTGCTAGACGTATTCCCCGCTTCTCTATATTTATAGGTGGCGGAGCTTTTGCTAATGCTAGCGATTATTACAATAGTGTTCTTGATATAGACACTTATCGCTTTGAATATGCAAAGACTGAATATGCAGCAGGTACTAATCTAAGTGTTGACATTACTGTTCCCACCCCCGTAAAGGATAAGGATTATACCATTACTATGGTAAAACCGGGAACTGTTCTTAACGAACGTTACAAATGGAGTTCTTCTACTCGTGCTACCGAAGGAGATACTGCTACTACTGTTGCAAAACGTTTAGCAGATGAACTTAAAGCTCTTGGTAAAAACGAAGGATTTACTGCTACTGCTGCGGCTGCTAAGATTACTATCACTGCTAAAGATTATCAGAATTGGAATGTTGTTGCAGGTGATAAACTGTTTGGTGCTACTGTTACAGTTAATACTAAAGGTGTTGCTCCTGTTAATGATGATGCATTCTTGAAAGAATTGCAACTTCGTTGTATTGGTGCAGAAGGTATCAATGCTACTGAACGTGACGCCATTCAGTTGTACAAACTTCCTGTTCGTTCGAGTACGACAGGCTGGACAACTTACGCTTTGACATTCTACAATTCCCGTAATCTTAGAAGCGGTAATACTGAAAACGTTAAGAGTATTGTTTATCTTGCTGTTCCTACTGGTTCTGCATCAATAACTACTCTTGATAAAATCTTTACTGCTCTTTCTTCAGTGGACGGTCAACCTGTTACTTCTGAGGAATAAGTTTTAGAACAGATAATATAACAAAAAGCTAAGTATTAATTAAAGGGATTGCTATTGGTCTAATTACTAATAGTAATCCCTTTATTCATTTACATCATGAAAGAAATATTAGAATCCGCACTTAGTCAAGGTATAGCATCCGTAGTCGTAGTTGCTATATTCTTACTTCTCTATAAATGGCTAGACAATCGTAAGAAATCTGATTCAGAAAAGTTTGTAATTAAAGTAAGTACAACACTTGATAAACTATCGTTGTCGCTACTTGAGTTATCTACGTTCATAACTGATATTACGAAGAATATAGTCAATAAAGATAAGGATAAGTGTAAGGCTGCTATTGAAGATTCAATGTATGCTTCTGCTATGCGAATTATTTCTTTTGTTTCTACTACTATTATTAATAATCATATTGATACTAATAAAGATAATATACTGTCTAATATTCATAACATTATAAATGCTGAATATTATACGGTATTTTCTACTTTATCTATGTATAAGATTAATGGTGCTAAACCTTCTGACTTCATGCAGAAACAATGGATGGCTGCTATTGAGAAATCAATTATTGAAATTATTTATAATGCTAGTCTTAGCAAAGAAGATAAGATACTTAGTTTTAGTAATAAGTTGAACATTAAGTTTCAGTCTTACATTACTTATATAACGAATAACACATTGAAGTAATGGAAGTTAATTTTGAAAGAGTTATTGATGAATCAATAGAACGAGGTGTGCAAATGGCACATCTCAGTTCTCTTGGATATGTCGTTAATAATGACGATATTTGTATGTACTACTGCTGCATTGTTTTACAACATATGCAAAGTGTATATGAGGATTTATCCAAAGAACAAAAAGAAAACGTAAATGAAATGTATTCTAAATTAGTTTGCTTATGATACAAAACGAAGATGGTACTTATGTGTATCTTACTGTTCCTCTCAAATACAACTGTGTATATACAAAGTTGTTGATTATGGTTTCCGACTTAGGTATTGATTTGATTAAAGATTGTACTTCTACTTGTAAAGGGATTAATCGTCAAGTCATTAATTGTTGGAATATGTTTCAAGCTGCTTGCGCTGCTTATCAATTAGGAGAAGAAAAGAAAGCCGATCTTCTTATTAATTATATTATTGCTCAGCTACGATTAGAATGTAAAGATGCGATAGTATCTAAACCAATTAGTGTTTATATTGGTCATACTGATATTCCGCCTCTTACATTTAAGAATATGAGTGTTGCAGATATTATTGCTCTTCCTCATGTTGAGTTAAATGTTCAAGATGAAGAGAATCAAAACATCATTATTAAACAAGAACAAAGTATTCATTTTGTTATTGTTCCAGATAGTGTATCTCTTGATAACTCTGAATTTGGAGATGTTCTAACTACCACATTATGGAAAGAAGTTGCTCCTGCTGATGGTGCTTATCGTAGAATGATTAATAATGAGGTAGTCGATGGTATTCATTATACTGTTTACTTCTTCTATTCTCCTATGGGAAGTTTCAAAGAAGATATTAAACTTAACTTTAGTATAAGATAATATGAATGCAATTACTGTTGGTCAGTTGATTAATAACAATGCAACTGATAAAGATTTTAAACCACTTCCTAATCTTGACTTTAAGTACGGTCCTTATAGTTCTATTGCCGAAGCTCTTTCTAATATCCCTGCTGAATTACGTGCTGTTGGTTTAACAGTAGGTATTCGAGTAAATAGTACGATACAAGAGTTTTGGTTCAATGGTGGTGTAAGAGATGCCGATCTTGTTGTTAAGAATAACGGAAGTGGTGGTGGAAGTGGAGAAGCAGGTAAGACTCCCGAGTTTGATAAGGCTATTGCTTTAGCTCTTCCTGCTGATGCTGCTCCTACTGCCGAAGTAGTATATAAAGGTGAAGATGAATCTGGTACTCCGTTATATGATTTAGAGTTTGGTATTCCAGCAGGTGAAGCAGGTACTGTTCCTAATTGGAAGACATTTGTGTTTAAACAATCTGCTACACAGCCTGATCCTCCTACGGGGGAAGATATTATTCCAGCAGGATGGTCAGATGTTCCAACAGTTGTTGGTATTTGGTGGATGTCAGTTGGTGAAGTACGTGGTGCAACAGGTAAAGTAACAAGTTGGTCTACTCCTATTAAATGTACTGGTGAAGATGGTGTTGCCGGAAAGTATTATAACTTTAAGTATGCAGTTAATACATCTCCTAGTGATGCGCCTGCTATTAATCGTAATGCTGACGATCCCGGTTCAGAATGGTCAGATATTGTTCCTGCAATGAATAAAGGACAGTATCTATGGATGACTATTGGAATGTTTAATGATGGTAAACTCGAAGGTCAATGGAGCGCTCCTATTCGTATTAATGCAGAAGATGGACAATCAGGTGTTGGAGTTCGTATGATGTACCAAAAAACTATTGATTATGTTAACGCTCCTCCGTTTGATGAAGATAATATTAATCCCGGTTCTGCTTGGTCTACTACTATTCCTAGTGGTAGCGGTGCTGTTTGGGGAATATTTGCTCAGATTAATATTGATGGAACTCTTGCAAGTAATTGGGCAGGTCCTGTACTTATGAGTGGAAAACCTGGAGCAGATGGTACAGATGGTACAGATGGTACAGTTCCTAATTGGAAAACTTATATCTATGCTAAGTCTACTATTATTCCTACTAAACCTACTAGTCAAGAATTAATCCCTTCTGGTTGGAAAGATAGTCCAGATTCTAATGATGGACAATGGTGGCAATGTATTGGTACTGTTGATGGTTCTTCTAATAAAGTAGTTAGTTGGTCAGATGTTATTCCTGTTAATGGTAGAGATGGCGATGCTCAAGACGGTAAACATACTGAGTTTAGATTTGCTAGTTCTCCTAGTGCAACAGAACATCCTAGTATTACTAGATCAGATAGAAATCCCGGTGCTGCTTGGACTGTTGAGTTTCCAACTCTTACTACTTCTTCTCCTTATATGTGGATGACTAAAGCAACTATTCTTCCTAGTAATGCTATTGAAGGATATTGGGAAGATCCTGTATGTATTACTGGTGAAGCTGGTAAGAAAGGTGATACTGGTCCTGCTGGTAAAGACGGAGTAAATGGTAGTAATGGTATTGATGGAGTTCCTGGAATTTCTATTGAAGCTAGATATTCTTTAGGAAGCGATACTTCTCCTAGTGCTGCATTTGACTCTACAATTGCTAAACAACGTGATCCCGATGGTTGGAGTTTAACAGTTCCTGTTCCTACTCAAGAGAAACTTTATATTTGGTGTATCCAAACTCGTATTTCTTATAATAATAACAGCGATGAACTTGGTCATCTTGAATTAGATTGGAGTACTCCTTTTAAGCTTACTGGAACGAATGGACTTCCGGGTTCTGATGGACATAATCAGATTATTTATCCTCAAGGTATTTACGATTCTACTAAGTCTTATGTTTCTGATGAGTATAAAGCTCCTTATGTATATGACCCTGCTGATGGTAATTTCTATGTTCTTAATTACGAAGGTCCGTGGAAAGGTACTGATCAAGTTTATAGTACTCCTTCTGAATCATATACTAATAACCAAAGATATTGGATTAGATTTGAAGGTTATGAAGCTATTTATACTAAGATTGGTATTATAGCTAATGGACTTATTGGTAGTGCGGTATTCAACGGTAATTATATGTTTAGTCAGCAAGGTGTTGATGCTAATGGACTAAAGACTACTGCATATGAAAACTTTAATCCTGATAATCCAGGTGCTCCACTTAATGGAAAAACATTTGTTCCATCTACTTTATTAGATCTTAAAGAAGGAGATGCTTGGTTTGGTCATGGAAACATGAATATTGATTCACAAGGAAATGTTGCTATAAATGGTTACATTAAAGAAAGGTTTGATTACTTTAATGGTGGTGTAGATGAATTCTCAGATATTATGATTCAATCTACTAGACAAGTAATGATTGCTTCTGATACTGATTATACTACTAAGTTTGCAGTAGGTTATAGTAGTGGAAATATTATAATGCCTACTCAATTCAAGCTCGATCTAAATGTTCCAGTTAATATTAAGTTCATTAATCTCTCTAGCTTTATGTGGAATTTAGTTCTTGATAATAGAAAGAGTGGATTGTTCTCTGTTAGCTATTGGGAAGAATATGGTGATATGGATCAAGCTTATATTTTCCCGAAAGTATTTCTTCATGGAGGAAGAGTATTAGATTTAATATTCTTACCAACTACTCTTAAAACAGAAACTATTGGTAGTATCATAACTACTTATTATCATGGTGATTGGCATGTTATTAATACTAACGAATTTGTTATGAAAAGAGGTACTGCGGGAGATTATTCCGATTATATACTTGAATCAAAGAATTTAGAATATAAATAATTAATATGAAACAAGGAATTGTTGTTGGACAACTTATTGTTAACAATGCTACTGACGAACAATTCAATTCGTATCCTAATTTAGATGCTAAATATGGTCCTTATGACGATATTGGTCAAGCACTATCTGCGTTGTCTAAACCTACCCGTGCGGTAGGTTTAACCGTAGGTATTAGAAAAGAAGGAAATGCAATTGAAGAATATTGGTTCAAAGGAGGTATTGAAAACAAACATTTAGTACTTAAACAATTAAGTGCTGATCTTTCTGATTATTATAATAAGAAAGAAGTAGATGATAAATTCGTAGACGTAGATGATAAATTCAAAGAAGTAGATAATACTATTGAAAATACTAATAAAGAAATTAGTGATCTACGTGACGAAGTTATCAATAAAACTGTAGAAGCAGTTATCGCACAAGATACTCCTCCTACTAATAAAGATGCTCTTTGGATAGATACATCTGGCAAAGAATCAGGTATTACTAGTAATGATGATCTCGCTTCTGTTATAGAGGTAATACAAAGTATCCAAAACTATTTGGATACTATTGTTCGTCAAAGAGATTTGATTATTACTCCCGGACATGTTAGCAATACTGTAACTAGTACTCTACTTAGTAAGTACGAACCTATTGATCCTAGTGTTGCTCCAAGTGAAAAGATGAACATTGTTCTTCGTAATGTCAACCGTATGGCTAATAGTCTAGAACCGACTGCTGAAGGTTTCGAACCAACTACTAAAGCTGTTTGTGGACATTATGGTACATTAGCTGAAATACAAGCTAACTTTCAAAAGTTTGTTGAATATGAACTTCTTCTTGCTATTGATGTTAAACGTTTATATACTAAGATAAATGGAGAACCTGTCAATCTTACTGGTAGTGGAGGTAGCGGAGGTGGAGGTAGCATTGATTACGAAGCTCTTGATAAACTTGATACTATTGGTTTGATTGCTCCTAGTGGTCAAATCTATCGAGTTAAAGTAAATAACAATGGACAACTTGTTGTTTATAAGAAAGAACTTGATACTGATCAAGCCGAACCTACTGGTGGTCAAGAAGACCCTAATACTGGTTGGATATATGTTACTAGTTTATATCTTCAAAAACTATATATAAACTCTTTATATTGCGGAGGTATTACTAGTGATGAATATAGTTATAATCCATGTTCTCATAACTTCGTTGAACTTAGTAATCTTACAGGTAAAGATGTATCTCTTAAAGGTTTGTCTTTACAGTATGGTACAGAAGGCGGAGACTGGGAAACACTTCCTTTATGGGGGGAGATAAAAGCAGGTTCTACATTCCTTATTCGTGGTGCTCAATGTTCAGTTATGGATGTTAATACTACTCGTATTAAAGTTAAAACCTTTGATATGGAATGGATAGCTAGTGATGGTAAACTTATTAAGTTCGATAATCGTAAAGCTAAGTTTTTCTTAACTTGGGGAACTACTCCATCTAGTGTTGCTAATCCATATAATAATGCGACCACCCCCATAAGGGTATCTAAAGGATATATTGATCTCGTAGGCTTACAAATACTTAATGCTGGTGACGCAGATAAAGTAGATGCTGCTGAGAATACTGCTTACGGTTATCTAACTAGTAATTACTTATTCACTAAGTATTATACTATGGATCCTGTTAATCAAGCTACTAAAGCTCTTAGTGCTAGAAATAACGCTAATGATATGTACTTCGTTAATCTAGAAGCTAATGTTATTCCTACTGTTGATAAGTATGTTCCTCGTGCTTCATTTGAAAATAAGAATATATTCTTCAACAAGACTTTATTAGATTCTACTAAACCTAATAAAGTAACTATGACATTAGGTCGTCGAGGTACAGCTCCTAATGCTAGTCGTTGCTTTAATTGGGTATCTGTTGGATACTATGATGAGATGCTTTATTATAGAAAAGTAGGAGCTAGTGGTTGGACAGGTATTGAATCATTTAAAGATGAAACAGGTGTTCGTAAGTACTATAATCGTATTCGTGCAATTACTACTGATGGTACTCCTTTTACTTCTCATAAAGTTGTGTTAACTGAATTGTCAGCAGGAGACTATGAATACTATATTGAACGTATGAGTGATTCTAGTTATAAAAGTCCTACTTATAAGTTCGCTATTAAAGATGCTGTTAATATTCAGAACAAATGGACGTTCTTACAAACATCTGATCAACAAGGTTTCAATTGGGATGAATATCAAGTATGGAAAATAGCTGCTAAGAATATTGCAGATAATCATATTGATGCTGCTAGTGAGAATGTTGAGTTTATGATTAATACTGGTGATATGACTCAGAATGGTAATCGTATTAACGAATGGTTAGATTATGATTCCGGTCGTGTTCCTTTATTTACTCTACCAGAAATGGTTACTGTTGGTAACAACGACTTAACTCCTGCTAATGTTTATGTTCTTGGCGATGGTGGCGATAACTCTAAGATCAATGCTACTAACATTCGATTTTTCTATTGTCATGAAATAAATGAAGAGAATCCTCCTATATTTACTATACAGAATAAAGAGATTTATATTGAATGTTTGTATTCATTTGATTTTGCTGATACTCATTTCTTATGTGTTAACAGTGAGATAAGTTCTAATACTGAACGAGATGTTTATGGTCTTAATCCACAAAGTGTTGTTTATGATTATATTCGTCAATGGTGCGAGAAAGACTTAGAATATATTGATAGTAGTATTAATCATAAGATAGCTTATTGTCATGAGATGCCTTTTACAATCATTACTCAAAATCTTATCAATTCGTTCTATTGGGACGGTACTGAATATCCAGATGTTGAACGTAGTGGAAGTCGTCTTAACTTTAATACTAGTAAAGCTAATGCTTATTGGTTCTCGAAGTTCTTAAATAACAATGGTTATCGTTTGTGTCTTGGAGGTCATAAACATACATATAGTTGCAGCTATCCTTTGATAGAGAATCCTAATAGCTCTATGAAGCCTATAATTCAAGTTACAGCGGAGTTATTGCAGAGCAACTTCGGAAGTACGGAATTGTACGAAGAGACAGCAGAGGGCTTCCTAAAGGGTCAGAAATTCCCTAAATCATGGCAAAATAACTCGAATTATGATATGGTAAAACATCTATGTACATTTGAGTTAGTCAGCAAAATAACTGCTCCTACGTACATTATGTGCCAAGCTACGGGCTATAAACACACTAGTAATAAGGAATTGCCTAGTCCGAATACTCCGTGGCTTCGATATTTCTTTCCTGCTAGTATTACTATTAATAGTAGAACTGATGTTACTGCTAAAGTAAATGCTGGTCAGCGTTATCCTTTCTATATTATATATAATGTTTACAATAATAAAATCGAAGCTAAAGTTAAGAAAGTAGCTAACGTATTTAATAATAGTGGTAAATATAATATTAATATTCAAGGCGAAGCTCCTAATGCAGAAGCTATTGGTGGTAATGGTGAAACTAATAATGGAAATGATATAATAACTATAATTAAATAATTATGTCAGAAGTAATTAAGAGATTTAATAAAGAGACCGGACAGTGGGAAGTAGTTGCTGCCGGTAATGCTAATAATATTATCACTACTGATCCTCGTCTTCTAGATCCTGAAGAAGTCGCTAATGGAAAAGTAGAAGAGAATATTAATGAAGTTCTAGTTAAGTATAAGGAGAAACTTGCAGAACATGATGGTCACATTGCTTGGTTAGCAGAGCATGGTGGCGGTGGTAGCGGAGATGGTGGAGGTACTACCGATGCTAAAGTTACTATTACTAATGGAGACATTGTAATAGAAGGTAATACTAAGTATCTATATTCTAGTGTTACAACTAATATAAAACTTAATTATCTTATTGAATCATCTAAGAATAATAAACGTTACTTTATAAATGTTTCTCTTGATGGTAGTAGTATCATTAAAGATCAAGAAGCATGGACTAATACTCCCGGTACTCTTATTATTCCTAAGTTAGATCAATTCTCAAATAACAGTACTCATTCGGTAGTTATTACGGCTACCGATACTAATGGATTTGCTGCTGAATCTTATCTACTAAATATTGTAGAAGCTAGTATTAAGTTAGCAAGTAGTGTTGCAGGAAGTACTGCTACTGTTGGTATTGATTACTTCATAACTTATACTGTTACTAGTAAGATTATTGGTAGTGCTGCAAGTCTTGTTGTTACTAATATAACTAATGGTTTCTCTAAGAGTATTGATCTCGGTGTTACTACTAGTACTACTCCTCGTCAGATAAATGTTAATCTATGGGAACTAGGTAATATTATTGCAGGTAGTTCTTATACTATTCAAGCACAAGCATTTACTGATATGTCAGGTTCTACTGTTCAATCCGATGTTGTAACTAATCGTACAGTAGTAGAAGATGGTATTAATCTTGTTGTTCTTGTAGAAGGTATTACTAGTAAAGCAGAAGTAGATGAAGGAGTTGAGAAAACTAAGTTCTCTCAAGGTGGTAATATATCTTTTGCATTTACTCCTTATCTTGCAGGTGTTTCACTTATTTATTACGCTGTTCGTCTTGAACACAATGGTACTGTTCGTGATATTGGTTATTTCGATACTGGAAATTATAACGATAATCAATATGTTCAACGTGGTAAACAACAGGTATTCTCTTGGGCTATTCCAACAGAAGGAGATATTCTTGGTGATTGGAATATAACTCTTCGTTGTTGGTCTGAAAAAGGAGATCCTATTACTGATGTTGAACTTATTTGTCAAGTCGTTGCTAGTTCTCAGTCTTTAATTCCCGATCAGAATCCTAATGATTCTATGTATGCAGCTTGGCATATTCGTCAAGAATCATTTCCTCAAACTCCTACTGCTAGACAGTGGACATCTAGTGTTCCTAAGTTTACTCCTCCGGGTTCTCTAGAACCAGTTGGTGCAGTTACTAATCTTGAAGTTTATAATACTAATGGTGCTTTATCTGGATTCTTAACTCAAGATGGACAATCTATGTTACGTATCTCAGGTGAAGCATATGGTATTATAGATGTTCAACCATTTAAAGATAATGCTACTGAACTAACCAATTGGAGTAGACAAGGATTTTCTATGTCTGTTACATTTAAAACAGATGTTCATCCATTTACTAATAGAACAGTATTCTTTTGTGGTGATTATAATACTGATGAAGAATTTTCAGAAGGTATTAAGATTGGTCTAGAAGATATTACTTGGAGTTACACCGATGGTAATATTAAAGAAACTATTAATTGTAAAGTACAACAGAATGTTATCAATACTGTTGACTTTATTGTTAATAAGAATCCCGATAAACGAGTTGTCGGTATTTTTGTTAACGGTACTCTTAATGTTGCACGTGAGATAAAGACTGACTTTACTTGGAAGAGCTCTTCTAAGATTTATCTTGGTTGTGATATTAGTAATGCAGGTCGTATTCAGAATTATTCTGATGTTAACTTCTACGATATTAAGTTATTCCGTTCTCCGCTTAATGACAAAGAGATTGTTATTAATTATATGAACGCTAATGCTAGAGCTAAACTTCTAGAAGATGGTAGTATTGATTTCGTAGCTTATAACTCTGCTAAGTTACGTAACTTTTTCTCTACTTCTGATAACTCTGCGCATTCTACTTTATGGGATGATATTAATCAGACTTATGCTACTGTTAACTTCAATAGTCTTATTTCTGATACTACTCGTACTCTTCCTGTTGATATAATGCTAATCAATTGTGCTAATACAGGTTTTACTCGTGCAGTATTTGAAGAGATCGGAGGTCAGAATAACAACTGGTACACAGGTTGTACTATGAGTTACTTTAGTCCTACTTCTGGAAAATCTAGTGCTGAAAGTACTACTGATGTTGCTGTTTCTAAGCAAGGAACATCTACTATGAACAACCTTATTAAGAATCTTGAGATTCGTTTTGATAAGATGTTAAAAGCAGATGATGGTAGTAATCTTGATTACGAACTATTCCAACCTAAAGAGACTTGGTTTCCCGAACGACAGTTTACTCTTAAAGCTGATGTTGTCGATAGTGCTCATGCTAATAATGCTTCTATTGGTAAATGGATTAATGATAATGCAGATATTCTATTTGAGAAAACTCCTCCAATGGAAGAACTCGAAGCTCGTCGTCCAACTGATACTAGAGATAAAACTAAAGTTCATGAGAAAGTAACTATTAAACAAACTCTTGAAGGTTTTCCATGTATTCTTCTTATTCAATTTGATGGAGAAGAAACTCAAACTTGTCTTGGTATTTATAGTTTCAATTTAGGTCGTGGTGCTTATTACAATATGGGCTTCCGATTCTTAAAAGACTTTACTACTAAGATAAAGAATAGTACTGGTGAATATGTAGATAATGCTCTTCCTGCTTTTGTTACTTCTTATCATGCTTATGGTCAGAATGAAAAGTTTGGTAGTATCGATCAACAGAAAGTTTACTCTTATGAAATAGGTGAGAACGCTAATGTTATTGTTGATGGAAACAAAACATTACCGTTAGCTTTGTTTATGCAAGATGATATATCTATTATTAAGCATGTAGGGGAGTTTAAATATAATGGTGGTAATTGGCTAGACCCAACTGCTGCTGTTACTGACGATGCTGTTTGGACAGCTCTTCAAGAACTATTTACTCTATTTGCTCAAATGACTTCTTCCACAGTTAAGAAATATACTTGGAATGAACAGTCTGGAGGATATGTTGAAACAGAAGGTGAATATCCTGCTCAATCAAGTTGGTCTACTCTTGCTGCTGAACTAGATACTAAGTTCTCAATTAAGAATGCTTATTCTTATTTCTTAGTATGTGTTAAGTTCGGTCTTGTCGATTCTCTTGGTAAAAATATGACTATCGTATGTTATGATATTGGAGGAACTAAGAAATGGTACATTCGTTTCTATGATATGGATACTGCTAACGGTCTTGACAATACTGCTCTTGAATCTGTTGCTAAAACTGCATATCTTGATACTTTCTCTAATAATCCTAATACAGATGTTAACTCATTAGTTACTACTCGTAATTCTCCTGATGGTGGTTACGATACTTATAGTTCTCGTATGTGGGATGTTCTTCGTGATAGTATTTTTATTAATACTGGAGTCTTTGATTCTTCTCTTGAAGAACTTTGGGACTTATGGAGAAACAATGCTAATATTAGTAAAGATGTTAATCATTATATAGATGAATACTTCTCTGCACAAACTAAGTCATGCGGAGAACTTCTATTTAATTACGACTATAATGTTAAGTATCTTACTGCTTATGTTAGTGAAGCAGGAGGTTCTGCATCTTATGCTAATATTGAATTCTTACATGGTACTCGTGTTGAATATGTTCGAGATTGGTTAAAGAAACGTTGGTGGTTCTTTGATGGAGTATTTAGATATAACAATGTATCTAATCTCCAACCTTATAATACTAAAGGTGCTTTCTCTGCTGGTGGTGCTGAAGCTACAAATCCTCGTCTTACTATTACTTCTAATGTTCCGATGATATTTGTCATCAACATTGGTAATACTACTGACACTAGGTATTTCTTACAAGAAGGAGTTCCTACTCTAATTAAGTTAGCGCCTATTAGTTCTTTCAATACTCAGATTACTATTAACAATACTCCACAAATCAATGACATCAAAGGTCTAAAAGAAATGAGATTCCAACGTTTCATGTCTAGTATGAAACTTCCTAGTTTCTCTCAATTGGATTTATCTGATGTTGATACTCTTAGTAATGCTCCTGTTCCATTTGAAACAGTGTTTGTTAATGACGAAGACTTTTCAGATGTTAGACATATTAATCTATCTAATACTAAGTTTTGGAGTGGAAGTTCTGAAGTAGGTACATTTACAGTTAATATTGAAAAGTATACTAAGTTGAAAGACTTAGACATATCTAATTCAATAGTAACTTCTATGTCTCTGACTAATGCTTCTCTTGCATCTCTTAATATTACTAATAGTTCTATTGAGATTATTAACTTAGTTAATCAGCCATTCTTAGATAGTATAGATTTTAGTGGATGTAAAAGATTGAAATCTGTTACTATTGATTCTTGTGAAAAGATTACTGAACTAAATCTTAGTAATCTCGGAGATTTACATACTATTAATATTACTAACTGTCCTAATCTTGTTGCAATTACTTGTACCAATAACGTAAATCTTACTACGTTTAACGTATCTAACTGTAACAAAGTTAAGACTATTAATATTAGTAAATGTACTAATAGTGGATTAGATATTTATATTGTTGGTGCTCCTAATATTGAAGAACTTAATATTAGCGGTACTAATACTACTAAACCTATTCAAGCTGCTGCTGAATTGCCTAAACTTACTAAATTGATTATGAACAATACAAATATTAGTTCTATTCAATATGGTAATAAAGCAATTCCTAAGTATAATAACAATCCTATCTTTGACGTTACTAATTTAAGACTTAGTACGTTTACTGTTACTAGCGCAGCAGGAGTTCATTACTTTAAGTTCGATAATAATCCGGATGCTCCTGTTAGTATTGGTAGTAGTTTCTTTGTTGGTTGTACTTCTCTTAAACGAGTATTTGGACATATTAAACTTACAGGTACTAATACATTTAGTGAATGTAATAATTTCTATATTCATGAACCACCCGCTTTAGTTAACGGTAAAACACCAATGTATGCTAATCAATACTATGGTTCTAAAACTAATACAACAGAAGGTAAAACTGAATGGGAAGCTAATACCAATCTTGGTACTAACATAACTATTGGTACTACCAATATGTCTAACATGTTCAAAGGAACTAATTGCAAACTCTTCGATGCTTATTATATTCTTTATAAATGTAATAATGTTACTCTGTTGACGAATTGCTTCTATGGTGCTAAAATACAACTTAGTATTGTAGATAGTTTCAATCGTAATATGTTTATTAACTGTGGTAAAGTAACTAATATGGATGCCATATTCTACGGTATCTCTGGTGGAACTTGTATTTTTTATACTTGTACTAGAAATAACAATGGAGAAATAACTAATAGAAATGGATTGTTATCTCCGCTTGTTAATCTTGTATCAATGTCACAAGCATTCTATTTTAATGGTAATAAATATACGGATGATTTCATATTTGCTAGACCTGTTGGTAATGTAGAATGGAAGATAACTCATTTCTATTTAGTATTTAGTGGTGTACTTTGTTTCATTACTGATGCAAGTAGAGAGTGGACAACCGAACCAACTACTTCTGACTTTAGTGCTGCTAAAGCTAGTAGACTTCTTATTAATATTCCTAACTTAAATTATATTAATGGAATGTTTAACGGTTCTAATATTAATTTTGATCTAGTTGAGAATGACGATGAGAAGAAAACTAAGTATTGTCCATTGTTCTACAATAATACTAAATTACGATATATAACTAATAGTTTTAATAATCTTAATCATTCTACTGGTTCATTATTAAATGTATTTGGAGGACAAATTGAAGGTAAAACAGATAAATTCTCTAGTGTATTTTATGCTATTCAAGGAGCATTTAATGCTGCTAGCAATAGTACTATTGAATTCCCGATTCATAATTCTATGTTCCGTAGAATAAAAACTAGACTTAAATATATTACTGGTACATCTGCTACGAATGCAACTACTAATCCTTGTTTTACAGGATTTACTAAAACATTCCTTAAAGAAGATACGGAAGTATTTCCTTACGAAGTATTTAGTGGTTGTAGTGCATTAGTTGAAGCTCCCGGATTCTTTAGTAATATAAAATGTCCTACTGGAACTGTTATAGAACTACCTAAAGATATATTTAAAGATTGTGTTAATCTTACTAATATATCATATGAGTTTTATAACATGGAGAATGTGAAGTATTCCCTTACGGGGGAAGGTTTCAAGAACTGTAAGATAGTTAACGCTGCTTACTGTTTTGCAGAAACTAACGTTAAGTTTGCTAAGACAGGAATGATACCTTATAAGTTATTCTATCAAGAACAACTTGTTAGTTCTACTATTAAAGGATGGAAAGAAGCGGATGCTGCTACTGATAATATAACTCCTAATTTTGGTATTAATTCTGATGGAAATTGGATTCCCGATGAAGAACTTCCAACTGCTATGCCTAAAGAACGTTCTTATAGTATAGTGAGAACTACTCGTAGAAAGAGTATTACTAACATGGCTTACTGTTTACAATACTTTCAAGCTACTGATTCTGCTCCTTATACTATGAATTATGGTAGTTTAAAGTCTAATGATTATGGTGATTTACTTATACCTAATGAACAATATAATCCTGTTAAGTATATAGTGAATCCTAATTATAATCCTAATGAATTCATTGATGAAGAGCAAACTATTCCTAATCCTAGTAGAGATATTCGTCGTATTATAGATAATCCTAATTATAATAAGTATGAACTTATTTGGAATGTCTATGCTTATGATGGTCTTACAGGATTATACGATATGATTAGTAATTCAGAGTTATATGCTGCTGTTACTGCTGGTACTATTTCTGTTAGTCCAGATATTCCACAGGAGTTTAATGATCCTGCTGATGCGATTAGTGCTCCTGCGTCAGAAGCAACTAATCGTAAAATCATGAACTATTTCTGTCCGCCAGATCTATTCGCTAGTTGTAGTAATACTACGGGAGTTAATGTCGTAGGAGTATTCTATTATAGTGGAAGAAGTAATGGAGATCCTTCTTATGATTATATGAATTACGGTCTTCGTGGTCGTCCTTGTCCTTACTTGTTCAAGCCTATATCTAATGTACAAAACATATCTTATATGTTCTATATGATGCCGTTATTAGCTCCTTATAAGTGGAACAATACTACGACTAATGAAGAAGGTCTTGCTTATTCTACTGAGTTCTTTGCTAATATTCCTAAGTTAGTTACAATGAGTTATGCATTTGTATTTACTATTATTCCTAGTAAAGTAGTTATTGATCAATCTACATTTATTAATAACTTGAATTTACAGAATATAGATCATGCTTGGTTAGAATGTCAGTTCTTAGGAACTACTGCTGAAACACAAGTTCATGAGAATACTTTCTCTCGTAATACAAATCTTCGAGATATTAGTTATTGTTTTGCTTCTGCAACTAATAGCGGAGGATGGAGCGGTCGAAGTCCTAAGAAGATTAGTTCTAATCTGTTTACTGCTAATAAGCATAAGAACATTACTAATTGTTCGGGAGTATTCTATGCTGCTACTGCTACTGTTGGTAGTGTTCCAGAGTTTTGGACTTGGCTTAATGCTCTATCATCTAATAATAGAGCTAACGTATTCTATCGAATGGTTAAAGCTAATCTAACTAATGGTGCGAGTATTCCTGCTACTTGGAATAATGGTATGACTTAATTAGTAATAGTTATGACATTAAAAATAAATTAGTATATTTGTGTGCTTCCCCCGTAAAGGAATGAACGGGTGGAAGCACTTATTATTAACTCTTTAAATAATATTGATATGGAAGGTAATTGTATTTATAATCGCGCTAATGCTGCGAACAGTCTACAAATTTCTATAATGGGTAATATTACAGGTGCTAACTTTAGTATTCCCGATGGTCGTGGTGGTAAAGAACCATTCTTGCTAAAGAACGTTACTGAAGAGAATATTACAGTTAGTGTTATTCTTTATGATATGGAAGATCCTATTGAAACTATTGTATTTCCCGGTTGGAATGTTGAATTAGTTAAAGAAGTAGTAACTGCTGTTGAAGGTTTGCAATATGGGTACTAATATTAGCGGGCTTGGAATTGCTAATGCAATTGGTTTCAAGCCTAGAGTTGATGGTGGAAGACGTTTTCTTCCACCTAATATTAAATCGAGCCTAGTAAGTGTTATTTCTACTTATGGTAAAAAGAATACCGATAGTGATAGAGATATACTTAAAGATTTAACTGGTAAAGGTAATGACTTTAAGTTATTCAACTTTAGTTTTTCAGAAGCTAGTGGATACGGAGAATATAAAACTGATTTTAATAAGAATTGGACATTAGAAATGGCTGCTATTACTGGTAATCAAATTGTTACTTTTAATAGAGGCGATTATAAAGCCGGAGTATTCTTTCTAAAGATTCCTACTTCTCTTAAAGTAAATATTGCTTCTTTTACAGTAGATGTTGATTTTAAATCTAGTAAAGAAGATGCCGCTCCTTATTATTATTATTGGGATACTACTGGTAAAAGAAATCAAATTATACTAGTTAAAGGTAAGAATGTTCTTCCTGTTAATTATGCTTCTAATTCAGCAGAAGGAAGTACTGGTAGTGGATTTCATGATAGTTTCTGTGATACGGTTACTATTAAACAAATTCCTGACTTTGAAGGCTGGCTATGTACAGACGGAGTAAACGATATAATCGAGTCCGTCAAGCCCATATCTGAGATGTTGGAGGGTAGCAATGAGATTACGGTGGTGAGTATTATTCATCAGATATCACAGATACCCGGAAGTGAAGTTAATAAAGGACTAAATAATCAAATCTGTTATTATGATTCTCCTACTACTAGAGGTTATCTTAGAAATAGTGTCAAAGATATTGGGAAAACAGGTATATATGGATATACTTTTAACGGTACGGCTCACTCGGTCATAAACAATATACTGGGAGATAAGAACGATTATATTGCCGTTAGAAATAACGAGGGTATTGCTCTTAACGGAGTATTTTCGGTCTGTGGTTATAAGAACTATTACGGAGAGTTAAAAGAGTTATCTAGCATTGCCTACGCAGGTGGCTTCATCGCCAACAAAGTCCTAACCACAGATGAAATTAATCAAGTTATTGCTTATTATAATCTTGATAGACCGGGCGAAATCATTAAACCTAGTATGCTTTATGACATTCGTAAACAAGGTATTATATACATAAGGAGGTGTTGGCACAATGTAGTCATACAACAAGTTTGATGTAGTCCGTTTGTAATAATCGAAAGTGAATGAAAGGCGGTTATCAAACATTGTCATATCGACACCAACGTTGAACTCTGCTTTTTTCTCCCATTTTAGATCCGGATTTGCATTACTTGCAGGTTGATAAGTATTGATCCATTGACCATTGTAATAGAATTTGCCGGCTGTAGTCATCATCATCAAAGATTTGTAGTTTGAGAAATCCTGGTTACCGGTAACTCCGTATCCGGCTCTCAATTTTAAATCATCGATCCATTTGACATTCGAGAGGAATTTCTCTTTATTTATACGCCAACCTACGCTGACAGCCGGGAACCATCCCCACTTATTATTGTCACCGAAACGGCTGGAACCATCACGACGTAGTGAAGCAGACAAAAGATACTTATCATCGTAGTTGTACATGAAACGTCCGAAGAATCCGATATATGTATTATCTTCTTTGTTGGACGACATGCTGGCTTTGCCTTCAGTTAGATTCGTTCCTGTTCCGATGCTATGAGTCTGGTTGTCATCGAAGTCGAAACCGGAATTAGTCATGGATGCAGATGTGCTGTAAGTATACTGGTATGTATATCCGAGTAATGCCTGAATAGAATGTTTTCCGAAAATATTCGAGTAATTTAAAGTAGACTCATATTGTGTATCGTTTTCCTGATAGTTTTCAATATAGGCTTTCCCATTTGTTCCTATTAAGCTTGGATAATAATGTGTGTAGTATTCACGTGTCTCGTATTGTTCCTTGTCGTATGAAACAAAGTTCTCCCATTTTAATCCTTTTATAGGCAATATGTTTAGAGTAGCACGAATATTTGCACCATAATTATCATTCTTACTTTCCATGTTCCTTTCGTTAATGATCGCTACCGGATTATAATATTCCATTGCTTTGATACGGCTATATCCTCCGGCATCCGGATCGCTGTCGTCATAAACAGGCTATGTTGGATTATGGGTAAATGCTTGCATAAAAGCACTTGTAGAGGAGGGGCTGTATTTGCGATGAATGATATTCAGGTTATAATCCAAATCGACCCATTTGTCTAATAACGACTGACGAATATTGGTACGTGCCATTAGCTTTTCGGAGCTATTATGCTTTTGCAAGCCATCGCTCTTTTCATAATTGAAAGAAGTGTGGTGTGAGAACTTCTCGGAACCTCCGGATATAGACAAGTTGTGCTTATGGCTGAACGGAGTTTGCGTAATTTCTTTAAACCAATCCGTATCACTGTCAAAAATATAACTTTCCAATTCTGGGCGATACTCCTTGATAACAGATTTGTATTCACTTGCCGATAAAGGTTTTGCTCTGCGTGAAACGACTCCCACGGTGAGTTGCCCATCATAAGAAACTTCCGTTTTGCCACTTCTTGCACGTTTAGTTGTGACGATGATTACTCCATTCGTACCTCTTGTTCCATAAATAGCAGCTGCCGAACCATCTTTTAATACGTCTATAGATTCCACTTCCTGGAAGTTGATATTTCTGATATCTGCACCTGCCACCCCATCAATAATAATTAATGGACCTTGGCCTGCGGAAAGCGTGTTTGTTCCGCGAAGTAATACTTCATATTTGGCTGTCGGATCAGCACCGTTCGGGTTGATAATTTGTAATCCTGCCACTTTTCCTTGCAACATTCCCATAGCATTGGTGAATGTTCCGGGATTGAGGTCATCTTTCTTCATGCTGGTAACCGATCCTGTAAGCTCTTTCTTTGTGGTAGAGCCGTAGCCGATTACTACAACGTCATTAAGCACTTTCGAGTCTTCGCGCAGGTGTATTACAAGCTGTGTCTGGTTTCCTACTTGTTGTTCAACAGTTGCATAACCTACATAAGATATAACCAATACATCAGAAGGATTCGCTTTTACATTGAAGGATCCATCAACTCCTGTAATAGAACCATTTGTTGTGCCTTTGACAAGGACACTGGCACCGATAATGGGTTCATTTGCTTCATCGAGGACTGTACCTCTTATTGCCTTCTGGGCAATAGCATCATTGCTCATCAAAGAAAATACTATTAACAACATACTTGTCAATAGACCGTGGATTGAACATTGTTTTATCATAATAACAGAATTAAGGATGATTATTGTATTTCTTTTCTCAAAGGTATAGATACTTGTGCTCCCATTCTGGTAACAGAAATAGAAGAGGCTTTACTTGCAAATATAATTGCATCTTTTAGATTTTTGCCCTCAGACAGAGCTACGCACAGTCCGCCGCAGAATGTATCTCCGGCAGCGGTTGTGTCTACTGCTTCTACTTTGAAAGCTGGAATGTGGGTAAACTTGTTATTTTCATAAGCGAGAGCTCCTTTGGCTCCCATCGTAATAATGACAGTTTTTATGCCTTTCGAACTAATATAACGAATCGCTTCTTTTGCCGATTCATCATCTGTAATGTGCATTCCCGAGATGATTTCAGCCTCTGTGACATTAGGAATAAGAATGTCGACATTGGCTAATAACTCGTCAGGCAGTTGTTGGGTAGGGGCAGGGGCGGGATTTAATATAACGGTAATTCCATCTTTTTTCGCCATTTTGGCTGCATAAGTGACACTCTCGATTGGAGTTTCCAACTGCATAATGACGATGGATGCCTGTTTGATGGTAGATTCTGCACGTTGTATGTCGTCAACCGATAAAGTCCCGTTGGCTCCGGAAGCAACAACAATACAGTTTTCCCCTTTTTTGTCGACATTGATAAGAGCTACTCCTGACGGTTCCTGCGGGGTAATTCCTACATAAGTAGTGTCGATTCCTTCTTTGTGAAACATTTCCAAGGTTTCATTTCCGAAAATGTCATTTCCTATTTTACATATGAAAGTGACATCTCCTCCTAGTCTTGCAGCAGCTACAGCTTGGTTAGCTCCTTTGCCACCATGATTCATTAAGAAGTTTCCTCCCAGAATTGTTTCTCCTGGTTTTGGTAGACGGTCTGATTTGATAACCATGTCCGTATTACTACTACCTATCACTACGATTTTCTTCTTTGTGTCCATATAATGAGTATTAAGTATTAAGGCGAATTGAATCGTAAACGATGCGCAATCGTTTGTGCAAATATAGAAATTTTTTTCAAAACAAAATATTTTTCTTGCTTTTTTCTCAAATAAAATGTTATTTTTGCAAAAAACAACCAGTAATGAAGAAAACTCTGATTGATGTATCAAAGAAAACTGGGTACTCTATCTCTACGATTTCCAGGGTGTTAAATGGAAAATCGGAGAAGTATAGAATAAGCCAGTCGGCTAAGGAGGTTATTTTGCAGTCCGTTAAAGAATTGGACTATCAGCCTGATATAGTTGCGCAAAGTTTGCGCAACAACACGACATATACTATAGGCCTTCTTGTACCGCACATAGATAATCCTTTTTTTGCCAATATAGCAAGTGTTGTCATCCGTGAAGCACAACGTTATAATTATACTGTTATGCTTATCGATACCCTGGAAGATCCTGTTCAGGAAAATAAAGCTATCGATTCGCTTCTATCGCGTAAAATAGACGGCATTATTTTGGTTCCAACCGGTGAAAATCCTTCTAAACTGGAGGAAATTAGTACTAAAACTCCGATTGTGCTAATTGACCGCTATTTTGAGAAGCATAATTTGCCATACGTAGCTACTGATAATTATGTAGGTGCTTATCAGGCAACGAAATTATTATTAGAATCGGGGCATAGTAAGATTCTCTGTATTCAGGGACCAAGTATCTCTATAACAACTAAAGAACGTGTGCGCGGGTATGTTGATGCGCTTCGCGAAGCTGGTTATCAGGATAACGCAATGATAAGAGGAAATGAGTTCTCGATTCAGAATGGTTATATTGAGACTAAGTTGGCTCTGAACTCTACCACAAAACCTACTGCTATATTTGCGTTAAGTAGTACAATTCTTTTGGGAGCCGTCAAAGCATTAAATGAGCATAAAGTGAGAATTCCTCAAGATATGTCTATCATTTCGTTTGATGATAACTTATATCTGGACTATTTGAACCCTCCTATTACTCGTATTGCACAATCACTGGAGAATATTGGCATTATTGCTGTAAAAATGTTGATGCAGAAGATTTTGGAAGAAACTGAATTACATTCGGAGATTCTTTTGAAACCTAATATTATAAAACGGGATTCGATAAAGGTGTTAACTGATAGAAAGTAGTATTTTAGATAATAGAAAAAATCGGGCTTGAACAATGTCAAGCCCGATTTTTTACATATTAATACCGTTTCTTATGCTGCCGGATCCGGTGCTTCACCACCGCCTTCATTTCCACCTTCTCCGTTGCCTTC
>ENA-ORRL01000847-ORRL01000847.1-human-gut-metagenome-genome-assembly--contig:-NODE-847-length-28452-cov-9.531359_pt1 | contig 28452 bp, 30 predicted proteins | sample MGYA00242175_ERZ509134 | MGnify/ENA primary metagenome ERZ509134 (study PRJEB26280, sample SAMEA2338660) | human gut metagenome | biome: human gut; feature: human-associated habitat; material: faeces... | reverse complement strand
CTGCCCGGCGCGGAGGTGCTTGGCGCGGACGGCCTGTCCGGCAAACCTGCCGCGGCCCTGCCTTATCTGGAAGACAGCAAGGCTACTTCTGCCGCCGCACTCCGGGAAGATTTCAATCAGCTTTTGGCGGCAATCCGCGCCGCCGGGCTGATGGCTGAAACCCCCGCAAGAGAACCGGGTGAATCCTAATGCCCGTAACCGTTGACGAAATCAAAACCCATCTGCGGATTGAGCACAACGAGGAGGATGGCTATCTTTCCGCGCTGCTCTCCGCTGCCCGGGCAACGGCGGAGGATTTCTGCCGACGTTCGTTTGCGGAGGAAATGCCGGAGTCTGTGCGCCTGGCCATTTATCTGTATGTGGGCTTCATGTATACCTACCGCGATGGCGCAGATCAGAGCGCGTACCGCGCCATGAAGCAGGCCTTTGACGCCCTGCTCTGGCCGCAGCGCGACACGGAACAGATTCTGTAGGAGGTGTCGCCATGAAGGATACTGCCTTGCATGCCGGTTCCCTTCGGAATCGCGCCGAGTTCCTTCAGCGCACGGTCACTGTTGCCCATGGCATCAGCAAGGAACGCTGGGAAACTGCCTTCACTTGCTGGTGCGCGGTGGAGCCGCTGTCGGGACGGGAGTTCTGGGAGGCCGCCGCCGTCAACCGGGAAAACGAAGTGCGGTTCACCATCCGCTTTCGCCGGGATGTGACACCAGAAATGCGGATCAGGCTGGATAGTGTGGTCTACGACATCACATCCATTCTCGACAAAAACAACCGGCACGAGGCGCTGGAGATCATGGCAAGGAGCGTGACCGCGGATGGCAAATGTGCGGATTGACGGTCTCAACGATCTGGCCACCCGCGTGAAGAACATGGGAAAAGAAGCCAGAGGTGCCGCCAGGCAGGCCCTTCGTAAGGGCGCGGAGATCATCCGTGAAGAAGCTCATGTCAGATCGCCCCGCAGCGTGCATGGGCATCCCGCCACTTACGGGCGTACGGCAAAGCATCTGGCGGATCAGCTGACCACCAGCGTTTCCGCCAGCAAATACACCGCCGGCGTAACCGTGATCGGCGGCGTGAACGGCCCCAGCTATTACTGGAAATATCTCGAATACGGCACCAAACGCATCAAGGAGCGCGCCTTCATCCGCGAGAGCGCAGCGGCGCGGGGCGACGAGGCGATGGAAACCGTGAAGCGGGAAATCGAAAGCAGACTGGGCATCGAATGAGAGGTGATCATATTGGACGCATCCACCCTGGTGGACGAGCTGCTGGAAAGCGAAAAGCTGACGGCGCTTCTGGCCACCGACCCTTATGGCAACCCTGCCATTTATCAGATATTGTCCCCGGAGGCGGAGGTGTTTCCCCGGCTGGCAGTGTTTGAATCGGACAGAGAGTATACCCGCTTTGCCGACGATCAGCCGCTGGAGGAAGAGATCACCTTCCGCATCGACATCTACGCCCGGGAGAACCTGCTGTATCCCATCAACGCCGCCCTGCACAAAACGATGCGTGCCAACGGCTACCAGCGGTTCGGGCAGGTGCAGGACGATTACCTGCAGGACATGGACATCTACGTGAAGTCCGCGACCTATACCATCAAAGAACAGCTCCCGTTCCCCTGGGAGTGAGGAAGGAGAAGATTGACATGGCCAATAATTCCACGGTCAAGGCGCAGCGTCAGTCCCTGCGCAACATCCACTATGCCATCCTGAAGACTGACAACGCGGATGGCGCGACCTACGAAAAGCCCGAACCGCTGGTGGGCGCGATCTCTGCCAGTATTTCGCCCACCACCAATCAGGAAAAGCTGTGGGCGGACGACGGCGTATTCGACGTCGCCTCCCAGCTGGGCGACATCACGCTGGAACTGGAGCTGGCCGCCCTGCCCATGAAAGCGCAGGCCGCCTTGCTGGGCCACAGGTACGACAAGGGCGTGATGATCCAGAACGCCCGCGACGAAGCGCCCTATGTGGCCATCGGCTTCATGAGCCAGCCCCAGCCGAACCAGTTCATGTGCGTGTGGCTGTACAAGGGCAAGTTCCAGCTGGTGGAGGACGAGTATTCCACCAGCAACGATTCTCCCGCCTGGCGGCAGCCCAAGCTGACCGGCACCTTCGTGCAGCGGGATTACGACGGCAACTGGCAGATTTCCGCAGACACCAGCGACCCTGATTTTACGGGCGTGGACGCCTGGTTCAACGCCGTGTATGAAGCGGCAAAAACGACCGACACCAACGGGGAGGAATAAGATATGGCGCTGCATGACATCCGGGAAGTGCGTATTCCCATCGAACTGGACAAGCCCCGCACGCTGCTTTTCGACCTGAACGCTTTCGCCGAGCTGGAGGATAAATTCGGCTTTCTGGATCAGGCGTTTCAGAAGATGCAGCAGGGCTCCGTGAAGGCCACAAGGACGCTCCTGTGGGCGGGCCTTCTTCATGAGGACGAAAGCCTGACCGAGCGGAAGGTGGGCGCGATGATCTCCCTGACGAATGTGGAGACCATCATGGAGCAGATCACCCGGGCGCTGACCGCCGCGCTGCCGGAGGACACCGAGCAGACGGAGAATGCCGTGGCACCCGACCCTCGGTAAAGGCGCTGTGGGACTCATTTGATACGGCGGCATCCGGCGCACAGGAATCTGTGGACTGGGTGCTGCTGTATTACGTGGGGACCGTGGTGCTGAATATGAGCGAGGAAATATTCTGGCGCAGCACGCTGCGGAAACTGCACGCGGTGTTCAGGTGCCACTGTGAGCACATGCTGAAACCGGCTGGCAAGAAATAGGCCGTCGATTACCTTTCCTCTGTCAATCGGGAAGAAATGAAAATTTTCGTGCAGTTTTCTTGCATAAAAGATTTTCCTGTGGTATAATATCTTCTGAGGGAGGAGGTTGTTGCCATGCTTTTATATCTGAAGCTGAACAACTATACGATATACAATCAGGAAGTCGAATTCTCAATGATGGCAAACATGCATTACAGCCGTTTTCCATCCAACGTAGCGTCTGTAGACGGGGTGCATGTGCTGAAAACAGCGGTTCTTCTCGGGCCAAACAATACGGGCAAGACTAATTTCGTTCGCGCCATTGCCATGATGAAAGCAATCATGCTGAACCAGTCTCCCAGCATCGTTCCCAACATCTTCTCAGGGAGCGCTATTGTGGAGGCGAGCATCTCTTTCCTTGAAAGCGGAAAGGAATATGTCCTTGATATCAGGTATGATGCTGAGCATAAAGAATATGTCTATGAGCGTTTTGCGGAAATCCATCGCGACAAGTATAAGAACGTCCGCACGCATGTTTTGCTCTTACGGGATATTCAGGAAAAAGAGTTCATGGCGGATGATGAGGGCCTCGTATCTGCAATGAAGGTTGCGGCGCGTAACAATCTCCTGATCTATCTCCTGGACACTGAGAGCTTTTCTACCCTGCGCAAGATCAGAGAAGCGGTCATTGCCTTCGCGTCGAAGATTGATATTGTCGATATGAACAATATCCCTATCAAGAAGACAATCGACATGCTGAAGCTGTCCGGCGAGGACAGTCAGCGCATCGCAAAGTTTGTGTTGAACGCTGATCTTTCTCTGGACGATTTCAGATACGCAGGAGATGATGAAGTCCGAATTGTATTTCAGGGAGTCAGCACAGAGAAATCCTCTCCACAGGAAAACGCTCTGCAGCAGGCCGCCCCGCTTACGGAGATGCTTCACCTTGTATCTGTGTATCATGGAGTGCCTGTACCGAGTATTCTCTTTGATTCTACCGGAACCAAGAAAATGGCGGCTCTCGCAAGCTATGTCATTGGCGCACTGAAAGAGGGCCGTATCCTCGTTGTGGATGAACTGGACAATAGCCTGCACTTCCGGCTGACCCGCGCAATCATCAGCCTCTTCAACAATGAACTGAACGAGAACGCGCAGCTGATCGCAACCGCACACGATATCTCTCTGCTGGACTGCAATTCGCTCTTCCGGAAGGAGCAGATATGGTTCACCCACAAAGACAAAGAGCGAGCGTATCTGTACTCGCTTTCGGATTTTACCGCCAGTGAGAGCAAGACCAGAGGCACCTCTGATCTGGTGGCCAAATATCGGGCAGGCGTTTTCGGCGCATTGCCCGAGCCTGATCTGTTTGATACCCTTCTGGAGGTGAGTCAGTCATGAGTGCGCTGCCTCCCATTCGGCGAAAGCACAGAATCTGTGTTATTTGTGAAGGGTACGAGGATTATCATTACTTCAATCGCCTGATTGCCCTGAATCTGTGGGACGCTTCCTACAGCTTCACGACTATCAATGTCAAGAGCGCTTCCAACATACCGGCCCGGTTCCAGAACGAGTATCAGAACGACAGGTATGAGATCATCCTGGTATTCTGTGATACAGACAAGGAGCCATACCGGGAATATACTCTTGTCAAGAACAAAATCAACAGTTTCCTTGGCAAGCGGAAAGCCTCGGATAAACTTGTTATCTTCGCCAATCCCTGTACCATGCAGATTGTTCTGCTCCACTTTGGCGATGTATCGCTGAAAAACCAGGGAAAGAAGACCAATAGCGCGGAGATTGAGCGCCTGACTGGAATTCCAGGATATGACGCCCATGAGAAACAGATTCAGACATTGTGCGGAAAGATAACCCGCGCCAGCTATCCAGATATGAAGAAGCGTGCAGAAGCCATCAATTACCCCGATACTGTCTCTGGCAGCACGAATATCAGCGCATACTTGAAGTGGTTTGAGAAGCCCGATGACCATTGGATTGCTGAGATCAGAAAAGCCTGCGCACAATAAAGCATTACTTCAATACCAACAGCGGCGTCGTCCATACGGGCGGCGCTTTCATTATGCCTGTACGCCCTGCGCTACTGCCTGCGGCAAGCGCGGGTTTCGGACGACAATCCGATGGATTGCCCGTCCTCAGTCCGCCTTTGGCGGACGCTGCAAAGGAGGTGATTCCCCATGGCGTCAAGCACATCCGACCTGATTGTCCGCCTGTCCCTTGACACTACCAATTTTGAAGGCGCGATGTCCAAATTCGAGGGACAGATGACAAAGCTGCAGGCCTCCTGCACCAATGCCGGCACAGGGATCACCAACTTTAAGCAGGTGACGGCGCAGCTCCAGACATCCGCCCAGACCCTGACGGACAAGCTGGCCGCGCAGAAGCAGAAGGTGGCCGATCTTGAAGCCGCCTATGAAAAGAGCAAGGCGGAGACCGGCGAGAATTCCGAGGAGACAAAAAAGCTGGCCGCCCAGCTGGAGCAGGCGAAGCAGAAGGTCTCCCAGACCGAACAGGCGCTGAAGCTCGTCACCCGGCAGCTGAAGCTGTCGCAGAACGGCTTTTATCAGCTGGGCACACAGCTGGAAAACATCGGCACAAAGCTGGAATCGGTCGGCAAAAAGGTATCCCAGGTCGGCCAGCAGCTCACCACCAAAGTAACCACACCCATCGTGGCGCTGGGCACGGTGTGCGTGAAGACCTTTACATCCTTTGACGACAGCCTGAAAACTGTGCAGGCCACCATGGGCCTTGTGGCAGGCTCCTCGGAGGAAGCGGATCGGCAGATTGCCCTTCTGAACAGCACGGCTCAGGAGATGGGCCGCGCGACCCGCTATTCCGCCTCTGAAGCGGCGTCCGCTTTGAACTACCTGGCGCTGGCGGGTTACGATGCGGACGAGGCATGCGCGGCCCTGCCGCAGGTGCTGGCGCTTGCCCAGGCGGGCGGTCTGGATCTGGCTTACGCCTCCGACCTCGCCACCGACGCCATGGCGGCGCTGGGCCTGTCCATGGATCAGCTGTCCAACTTCTCCGACCAGATGGCCGTGACGGCGCAGAAGTCGAACACCTCCGTCGGGCAACTGGGTGAAGCGATTCTCACCGTGGGTGGCACGGCGAAGAATCTCAAGGGCGGCACCGCCGAGCTGAACGCGGAGCTGGGCATCCTGGCCAACCGCGGCATCAAGGGCGCGGAGGGCGGCACGCACCTGCGCAACGTCATCCTGTCCCTGACGAACCCCACCGACAAGGCCGCCGCTCAGCTGGAAAAGCTGGGCGTTTCTGTCTTTGACAGTTCGGGCAACATGCGGTCCATGAACGACATCATGATGGATCTGAACCGTTCCATGGATGGCATGACCGCCGAGCAGAAGCAGAACATCATTTCTACCATCTTCAACAAGACCGACCTTGCCGCCGTGACCGCCCTGCTGGACGGCTGCGGGGATGAATTCTACGAGCTCATCGGCTATATCGATGACAGCGAAGGCGCTGCCCGGCAGATGGCCGATACCATGGAGAGCGGCCTGGGCGGCGCCTTCCGCACGCTGAAATCCGCTGTGGAGGGTCTGGCCATCTCTTTCGGCGAAAGGCTGGCTCCGTATATCCAGAAAGCAGTGGAGAAGATCACCTCCGTCGTCAACTGGCTGACCAGTCTGGACAACAAGACCAAGGATACCATCATCAAAATTGCCGCCGTTGCCGCCGCTGTCGGCCCGGTGTTGCTGGTGGGCGGCAAGCTCATCACGGGCATCGGCAAGGTGATCAAGAACGTCGGCTCCGTTATGAAGGTCATTTCTGGCGCGACGAAGGTCACCGGGCTACTGGGCAAGGCCATGACCGCCCTGACCGGCCCAGTGGGCATTGTGATCGCCGTGATCGCGGTACTGGCTGCGGCATTCTATTCTCTCTACAAGAATAATGAAGAGTTCCGGAACAAGGTCAACGCCATCTGGGCGAACATCTGCGCGGCGTTTGAAAAGGTGAAGGCGGTATTCGTCAGCGCGTTTCAGACCATGCAGTCCTGGTTCGCGCCGATCAAGGCGTCCTTGGAAAGGCTGTGGCAGACTGTGCAGAAGATCGTGCTGAAGCTGATACCCGTCTTCGAGACGATTGCTGCGGCTGCCGGCGCGATGGTGGCCGTCGTGGTGGCGAAAATCGCCGGTATCATCTCCGCCATCGGTCCCATGATCGACGCCATCGTCAATTTCATCGATTTTCTGGGCAATCTGCTGTCGGCTGTCATTTCGCTGTTCTCCGGGGACTGGGACGGCTTTACCCAGGGCATCAGCGACGCCTAGGACAGCCTGTGTATCGCTTTGCAGGATGTGTGGACGGCCATCACCAATTTCTTCTCCACCTTCTGGGAGACGCTGTGCTCCATCGCCGAAGCCTTCGGCATCGACCTGGGGCAGGTGCTTTCGGACGCATGGACGGCAATTAAGACCGGCGTGGTGACGGCGTGGAACGCCATCAAGCAGTGGTTCTCCGATACCTGGACAAACATCGTCACGACAGCCAGCACGGCGTGGACAGCTTTCGCGGAGTGGATCGCAGGCGTCTGGGATGGCATTAAAACCACGGCGGCCACGGTGTGGAACGCCATTGTTGCCTTTTTCAGCACTACCTGGACGAACATCTCCACCGCCGCCAGTACCGCGTGGACGAACTTCACCACCTGGATCAGCGGCGTATGGGAGGGCATCAAAACCACCGCCGAAACCATATGGAACGCCATTTTGACCTTCTTCGCGGGTATCTGGACAAGCATCAGCACCGCCGCGAATACGGCATGGACGGCCTTCACGGAGTGGATCAGCGGCGTATGGAATGGCATCAGTACTACGGCCAGCACAGTCTGGAACGGTGTGACCACCTTCTTCTCGGGCGTATGGACAAGCATTTCCACCGCCGCGAATACGGCGTGGACGAGTTTCAGCACCTGGATCAGCGGTATCTGGAACGGCATCTCCACCACAGCCAGTACTGTATTCAACGGAATCAAAACGACTATTTCCGGTGTATGGACTTCCATCAAGATCGGCGCGGAAACGGTGTGGAACAGCTTCACCACCTGGATTGGCGGCGTATGGGACGGGATCAGCGGCAAGGCCACATCCGTGTGGAACGGCGTGACCTCGTTCTTCGCCACCACATGGAATAATATCAAGTCTGGCGCGACCACCGGATGGAACAACATCAAGTCCGGCATCGAGAGCACCTGGAACACGCTGAAGACCAACGCTTCCACGTCTTGGCGGAATATCACGAGTGCAGTGTCCACGGCAATCACTAACGCAAAGACCGGCATCGTGCAGGGCTGGACAAACATCAAAAACGGCGTGAAGGGCGTGTGGGACAGCGTCCTGGGAGTGATCAAGAGTCCCATCGAATCGGCAAAGACCTGGCTGCAGGAGAAGGTCAATTACTTCAAGGGTCTGTTCAACTTCCAGTGGAAACTGCCCTCCTTCAAGCTGCCCAAGATCAACGTGACCTGGAACGACATCGGCTGGGGCATCAAGCTGCCCAAGCTGTCCGTCTCCTGGAACGCGCTGGGCGGCATTTTCGACAAGCCCACCATCCTGGGCAGCTCGGCCGGGCTTCAGGGCGTCGGCGAGGCCGGCGCTGAAGCCATCCTGCCGCTGGATACCCTGTGGACGGAGATGTCCGCAAGGCTGAAGGCCGGTATGATCGACGTCATGTCCGGCTTTATGAGCGAACGGTCTACGGAAGACATGGAATCCCTGCTGCGGGATCTGATCTCCGCTGTCAGGGCAAACAATACGGAGTCTGAAACGGTTCCCGCCGTGAACGTGGAAAACATGGTCATGGCCAACGATATGGACGCGCAGTCCCTTGCCGCGCAGATCAGCGCCATGACGCGCAGGCGGCAGCACGGGTACGGATACTGACGGAGGTGATTTGTACGCATCCTTATTTTCTGTGGAAGGGCAAAAGCTCGGAGGACTACGGCATCATGGTTTCTGAATATCCCGCCATTTCCCGCCCGAAAGAGCGCGTGAACCAGATCGCCATTCCGGGTCGCTCCGGCGTGCTGATGCTGCCGGAGAGCGACTTGCCCGTATATGAGCCTGTGCTGCGGACGGCGCAGTGCTGGATCAGGCCGGACGTGTACATCGACGCTATCTGCGCCTGGCTCCAGGGCTCTGGCAGCGTAGTGTTCGGCAACGAGCCGAACCGCTCCTATGACGCCCGGATCATCAACCAGATCGATTTCAGCAAAATCCTTCGTGGGCGCGGGTTCAGGAGCTTTGCCGTACCCTTTCAGTGCCAGCCTTATAAGCGCCTGTACCCGCCCGCAGAGGACATCACCCTGACCGCCAGCGGCATGACGATCCACAATCCCGGCACAGTGCCGGCGTGGCCGAAGTTCACCCTGTATGGAAGCGGAACGATCACCATGACCACCTACAGCGGCGCGGTCGTGCTGAGCGGCATTGGAAACGGCATCGTGCTGGACTGGGAGGCGCAGGAGTGCGTCAGCCTGGATGGCGGCGCGCTGCTCAATGACAAGGTGGACGGCGATCCGCAGTACCTGCCGCCGGGAGACAGCACGATTACCTGGACGGGGACAGTGACAAAGCTGGTGGTGACACCGAACTGGCGGTATTTATAACCTTAGATATAAACAAACTGTTGAAATCAAAACAACAGATTGATTATTGATTTTGCGATCATGCTTCTTTACAATATAATCACACCGGTGAATGAACAGTGAAGGAGCCAGACTATGATCAAGCTTGGAGAGAGAATCAAAGAATTCCGTCAGCGTAACGGAAGAACGCAGGATGCGCTTGCAGAGGAACTGGGCGTCACAGCGCAGGCGGTTTCCCGCTGGGAGAAAGGGATATGCTATCCCGATATGGAAGTAATACCTTCTATCGCCAACTATTTCAACGTTTCAATTGATGAATTGTTCGGGTACGATAATGAAAGGTCTAAAAAAGCTGACGCATTAGCAAGGCAAATCAATGATATGATCCATCAGAACAACGGAAAAGATGTCAGCATGGATGAGTGCATCGCCCTTGCAAGAGAAGCCCTCATTGAGTTCCCCGGAAATGAAAAGCTCACGCTTGCGCTCGCATCAGCGCTGTTCACCGCAGGATATGTACGCCATGGCGAACATCACATCGAGGGAGACGATGGCTACAGCGTCTACGACGTTGTCAGGCACAGGGAATACTCAGAATGGAAGGAAGCTATCAGACTCTACGAAAAGCTTCTGCTCTCGCTTAATAGCGGAGAGATGCGCCAGCAGGCTGTGATCGAGCTATCGCAGTTGTATAAGAACACAGGCGAACATGAAAAAGCTCTTCTTCTCGCACAGTCTGCCCCTGATATCAATGCGACCAGATTAATGCTGCGGATTAACGCTTTTGACGGGAAAGAAGAGGTTTCCGCATCCGGCGAAGCGCTGCTTGATATGTTCCTGCGCAGCACGGAATTAATCGAAAGTATTGTGCGGACGGACATTCACATGCCGACGAATACTGCTGCCGGGATGATAGGGAATGCAATCATGATGTTTGATCTCGTCTACACAGACCACTTCTACGGAAAAAGCAGCGCATGGCTTACCTGCCTCCATATGCTGCGTTCTTATTATCTGTGGCTGTCAGGAGAAAAAGACGGCGCATTTGAGGCGCTTGATATGGCGCTTGGTCATGCAACAGCATATGACAAATTGAGTGAAACCAGCCCTGAATTCTACACGTCGCCTCTGTTACACCATGTCAGAACGAATGCCGAAGCACTGCCCATCCAAAGTCGATTCTCAGAGGAATTACCAGATGTCTGGCCCTGGTGGTGCGTCCCAAAACGCGAGGCGGTAAAAGAAGAAATGCAGACAGATCCACGTTGGGATGAATGGGTACGAAAGACAAAAGCATAAGTCTCTTACTTTTCAACTTGTAACAGCGTCTCTTCGGAGGCGCTTTCTTTATACCATTTGGAAGGAGGTGACCGCCTGTGATCTGTATCTATGAAGCCAACACCACAACATGGACTGGTAACGGCCTGTGCATCCTGCAGCCCTCCTCCTGCACGGTGAAGGAGATCGCGGGCGGCGATTTCGGCCTGACACTGATACATCCCATTACGGAAGACCTGCGCTGGAAGGAACTGCAGGAGGAGCGGATCATCAAAGCGCCGGTTCCCGCCTACAGGCCGCTGGAGGATGACGGCACAGTTATCGTCCCGGCGGAACAGGCCACCGAGCAGTGCTTCCGCATTTATTCCGTTGCCGTAGACACGGCCAACCATGAGGTAGCCGTAGAGGCGCGGCACATCAGCTACGACTTCATGGGCAACATGTGCGGCAGGCTTCCCACGCAGATGGGAACCTATGTCGTGAACGCCCTCGCCAAAATGCGAAACGCCCTGTTCACGCCGGATGACCGCATCCTCGCCACCAACATTACCCGCCGGGTCAATCTGGGCGACCGCAGCTTCGTCAATCCCATCAAGTTCCTGCTTGACCCGGAGTATGGTCTGGTGCAGAGAGCCCGGGCGCGTCTGGTACGGGACAACAATGACTTCTACCTGCTGGGCAACGATGAGCCCGCAGACCGGGGTTATGAGATCGCTTACGGCAAAAACATGACGGGCATCTCATGGAGCAAAAGCACGGATGAGGTAATCACCCGCATCGTTCCCCTTGGCGAAGATGCGGACGGCAAAACGCTGCTCCTGCCAGAGAAATGGATGGACAGCCCACACATCGGTGAATATCCCGTGGTACATACAGGCACGCTGACCGTTTCGGATGCGAAAGAGGTCGTGGTCGATGAGGATGATGAAGAAACACCGTCCGAGGACATCACGCCCATGTCGAAGGAAGAGTGCTACGCGCTCATGCGGCAGGCGGTCGCGGATGAATTCGCCAAGGGCTGCGACCTCCCTGATCTGACGCTGGAGATCGACTTTATTCATATCGGCGATACCGAGGAATACCGACAGTACCGCAATCTGGAGAGAGTATTTCTGTACGACCTGGTGCGCATCCGTCATGCGCCGACTGGTTTTGTGGCCAAGGCGCAGGTATCTGGCTACGAATGGAACGCGCTGACCCGACGGTATAACAGTATTACTGTCGGGAACGTGTTCGCCGTGGAGAGCAGCGCGGTGGCCGGGTACCAGCTGACGGAAGGCGCGGTGACGGCGACAAAGATCGCGCCTGGTTCCGTGACAGGCAGCAGTCTGCGGGAACTGTCCGTCACCAACGCCAAACTCGCGCATGCAGCTGTGGGGACGGCGAACATTCAGGACGCTGCGATCACACGGGCGCAGATTGCGGACGCAGCAGTCGGCACGGCGCAGATTGGGCTGGCGGCGATCACCCAGGCGCTCATCGGCGCGGAGGCGGTAGGCACCACGCAGATCGCGGACGGTTCCATTACAGATGCCAAAATCGTGGAGCTGACAGCCAACAAGATCAACGCCGGCACGCTGTCCGTGGAGCGGCTGGAGTTGATGGGTTCAAAGAACTCCGTTGTATATGCTCTCAACAATGCCGGCAATCTCGTCTCCCAAAATGTGGATACGCTGGACGGCGATGTCCTGACGGAACGCAGCATCACGGGAGACAAGATCGTAGCCAACGCCATCACCGCCAACGAAATCGCGTCCCGGACGATTACATCAAACGAGATTCTGGCAGGGACGATCACCGGCGCGGAGATTGCCGCAGAGACCATAGAGGGCGCGAACATCAAGGGCGGCACGATCACCACCGGGCATGTTGCCTCTGATTTTGGCAAAACCCTCGACCTGTCCAGCAACGAGGGCATCAATCTGCGGGTATCCCAGGTGTATGAGGATATGGACGAGCTGGTGGGATTCCGGATGGAAATCACAGCCACTTCGGATATTCTCTCTGAAGATATCCGGACCACCGCGCTGACGGCGCGGGTCTGGCATGGCAGCCAGAATGTTACGGACGATATTCCTGCGTCCCGGTTTCAGTGGAAACGGAAATCAGCGGATGAGACAGCGGATAATATCTGGAACGCCGCGCATACAGGAATGAAAAGCATCACGCTCACCACAAGGGACGTGCTCTACAGCGCCACCTACGACTGCGAACTGACAGAGGAGGAAGGATCATAACATGGCCATTATTGCAACGGGCTCAAAAACCATCATCGACTTGTCGGACGGCAAGTCGCTTTCTGTTTATCTGGGAGCGAATCAGCCCCGCACACAGATCAATGACGTGAACGCAGGCGCTTACAGCCCGGACTGGACGACCACGGCCGGAAAGCTGGTGATCACGCCTGTGGTCTACGCCAATCAGACCGCCATTGCGCTGAACAACGCCGCCCTCACCATCAACTGGAAACGCAAGGACGGTTCCGCCGCTGAGGCTGCGCTCAGTTCCGGCGAAACGGTCAGCGGCAAGGTACTGACGGTCAACAAGAACAACCTGGCGACTGCCACCAGCAAACAGCTGACCTACATCGCTTATGTGGCCTATGCGGATCCGGATACCGGACTGACCATTAACGCTACGGCGGATATCACCTTCGCGCTGCTGACCACCGGCGAGGACGCGAAATCCGCCTGGATCAGCGGTGAGCAGGTGTTCAAGTACAACGCCGCCGGGTCTGTGTCTCCCGCGCAGATCACCCTGACGGCGAACCTGCAGAACGTGACCATGGGCAAGTGGCAGTACAAGAACAGCTCCGGCGCGTGGACGGACTATCCCACCACCAGCGACAACGCCGGCATCACGGGTGCGACGCTCATCGTGAAGCCCACGCACGCCATCTGGGTCGGCCAGAGCGCCACTCTGCGGATCACAACCTCTGATGCGAATATCGGAGATACCGCTTCCATCTACAAAGTGCAGGACGGCCAGGACGGCGCGCCGGGTGGAGAAGGTCAGCCTGCGTCGCTTGTGTTCCTGACGAATGAGAACATGACTTTCGCTGGAACGAATGCCGGCAAGGTGGCGGCGGCCACGAAGACCTGCCATGTAGTGGCTTATACCGGCACTACGAAGGTCACGCCCACAGTCGGCACGCCCACCGGGATGCCTGCAGGTATGACGATTGCTGTCGGCAGCGCCTCGGACAACGAGATCCCGCTCACCATCACCATTGAGGCGAATGCCACGCTGGGCGGTTCGGGGCAGACGCAGGGCGAAATCTCGGTGCCTGTTACTTCGCCTGTGGAAACCACGCTGAAGATTCAGTGGAGCAAGGTGAACACCGGCGCGACTGGAACGGCGGCCTATGTGCTGACAGTCTATTCTTCGGACGGTACGGTGTTCACCAACGGCCAGGCAAACGATACAGATGGAATTACGCTGCAGGCGCAGTTCTATCAGGGCTCTTCCAACCTGACCGCCAACAGCAAATCTTATTTCCTTTGGGAAAAGTTCGAGAGCGGCGCTTGGGTGCAGGTGCAGACGGATACCGCTGGCACAGCAGGGAGCGCTTATACCGTCCATGCCGCAGATGTGCAGGGTTCCGCAACTTACCGCTGCCGGGCGCGTTACAACAGCACGACGGTTTTCTTCTACGACACCATCACCATCATCGACAAGACCGACAATTACCAGGCGGACATCGACAGCACAGCGGGAGACGTGTTCAAGAATACCGTTGGCCAGACCTGCCTCATCTGCCGTCTGTGGCAGAACGGACAGGAAGTCGATCCACTCAAGTCCACTACCTATTCCAAGACAGCGCCCTCGTCTCCCGCGACGGGGAATTTCTATTATCAGATCCAGAACAGCGGTGCGGCTACCAAGCTCATGCGCTACAGCGGCTCTGGCTGGGAGGATGTGACCAGCGATGACACGTATAAGCACGAGAAGACCTACAAGTGGTACCGCAGGGATAAGGATGGCATCCCTATGGACAGCGGTGCGGTGTTCGCCACAGGCAAGGTCATCTATGTGGACGGGGACGATGTGACGATAAAAAAAGTATTCGTCTGCGAGGTGGAATAAGCCATGATCGCACAGGCGCATTTTACCATTACCGATCTTTCGGACGCCACGGCAGAGGTCATCGTCGGCACACAGACCGCTGCCACCAATGCCTGGAAGGGGTCGGCGACTTTCACGGAGCTGAAGGACGGCCAGACCATCCTGTATTGGCTGCCCTTTGCGGGGACAAGTACGGCGGCAACGCTGGAACTGACGCTGCCGGACGGCACGACCAGCGGCGCGGCGCCGGTCTATATCAACGGCACGACCCGCTGTACCACCCATGTGGCTGTCGGCAACGTGACACAGATGACCTACCGGGTCAATACGCCCATCAACGGCAGTACTGCAAAGTATACGGGCTGGTGGATCACCAGAAATCAGGATACCACCACCAATTACTACGACCGCATGCAGTACAAGGCGTCCGTCACGGCAACAGGCGCGATTGCGGCAGGCAGGCTGGGCGTTTTCAACAGCGCGGGGAAACTGATTCTGCTCTCGACTGCGGCTTTTGATGTGACAAAGCCCATTCTGTACATCGGCACCGCCTATGCCACAGGCAAGCTGACCCAGACCGACAATTACATCTCCTGGGGCACGGAATTTTCCCTGGAAAATACAGTATCGGGTTTCTCCGGTACAGCCGGCGCGACGGTGTATATCAGGGGGACGCTGAACGGGAATATGTTCACCCCTGCTTCGGGTGTGCTGACCACGACGGCTCCGATCACGGAGGACGGATACACCTACATCCTTCTGGGCCTGATGAGTACTACGACCGCCGCGGTGCTGGCTCCGGAGCATCCTATGTTCCGGTACTACAACGGCGGCTTCAAGACGATCTCCCAGATCTCGTATGAAGCTTTTCTGACAGCCGAAGAAGCGCAGGAGGCCATTGACGCGCTGGCGGTGGGTGGACGCAATTATATCCTCAGCTCTGGCTCGGAGGTGGCGACATCCTCCGCGCAGGTTGCCCGGTACGCTCTTTCCGAACCAATGGTTGCCGGGGAGCAGTACACTGTCTCCCTGACGCTCACGCCCATGGAAGAATACGCCGGTCTGACCGTGCGCACCTCCGAGGGCGATACTATTTTGGCAACAATCGATTTGCAGGGAGTCACCAGGCAGACAGTACAGGCGACCTTTATTGCGGAATACGCCGAGGGCAAATCTCCGGATGACGCGCCGGACAACGCCGACATCCTCATCTACCGCAAGCCTGCCAGCGCCGGGACGGCCACGACCATCATCCACCAGATCAAGCTGGAAAAGGGCAACCGCGCCACGGACTGGACGGCAGCTCCGGAAGACGCGGAAGAGGCGCTGGAACAGAAGCTGTCCTCCGTGCGCGCGCAGATCAGCACCGAAGCGGACAGCATCCGCTCGGAGGTACAGGCTACCTACGCCCTTGCCAGCGATATGACGCAGGTTGCCCAGCAGGTCGGCACGCTCTCGGAACAGACGCAGAGCAATTACACCTGGGCCGTGACTCGGATCAATCAGCTGCAGCAGGACCTGACCGACGCGCATGAGGCAACGGAGGATGAGCTGGCGATTTTCCGCACTTACATGTCCTTTGACGAGCAGGGGCTGGTCATCGGCAAGACGGGCAATCCCTTCACATTCCGCGTGGTGAATGACAGGCTGGCCTTCTATATGAATGACAGCGAAGTCGCGTACCTCTCGAATAACAAGCTCTATGTCACCCATGCCGAAATTCTCTCCCGGCTCATCATCGGCAAGTTTGCCTTTGAGCCTCAGAGCAACGGCAACATCTCCCTGATCTATAACGGCTGACGCCGGGAAAGGAGATATTATGGCAACAACAGTAGCGTACAGCGCATCGCTGTGTACCAGAAAGACCGGTTCGTCTTCCAACGCCAAGAGCAATGCTGCCAGCCAAGAATTCTACGAGAACAGCTACAACTATGTGGGCATCATCTCGTTCTCCGGCATGAACCTGGCCAACAAGGTGATCAAGAGCATCTGGCTCTCCATTGACGCGGCGAAGGCAGGTTACGGCGCGGGATCAACCAAGACCGTCTATATGCGCAAGGCCAACTACCAGAACGGCATCGCGTCAGGCGTGACGGGCATCAATTACACCGGGGATGCGCTGGGGACATTCACCGGCTCGTTCTATGGCAACAGCACCGCCTATCAGATGACAGACACGCTGTTTACCAACATGGCGGCGTACATCGCCCAGGGGAACAACAGCTTCACCATCTACAATCCCAGCCCCAGCACCTCATCTCAAGGATATTCGTACAATTACCTGCAGTGGTCCAGCGTCACAATCACCATCACCTATGAGGAAGCGGTATCGCAGCCGTCTGTATCCTCTTCATCCGTGAACATGGGCAGCGCGGTGACGATCTACACCAACCGGGTCAGCACCGCCACCACGCATACGCTGCTCTATACCTTCGGCAACGTCAGCGGGACGATTGCGACCTCTGTTGGCTCGTCTGTCAGCTGGACACCCGCGCTGACACTGGCCGCGCAGATTCCCAACGCCACCAGCGGTGTATGCACCATCACCTGTCAGAGCTACAACGGCGGCACATTGACCGGTACGCGCACCTGCACGCTGACGCTGAATGTCCCCTCGACGGTGGCTCCGACAATCTCGACCGTAACGGTCAGCGACACCAATAACACGGTGGCGACTAAGATCGGCGCATATGTGAAAATGCTCAGTACGCTGTCAGTGGAAATCACGGCGGCGGGAACACAGGGCAGCACAGTATCATCCTATCGCACATCGCTGGACGGTGTGAATTACACGGAGGCATCGTTCACCTGCAGCAAGCGCCTGTCCGCATCCGGCGACCTGACGCTCACGGTTACGGTTACGGACAGCAGAGGCAGGACGGCGACCTATACCGAAACGCTGACGGTGCTGGATTACAGTTATCCCTCCATCCGCCTGTTCAAGGCGGACCGCTGCAATGAGGACGGCACCGCTGCGCAGGTGGACGGTACACATGTGCGCTATTCCTTCCAGGGCAGTGTGGTCTCACTGAACAACAAGAACGCGCTGGCTGGCGTGGTGTACTACAAACTTGCCAGTGATTCGGAATGGACGAAAGCGGAGTCGCTGCCGGTCACCTCATACACCCTCAGCGCCACAGACAAGGTGCTGACACAGATTTTCGACGCGCTTTCCAGCTATGACATCAAGGTGCGTCTGCAGGACTATTTCTACTATGTGGAGCAGGCGGTGTCCATCGGCACAAAGGGCGTCATCATGGATTTCCTGGCGGACGGAACGGGCATCGCCTTCGGCAAGGTGGCGGAGACTTCCGGCTACGCAGAGTTCGGCTGGCCGCTGAAGCTGACGGAGCCTTTGGAGATCGCGCAGGGCGGCACAGGCGCGTCCACCGCCGCGGGCGCTCTTTCCGCGCTGGGCGGTGTGAAAAAGAGCGGCGACACCATGACGGGCAATCTGTCCATTCAGGGCTATCTCTATCCGTCCATGTACCTGCTGCCGTACTACAACAATACTACCAACCGCACGGTGTTTGAGGGCAGCTATGCCGGGGCGTCCTCTTTTGCGTCCTGGGAGGACAACACAGGCAACAACCGCCGGATGCTGGAAGTCAGGACGAAGGCATATCAGAGCAGCCTGGATTACGCGGTGCTGCTCCGCGTCTGCGATGCGGGCAACTGGGCGAACTACCGGGTGTTTCATTCCGGCATGGTGACGGGTGTACCTGTGGCCAACGGCGGCACGGGAGCGACTACGGCAGCGGCGGCGCTTACCAATCTGGGCATATTCTACGCAAGTTCGCTGCCCTCCACCGGCACGGACGGTCAGATCTGCCTGGTGCCTGTATAAAGGGGTGAGAGTATGGCTCAGGCCTTTACGGCGACGGCAAACAGCAATGCCACCATCGGCTACGCGCTGTACGGCAGTTCCTCCTGGAGCAAAGGCTCCTCCAACGGTGCGTGCCAGGGCGCGTACCAGAAAACATCGGCCAGCGGTTCCCGCGTGGGCGTGATGCTTTTCTCGGGGGCAGGTACGGCGCTGAAGGGGAAAATCATCAGGAACATCGTGTTTTCCATCACGTCGTCCAAAGCCGGCTCGGGCAGCACATCCAAGGTGCTGACGTTCAGGAAAGGCACGCAGCAGACCTTTCCCACGGGCGGCAACGGCTCCGCCATGGTGGGCGATGTGCTGGGCACACTTACCGGCAAGTTCTATGGGAACACCACAACGTTCACGCTGAACGCATCATCCAACACAGCCTTCTTTAGCGCCCTGGCGGCGTATCTGAAGGCGGGTAATTCCCTGCTGGTTCTCTATAACGGCGAGACGTCCACAAGCTCAGGCTACTCTGCGAACTATGCCCGCGTCACGTCCATCACCATGACGGTGACCTATGAAGCAGCGACGGTGTGGTACCGGACGGGCGGACAGTGGGTGCGGTGCGCCGTGTATTACCGGCTGAACGGAGCGTGGGTGCAGGTCGCACCGTATTACCGCAGCGGCGGCGCTTGGATACAGGTTTAGGAGGACTCGCATGAAACAACATAAATCCCGGGATCGACCCGCTCTCAACACGAGGGCGGGTTTTCCATATCACAACAACGAAACGGAGGAAAGACTATGAGGGACTTTTCCATTGATCTGATCTGGACGAAGGTGCAGATTGCCATCACGGCCATCGGCGGATGGCTGGGCTATTTTCTGGGAGGTATGGACGGACTGATGGTCGCGCTGATTGTGCTGATGACCCTGGATTACATCAGCGGCGTCATGTGCGCCATCATCGACAAGAAGCTGTCCTCGGCAGTGGGCTTCAAGGGCATCTGCAAGAAGGTGTTCATCCTGATGCTGGTGGGTGTGGCGCACATCATCGACCTGCATGTGGTGGGCACCGGCAGCGCGCTTCGGGGAGCTGTCATCTGCTTCTATATGTCAAACGAAGGCCTCAGCCTGCTCGAAAACGCCGCGCATGCAGGCCTGCCCATCCCCGACAGGCTGAAGGACATCCTGTCCCAGCTGCATGACAAGGACCGCACTGAAACGACCGACCAGGGCGACGGCGAATGACCGCCGCCCTCATTTCATGATGGGAGGATATACGAATGTCTGAGAGAATCAATACCCCGTTCACCAACGAGCATTTCGTGGACTGGTGTCTGAAAATGGCGGCTGCCAAGTCGCCCTACTGGTACGGCTTCTGCGTCTACAAAGCCAGTAACAGTCTGCTCTCCCGCAAAAGCAAACAGTATCCCCAGCACTACGGCTCCAGCCGTACCAGCCGGTACAAAAAGGATATCGCCAACAGGCAGGTGGTGGCCGATTGCGTGGGCGGCTGCAAGGGCTACGCCTGGACGAATGGCGGCCAGGGTGTGCTGGAGAGCATCGGCACGGACAAGACCTTCACCAGCAAGTACGGCTCCAACGGCTGCCCGGATAAGTCTGCCAGCGGCATGTTTTCCTACTGCAAGAGCAAGGGAATGGACTGGGGCACCATCGACACCCTGCCGGAGCTCCCCGGCGTGGCGCTGTTTACGGACGGGCATATCGGCTACTATGTCGGCAACGGATATGCCGTGGAGTGGCGCGGCTTCAACTACGGCTGCGTCAAGACTGTGGTGAAGAACCGCACCTGGAAGCACTGGGCAAAACTGCCCTTCATCAACTACGGCGAGACCACCGGCACACAGCCTGCTGAAACCGTCACCTACACGCTGGGTAGCCGTCTGCTGAAGAGGAGCTCCACCGGCGTTGATGTGAAAACGCTGCAGGAGCTTCTGAATCAGCTGGGTGAGTCCCTGACTGTGGACGGTGACTTTGGCAGCAGGACTGAAACCGCTGTAAAGGCTTTCCAGAAGAAGGCCGGACTGAAACAGGACGGCAAATACGGCGACCAGACCCATGCCGCGCTGATGGCGGCTGTGGCCGACAACGATGTCGGACAGAGGACGGAGCCTGAGCCGGAACCCGAACCGGAGCAGCCGACCGGGACGAAGGTAAAGATCGTCTGCGACAACGGCACGGTGAATATTCGCCAGGGCAACGGTACGGAATATGGCCGCATCACCGCTGTTGAGGACGGCACGAATCTGGAGTGGATCGCCACCGCGCAGAACGGCTGGTATGCCGTGAAAATCGCCGGACAGGTCGGCTGGGTATCGGGGAAGTACAGCGAAATCATCAATGCGTAACTTTTGCTCAGAAATGAGCTAAAGTCCATAAGCGCCGCGGGCAGAGACGTGGCTCTCTGCTGGCGGCTATTTTTGTTTTTTGGCTACTGTAAAAACATATGACTTTTGGGCGTAGGAAGGTGAACCGACAAACGATTGGAGGGACACCGGATGACGCTCGATGAAAAGAAACGCCTGATTGCGATGCGTGAGGCAGGTAATAGTTATGCAGAAATTGCTGACACGCTTGGAATATCAAAGAACACCATAAAGACGTTTTTCAGAAGAAACCGGATGATGTGTGAAAACCAGGAGCAGTCTGATCCTGGTGATAATGAGCATAAAGCTGAAAAACTATGCATTAATTGCGGGAATCCCGTCATCCAGCAGCCAGGAAGAAAGGTCAAAAAGTTCTGCTCTGACATTTGCCGTACACGCTGGTGGAACAGCCATCTGGATCAGGTCAGGCGGAAGGCCATGTATGAATACACCTGCCCAAACTGTGGCAGTAAGTTCACCGCTTACGGAAACGCTCACAGGAAATACTGCTGTCATGAGTGCTATATCGCGGACAGATTCGGAGGGAAGCATGACAGCTGATGTGTTTGAACGGGAGCGCTGTTATGGGCTGGTTATGCATCAGATGAAAAGGCTGCTTGCCTCCGGGCTTATTACGACGGATGAATTCAGGGAGATCGAAGCACGGTTCCGTGCAAAATATCATCCCGTCACCGGCTCTGTATTAGTAGAAACCCAGTTGCTATGTATCGAAAACGGAGTGATTAATGGTAGCGGGAAGGAGGGCTCGGATAATGAAGAAAATCAGTATTCTGGAGCCAGCGGCGCCAGCGTTTAAGCCCAGAAAGCGCGTCGCAGCCTACGCCCGTGTTTCCATGGAGACTGAAAGGCTGAAGCATTCCATTTCGGCGCAGATCAGCCATTACAGCGCGCTCATTCAGAAGAAACCTGAATGGATTTACGCCGGGGTTTATGCGGATGATGCGGTTTCGGGAACGGGCATCGACAGGCGCGGTGAGTTTACCCGCCTGATCGGGGATTGCGATGCCGGGCTCGTGAACATCATTCTCGTAAAATCAATCAGTCGTTTTGCCCGCAATACCGTTGACCTTCTGGAAACGGTGCGGCACCTGAAAGACATCGGCGTGGATGTCTGGTTTGAGGAAGAAGGGATTCACTCTCTTGACTCTGACGGAGAACTGATGCTCACCATCCTCGCGTCATTTGCGCAGGAAGAGAGCCGCAGTATCTCGGAGAATGCGAAATGGGGTATCCGCAAAGGCTATGAGCGCGGTGAAGCGCGCAACTGCATGCTCTACGGGTATCGCTGCCGAAATGGTGAAACAGTGATCGAGGAGAAGGAAGCGAAAGTAGTACGCAGGATTTTTCAGATGTTTATCGCCGGTGATTCATGCTATTTCATCGCCAAAAAGCTGAATGAGGAAGGAATACCCAGTTTCTATGGCAAGACGTGGTCAAACACGGTGATCAGCAGCATGCTGCACCAGGAGAAATACATCGGGAACCGCATGATGCAGAAATACTACACTGAAAGCCATGTCAGCCACAAGGTAGTGAAAAACAAGGGTGAGCTGCCGATGTACTATCTGGAAGGGACGCATCCGGCTATTATCGATGAAGAAACCTACCGGATGGCGCAGGAAGAATACGCGAAGCGATATGGTGTGGAGATTGTAAACGGCACTGCTGAACGCGCTCATTATATGTACCACCATCCCGGAGAATACAGAAAACCAGAGTTCCATTTTCGCCGGGCACAATGGACGGAAGAGCAGCGGCGGGAAATCAGCGAAAGAAGGCGGTCGAGGGATCTGTACGGTCATGCCCAGCACGACCTGACGCTGTTTCTCAAGTGTGAAGGCTGCGGTGAAAATCTTGTCGCCCAAGTGCGCAGTTTTACTGACGGAACACAGAGCAGGCGCTGGCATTGCTACCGGCACAGCAAAGTGGCCCCTGAAACACCAAAACCAATGTACATGAGAGACTGTACGCTCAAAAAGATCATCTGCGAGGTTCTTGGTTTGAATGAGTTTGACGAAAACGTCATGCTGGAGCATTTGACGCACATATCTGTCCTGGGAACGAGGCTTACCTTCCATTTCAGGGATGGACATACCGAAGAGAGAACCTACGCGCATGAAAAACGCAAACGCTGCCCAAGGAGGTACTGAACATGGCAACGGTAACGAAAATCCCGGCGACGGTCAGCAGATTTACCGCCGCGCCGATTGCGGTCAAGCAGAAAAGAACAGTCGCCGCCTATGCCCGTGTTTCAACGGATCATGAGGACCAGCTGAACAGCTACGAAGCGCAGTGCGATTACTATGAGCGTTTCATCAGGGAACATGACGAATGGGAGTACGCCGGCCTGTACAGCGACGAGGGCATCAGCGGCACCTCCACCAAGCGCAGGAACGGGTTTAATCAGATGGTGGAGGATGCCCTGGCTGGGAAGATCGGACTCATTCTGACAAAGTCTGTCAGTAGATTTGCCCGCAACACGGTTGACAGCCTCACGACCATCCGCAAACTGAAGGAACACGGCACCGAGGTTTATTTCGAAAAGGAAAATATATGGACCTTCGACTCCAAAGGCGAACTGCTGATCAGCATCATGTCCAGTCTTGCGCAGGAAGAAAGCCGCAGCATTTCGCTCAACGTCACCTGGGGCCAGCGTAAGCGATTTGCTGACGGAAAAGCGACAGCGCCGTTCTCCGTTTTCATGGGCTATGACCGTGGGGAGAACGGCGAATTTGTTTTAAACCTGGAACAGGCTAAGGTTGTGAAACTTATATACGCTGAGTTCATCAAGGGTTTCTCCTTCGTTGCTATTGCCAGAAAGCTGACAGAAATGGGCATCAAATCACCGAAGGGATTGAAGTCCTGGAACCCAAGCACCATCAAATCCATTCTGACGAACGAAAAATACAAGGGCTGCGCGCTGCTTCAGAAACGCTATACGGCTGATTACCTGACAAAGAAAGTCGTTGTGAACAATGGCGCGGTTCCGCAGTATTATGTTGAAGATCATCATCCCGCCATTATCGAGGCTGAAACCTTCGACAGAGTGCAGGATCTGATCGCGCACCGCAGCCGGGAAAAGCATTTCAGCGGTTCTACCATTTTCTCCACCAAGATCCGCTGCGGCGAGTGCGGCGGATGGTTCGGCTCGAAAGTTTGGCACTCGAAAGACCAGTACCGAAGGGTCATATGGCGGTGCAACGCCAAATACGCCGACAGGAAAAGCAAATGCGGGACACCGCGTGTTACAGAGGATGAAGTGAAAGCTGCGTTCATCCGGGCAGTCAATAAAATGAGCGGGGATAGAAAAGCACTGATGGCCGATCTTCGGGAGGTACAGCAGGCCTTCAGTGGATCAGAGGAACTTGAAAGCAGGCTGCGCGAACTGGATGAGCGCCTGAACGCCGAGGCAGACGAGGTCCAGGAGATGATCGCCACCAACGCCAGGGTCGCTCAGAACCAGGATGAATACAGCACCGCATATGATGCGGCGGTTGGCAGGTACGAATCCACCAAGGCGGAGCGGGACAGTGTTGCCGCGGAGATCCGGCAGAAGGGCATTCGCCGCCGGGAATTCGAACGTTTCATCACGGAACTGGAAAAGCTGCCCGACGCGGTGACGGAATTTGATGAATCGCTCTGGGGCAGCATGGTGGAATATGTGACGGTTAGGAAAGATAAAACGATGGTGTTCACCATGATCGGCGGAACAGAAATTGAAGCCTAACCTGCCGCAAGCGCGTCTCTTCATCTTCTGAAGGGACGCTTTTCTTATGCCTTCCCCGTACTTTATAACGATGAATCCGCAAACGTTAAAAAGTGAAACCTTTTGAAACCGCTGGTTTCATTTGCCTGGCTATCATTACATTGTATCAAATAGACGTGCAAAATCGACATCATTCTCACCAAAAGCCTGTCACGCTTTGCCCGAAACACAGTGGATACGCTCAACGTTGTCCGCAGGCTGAAGAAGCTGGGCATCGAGGTTCGCTTTGAAAAGGAAAACATCTGGACCTTCGACAGCAAGGGCGAGCTGCTCATTACCATCATGTCATCACTGGCACAGGAGGAAAGCCGCTCCATCAGTGAAAACTGCACCTGGGGTCAGCGTAAGCGCATGGCAGACGGCAAGGTTTCGGTTCCCTTCAGCCGCTTCCTGGGCTACGATCGCGGGGAGAACGGTGAGCTGGTGGTGAATCCGGAGCAGGCAGAGATCGTTAAGCGCATCTACACCGAGTTTCTGCAGGGGGGCCACGCCCCACACCATTGCGGCAGGCCTGACGGCTGACAGCATCCGGTCTCCCGGCGGCAAGGACAGGTGGAATCCCAAGACGGTGCAGAGCATTCTCCAGAATGAGAAGTACAAGGGTGACGCGCTCCTGCAGAAGTGCTTTACCGAGGACTTCCTCACGAAAAAGCAGGTGAAGAATCAGGGGCAGGTGCCGCAGTATTATGTGACCGGCGACCATGAAGCCATCATCCCGGAGGATGTATTCGATATGGTGCAGCGGGAGATTTCGATGCGGAAGCCCGGCCCCAACCGGCACAGCGGCGTCCGGGTTTTCTCCAGCACCATTTACTGCGGGGAATGCGGCGGCATGTACGGCTCCAAGGTGTGGCATTCCAATGACAAGTATCGCCGGGTAGTCTGGCGATGCAACAGGAAATACGATGGCGATCAGCCCTGCGGCACACCCCATTTCGATGAGGAAACGCTGAAGCAGCTGTTCCTCTCCGCGCTGAACAAGCTGGTCGGGAAGCGCAACGAGATCAGGGACAGCTTTGACGCCATTCGCAGCACGGTGTTCGACACGGATGCGCTGGAAGCAGAGCTGGCGCAGGTCGAAGCAGAGATGAGTATCGCCGCAGAACAGGTCGCCCGAAGCATCCGCGAGAACGTTATGGTCGCGCTTGACCAGTCTGCCTACCGGGCAAGGCACGATGCCCTCTGCGACCGCTACGAAAGCCTCAAGGCACGCTGCGAAGAGCTGAAGGAGACCATCTCCGACAAGCAGACCCGGCTGGCTGCCATTGATGATTTTCTGAGAACGCTCATGAAGCAGGAGGCGCTTCCCACAACCTTCGACCCGATGACCTACCATATCCTTGTCGAACGGATGACGGTCTACAGCAAGGCCAGGGTGATGGTTCGGTTCAAGAACGGTATGGAAATTCAGGCCTGACACTTCGGCTCCCGTGCAAAAGCGGGAGCTTTTCTTTGTTCCCCCAAAAAACAAAAAAAGGCACAGCGCAGCGTACATCTGCTACCAATTCTGCTACCAATTTTCTATCCGCATATTGCTTGTATTCAACACGCCACCTTGATTTCAAGCACAATACCGCGTTTGGGCTCGATGATGTTCACAATCATGCGCACCAGCGATTTTGGCGTGAAGAAAACGCCGTCATCCGAGGCCACCGCCGGGGCAAACTTGTTGAGAAAGTACTCATAAATGCGCCCGATGATGTCGTCCTGAATGTCGTTTAGGGCGCTGTTGTTGAAGATGCGCAGCAATTCCCACAAGAGTTCGTTCTTGAAAGACGTGTAGGTCTTGGGCAGCACGCCGCTCAGCTGAGGGCTTTCTGCTTCTATCAGCGTCATGGCGTGGTTGACCTTTTCGCCGATATTGACTTTACCCGCTTCCAAGTTCAGCAGATATTCATAGCGTGCTTCTTCCGGCAGAAAGATAGCGCTTTTCTGCTGGAAGTCGATGGATTCCACCGGTAGTACACGCCCGTTGCGAACCGGGCGGTCTTTCATAATCTCGGCTTCCACATAGCGGAAGCGGCTATACGCATAGCGCAGGAAAATCAAGCCCAGCACGGGCATACAGTATTCCTGACTGGTCAGCTTGCTCTCTGCTCGGAGCAGGTCGGCGGATTCCCACAGCTCGCTTTCTAACTTGCGAAGGTTAATCATGGTGCATGTCCTCCAGTATATCACACACAGTGCGACCACACATGATGCGGCACTAACTCTATTATACCTCTTGAAGTGCATTCAGGTCAATTGCTAAATCAGCTTCGCCTTGCTTTTTGCATGAAATTTGCAAGGTGCCTACAGAAGCTCTTATCGCTTGATATGAATGAGTGGCCGAATGGAAAAGAACAAATTTTCAAAATGTACAGTATCATCTTTAGCGACTGCAAGGAGCAAAGCACACAAAAGCTGTATTCCGAGTTCCTTGCACGGAATGGAAATAATCAATCATTGAAAAAAGAACAGAATGCTGCCGATGAAACTGAAAAGACCGAGCAAAATGGCGAGAAAAATTTATTGCTGCCGCAGTCAGCAGTAGATTCGGAATCGGGAGCATTATCTTCCGAAAAAACAATGTGCAAGGAAAGTGAATGCGAGAATAAGCAGGATGAAGTAGCTGCTACTGCGGCTGAAGAAAATAATGCACACCAAAGACAAGCTGGAAAACTGTCCGATGGTGTTGCATTGGCTGAAGCACTATTGGCATGGACTTCTGAGCAAAAGAAAAAAATGCAAAGTCAAGCAGAGCAGATTGCGGAACTAACATATGAGCTAAAAAAGAAGCAAACAGTGCTTGAAAATCAAGCTGCGCAGCTTGCAGAGCTGAAAGAACGTACTGAAAAGCTGCTTGCGATAAAAATCAATCTTGAATCGGTCATTGAGACGGCTAAATCCGAAAACGAAAATCTAAAAACAGCGAAAGAAAAAGCGGAAAATACCATTGCACAGGTTCAACAGATGGCAGGAAACTCTGCAAAACAGGAGCTGGAAGGCTTTAAGGCAAAGCTGTCATCAGAAATGTCATATGCAATTAGGTGCTATCAGGACGGCTGTGCAGAGGATGAAAAGGCGGAGATTTAAAGCCAATGAAAAAAGGAATACGCCTGCACAGCATGAGGATTCAATAAGCATTCAGCAAGTCGAAATGAAGTCTCAGAGCGACTGTGCAAAGATTGCAGAGCCAGAGAGGATGAACGCACCTGCAGCAAGCAAACCGGAAATGCAGGTAACGCCAATCAAGACCATTGAAACGGTTGCAGAAACAGATACGGCGATACCAGTTAAAATGGATGACGTATGAGAAATCGTATAGTCGTGACATTCGTGCATATCGTTTCCCTGAAATTTTGTATTGTCCAGCATGTACATATCTGTGGAAGGACAAGCAGTTTGCTGGCTTGCAGAAAGGAGAACTGCGCTGTCCAGAATGCAACCATAGATTGGTTCCTTAACGCTTTATTGTTGCATGCCGTCATGGTCATATCGACGACTTTCCGTATTCACGATGGGTTCACCGAGGTGCCGCGTGTGAAAAAAATCAGGGAGGGGAACCTGAACGATTAAAGCTGTTCAATATTAATGGGCGAACAAACTTGGGCAGTCTGATGGTATCCTGTGAACTGTGTGGAAAAACACGCAGTATGCAAGAAGCGTTCGTTCCAGGGGCATTAGCAGCCGTGTATAAATGCGCTGGCCGCCAACCGTGGTTGGACCACGACGCTGATTCGCTATT
>ENA-ORRL01000844-ORRL01000844.1-human-gut-metagenome-genome-assembly--contig:-NODE-844-length-28602-cov-10.070936_pt1 | contig 28602 bp, 23 predicted proteins | sample MGYA00242175_ERZ509134 | MGnify/ENA primary metagenome ERZ509134 (study PRJEB26280, sample SAMEA2338660) | human gut metagenome | biome: human gut; feature: human-associated habitat; material: faeces... | reverse complement strand
TGGCGGCGGGCGGCCCCGACGGCGGTGACGGCGGGCGCGGCGGCGACATCATCTTTGTAGCCGACGACAACCTGTCCACCCTGATGGACTTCCGCTACAAGCGCAAGTACACCGCGCCCGACGGCGAGAATGGCCGCGCCAAGCGGATGAGCGGCGCAGACGGTGACGACCTGGTCATCCGCGTGCCCCGCGGCACCGTGCTGAAGGAGGCCGAGACCGACCTCGTCGTGGCCGATCTGACGGGCAGTGAGCCTGTTGTCGTGGCCAGGGGCGGACGCGGCGGCTGGGGCAACAGCCATTTTGCAACCCCGACCCGCCAGATCCCCAAGTTTGCCAAGCCCGGCCTGCCCGGCGAGGATATGCACCTCAAGCTCGAGCTGAAGGTCATTGCGGACGTGGGCCTGATCGGCTTCCCGAACGTCGGCAAATCGACGCTCATCAGCATTATTTCTGCCGCGCGTCCCAAGATTGCCAACTACCACTTCACGACGCTGACCCCCGTGCTGGGCGTCGTCCGCGTCGGCCCGGAGCAGAGCTTTGTCTGCGCCGACATCCCCGGTCTGATCGAGGGTGCTGCGGAGGGCGTCGGCCTCGGCCACGACTTCCTGCGCCATGTTGAGCGCTGCCGCCTGCTGCTGCACGTCGTTGATGTCTCCGGCTGCGAGGGCCGCGACCCCAAGGCGGACTTTGAGCAGATCAACCACGAGCTGGCCGGGTTCAGTGCCGAGCTGGCGGACCGTCCGCAGATCGTGCTGGGCAACAAGTGCGACATTGCAAGCCCCGAGCAGGTCGAGGAGTTCAAGCAGTACGTCGAGGCCAAGGGTCTGACCTTCCTGCCCATCTCCGCGGCGACCCGTCAGGGTGTGGACAACCTGCCCGCGCTGGTCTACAACCGCCTGAAGGATCTGCCCCCGGTCAAGGTCTATGAGGCCGAGTACAAGCGCCCCGACAAGAACGCCCAGCCGACCCGCCCGTTCACGGTGGAGCGCACCGGCGACCACGAGTTCACCGTCGATGCCCCGTGGCTGGAGCGTATCCTCGCCGGTACGAACGTCGAGGACTACGAGAGCCTGCAGTATTTCCAGACGCAGCTGGGTGATTCCGGCATTCTGGACGAGCTGGTCGCCCAGGGCGTTGAGGAAGAGGACACGATCAAGATCGGCGAGTATGAATTCGATTATCTGTACTAAGTAGTAGAAAATATGCTGTTTACACAAAAATCCGAAGTCGACATTCACGAAATGTCGCCGCTGGCGCTGGCCTTTGTGGGCGACGCCGTGCTGGAGCTGCTCGTCCGCGCCCGCCTGGTGAGCACGACGCGCTTGCAGCCCAATCGTCTGCATACCGTGGCGACGCATTACGTCAGCGCCCACGCGCAGAATCTGGAGCTGGACATCATCGAGCCGATGCTGACCGACGCCGAGGCCGCCGTGCTGCGCCGCGGCAAAAACGCCAGCAAGGCCACTGTCGCCAAGCACGCTACCGTGCAGGAGTACCGCGCCTCCACCGGCTTTGAGTGCCTGCTGGGCTGGCTGTACCTGCAAGGCAGGAACGACCGCATTGAGGAATTGTTCAACGCGATGTGGGACGGGTATAAGCCGGAGTAATAAGTAAAAAGCCTTCCCCCGAGGGGGAAGGTGGCCGAGGCCCCGCCCGAGGGCGGATGAGGGAAAAGCCTCCGCAATTTGCCCGGTAACGGGTTGTAGTGGCAAGGCCGCCCCTCATCAGCCGCCTGCGGGCGGCAGCTTCCCCCCAAGGAGGGAAGCCTTAGGAAACCCGCCTCACTTGTAGTTCTTGCTGTCGGTGGTGTTGGTGGTGCGGTTGGTGGTTTTCTGCTGGGTACGGTTCGTGGTTTTCTGGGTCGTGTCCGTCGTGCGATTGGTCGTGCGGTTCGTCGAATTGTTAGTCTGATTCTTAGCCATAGGTGGTAAGCTCCTTTCGCAAGTAAAAACGATCTACAGTCGTTTTCGGACTGCAAAGGTAGTTTGCCCGCCCATGGCTTTTTTATGCAGAGGGGGCTGCTATGGAATTTCCACAGGATTTTACCGCGCGGGAGCGGGCACTGCTGGGGGCGCGCTTTGACGAACTGTACGCCTACGCCACGCCGCAGCCTGCCCGCGGCGTAACGGTCAACGCGCTGCGCTGCACGCCGGAATGGTTCGCGCAGCATGCGGACTTTGACGCAAAGCCGTCCAAATTTTGCCCCACGGCCTTTACGACGGCGGCGGACTTCCGCCCGGGGCGGCACGCCTGGCACCACGCGGGCGTGCTCTATGCGCAGGAGCCGAGCGCATCCGCCCCCGCCGCCTTGCTTGATGTGCGCCCCGGTATGCGGGTGGCGGACCTCTGCGCCGCGCCGGGAGGCAAGACCAGCCAGCTGGCGGCGGCTCTGCAGGGGCAGGGCCTGCTGTTGGCCAATGAATTCGTCGCCGCCCGCGCTGAAATTCTGCGCCAGAATCTCGAGCGAATGGGCGTGACGAACGCCGTCATCACGAACGAGGACACCGCCCGCCTGGCCGCGGCGATGCCCGGGCAGTTTGACCGGGTGCTCGTCGACGCGCCCTGCTCGGGCGAGGGTATGTTCCGCAAGGAGGCCGTCGCCGCCGCCCAGCACAATAACGCCTTAGTGGCGCACTGTGCGGAGCTGGGGGCCGAAATTCTCGAAAACGCGGCGGCGCTGCTGGCTCCGGGCGGCGTGCTCGTCTACTCGACCTGCACATTTGCCCCGGCGGAGGACGAGGAACAGATCGCGGCCTTCCTCGCAAAGCACCCCGCGTTCACGCTCTGCGACCTGTCCGGCTGCGGCTTTGGCCGCCCGGGCGAGGCCAACCGCGCCCCTGGCTACCCGGATTTCCGCGCCGGATACACCCGCCGCATCTGGCCCGCCGACGGCGGCGAGGGCCACTTTATGGCGAAGCTGCAAAAGGCAGCCGACGCCGACGCGCCCACCCCGCCGAAGGGCAAGCCGCCCAAGGCGCTGAAAGCCCCGGCGGAGTGGCTCGATTTTGCCAAAACCTATTTCCCGGCGCTGGCTTCCCGCCCGCTGGCCGGGGCGGGGGAGTGGCTGCTGCTGCCCGCGCCGGGCAGCGAGACGCTGAACACCGCGAAGCTGCGCGTCGTGCGCGGCGGCGTTCTGGCGGGCAGCGTGCTGAAAAAGCGGTTCCAGCCCGCCCATGCGCTTTTTATGGCCTATGGCGCACAGTGCACGAACCGCGAGGAGCTGACGCTGACCGACCCGCGCACCGCCGCCTGGCTGCGGGGCGAGGAGATCGACGCCGCCACCGCGCAAAACGGCTGGTGCGCCGTGCTCGTAGACGGGTTCCCGCTCGGCGGCGGCAAGGTCAGCGGCGGACGCATCAAAAACCGTTACCCGAAGGGCCTGCGCAATCTGCAATAAAGCGGGCGGCCCCTCTTGAAAAGAACGATTTGTTGTGCTATAATAGTTTACTGGTAATTATCGGCTGTAATGCCGCTGCCTGTGTGAATACAAATTAGGGGGATTTTTCCATGTCCGGACATAGCAAATGGAATAACATCAAGCGTAAAAAGGAAAAGACCGACGGCGCCCGCGCCAAGGTTTTCACTAAGATCGGCCGCGAGATCGCCGTGGCCGTTAAGGAGGGCGGCGGCAACCCCGCTTCCAACTCCAAGCTGGCGGCTCTGATTGCCAAGGCCAAGGCCAACAGCGTGCCCAACGATAACATCCAGCGCATTATCAAGCGCGCCGAGGGCGGCGACAAGACCGAGTATGAGGCAATCACCTATGAGGGTTACGGCCCCGGCGGCATCGCCGTCATGGTCGAGACCCTGACCGACAACCGCAACCGCACCGCGGCCAATATGCGCCATTACTTTGACAAGTTCGGCGGCAACCTGGGCCAGATGGGCTGCGTCGGCTTCATGTTCACCCAGAAGGGTGTCATCGTCGTCGATCTCGAGGACAAGGATCCCGATGAGCTGATGATGGATGCGCTGGACGCCGGTGCCGATGACTTCGATGCAGGCGAGGACGCCGCCGAGGTCACCACCAGCCCCGAGAACTTCACCGCCGTCTGCGACGCGCTGGAAAAGAAGGGCTACAAGTTCATCTCCGCCGACGTGGCGCAGGTGCCTTCCACCACCACCGCGCTGACCGACCCCGATCAGCTCGTCCAGATGGGCAAGCTGCTGGACGCCCTGGACGACGATGATGATGTCCAGAACGCCTGGCACACCCTCGAGAACGAGGAAGACCTGGATCGCTAAACCACAAGAATGCCAAAAGAGAGTGAAGGGCGACTTTTGCTCTCTTTTTTTGTACGGCAGAACGGTAGGGGCCGGGCATGCCCGGCCCGCAGCGTAGAAATGACCCGAGATTTTCGGGCTGCCGCAAAGTTCAGGGCCGGACATGTCCGGCCCCTACAAGCATGTTTTTAATTGAAAAGGAGCGTTACTATGCCAAAACTCCTTTGCCCGCACTGCCTGCAGCCGCTGGATGGCGGGTACCGCGGCGAGTGCCCCCACTGCGGGCGTTCGCTGGAAAACCGCAACCCCGAGGGCGCGCTGCCTCTGGGCACCCAGCTGGGCGGCAGGTACACGGTGGGCACCTATTTGAGCGCCGACGGTGACGGTCTTGCCTACCGCGGCGTGCTGAATGACGAAAAGAAATTCGTCCTCATCAAGGAATATTTCCCGGTCACACTCTGCAACGGCCGCAGCGCCGACGGTGCGCTGATGCCCAAGGAGGAGAAGGAGGTCCTGTTCAAGACGAGCCGGATGGACTTCAAGGACCTGTACGACGACCTGAAAAACCTGACCCCGGCCACCGGCCTGTCCACGATTCTGGACGTTATGGAGGAAAACAACACGGTCTACGCTGTGGAGGAGAGCGAGAAGGGCATGACCCTGGCGCATTACCTGCACCTGCGCAGCCGCACGCTGACCCCCGCCGAGGCCCGCACGCTGCTGCAGCCCATCATGGAGGGCGTGGCCCTGCTGCACAAGTCGGGGCTGATCCACCGCGGCATCTGCCCGGACAACATCGTGCTGCCCATCGACGGCACGGCCCGCCTGACCGGTTACGGCACGCTGGCGCTGCGCACCGGCGGCAGCGAGCTGAAGAGCCAGCTCTACCCGGGCTACGCCGCGCCGGAGCAGTACTCTGCCGCCGAGTTCAGCGGGCGCTACACCGATGTTTACGCGCTGGCCGCGGTCTGCTACAGGATGGTCACAGGGCAGACGCCCGTCGCCGCGCCCCAGCGCAAGGTGCGGGACAGCATCGAGTCGGCGCACAGCCTCGAGGCGGGTGTGCCTACATGGTTCTCGCAGGTGCTGGCCTGCGCGCTGCGGCTGGACCCTGCCAAGCGGATGCAGACCGTGCCCGAACTGATGAGTGCCCTGACCGACCCGAATGTCGCAAACGCGATGTTTGAGAAGGGCGACAACCAGATCAGCACACGCAAGATCATGGCCGTGTCGCTCGTCGTCATCTTTGTGCTGGTCGTGCTGCTGCTCTGGAGCCTGATAGGCGGCAGCAAGGCTGACAGCACCCCTGCCGCAACGCCGCAGCCGACAGCAGCCGGCACGGCGGGGGAGACCACCGCCGAAACTGTGCCGAACCTGGTCGGCCTGCGCTACACTACTGACATCAAGGGCAACAGCGCCTACGACGACTACCGCATCGTGATGGTGGAGCAAAGCTCAGACACCGTGGCGCAGGGCGTGGTCATCAGCCAGGATCCGCCGGCGGGCAGTGAGAAGCTGATGGACGACCAAATCATCCAGATCACGGTCAGCAGCGGCCCGAGCCTTGTGGAGATGCCGGACATCATCGGTTTTACCCAGGCCAATGCCAGCAAAAAGCTGGACGCGCTGGGCATCCAGTACAAGATGGTCATGGTGGATAACGACGGTACGATGGCCGCGGGCTGTGTGGCGAGCACCGACTACAAGGCCGGAACGAAGATAAACACCGAGAATGTGACTGTCATCGTCAGCATCGCCGGGGAGCGTGATGACACGCTGGTGGCGCAGACGGGGAATGCGGCAGAAAGCAATTCGGCTTCCCCTGAGGGGGAAGCTGTCACCGAAGGTGACTGATGAGGGGCAGGTTTTCCGTGATACCCCGCTAACGGGTGACCACAGGAACGCCGCCCCTCATCCAGCCCTGCGGGGCCACCTTTCAGTCTACGCGCTAAGAGCCGCCTTCGGCGGTTGCGCTCCGACACGCGCCTGCGGGCGCAGCCCCAAGGGGGAAGGCGAAGCAAAACAAAAAAGAGCAGTCTCGCAAGAGACTGCTCTTTTTCAGTGCATTTGGCAATGCCGACGCGGCGAGATTAGTCGCTGACGTAGGGCATCAGAGCCATGTAGCGGGCACGCTTGATGGCAACCGTCAGCTCACGCTGATGGAAAGCGCAGGTACCGGTAACACGGCGGGGAATGATCTTGGCGCGCTCGCTTACGTACTTGCGCAGGCGGGGCAGATCCTTGTAATCGATGTGCTCGACGCGGTCAACGCAGAAGGAGCAAACCTTCTTGCGGCCACGATGCATCGGACGAGAAGAACGATCCATAGCCATTGTGGAAACCTCCTTGTTAGAATGATACTTTCGATTTTAGAACGGCAGGTCGCCCTCATCCTCGATCAGTGCAAAGTCGTCATTGCTGCCGGCAGAATAGCTCGGCGCAGGGGCGGCCTGTGCAGCGGGACGGGGAGCGGGGGCTGCCGTGGGTGCGCCGTAACCGGCATCACCCATCGGTGCGGCGTTTGCGGATTTGGGAGCGGCAAAGTTGACGTTGTTGGCCACGATCTCAATCGCGGTGCGGTTGTTGCCGTTCTTGTCCTGATAGCTGCGGCTCTGCAGACGGCCGTCAATGGCGATCAGAGAACCCTTCTGGAAATACTTGCAGACAAACTCTGCCGTGCGGTCCCAGGCGACAACATCCAGCCAGTCAGCCTGACTCTGGCCGTTGGCGTCACGGCGTCCGCGATCACAAGCGATGCGGAACGACGCAACGTTCTTGCCCGTCGTAGTCTGGCGCAGCTGCGGGTCCGCGGCAAGGCGGCCCATGATTGCAACAACATTCAGCATTGGTTTACTCCTTACTCCTCAACAGCAAGAGTCATGCTGCGAAGAACGCCCTCGGTGATCTTGAAAACGCGGTCCAGCTCAGCCGGGAAATCGGGCTCGCTGGTGAAGCTGATCACCGTGTACACACCCTCGGTCTCATCGTTGATGGGGTAAGCAAGACGCTTCTTGCCCCAATCATCAACAGAATCGATCGTACCATTCGCTGCGATCAGGTTCTTGAACTTGTTGATCAGAGCGTTGGAAGCCTCTTCGTCGAGGTTCGCGGTGGTAACCATCATGGTTTCGTACTTAGCCATATTCTGTGCACCTCCTTTTGGACATTAGGCCTTCTCTTTTAACGGAAAAGACAAGGATAACCGTGTGATTTCACACAGCATCTAATTATAACAAGTAAATCCGCGTTTGTCAACGCAAAATTTGCCCTGCACAGCACAAAATTGCGGATTTTTTAAAAAAACCTGGACGTTCCGTAAAAGTGTCCTATTGCTTTTTCTGCCCGCTTTGCTATAATGGGCTTAATAATGTACAAGTCTTGCTTGCATAGCCGGACGCGGCGCTAGTAGGGGCGAGCATTGCTCGCCCGCTGCCCGCTTGCCATGCAGGAAACGATAGGGGAACGCAGGGCAGCGATAAGGCTGCGCGGGCGACCAATGGTCGCCCCTACATGTGTTCCCGCTTTGAAAAAGAGAAATGGAGCGTTCGAATGAGAATCGTGGTCGTCGGCCTCGGCAAGGTTGGCCGTGCCCTGACCGCCCAGCTTACGGCGGAAAATAACGACATCGTCGTCATCGACCAAAACCCTGACCTGATCGAGGACATTGTCAATATCTATGACGTGCGCGGTCTGGCCGGCAACGGCGGCTGCTATGACGTGCAGAAGGAGGCGTTTGAGGACGGCGCAGACCTGCTGATCGCCACAACGTCCAGTGATGAGAGCAACATCCTGGCCTGCCTCGTTGCCAAAAAGCTGGGCACGCAGCACACGATTGCGCGTATCCGCAACCCGGAGTATGAGAAGCAGCTGCGCTTTATGCGCGATGACCTTGGTCTGTCGATGTTCGTCAACCCGGAAAAAGCCACGGCGCGTGAGATCGCCCGCGTGCTGCGTTTCCCGTCTGCCATCAAGCGTGAGCAGTTCTGCCGCCAGCGGTTTGAGCTGATCGAGTACCGCCTGGCCGACGACAACCCGCTGGTGGGCTTGCAGCTGTCGGACCTGTACCGCAACATCCGGGTCAAAATTCTGATCTGCGCCGTCGCCCGCGGCAGCGAGACGATCATCCCCACGGGTATGTTTACGCTGCGGGCCGGGGACAAGATCTACCTGACGGCCTCGGCCCGGGATCTGGAATCCTTCTTCCGCAAGCTGAACCTGTTCAAGGCCAAGGCCAGCAACGTCATGATCGTCGGTGCAAGCCGGATGACCTACTATCTTGTCAAGGAGTTGCAGGACATCCAGAAGCGGGTGACCGTCATCGACAGCGATGCGGCCCGCTGCCAGGAGATGAGCGAGAAGTTCCCCGGCGTGCTGGTCATCCACGGTGACGGTGCGGATGCCGAGCTGCTGAGCGAGGAGCGCATCACCGATATGGACGCCTTTGTGGCGCTGACCGGTCTGGACGAAACAAACATCATTCTGGCGATGTACGCCTCCCAGATGAACTCCTGCAAGGTCGTGGCCAAGATCAACCGCGAGTCCTTCGCCGAGCTGGCCACTGCCAAGGGGATGGTGGACAGCGTCGTCTCCACGGCGTCGGTCACGTCGGAGTCCATTGCCATGTACGTCCGCGCCATGCAGAACAGCTTTGAGTCGGAGAACATCAAGACGCTGCACCGTCTGGTGGGCGGGCGCGTGGAGGCGCTGGAATTCAACGTTGCGCCGGGTTTGCCGTTCATCGGCGTACCGCTGAAGGATCTGACCCTGCGCAAGGGGCTGCTGGTGGCGGGCATCGTGCGCCGCAATGGCCAGACGGTCATCCCGTCCGGCAACGATGCCCTGCAGGAGGGCGACGATGTCGTCATCGTCACCACCGACACAACGCTGCACTCGCTGCGCGACATTGTAAAGTGAGGGCGCGGCCATGAACTATAAAATGGTAGGGTTTGTGCTGGGGCGCATCTTCCTGATCGAAGCAGCCCTCATGCTCTTTCCCATGGGCTGCGCCGCCATCTACGGCGAGTGGAGCGTTGTGCTTTCCTTCCTGTGGCCGACGCTGATCGTGCTGGCGCTGGGCCTGATAACCAGCCTGCGCACCCCCCAAAACACGAAAATCTACGCCCGCGACGGCCTGGCCATCGTGGCGCTTGTCTGGGTGCTGATGTCGGTTTTCGGCGCACTGCCGTTTGTCATCTCCGGCGAGATACCGTCCTTTGCCGATGCTTTTTTTGAGACGGTCTCGGGCTTTACAACGACAGGCTCGACAATTCTGACCAACGTCGAAGCGCTGAGCCACGGCACGCTGTTCTGGCGCAGCTTTTCCCACTGGATCGGCGGTATGGGCGTGCTGGTCTTTGCCATGGCCGTGCTGCCCATGACCGATGGCCGTGCCATGCACCTGATGCGCGCCGAGGTCCCCGGCCCGACCTGCGGAAAAATTTCCAGCAAGCTGAGCGACAGCGCAAAGATTTTGTATGCCATTTATCTGGTCATGACCGTCATCGAGACGATTCTGCTCTGCGCGGGCGGTATGCCGCTGTTTGACGCGCTCATTCATGCGTTCGGCACGGCGGGCACGGGCGGCTTCAGCAACAAGGCGCTGAGCGTCGGCGCGTACAACAGCCCGTATTTTGAGATCGTCATCGGCGTGTTCATGCTGCTGTTCGGCATTAACTTTAACCTGTATTATTTCCTGCTGCTGCGTCATTTCCGTGAGGCGTTCGCCTCCGAGGAGATGCGCGTCTACTTAGGCATCGTCGCATTCTCGACGCTGACGATCACGGCGAACATCGCGAGTATGTACGACAGTGTCGGCACGGCGCTGCGCACAGCGTTCTTCCAGGTGTCGTCCATCGTCACGACCACCGGCTACGCCACGGCGGACTTCAACCTCTGGCCGACCTACTCCCGCATCGTGATCGTGATCCTGACGTTTGTGGGCGCATGCGCGGGCTCGACGGCGGGCGGCTTGAAAGTATCGCGCGTCATCATCCTTTTCAAGGCGGCACGGCAGGACCTGAACAAGATGCTGCACAGCCATGCCGTGACGACGGTCCGCTTTGAGGGCAAACCGTTGGACGAAAAGACGCTGCGCGGTGTGCACAACTATTTCAACATTTATATGCTGCTGCTGACGCTGTCGGTGCTGTTGCTCTCGCTGGACGGGTTCGATCTGGTGACGACGTTTACATCCGTCGCGACCTGCCTGAACAACGTCGGTCCCGGCCTTGAGATGGTCGGCCCGATGGGCAGCTTTGCGGATTTCTCCGCTCCGGCCAAGCTGCTGCTGGCCTTTGACATGCTGGCGGGCCGTCTGGAGCTCTACCCGATGCTGGCCCTTTTTGCCCCGCGCCTCTGGCGCAAGCGCATCAATGCGATGCACGAGGCAAGAGCGAAGTAAGGGGGAGGGCGGGTGTTCTTTCTTTACAAAGGAAGAACCAAAGAAATTCCAAACCAATACAATCATAGAACCGGGCAGCTGCCATCTTTACGGCAGCTGCCCGGTTTTGGTTTATGTATGGACGTTTCGGGGGTAGGGTGTAGGGCGGCCAGCCCTCTGGCCGCCGCAAGGGGCGTACTGCCTTGCGGTGCCAATCTGTTTTTAAAGGGGGCTATAGGCGGGAAAAAATGTGAGTACCCCCACAAACTGGAATTTGACACTTTGTATTTATCGAGAATACTCTTGAAACCATTTTGCAAAGCGTGATTTATTGAAAATAATGAATTTATATAGTTCTCCATTTTTCATATTAACTGTTGCAATTGGAAAGACTATCCACTTCCAAGAGATTTCTTTTATTTCCTGCATCGGCAAAACTAAATTTCTGTATTTTTTGTCAACTGTAAGCTTGTTTGTCTTGTAAGTAAGCGACTGACTATCGAGGTACAGACCTCCTCCAAGTATGCCATTGTGACACAAACTGCAAACAAAAGATTTCATAGAAACATCCCTCCATTAAATTCCGATGTACCTTATTATACCACACCCCGCCGCTGCGTGTCTATTTCCCGCCGTGCCCGCATACCCTGTACCAAACCACAACAGGGGAGGGGCTTGCCATGCGGCGGGATGCAGACAGAGAGGAACGAAACGCAAGATTGCTGGCGGGCGTGGTGCTGGCGGCTATGTTGGTGCTGCTGTCCGGCATCATCCATCTGCTGTACCACCGGGAGTACGCCGAGACCGACACCCCCAACGACTGCTTTGCGGTGTCGGCGGCGACGGGGGAGACGGCGCTGCCCAAAATCGTCTGCCTGACCTTTGACGACGGCCCCAGCAAAAACACCCGGCCAATTCTGGAAATTCTCGATAAGGAGCAGGTCCCGGCCACCTTCTTTGTCTGCGCGCAGGACGCCAACGAAAAATATCTGCCCCTTGTGGCGGACATTGCGGCGGCGGGGCATCAGATCGCGCTGCACAGCGCGACGCATCAATACTCCAAAATTTATGCGAGCACCGACGCATTCTGGCAGGACATCAGAACGCTGCGCCAGGCGTTGGAGCCGTATGTGGATGTGGCGGCCATCGACTGGCTGCGTTTCCCCGGCGGCAGCACAAACACAGTCAGCCACCGCTACGGCGGAAACGGCATCATGAAGGCCCTGAAGGCCCAGGCCGAGGACAAGGGCTACCACTGGATCGACTGGAACGTCTGCGCCGAGGATGCCACCGCCAGCCACCCGGATGCCGCGCAGATTTTACGCAACATTCGCCGTGATGCCGATGGTCAGGACACCTGTGTCGTCCTGCTGCATGATACAAAAGCAACAGGTCAGACCGTCAAGGCCCTGCCCGATATGATCGCCTATTTCCGGGAGCAGGGCTACAATTTTTGTACGATTGCACAGATGGATGCCTTGCAATGTGAAACAAAATAGGGTATAATGTACAAGAATCGAAAAACGGTGGGAGGCGGAACGATGCGCAAAACGGAAAGCCAGAAGATAGCCCTCTGCGGTATGCTGGGGGCGCTTTCGGTGGTGCTTTTGCTGCTGGGCAGTGCACTGCAGATCGGCACCTATGCCGCGCCGATGCTGGCGGCGTTCCTGCTCATCCCGGTGCTGGAGGAATACGGCACGCGCTACGCGCTGACCCTCTACGTCTGCGTGGCAATTCTGGCCGTGCTCTTTGTGCCGGAGACCGAACTGGCGCTGTTTTACGTGCTGGTCATGGGGTATTACCCCGTGCTGCGCGTCAAGCTGAACGGCGTAAAAAGCACGCTCCTGCGCTGGGTGCTGAAATTCGCGGTGTTCAACGCGGGCACGGTGCTGGTGTATCTTTTGCTGTTTGCGCTGCTCGGGCCCGCCGTGCTGGACGAGCTGCTGGCCGACGGCATCGGGATGCTGGCAGCACTGCTGGCCGCGGGCAACCTGTCGTTCTGGCTGTGTGACCGCGCACTGGCGGCACTGACGCGGTATTACCACGTCATACTCAAGCCAAAACTGAAAAAGAAGTTTTAATTCGGGGAGGAAAACAATATGTGGTACGATGAGGCAGTAGTTTATCAGATCTACCCGCTGGGGCTTTGCGGCGCACCGCTGCAAAACGACGGCGACCAGGCGCAGGCGGGCGAGCACCGCATTCTGCGGGTGCTGGACTGGGTGGAGCACATCAAGCGCCTGGGCGCGACCTGCGTGCTGTTCAACCCGCTGTTCGAGAGCGACGCCCACGGCTATGACACCCGCGACTACAATAAGGTGGACTGCCGCCTGGGCACAAACGACGACCTCAGGCAGGTCTGCGCGGCGCTGCACGCGGCGGGCATAAAAATTCTGTTTGACGGCGTGTTCAACCATGTGGGCCGTGGCTTCTGGGCGTTCAAGGACGTGCAGGAGAAGCGCTGGGACAGCCCGTACAAGGACTGGTTCCACATCAGCTTTGACGGAAACACCAACTACAACGACGGCTTCTGGTATGAAGCGTGGGAGGGCTGCAACGAGCTGGTCAAGCTGAATCTGCAGAACCCGGCGGTGAAAAACTACCTGTTTGACGTTGTGCGCGGCTGGGTGCGGGACTACGACATCGACGGCCTGCGTTTGGATGTTGCCTACTGCCTCGACCTCGGCTTTCTGGCCGAGCTGCGCGGGCTGGCCGACAGCATCAAGCCGGAGTTCGCACTGGTGGGTGAGACGCTGCACGGCGACTACAACCGCTGGATGAACGACCACGCCTGCCACAGCGTAACGAACTACGAGTGCTACAAGGGCCTGTATTCGAGCTTCAACACGGGCAACATGCACGAGATCAGCTACAGCCTGAACCGCCAGTTCGGCTCCGAGCAGTGGTGCCTGTACACGGGCAAGCACCTGCTGAGCTTTGTGGATAACCACGATGTAACGCGCATTGTGACGATTTTGACGGACAAGGGCTGCCTACGCCCCATCTACGGTCTGCTGTTCGGTATGCCCGGTGTGCCGTCGGCCTACTACGGCAGTGAATGGGGCATGGAGGGCGACAAGCGCAACGGAGACCCGACGCTGCGCCCGGCGGTGGAGAAGCCCGAGGAGAACGACCTGACCGCCTGGATCGCGGCGCTGGCCCACGCCCACACGGGCAGCAAGGCGCTGTGCCGGGGCAGCTACCGCAATGTGCTGGTCCAGCCCAAGCAGCTGATTTTTGAGCGCTACGCCGACGGTGAGCGGGTGCTGGTGGCCATCAACGCGGACGGCAATCCGTTTGATGCCCACTTTGACGCGGGCTGCGGCCGCGCGGTGGACCTCATCACAGGCGCCGACCACGACTTTGGCGGCGGCAGCACGCTGGAACCGTACAGCTGCCACTTCTGGAAATGTGAGCGGTAATACGATATAAAAAGGCACCTGTCCACACGGACAGGTGCCTTTTTGTGCTATGCTGTATGTTGTAGGGGGGCAGCGCCCTCGACGCCCCGCAGGGCAGTATGTAGGGCGGCCTGCCCTCAGGCCGCCGCAGCGGGGTGAGGGTGCCCCGCCCTACAATGTATGGGTTAAAGGGGCAGCCCCTGTAAAGCCTGCGGGCCGGGCATGCCCGGCCCCTACATGGCAGGCGCTATCAGAGGTTCGTGTAGCCTATCAGCTTTTCATCCACGACGGCAGCGGTGTCGCGGCCCTCGCGCAGCGCCCAGACGACAAGGCTCTGGCCGCGGCGCATATCGCCGCAGGCGAACACCTTCGGGTCGGCAGTGGCGTACTTCACATCGGCCACGGTGCCGCGCTTCGTGCGCTCGACGCCGAACGCATCGGCCACATAGGGCTCGCAGCCCGTAAAGCCTGCTGCGATCAGCACAAGGTCGCAGTCCACGGTGAACTCCTCGCCGGTGGGCACCATCTGGCGGCGTCCGTCCACGACCTCGCTTTTCAGCTTGGAGATCAGCGCGCCGCAGACCTGCCCGGCCTCGTTCTTGTAGAACTCCTTGACCGTCGTCTGGTAGACGCGGGGGTCAAAGCCGAATTTGGCAATGGCCTCCTGCTGGCCGTAGTCGGTTTTCAGCACGCGGGGCCACTCGGGCCAGTCGTTGCCGGGGGCGCGGGCCGCGGGCGGGCAGGGCATCATTTCCAGCTGCATGACGCTCTCGCAGCCCTGGCGGATGGCCGTGCCGACGCAGTCGTTGCCGGTGTCGCCGCCGCCGATGACCAGCACGCGCTTGCCCGCGGCGGAAACCGCCTTGCCGTCTGCAAAGTTGGAATCCAGCAGACTGCGGGTCACGCTGGTCAGGTAATCCACCGCAAAGAAGATGCCCTGCGCGTCGCGGCCCGGGGCCTGGATGTCGCGGGCCTGCTTCGCGCCGCAGCACAGCACTACGGCGTCATAGCGGGCCTTCAGCTCCTCGGCGCTGACCGTATTGCCGACGTCGGCGTTAAAAACAAACTCAATGCCCTCATCCTGCAAAACTTTCACGCGGCGGTCAATGACCCACTTTTCCAGCTTCATGTTGGGGATGCCGTACATCAGCAGGCCGCCTGCGCGGTCCTCGCGCTCATAGATGGTCACGCGATGGCCGCGCTTGTTGAGCAGGTCGGCCACGGACAGGCCCGCGGGACCCGCGCCGATGACCGCCACGGTCTTGCCCGTGCGGGCCGGGGGCGGCACGACATGAATGGCGCCGCTCTCGTAACCGTATTCCACGATGGCGCGCTCGTTTTCCTTGACCGTGACCGGGTCACCCGTGACGTTGCCGCAGGTGCAGGCCGCCTCGCACAGGGCGGGGCAGACCCGGCTCGTGAACTCCGGGTATCGGTTCGTAGCGATCAGCCGGTGCACGGCCAGATCCCACTTGCCCTGATAGACCAGGTCGTTCCACTCGGGGATCAGATTGTTCAGCGGGCAGCCGCTGAACATGCCGCCCAGCTGAACACCGCTCTGGCAGAAGGGGACGCCGCAGTCCATGCAGCGTGCGCCCTGGGCCTGCTGCTCGTCGGTGTGCAGCGGGACGTGAAACTCTTTAAAATTCCGGATGCGCTCCTCGGGCGGCAGCTCTAAACTGGTCTGCCGCGTAATTTCCATAAATCCTGTCGGTTTGCCCATGGTACTCTGCCTCCCTTACTTTGCGCTTTTCATGGCGTAGAACGCCTCGATCTGGGCCTGCTCGCTGTCCTCGCCCTTTTCCTCCATCTGGGCGATCAGGCGCAGCATCTTGTCGTAGTCGTGGGGCAGGACCTTCTTGAACTTGGGCAGATACTCGCCGAAGTTGTCAAGGATTTCCCTGCCGCGCGGCGACCCGGTCAGCTCCACATGCTCACGGATCAGGTCTTTCAACAGCGATACATCGTACTTGTGCTCCACAGGCTCCAGACTGACCATGTCCTTGTTGACGCGCTGGTAGAAGTCCCAGTCCTCGTCCAGCACGTAGGCGATGCCGCCGCTCATGCCGGCTGCAAAGTTCTTGCCGGTCTTGCCAAGCACGACCACCGTGCCGCCGGTCATGTACTCGCAGCCATGGTCGCCCACGCCCTCCACAACGGCAGTTGCGCCGGAGTTGCGCACGCAGAAGCGCTCACCGGCCACGCCGTTGATGAACGCCGTGCCGCCCGTAGCACCGTACAGTGCCACGTTGCCGATGACGATGTTCTCGCTGCGGTCAAAGGCGGCGTCCTTCGGCGGGTAGACGACGAGCTTGCCGCCGGACAGACCCTTGCCGATGTAGTCATTCGCGTCGCCGACCAGCTCGAGCGTCAGGCCCTTGGGGATGAACGCGCCGAAGCTCTGGCCGCCGTAGCCGTGGCAGACGACATGGAACGTGTCGTCGGGCAGCGTGTTGCCGAACCTGGCGGTGATCTCGCTGCCAATGATCGTGCCGAACGCGCGGTCCGTGTTGCCGACGTCCAGCGTGACGGTGCTGGGCTTCGGCTCGGCGGAGTCGAAGCTCTTTTTGAACTTCTTCATCAGGATGCGCATGTCGGGGGTCTTTTCCAGCTGGAAGTTGTAAACATCCTTCGCGTTGAAGTGTACGTTGGTGTTCTCGATTAGCGGGTTCTGCAAAAGCGCGGTCAGGTCCATCTCACTGGCGCGGGAGCCTACGGGCGCGGCTTTGACCTTGAGCAGGTCGGTGCGGCCCACCAGCTCATCGACGGTGCGCACGCCGAGCTTTGCCATGTACTCGCGCAGGTCCTCGGCCATGAAGCGCATAAAGTTCATGATGTACTCGGGCTTGCCCTTGAACCGCTTGCGCAGCTCGGGGTTCTGGGTGCAGATGCCCATGGGGCAGGTGTCAAGGTTGCAGACGCGCATCATGACGCAGCCCATGGCCACCAGCGGGCCTGTGCCGAAGCCGAATTCCTCGGCACCCAGCAGGGCGGCAATGGCAACGTCGCGGCCACTCATCAGCTTGCTGTCCGCCTCGATGCGGACGCGGCTGCGCAGACCGTTCATGATCAGGCACTGGTGTGCCTCGGCAATGCCCAGCTCCCACGGCAGACCCGCGTTGTGGATGGAGTTGCGGGGGGCTGCGCCCGTGCCGCCGTCAAAGCCGGAAATCAGGATGACCTCCGCACCGGCCTTGGCAACGCCCGCGGCAATCGTGCCGACACCGGCCTCGCTGACGAGCTTGACGTTGATGGCTGCCTTGCGGTTGGAGCATTTCAAATCGTAGATCAGCTGCGCCAGGTCCTCGATCGAGTAAATATCGTGGTGGGGCGGGGGAGAGATCAGGCCGACGCCGGTGGTCGAGTTGCGGGTCTTGGCGACCCACGGGTAGACCTTGCCGCCGGGCAGCTGGCCGCCCTCGCCGGGCTTCGCGCCCTGCGCCATCTTGATCTGGATCTCACTGGCGGAGACCAGATACTTGCTTGTCACGCCGAAGCGGGCGGATGCCACCTGCTTGATGGCGGAGTTGCGCTCGGTGCCGAAGCGGTCCTCGGCCTCGCCGCCCTCGCCGGTGTTGGACTTGCCGCCCAGACGGTTCATGGCGATAGCCATGCACTCGTGAGCCTCCTCGGACAGCGCGCCGTAGCTCATGGCGGCGGTCTTGAACCGCTTGACGATGGAGTCAACGCTCTCGACCTCGTCGAGGGGCACGCCCTGCTCGGGATAATTGAAGTCCAGCAGGCTGCGCAGGTGCATCGCGTCGCCGTTCTCATTGGCAGCGGCGGCGGTGTACTGCTTGAAGGTATCGTAATTGCCGGTCCAGCAGGCCTGCTGCAAAAGGTGAATGGTCTGCGGGTTGTAGAGGTGCTGCTCGGCAGCGGGGCCGCCGCGGAATTTGTGCGCACCCAGGCTCGGCAGCTCGCGGTTGATGTCCAGACACAGCGGGTCGAATGCTTCCTGATGGCGGGCTTCCAGATCATTCTGGATGTCCTGGATCGTGATGCCGCCCACGCGGGAGACGGTGTTCGTAAAGTATTTGTCGATGACCTCTTTCGAGATGCCCAGCGCCTCAAAGATCTGGCTGCCCGCGTAGGACTGGATCGTGGAAATGCCCATCTTGGACGCGATTTTGACAATGCCCGCCAGCACGGCCTTGTTGTAGTCGCTGACAGCGGCGTAGTAGTCCTTGTCGAGAAGGCCGTCGGAAATCAGTTCACCGATAGTCTCCTGCGCCAGATACGGGTTGATGGCAGCTGCGCCGTAGCCCAGCAGCGTGGCGAAGTCGTGCACCAGGCGCGGCTCGCCGCTTTCCAGAATCAGCGCCATGGCGGTGCGCTTGCGGGTGCGGACCAGATACTTGCTGACCGCGCCCACAGCCAGCAGGCTGGGAATGGCGACGTGGTACTCGTCAATGTCACGGTCCGACAAAATCAGGATGTTCGCGCCATCGCGGTAGGCGCGGTCCACATCGACAAACAGGCGCTCAATGGCCTTTTCCAGGTCGGTGTTCTTGTAGTAGCAGATGGACAGCGTCACGACCTTGAAGCCGGGCACGTCCATGGCCTTGATCTTGAGCAGGTCGGTCTCGGTCAGGATCGGGTTCTCGATTTTCAGGACCTTGCAGTTGTCGGCGTCCTCCTCCAGAAGATTGCCCTGCGCACCGACGTAGACGGTGGTCGAGGTGACGATCTTCTCGCGCAGCGCGTCGATGGGCGGGTTCGTGACCTGCGCAAACATCTGCTTGAAATACTCGCTCAGATTCGGGCGGGTGTGGCTCAAAACGGCCAGCGGAGTATCGCTGCCCATGGCCCCGGCGGGCTCGCCGCCGTTCTTGGCCATCGGCAGAATGATCGTGGAGACGTCCTCATACCGGTAGCCGAACGCCTTCTGCAGCTGGACAAGCTGATCCTTCGTGTAGCTGGGCACCTTCTTGTTGGGCACCTTCAGGCTGGACAGCGGGACGAGGTTGCGGTCCAGCCACTCGCCGTAGGGCTGGCGGCTGGCGTAGTCGGCCTTCAGCTTTTCGTCGTCCACCAGCTCACCCCTGACGGTATCCACCAGCAGCATCTTGCCGGGGCGCAGACGGTCCTTGCGCACGACCTCGTCAGCGGGAATGTCGAGCACGCCGACCTCGCTGGAAAGGATCAGGCGGCCATCCTTCGTGATGTAGTAGCGGCTCGGGCGCAGACCGTTGCGGTCCAGCACTGCGCCCATCACGTCGCCGTCGCTGAACAGGATGCTGGCGGGACCGTCCCACGGCTCCAGCATCGTGGCATAGTACTGGTAGAAGTCGCGCTTCTTCGGGTCCATCGACTTATTGTTGTCCCACGGCTCGGGGATCGTGACCATGACGGCCAGCGGCAGATCCATGCCGTTCATGACCATGAATTCCAGCGTGTTATCCAGCTGGGCAGAGTCGGAGCCGCCCTGGTTGACGATGGGGAGAACCTTCGTCATATCGTCCTTTAAATAGTTGGAACCGATGGTTTCCTCGCGGGCAAGCATCGTGTCCACGTTGCCGCGGATCGTGTTGATCTCGCCGTTGTGCAGGATGAAGCGGTTGGGATGGGCGCGGTTCCAGCTCGGGGATGTGTTCGTCGAGAAGCGGCTGTGCACCATGCCGATGGCGGATTCATAGTCGGCGTCCTGCAGATCGGGATAGAACAGGCGCAGCTCCTTGACGAGGAACATACCTTTATAGACAATGGTGCGGCTGGACAGGCTGCAAACGTAGGTGTCGGGGCTGGACTGCTCAAACACGCGGCGCGCCACATAGAGGCGGCGGTCAAAGGCAATGCCTGCCTCGACGCGCTGCGGCTTGCCCACAAAGCCCTGCCAGATGCTGGGCATGCAGGCAATGGCCTTGTGGCCGAGCACCTCGGGGCAGGTGGGAACCTCGCGCCAGCCTAAGAAGGGCAGACCCTCCTTTTTGCAGACGATCTCAAACAGCTTCTTGGCCTGGTTGCGCTTGAGCTCATCCTGCGGGAAAAAGAACATGCCAATGCCATATTCCCGCTCTGCGCCCAGGGTCAGCCCCTGCTCGGCGGCGGCCTTCTGGAAGAATTTGTCGCTGATCTGCGTCAGGATGCCGACGCCGTCGCCGGTCTTGCCCTCGGCGTCCTTGCCCGCGCGGTGCTCCAGATGCTCGACGATCTGCAGCGCGTCGTCAATGGTTTTGTGGCTCTTGCGCCCCTTGATGTCCACCACAGCGCCGATGCCGCAGTTGTCATGCTCAAACCGGGGGCTGTACAGCCCGGCGGGGGTCTTGCGCTCGGTAAAGTTTTCCATACCTCGTTTGCTCCTTTCCCAATCCCGTTAAACCGCGCTGCGTCGCACATTTGCTGCGCGGGCGGGATAAACAAAAAAGACGCTCCCAACAGGGCACACAGGCCCCTTGTGGGAACGTCTTTGTTCTTGTCTGCATCATACCATAGATGCCGCCGCTTTACAATCCTGAAGCAGAAGATTTTACAGAAATTAAGCGAAAAACGTTTAGAAATTTGGTTTAGCAAGCGTAAACTTAATAAAATTAAGCTATGTGGACTTTCTGCCGCTTTGTAGGGGCGGCATATATGCCGCCCGCGGCCTAACGGTATCTCTCTTTTCCGGTTTGCATTGTAGGGAGGGGTCTTGCCCCCTCCGCGGCGGCCTGTGGGCAGGCCGCCCTACAATCCCCGGAAAGCGTGTGCCGCCATGCGGGGCGTCGGGAACGCCGCCCCCTACAAGGTACGCCGCGCTGTAGGGGCCGGGCATGCCCGGCCCGCGGCCTCCCGGAACCGCCAGTTCAAGGTTGACCCGCAGGGGAGGGATTCATCCCTCCCGCGCCGTGTGCCTCCGCCGTCCAAACAAAAACCGCGCAAGGCTCCTCGCCCTGCGCGGTCTAAAAAATGTTACGCCGTTTTCTCGCCGTTCTGCTTTTTCAGCTCGACCAGAATCTCGGCCAGCAGCTCCTCCTGCGTGGGGGCGGCGGGGGCAACAGGCTCCTCCGCCGCGGGCTCCTCATGCTTGCCCATCTCCATCAGTTTGTTCATAGCCTTGACGATGCAGAACAGCACGAACGCCATGATCAGGAAGTTGATGACGGCGGTGATGAACGCGCCGTACTTAAAGACCAGCTTGCCGTCGCCAAAGACATCCCACATCATGGCGTCAAAGTTGACCTTGCCCAGAATACCCAAAATCGGGCTGATGAGGTTGTCTGTCAGGGAGGTGACCAGCGTGGAGAACGCACCGCCGATGATAACACCGATGGCCATGTCCATCATGTTGCCCTTCAGGGCGAAGGCTTTGAATTCCTCAAAGAACTTTTTCATAAGTAACCTCCTCAAAGCTTAAAAGGCCGATGCAGCGTTTTATTTTTTCAGAAGCCTTGCCACGGTCTGGGCCGCATTGTCAAGATAGTCGCCCGCGAACATCTCGATCATGCCCGCATCGGCCTCCTTGGCCAGCTCGGGGTCGATGGGCATCTTCGCCAGCACCGGCAGCTTGTATTTGTCGGCGATCTCGTCCACATGGCTGTCGCCAAAGACGTTGATGTGCTTGCCGCAGTCGGGGCAGACGGCGTAGCTCATGTTCTCGACCAGGCCGAGGATGGGCACATGCATCATCTGGGCCATCTGGACGGCCTTGCCGACGATCATGCCGACCAGCTCCTGCGGGCTGGACACGATGACGATGCCGTCCACCGGCAGCGTCTGGAACACGGTCAGCGGCACGTCGCCGGTGCCCGGGGGCATGTCAACGAACAGGAAGTCAACGTCCCACACGACCTCCTGCCAGAACTGCTTGACCGCGCCCGCAATGACGGGGCCGCGCCAGACAACGGGGGCCTCGGGGTCGTCGAGCAGCAGGTTGATGCTCATGATTTCCACGCCGGTACGGCTGGAAACCGGGTTGAGGCTCTCGCCGTCACCGGTGGCCGGGCCCTTCACGCCGAACAGGCGGGGGATGGACGGGCCGGTGATGTCGGCGTCCAGCACGCCGGCCTTAAAGCCAAGGCGGCGCATCGAGACAGCCAGCATGGCGCTGGTCATGCTTTTGCCGACGCCGCCCTTGCCGGAAACGACGCCGATGACTTTTTGGATACGGCTTCTTGCGTGCGGCGGCTCATGCTGCGGCGCGCGGTGATCGCAGTTGGACTTGCAGCTGCTGCAATCATGGTTACAGGCTTCGCTCATGGTATATTTGCTCCTTTAAAAATTGCTCTTCCTTCAGTTTACCAAAAATCGCGCCGGAATGCAAGACACCGGTCAATTTAAAAGCGCCCCAACGGTGTCTCTATTTTACCGTGTGCATCCCTCTCCCGCAAGTCATACCGCGCCGCCCGCCCGCATACCCATCAGCAGGGGAAGGGGGCGGCGTATGAGCAAACGCAGAACGTACCTACACAATGCGGCGCTGCTCACCGGGTCGGGGCTGGTGCTGCGGGCGCTGGGCATGGGGTTCCGAATCGTGCTGGCGGCGTATCTGGGCAGCGAGGGCATGGGTCTTTACCAGCTGATTCTGGCGCTGTACATGGTGTTTGTCTCGTTCGCCACGGCGGGCGTCAATGTGGCGTCGGCGCGGCTGGCGGCGCAAAGCCTGGCCCGCGGCAGCGGCATGGCCGAGACCCTGCGCGGGCTGTGCATCACGGCGCTGGGCTTCGGCACGGCGGCCATGCTGGCCCAAAGCGTATTGGCCGGGCCGTGCGCGCGGTATCTGCTGCATGACGTCCGCGCCGAGACCGCGCTGCTGATTTTGGCCCCCAGTCTGCCGTTTATGGCCGTGTCGGGCGCGGTGCGGGGGTGCTTTTTGGCCGCGCGGCGGGTGCAGCCGAACATCACGGCGCAGCTCATCGAGCAGCTGGTGCGGATGGCCGTCGCCGCGGCGGGTCTGCGGGTGCTGGCCCAGTGGGGCGCGGGCTACGGCTGCGCCGCCGTGCTGCTGGGCAACACGGTCAGCGAGAGCGTCTCCTGCGGCATTATGCTGGCTTTTGCCGCACGCACGCCGGAATTTGCACCACGGCCCGGTGCGCCGCTGCACCCCTACACCCGCAAGGAGCTGTACGACATCCTGTGGCCCGTCGAGGGCAGCCGTCTGCTGGCCAGTGCCCTGCAGGCGGCGGAAAGCAGCCTGATCCCATACACGCTGGCGATTTACACGGGCAGCCGCGCCGAGGCCGTGGCCCAGTACGGCAGCTTAAAGGGTATGGCGCTGCCGCTGCTGTTTTTCCCGTTTTCGGTGCTGGGGGCACTGTCCGGCCTGCTGATGCCCGAGATCACCCGCGCCCACACAAAGGGCGACACCGCCGCCATGCGCCGCCTGATTTTTACGATGCTGCGCATGACCGGCGCGTTCTCGCTGGCGGCGGGGGCCGGGTTTGTGCTGCTCGGCGCGCCGCTGGCCGGGTTCGTCTACCGGGATGCCAAGGTTGGGCGGTATGTGCAGCTTTTGGGCTTCGTCGCGCCGTTCATGTATCTGGAGAGTATGGTGGACGGCGTGTTAAAGGGTCTGGGGGAGCAGCTTGCAACATTCCGATATTCGCTGCTTGACTCGGTGTTCCGCATTGCGGCGATTTGGCTTGTCGTGCCGCAGTACGGCATGATGGGGTTCCTGGGGGTCATGGCCGTGTCGAATCTGATGACCTGCGGGCTGAATATGAGGAGGATGATGAAACAAATAAAAAATAATAAATAAGAAATAATAAAGAATGTGGAGTTTTCTCCCGTTGGTCGAAAACAAATTTGACGGCTGCCGTTCTTTTTGTTTTCGACTGAAAGGAGAAAACTCCACCACATTTATTATTTATTATTTTTTATTTATTATTTAATTCACAGCGTTTCCCCGCTCACCAGTCCGTTCCACAGCCGGTAATATACGCCCTGCTTCGCCAGCAGCTCATCGTGGCTGCCCTCCTCCTCGATGCCGTTGCGGCCCAGCACCAGAATGCGGTCCGCATTTTTGATCGTCGTCAGGCGGTGGGCAATCGTCAGGGTCGTGCGGCCCTTTGCCAGCTTGTCAAGGCTCTGGCCCACCAAAATCTCGCTCTCGTTGTCCAGGGCACTTGTGGCCTCGTCCAGCAGCAGGATGCGCGGGTTCTTCAAAAAGACGCGGGCAATCGCCAAACGCTGCTTCTGCCCGCCGGACAGCTTGACGCCGCGCTCACCGACGTAGGTGTCGTAGCCGTCCTTCAAAGCGCGGACAAAGGCATCGGCTCCGGCCAGGCGGGCAGCCTCCTCAATTTCGGCGCGGGTCGCGCCGGGGCGGCCATAGGCGATGTTCTCCGCCACCGTGCCGCTGAACAGGTAAACGTCCTGCTGCACGACGCCGATGGCCCCGCGCAGGCTGTGCAGCGTCACGCCGCGCACGTCCTGCCCGTCAATCAGGATCTTGCCGCCCGTCACATCATAGAAACGGGGGATCAGGTTGCACAGCGTCGTCTTGCCGCCGCCGGAAGGCCCGACGAGCGCGACATTCTCGCCCGGGCGGATATGCAGATCAACGTGGCGCAGGACCTTGTTGTGGTCGTCGGGGTACTCAAAGCTGACGTCGTCAAAGTCGATGCCGCCGTCCTTCACGACCAGCGGCTTCGCGTCGGGGGCATCGGCGATGGTGACGGGCGTATCCATGATCTCGGCAAAGCGCTCGATGCCGGTCATGCCGCGCTGGAACTGCTCGGCAAATTCGACGATACGGCGGATGGTCGCGATCAGCGTCGAGACATACAGCACATACGCGACAAGGTCGCCCGCGCTGATGGCCCCGTACACAAGGGACAATCCGCCCGCCAGAATGACAACAAAGTACATCAGACCGTCAAAAAGGCGCGTGGACGTGTTGAACGCTGCCATGGCGTGGTAGCTTAAGGTCTTGATCTGTTCAAAATCCCGGTTGCCCTGCGCGAACTTCTCGCGCTCCATGTCCTCGGCGGCAAACGCCTTGACGACGCGCTGCCCCAGCAGGCTGTCCTCGATCGTGGCGTTCAGCTCACCGATCTGAAAGCGCTGCTGGCGGAACCGCTCCCGCAGCTTGCGGTTGAGCTTGACCGAGACCACGCCCATCAGCGGCACGCAGGCAAAGACGACGAGCGTCAGCGGCACGCTGGCTTGGCAGAGGATAACAAACGATGCTGCGATCTTTATTCCCGCAATGAAGAACTCCTCCGGGCAGTGGTGGGCAAACTCGGTCACATCGAACAGGTCGTTGGTGATGCGGCCCATGATCTGGCCGACCTTCGTGTTGTTGTAGTAGGTGTGGTCGAGCCGCAGCAGGTGGTCAAAGGCGTCGCGGCGCATGTCGGTCTCGATGTGTACGCCCATGATGTGCCCGATGCCGGACATAAAATAGCTTGCCGCGCCATCGATGATGCGCAGCACAAAGTAGAGCGCAGCCAGCCGCAGCACAGTGTCCACGGTCAGCGCGGCGGCGGAGACGGTGTTCGTCAGTGTGCGCATGATGGAGGGCAGGGCGATGTCGCAGAGCGTCGTCAGCGCGGCGCAGAACAAATCAAAGGCCAGTACGCCGCGGTACTTGGCCATATACGGCAGAAAACGGCGGATCAGGGTGCTGTTTTTGGGGCGCGGGTTGGTGGCAGCTTCGGACATGGGTACCTCTTTCTTTTTAATGATTTTTGCATGGGAAATATCGCGGTAGGGGCCGGGCATGCCCGGCCCGCAGCCTTACGGAAAACGCCTGTCTGCGGGCGCATATAGAATGCGCCCCTACGTTGAAATCGACATTCCCTGTAGGGGCGGATTCTATATCCGCCCGGAAACTTTGCGGCTGCCGCTATGTCCCGCGGGCGACCAATGGTCGCCCCTACATGTGCTATGATAAAAATGGTTTATTCAGCCTCAATGGGTTCGGAGATGGGATTGGTGTTGCCAGTCTCGCCGGAGTTGTCGCCACTTCCGGAATCACCGCTGCCTGAGTCGGGCACGGGGGTTATATTTGGGGGTGAAACCTCCTGCAGAACAGCATGACAGCGGGAACATACAACGCTGCCGTCCGACTGCGGTACTGAGTCATGGCCCAGAGCAGGGGATTCCTGCGTTGTTATTTCGCCACAGCTGCATTTCAGCGTTTTAACGCCCGGTTCTGTGCAGGTCGCTGTGTTGCTTTCAAGCTGGAAGCTATGTTCGTGCGGTGTCGGGGTCGGTTCGGCGGGCGGTACAGCCGTGGGGACTGCAGTCGGTACCGGGGTGGGGGCCGCCGTGGGTGCAGAGGTCGGTTGGGGTGACGGCGTAGGTGTGGCCTGAATCTTTTCGGTTTTGACCTCCCCACAGCCCTCGCGTTTACAGGTGTAGACAATCGTGTCACCGCTGCGCACCCCACCATCCCAGTCGTGGCCGAGTGCGGGCAGCTCCTTCTCGATAACTTCGCCGCAGATCGTGCACTTGTACTTGGCCGAGCCGTTGTTGGTGCAGGTCGGGTTCACCCGCGTATCCTCGATCTCCGCATAGTTGTGTTCATGGGCGTCAGCCTTGAAATTGGCTGTCAGCACGACGCCGCCCGCATCGGCGTTCTGGGGCATCGTGAAGCTGATCGTCGCGCTGCTGTAGCTGCCGCCGGAGCTGGCCGTCCAGCCCGCAAAGACAAAGCCCTCGTCAGGCACTGCAGTCACAGCTGCCGCCGTGCCGCCCTTTTTGACGAGCTGGCTCGTTGTGCCGGACAGCTTGCCGCCGTTTGCAGCAACAAATTCCAGCGGGACCTTCGCGCCGCGCACGGCGATGGGATCCTTGTTGATAAGGTTCGCGGGCACACCGTCCGGTGTCGGGATCGTGCCCAGCGGCTGCGGGCGGCGGTCCTCGGCGGCATAAGCATGGGTGCGCACGTAGGTAAAATACGCGGTAACGGCCTCCTTCGAGAGGTGCACGCCGTCGGACAGCGTGTAGTCCTTTTTGGCCCAGCCTGTGGCATCGTCGCGCAGGACCTCGGCGCTGTTCAAAAACTTAAAGCCGTTTTCCTCGCACATCTGCACGAGCGCGGCGTTGTAGGCATCGACCTGGGTCATCGTCAGGTTCGTGTTCTCGCGCTGCCGGTCCAGCGGGGGAATGGCGCTGACGATGATGTCACAGTAGGGCCACGCGGTCTGGATGGCCTGCAACCCTTGCAGATAGGTCTTTATGTAGTTCGTCGCGTCCGTCGACGAGCCGGACAGGTTGTTGGTGCCGTAGCAGATGATGATGCGCTTGGGCTTGAGCATGGCCACAGCGTCCGGTACGGTGTACATCGCGGATGAGCCCTTGAACTTTTCGCATTTCAGGGAGGTGATCGACCCCACGCCCATGCTGACAACACCGATGTTGTTGTTCAGGCTTGTGAATGCCGTGCCGGTCTCGTTGGCGTACAGCAGGTAGCGTGCCGTGTTTGAATCACCGATGAAAAGCGTCTCATCAACATAGCTGCGGCCAGCGTCGGCGGTCTCGGCCAGGATGGTGCCGACCTCGGCACAGACAGGCTCTGCCGACGTGGCAGGCGTGGCTGCGGGCGTCGCTGTGGCGGCGGCTCCGGCAGTCTCGGAAGTGGCGGACGGTGTGGCGTCCGTCTGGGCATGGCTGCACCCGGTCAGGCAGACAGCCAGCGCCGCGGCGGCCAGCAGGACAGGTAAATTCATGCGGTACACCTCTTAAACTTGATGATATATACTGCTATGATACACCATTTTGCGGCGCGGTGCAAATGTTTCCATCAGACTTTACAAAATTATCGAAAAACGATAAAAACTACTTGCAAAACGATATGCAGCGTGGTATACTGCAAGCATCACGAACCATGGGGGAGAGCCTTGCGGCGATCCGAAACCGTTCGGGCACGCAATCAGGAGGTATACAAATGAAATTTACCTGGAGCGACCAGAAAAGCATCATTCTGACCCGCGTCGTTGTGGCGGGGACAATAGCGGGCTGCGGCATCATGACGGTAAGCGGCCCGTGGCTGACCCGTTGGATGGTATCCGCCCACGCCCTGCCGCCCGCCAGCGGCCCGGTGCTGCTGGGCATGGGGTACGTCTGCGCGGTGCTGGCGTTCGTCATGCTGGTCAGTCTGTACAAATTCCTGCGCCGCATCGAGGCGGGCGCGGTCTTTGTGCCCGCCAACGTGACGGCCCTGCGGCGCATCAGCTGGTGCTGTGCGGGGGCGGCGGCGGTCTGCCTGGCCGCGGCGTACATCTATCTGCCGTTTGCGTTTCTGGGCGTGGCCGCGGCGTTCATGGCGCTCATTGTCCGGGTGCTGAAAAACGCCTTTGCCCAGGCCGTCCACATGAAGGACGAGCTTGACTACACGATTTAAGGAGGCGGCACGATGCCCATTGTGGTCAATCTGGATGTGATGATGGCGCGCCGCCACAAAGGCGCGGGCGAGTTGGCCGAGGAGATCGGCATCACGCCGGCAAATCTGTCCATTCTGAAAAATAACAAGGCCAAGGCTGTGCGGTTTTCGACGCTGGAGGCTCTCTGCCGGGCGCTGGACTGCCAGCCGGGGGATATTCTGGAGTTTGTGCCGGACGAGGATCGGTAGGGGCCGGGCATGCCCGGCCCGCGACCTTCCCGCAGGCAAACGTTTTAGGCAACACCGCATAATTCCCGCCTTACGGCTTAAGCACCGCTCCGGCGGCTGCG
>ENA-ORRL01000841-ORRL01000841.1-human-gut-metagenome-genome-assembly--contig:-NODE-841-length-28814-cov-11.599708_pt1 | contig 28814 bp, 24 predicted proteins | sample MGYA00242175_ERZ509134 | MGnify/ENA primary metagenome ERZ509134 (study PRJEB26280, sample SAMEA2338660) | human gut metagenome | biome: human gut; feature: human-associated habitat; material: faeces... | reverse complement strand
TTTATTATACCTCTTTTCCGACCTTTTGGCTGTTCTTTCTTTGTGCGGGATTGCCCTAAAAAAGCATACAAAGCATTTCAATTCACGCCCCTCCGCGAGGGGCGACGATGCCCTTCATACCTTGTCCACCCCTTGCCCGATTTCAATTCACGCCCCTCCGCGAGGGGCGACAAAATCGGAACGAAGCCCGCCGAAGCAAAGTATGAATTTCAATTCACGCCCCTCCGCGAGGGGCGACTGGATAGGAAGGACACGCATTTTCTTCCTTGCAGATTTCAATTCACGCCCCTCCGCGAGGGGCGACCGCCCGGCGTTCTCAGAAGTTCGTGCCGTTTCAATTTCAATTCACGCCCCTCCGCGAGGGGCGACTCAGCCAGCATTTCGAGAACGACGCATTCTGCAACATTTCAATTCACGCCCCTCCGCGAGGGGCGACCATGCGCCGCGGCGACATCTTCCCGATGGTGCTATTTCAATTCACGCCCCTCCGCGAGGGGCGACCGGGACACGGTGGATTTTACCATCGACACCGACATTTCAATTCACGCCCCTCCGCGAGGGGCGACGGTATCGTGCCCTGCTGGAATCGCCGGGGAACAAATTTCAATTCACGCCCCTCCGCGAGGGGCGACCGTTCCCGCCTCTCGTCCGTCGGTGAGCTTAAGAATTTCAATTCACGCCCCTCCGCGAGGGGCGACCAGCGTCCGCGAATCGTCAGCGTTGAGGCGGACAAATTTCAATTCACGCCCCTCCGCGAGGGGCGACCCATCCAGCAGCGCGCAGGACGCGCCGGAGTATGTATTTCAATTCACGCCCCTCCGCGAGGGGCGACTGCATCAGGAACGTATTCCTCTTCCTCGTCTCTATTTCAATTCACGCCCCTCCGCGAGGGGCGACCGGGACACGGTGGATTTTACCATCGACACCGACATTTCAATTCACGCCCCTCCGCGAGGGGCGACGGTCGCATGTTGCGAATGTTGCAGTGTTCTGAGACATTTCAATTCACGCCCCTCCGCGAGGGGCGACATAGCCCGGAAGGGCGCAAGGCAAAATTAAATTCCATTTCAATTCACGCCCCTCCGCGAGGGGCGACATTATCCGTGGTCGTGGTTCACCACCTGCGCAAAATTTCAATTCACGCCCCTCCGCGAGGGGCGACGTTCTTTATATCGTGCCCTTGCTTTATCCGCTTATTTCAATTCACGCCCCTCCGCGAGGGGCGACGGCGTTTTCTATTGTTCATTGTTGCAACCCCCATGTATTTCAATTCACGCCCCTCCGCGAGGGGCGACGATGGATGCGGCGTTCCGTCTGGCGACTGTCAAGACATTTCAATTCACGCCCCTCCGCGAGGGGCGACCGAAAGCATTGCAGGGGCAGCTCGCGCACTCCACATTTCAATTCACGCCCCTCCGCGAGGGGCGACGGGGACGATGGGAAGCAGATTGCTGTGGTCGATATTTCAATTCACGCCCCTCCGCGAGGGGCGACACATGCGCCGCCTGTACATCATGCGCCGCGGCATTTCAATTCACGCCCCTCCGCGAGGGGCGACAGCAAAAGATATGCAATTTCTGCAAATCTTTTGTTCAACCCTTACAAATCAGCATGGCTTAACAATCGTGCCACGCAATTTGTCGAGATTATTTTGGTAATATTTCATAGAATCATCGCTTGAATTTTGACATCACGCCGTGCGAGACGGTCGGCCATTCATGTATGATTCACATGCGCTGAAAAGAGTGTTTTCAGCTTCCGCTATAACATCAGTAGTTCTCCAGCTTCAATGCGCGCAGTGCAACCAAGCACATCAATGCGCTCCTTGTAACTGTTGCCAAGGCGATAGAAGCGAACGGAGTCATGTTCTGCATCAATTGTCGCTGTCAATTGCGCCTTGAGCGCCGTCAGCTGTGCTGCATCAAGCAGGACTTCAAATACAGAGTTCTGAACACGCCGTCCATAGCGTTCGCAGAGTTTCGCTACACGCCTAAGCCGCGCTGCTCCCGCTTCGGTTGCTGTATTCACATCATAAGTAACAACAACCAACATTTTTTCACCTCCAGACAAACGGCGGATAGCAATCAAGATCCCCGCGCAAGACACGCGCCAGCATCATGGCCTGTACATAAGCAATCAGCCCAACTTGGATTTTTTCTCCGAGATACGGATGCGTAATTTCTTCCTGCTTTCGGTCACGCCATGCGGTAAGGACCGTTTTGCGCCCGCGCTCGTTCAGCATAACAGCCAGCGAATCGTACTCAAAGTCCTTATCCGTCAGCTGACGTTTGTTGAACAGCGACAGCGCCAGCCGGTCGCACAGCGGCGCTCGGAACTCTTCCAGCAAGTCCAGCGCCAGCGACGGCCGTCCCGGTCGAAGCGTGTGCAGCCATCCAGCCGCTGGATCTAAGCCTACCGTTTCAAGTGCCGCTTGAATGTCCCGCGTTTGCAGCGTGTACATAAACGACAGGACTGCATTCACTTCATTGCGCGGCGGTCGTCTGCTGCGCTCCACAAACTGGAAGGGGCATTGTGGGGAAATCATGCCGTCAAAATGCGCAAAGTAGCATTTTGCGGCGGCTCCTTCGATGCCGCGCATTTGGTCAACACCTGCGCATGTCTCCAGCTGTGCTGCATACTGGCTAATAGACTGGCAGGCTGCTCGAAGACTCTCTGCTGTTGCCGCATCCTGCGTCCGTGCCGTGCGCATCAATACATTTTTCTCGTTGAGCAGCTTGCCCACCAGGAGGTTCTGCACGAATTTCATGCGGAAGTCATCATCATCCAGCGCTTGATACTGCTTTTTTCTCAGCAGCACATTGCCGCTGACCGGCCCGCAAATACGGCTGTAAAAGCGTCCGTTCGACGATAGGAACGTCAGCGTAATCCCGTGCTCAGCGCAGAAACCAATCAGCGGTGTGGAGACTGTCATTTCCCCAAAGCACACGATTCCGTCCAGCATTACCGCTGGCACGCTTGCTTTCTCTTCGCCGCCAATTTTCACGCAGATATTCTCGTTGCGGCAGAAAAGGTAGCTGTCTGGCGTTGTCACATAGAGGGTTTCCAGTAATTTTTTCATTCCGTCTCCACCCTCTCTGCTTCAAGAAGAAGCGCCTTGCAATATTCCTTCGCGGATGTTTTTACCTTCGGCATACAGTATTCCTGCATCGAGCAACGTTTGCATTTCGGGCCGTAAACTGCCGACGGAATCAGCATTTCGCGGCGGATTTTCCAGAGTTTCTGCACAGTCTGCCGTACCTGTTCACGCAGCGCTTCATCAAGTTCCACATCCACTCTGCGATGCGCGGTAATGTAGAACAGCGCACCTGCCGGGATCGTCGTGTGATACATTTCCTCTAAGCACATCGCCTCCGCGCAAAGCTGAATCTTGTATTCTGATTCATCGCGTATCTTCCCATGCTTGTACTCCACCGGCAGCAGCCGCACCGGGAAATCCACTGCGGGAATCGTGCAGCCGTTTTCATCCCGCACCGCTTCAATGCAGTCGCATTTTCCGCTGATTTGCATTTCGTCCGAAAAGACACTGTTCTCGTAGAGCTTCACGAAATCGCCGCGCCGCTCCACGCGCTGTGTATGAACCCGTTCATGCTCGGCGCGACCTTTCGCCGTCTCGACATTTTCTACCCATACACGTTCATTCAGCAGCAGCGCGGCACGCCGCAGACAGTAATCTGCCTGCGACAGCCACGATAACGGAAGATACTCCTGCTCGTCATCCACGGGTAAACCAGCTTTCTCCCTGCGGCAGTTCATCCCAGACAATTTCCCCATAAGGATTGCTCAAAAAGCCCATCCGTACCCCCGCAGGCACCTTATCCAGCGCCACCTTTGCTTCATAGTCACGATAATTGCGGGGGAAATCCACCTTCTTCTGCACCGTCACCAGTTCAAAGAGTTTATGCGCCGGTGCACAGCCCAATTTGGCTTGACGTGCGCGCTGTTCAGGATTCGTATCCGTGCCTTCGTGCTTGAAGATGATGAGCGGAGAAACAACCTCCATTTCGCCCTTGCTCGCCGAACGGTCATGCTCATACATGTTGAGAATCGCCTCAAACAGCGCCTTCATATCAGCTTCATCGAATCCCGTTTCCGCTGCAAGATTCGCGCTGATGAAGCCACGCACCTCATACAGACCAAAGGGGATAATCTGCTTGCGTCCCATCGTCCGAAGTTCGTCCTCTGGTGTTTTCTGCTCCTCCTCTTCGTATTCCTCATATGTCTTTTTGCTGGATTTGTCGTTTCCGCCCAAGGCAGCTGCCATGCGCGTGATGGATATATCCAACGGCAGGACAGGATCTAAGCTCTTGCCAAAAGCAATCTGAACAGGACCGCGAACTTGCCCTGCATTCGGTCCTGTGGACATCACCGCGCCAAAGGTACGCACATCATAGAAGAGTTCGCACGCCTTTCTGCGCGCCGCGTAAACCGGGTTCTTTCCTTTTGCGCCCTCGACATTTGCTTCACGTCTTGCCAGTGCAATCTGCTTATTCAGGTTCACTGACTTCTGCACGAAAATCCCCATGCCCGGCACGCCCGGATAAGCAATTTCAATGTAGCTGCGAATACGGCGTTTCGTGGCCACGTCGGTAATCAATCCCTGCATGGTCTGCGGGTCAATCCGGGGCATGTTGCCCATATCCGGGTCGCCGTTCGGGTTGGCATTGGTGCAAGCAACATAGTACATAAATTCGTAACGGTTCTGCAGTGCCATTTTCTTATTCCTCCTCGTCCGTTTCTGCCTCTTCGTTCTGTGCTTTCTGCATTTTTAGTTCTTTAAGTCTCTTGTTCAATTCTGCCGTCATTTGGCGATACCCCAGCGCAAAATAAGCCTGCTGCTCCAAATTCAACACAGTAGGGATTTCTGCAATGTCGCAAGTGACCACATCCAACATTTCTTGATACAGTTCCAAGTAATCATTGCTTTTAATTTTGTCCTGATGCGGTACTGAATGGATGGACAGCTGCCCCAATACCAGCGCCGGCATCTGGCAGGCAGATGCATAGTAGCGCTGTACAATCCCTGCTTTAACTTTCCGCATCGCAAACTGCTGCATACTCGCATACACGGCGACCCACGCGCCGCAGCGGTACGCAACATTCGTATTTTCCGCCTGATACATAGCTTCTATCACGCCTTCCTTTCGATTGTTTTTCCGAATCAGCCATACTTTCAGCCATTGGCAGCACATTGCATTGGGCACGGGCGCATGTTTATCTTCTTCGCTGGCACTGGCCATTTGATTGCGAATGTATCGCAGCGCACGAACCGCCACGGAATCCGGCAGCATACTGTCCGTCAAGATTGCGTGCAGCACCGCTGGCGTAATTCCCGAAAGTTCCTTTCTCATTCGCTCGAAAAATTCTTTTTTCGTTTCGCTTTTTTTACTTTTTTGTTTAGGTTTCAAGCGAATCATCATTGCTTTCAGCGAATTAATTTTTGTGAATCCCGTTCCACCGAGATCGACCATTTGCAAGTCATTGCGCCATTGCTGGATATTCTTCTCTAATTCACCGTAATTACCATGATCATAGCTGTGAATCCGCGCACGCCCTTTGACGCCGGACAGCAGCAGAATATAATACTGTGTGCTGGCTGGAATCGCTGTTGCAGCTTCCCCGCTTTCAATGCTTACAAGACGTTTAGCTGGAATATCGCGTTCAGCATCAGGATTTGACGGTGCTTCTACCGTTTCATCAAATTCTTCATCGTCGTCGTATCCATCATCATCTTCCGTCTGCTGTTCTGTTCCCTGATTCTTAGGATCGCCATCCAGTGCTTGCTGCATCGGGTCGCATTCCGCAGGAACATAGCAGTCAAACCAATGGACAAAGCGCATTCCCGCCAACGTTGGCGAAAGCGTTTCGCTTGACATGAGATGGTCAAGCGCCGCTTTCACCGCGTCAATTGATTCCGCAGAAACAGGCGCATTCGCCGATTGCTTCAGCCCATATGAGCGGAATGCTGCCTTATCAAAACAGAACAGTGGCAGCGATCCATTTCCCCCAACTTCCTGAAAACCCGTAATGAGTGGCAGGGTAGCAACAGGCGTCGTTCTTTCTCCTGTAATCAGGCACAGGCTTTCTGCCGCGCCGTGCCGTGCGAACTGCTGACGGAACTCCCGCCACCATTCCTGCACCTTTGGAATTTCAACAATGGGTGTTCCTGCAATTTCAAAAGAAACCGTGTCAGATGGTTTGATTTTCAGTCGTATCAATTCCTGCCGCACTTGCTCACAGCAAATTTCGTCCTCCAACAGCCGTACACAAGTTGATAATTCAGGCACTTTCTGCGCTGCCAGCTGAAGGGAGTCAAGATAGAACTGATGCTTGAGCATTTTTCGTTGCGGCTTTTTATTTTCTTCGTTGCTCTCTATTTCTTCTTGCTGAACCTCTTTCCAGAAAACAATTTCGTACTTTTCTACAAGCACATTACACTTATCACCATGTGTCAGGCTTCCACCGTCAGGGCAAAAGTATTCATCCTCGCCGTCCTGCCTTACGCCAAGGAACGTGCCATTTGCGCCAAGGCAAACCCATGCCTTTACCGTCTTTTTCACCATGCCCGGAGGCGGCAGCAGCTGGTAACGCATGGCATAATCGTACAGCGGTCTCAGCATATCGCATCCCCCTTCAGGACTTCCGGGCTATCATAGGGCGGCACTTCAATGACGCCCTGCTTCATCACCGCATGATACAGGGACAGCCTTGTCCGCGTTTTCTTGCGAACCTCCGCGTCATGCAGGTCAAAAATGTCGTACACCATCAAGCCCAAATCCATGTCTTGCTGAATCGGCTTTTCGTTCGGATCGCTCTCAGAGAAGTACGCAACGCATTCCCTTAAGCCGAGCGCAGGCTGGCAAAAGCACTTGCCTCCCTTGATTCGCCGTTCAGCCTGTGCATACAGCTGCTCCACCGTACCATGATAATCCGGCCGCGGCACAATCTGCGCGGTAATGCGGTAGCGGACATCATACAGGAAAACCGTTTGCCGCGGTGTTCGCTTGTCTGGATCATTTGTGTCAATTGGTTGCATGTCATTCCCTAACTTATCTTTCACTTCATTGCGCCTGACGCTGATATAGCGAATCGGCTTCAGCACCTCAATTTTTGTAATCATCCAAAAAAATTCTTTAGGTTTCGCGTACACGCTTGACAGTATGCCTCGTGCTGCTGATGGTGTTGGGACTGCCTGCGAAAGCCTTTCTACTTTCGTTGTCGGCGAAGTGAAGCACGCCAAGTCACCCCAAACGGTCACTGAAATCTCCATGATTTTTCATCACCTCCATGTTCTTCTCTCTGCCAAATCAGCAGAGAGGATAGCATTATCTTTGTACTATTTCAATTCTCAGCTTGTTACCCCATCAGTGTTTCAAGCTGTCAGTACAAATATAATATAATTCGCATGAATTGTCAATAGCAAATCTGGTATATAAGAATTTTTTCACCACATACAGTCATCATTTTTCAACTGCATCCCCGTATCCATATGATAATCCCCCTTCCTGCGAAGCACCCAATAGCCGGATGGCTGCCTGCCCTCATTCCGCTTTCCCGAAAAATACAGCTGCTCCGCGTAACGGCTGAAGTCATCATTCGCATATGCAGTCACGCACAGCTTTGCAGCTTCATGCATCCACTTCGCCGTCACGCCGTTTTCCAAGGCTTCTTCCTTCAGCTTCTCAAACAGCTTGTTTTCAGGTTCATATGGCACAAGCACCTGCACGCCGTCATTCTTGATAATGCGATAGTTTTTCTCGGCCCCTGCATAATCCTGCATTTGGATAGCCTCGCTCAGTTCCTTCTTCCCTTTCAACTTCCAAAAGAGCTTCTGATAGTAGCGCTGAATGTCACTCGGATTCATCAAGTCAATCGGTTTCTCAATATGCAATGCACTAACCAGCGTTGCCGCCTTTTCATACCATGTATCAGGATATAGCCTTTCTTCATCCGGAAGGAACACAAGCACTTGCCCGCCTTCGGGATGGCGGCCGTTTCGATTGCAACGTCCTGCCGCCTGAATGATTGATTCCAGCGGGGCCAGCGCGCGGAAAACGCTGTCAAAGTCCAAATCCACCCCCGCTTCGATGCACTGCGTCGCAACCACACGGCAAGGCAAGCCGTCGCGCAGCCGCTTTTTGACTTGCTCTATCACGACGCGCCGATGTGCCGGACACAATTCCGTCGTGATGTAGAATACTGATTCCGTCTCACATACCAATTTCAGCGCATCAAACAGCTTCTTCGCGTGCTTTTTCATGTTCACTATGGTGCAGATGCTCCGCTGCGCCGCCATCTTCTGCGCAATTTCTTCCCACGAGATTCTCTCATTCGGCAAAACTCGCCATGTCACCTGAACGCGGCGAAGTTGCTGATACATATCGGCATGGTTCGGACAAATCTCCGTAGCATGCCAAGTAAGATTAGGGATTGATTGATAATCCGGCTGTGTCGCCGTAGAAAAGAGCATCGTCACATTTTTCTTCGGCAGATTGCAAAGCGCCTGAATGGTTTTGAGCGTCGCAGGAAACAATTCTGCAGACAAGCTCTGCGCTTCATCGAAAATGATTACAGAATTCGCCAACCGATGCAGTTTCCGAAGATTCGGGGCTTTTGCCGCAAACAGCCCCTCGAAAAATCGCACGGATGTGGTCACAATGACTGGCATATCCCAGCGCTGCGCAAACTTTCGCTGCTCTTCTGTCAGCTGCCGTTGGCTATGATCTTCCAGCAAAACGTCATCCCCAAGGATTTTCCGATATTCAATTGCATTCTGTTCCGTCAGCGTAATAAACGGCAGCACAATGATGATTCGCTGCTGACCGTTCTTGCGGCATTGGCGCAGCGCAAAATGCAGCAAGGCCAGCGTTTTTCCTGTGCCAGTAGGCGCTGTCAGGGTGTAAATCCCCGGCGCATGATCCCCCGCCCTGCCGCACGTTTCAAACAACTCATTCCGCAGTGCATTGAGTTTTTTATCAGCCGTTGAGTTCCTTGCCAGTTCCGCCCGATGCGCATTTAAGCGCTCCAGCCAGTTTTCCGCATCACATTTCGGCGGTTCCGGGATGATTTCTCCATCCTCTTCCGCTGATGCGGTGTAATCTGCATCCACCAAGCAAGAAAGCAGCATTCGCGACCAAAGCATCCGTTCTTCTTCCCCAAGCGTCATATTCTTGATTCCAATTCGTTTCCAGTCCGGAAGTTCCTCACGAAATATATCTCTTAGCGCCCTGTAATTCTCTTCTCCTGTCAACGCGACCTCCTTTCCCTCGTTACCTTCCAACCACTTTTGCGTTGTCATGCATTCAAGTAGCGAATACTTCAGCTGATTGTAGCAGAGCAGCGTCCCATGATGCGCATTGATGGCTTCCAAAATGGTTGCATAATTTGTACTTGCAATTTTTTCACTTATGCACTCTTTCGTTTCTTTCCCTGCGTATTTACTCGTTTTGATAAGCAGCCACCACAAAAACGCAGCGCTCACCCTTGCATGGTCTACTCTGGATGCGTTTCCTTCCAAAACATCTTGGAATTTATCTGTGAGCTTGCCAGCATCATGAACCGTTCCGGCCATTTCCGCTTCTTTTTCCATGCCCAGTTGTCTTCCATACTCTTTGCTCAATTCTCCCACCGCGCAAAGATGTTCCTTCACCTCCACCTGCTTGCGCCCGGGACGCTTCGACTTCGCGTACCACTTCTTCATAGTATCTCTCCATCTTTTTGTTAAATTTAAACAGTTAAATTGCATATTTAGTGTACATAAGTTCCTCTATTTTGTCAATACTCTCCATGGTAAAATTTTAAGGAAACACCGCACAAATGAGGTACCGGTCACTGGCACCATATCCCCCCGATATATTCACCAATTTCCCTACAAATCATACTATTTCCAAATGAGAATGCGCCAAGATGTGCCGCGAATTTTTCGCTCTGGCTAACGGGAGTGGAATGCAGCGTAGCAGCGCTACGCTAAATGGAACGACCGGACGACAGAGCGGAAAAGGCGCAAGCAGATGGCGCAGGTGAATTTGGAAATAGTATCAATCCGAGTAATAGCAAAAGGCTCTGCCGTTCTTCCTTCACGGAAGTCAGCAGAGCCTTTTTCATCCTATAAAGTTATATTCCAGCACCCGCAAGCCATTTGCGCCATCCGACACATCAGAATAGCACGAACGCCGCGGCTGCTATCATCTTGCTACCAAACAGGCAATCCTGTTTTGAAAAAGTGCGTGTTTTCAAGGTTTTGCAGCCCTTCACATCCACTTTTTCATTATTCCCATTCGCTTCTGGCAAAGCCATTTTAAGCGATTTTGTTAGGCTCATTTAGCTCCTATTATCCACATTCGTCATATTCCATCCTGTGGGATGGGCTATCTGACTTTGTGTTGCCAAAGTGTTGCCACGCTTGGCAGGGTCATTATAGCAAATCGGAAGAGAAAAATCAAGCAAAATCGCTTGGCTTTATTACCTTATTCAGAATGTACAGGGATTACTTCAATCATCACGACCTCCGGTCGGTTGTACCTGCGTGGCACCTGGGTGGATTCTCTCGCCAGCCCCCGGCTGACAATCATCACGGTTCCGTTCTGCTCGTATCGCCCACCGGCATTAGCTGGGAACAGTCCCTGGTTCGGTGCCCACAGGCCGTTCATGATACCCGGGATCCGCCATTGCCCGCCATGCGCGTGTCCGGCCAGCACCAGATCGAAACCGCATTGACTGTAGACATCCAACAGCTCCGGGCGGGAAGCCCGGAGACTGTTCCGGACATACCGCGCCGTGGGCCGGGTAGCAGGAGATTGCGGACGCGGATGTCCTCCGGCAGGCGCTCGGTCAGGAAGATGAACTGGGCCGGGCTGCCTTGGATGCCGTGGACGAAAAGAAATCCTTTTCCCATATGCTTTCATCCCTGTACAGTTCAATTTCGCTTGCCTGTATGGTGAATTCAATCAGGCGGAAGCTGCCCTTGTCAAGCAATATGTGTATCTCGTATCCACCGTCTGTGGGGTAGATCTCGTCATACAGCCACCAGGCGTCCTTCAGCGGCTCTGATTCTCTGAGAATTGCCGCTCTTTTGGCGGCGCTTCCCGGTTTCTTTCTGCCGATGAAAGCGTCCGGGTGCTGAACCTGGCAGTCCTTGAACACCAGCCGGGTAATATCTGTCATGTCAGGCTCCAGCTCCATCACCAGATCACCGCCCTCCTGCCGTTGGGAGAGGACGATGCTGTCATGCAGATGGGCATTGCCGAAGTCCGGCTCTTTTCTTCCGAAGTTCTTGACGTATTCCCTGCGATAAGCCTCCATCGCCTCGCGTATGGAGCGTTCATTTTCTGCGCTCGGATGCAAGCCCTGGCACATCATGTACCATTGGGGCGTCATGTACTTCATCTCAGTTCATGCCTCCCTGACCGGAATCGACTCATGGTGAGACCTATATTTCCATCCTGTCCGGCGACACAGCAATGAGTTCACCGGGTTGCCCCTCCCAATGCGCAACAACAGGCGCGGCATATGGATCCTCAAAGATATAGAGATCTGCTTTTGCCGTACCCTCAATAGTATTGTATTCGACATCAAGATAGATGTGGAACACCCTGCCGGAACTCGTATTGTAAAACACGATGGAGAAAGGCCAGTCTTCGGTGACGGCTGACTGTGAGCAGGCATTGCGTACGCTGTCAGCAGGAATCACACCTTTGATTTCGACGGGACCATGTTCGAATCCTGTGTGCAGGATGCCATTGTCGAACACGGTCTGACGAGCCTGGCCACTGTTTCCCAGCAGGAGTTCCGCCGCCGCTTTCGGCTGGATCCGCTGCCGCTCTGTCTGACCGGATTCGTCCTCAGACAGAACGGTTGCGGTCACAGCGATGTCCGATGAGCCTTTTGCCTGCCAGATTCGGAAGGCTCCCCATACAGCAAGCATCAGAAGGATGGGAATGCCGATGGCGGCGATACTGCGTTTTGTTTTCATAGATCATAGCCCCCTGAAAATGGTTTTTCTCTCACGGCCCGCACGGTATCCAATGCGCCAGCAGCCCAAGGTCCTCCGGCTTCAGGCCTTCGCACATGGGGCACAGCGGGATCGACCGGGCGATCAGGAAAACAGCCGCGCACACCGCAACGGAGAGGACGCTCAGCGCCAGATGGGCTTTCCCCGCACGGCGAAGCAAGCCGATCATTGCGACGATGGCCCCCGCCGCCATGCCGATCGCGGAGGCCGCGACGCTGTAGAATTCGATCTCCTGATGGGGCTTGTAATGATTCAGGCACAGGAGCAGAATCACCGCATTGGCGATGGGAATGGCAGCGGTGATGGCATACAGGATCGTATGCTCTTTGATTTGGGCTCTCATATGGCTCCTCCCTCTGTTCACAGGATCTCGTCACTGCCACGACACAAAGAACCGCTGCACCGTGGCCAGTTGCCCGTCTTCGTCAAAGACCACATAGACGTTGTCGATGCCAAGCGCTGTCTCACCGTCACGGACGGCCGCCGTGAGCTCGGCTGCCGTGCGCACGCTGGGCACCTCCAGCGCCAGCACATCCTCCTCCGCAAACACCTCCGGCACGATCAGCTCCACCGTCAGGGTGTTCCGCGCTTCATCGTAACCCAGAATCCGGGCATAACTGGCGGTATTCTCCAGGTGCTCCGGGTTGACGGGGGAGGCCAGGGCGGTGATCGTCTCGGCATAAACCGATGTGAAGACAAACAGCACCAGGCAGAGAATCATCACCCAAACCTGCATCAACCGCTTCATTCCCGTTCAACGCCTCTCACCCTATTATATGTCCCCAAAAGCCAAAAAGCAACTGTCTGCTGGAAGAAAACTTCCATTTATACTATTTCCAGATAAGAATGCGCCAAGATGCGCCGCGAATTTTTCATTCTGGCTAACGTGAATGAAACGCAGCGTAGCAGCGCTACGCTAAGTGGAATGAGCGGACGCCAGAATGGAAAAGGCGCAAGCAGATGGCGCAGGTGAATCTGGAAATAGTATTAGTAGGACGATCCGTCATGGCCATTTGTTCCCCAAGCCCGCGCATAAGCGAAAATAAAGTCTGGCAAGGCTTCCGCCGTTGGTGTCCGAATTCGACACACGGGATGGAAACCCTGCCAAGCCATATGCGCTCTCCTTATGGCATGAGCTGCTGCTCGTTGGTCCGCTTCCGCTCGCCCTTTATCACGATCTCCGCGCAGTGCCTCACACCCAGCAGCCTGCTCATCTCCTCATCCAGGGGCGTGTATGAAGCCCGCTGAACTGACCACCTGTATAAGCTTCTCCGAACCCCACGCCTATCGTGGGAATTCATGTATACACAAGCCCTGACCCGCCCGATCAGGCGTGAGTGATAATACATAATGAGAAAGGCCATGAAAAGTCCCCGGCAAACCATATAGGCAAGCCGGGGATGGGTCAGATCCAAACTGAGTGACGTGCTTGTCAATCACCAAGCAGGAGGTCGCTCGATGGGGTTATTAAGGCACCACCGCACAATTCGGCGGCGCGTCTGGCGATGTCTTTTCCGCCATCTGCATCATGCAAATTTCTCGATTTACCGCCAGTAAACCTTCGAAATTTGCATTTGCATCTGACGAAAAATCCATTCGCCAGCCGACCACCTCATTTGTGCGGTGTTACCTTAAGCTTTATGCTGTTTTTTTCTGTTCAATACCTGGAAGGCAATCAAAAGCAGCTCCAGCACACCCAAGGTGCAGCCTGCGGCAATGTTAATTGTACGGAACAGCCGGTCCATGTTGCTGAGAGCGGGAGCAGCAGGTGTTTCAGTCACCGCAGGGACCTCTACCGTTTCAGTGACGGTGGGTTCCTCTGCGTTTTCCTCGGCAGCAGGAGATTTGCCTACGCCATAAACACCACTGTTGGCGATGGTGTAGAGGATATTGTGGCTGGCACGGCGCAGATCAACAGCCTGCGTAGCGCTCTTCTTGGTCAACTCGTTGGTGGCGTAGTTGCCATAACCCAGCATCAGATCACCGCCATTGCGAATCACTTCGCTGGTAATCATGTAGCCATAAGAGCCGTCATAGTCAGTCTCTACCATGCCTACAAAGCCCCATTCGCCGCGCAGCACCTGCTGGAGCAGATCAGGGTTGGCGCAGCTGGGCACGGTACCGATCCAGTTGTAGGAGGACATTATGGCAAGCGCTTTGCCATCAAAGCCCTTCACTGTCAGCTCAAAGGGTTTGAGGAAATTCTCACGGATGGTCTGCTCATCAGCCCAGGTCAGCAGAATGGCAGTACGGCCAAGCTCCTGATCGTTCAGAACAAAGTGCTTCAGGTACGGATATACACCCCATTGCGCGGCGCCATTGGCTTCCTGCACAGCGATCTTGCCGGACAGCACACCATCCTCGGAGAAATACTCAAAGTTGCGTCCGCCAAAGGCGCTGCGATGCAGATTCATGGCAGGAGCATACCAGCCGTAATTGCTTACTGCGGCAAACTCACGGCCCATGCTGGCGCCAATTTCATAAGCAACCGTTTTGCTCCAGGTCTGTGCCATCAGCACTTCGGCAGGATATGTAGTGCCGGAATTGCCGGTGATGTAGTTATTCAGACCTGCAGGGCCGTCGCAGTCACTGGTAGCGATCTTGCCGACACTGTCCACCGCCACTGTCTGCCAGCCGCCGCCGTTAACCAGTGCGCTCATATCCTTGAAAGTCAGCTGGTCCAGCAGACTTTCCCATTTGGGATCGTCATAGGGCAGACCTGTCATTTCCGCCAGTTTCAGGCTTCCCTTTTCACCCATTTTGGGTTTCACAGCATCCTTGTCCTCATAGTCCTTGTAATTGTAATAGCCCCATAGTTTGCTGGCCACAGCAGCTTTAGACGCATCGTCAAGCACCAGCTGATCGGCGGTCAGGGGCCGGGTTGCCTCGCTGTAATTGGCAAAGTGATCGGCGCGGGAAAGCTGCACGAAGTTACCGCGGGAATAGTCCTCAAAACGATTGATGGCCACATTCCTGTCGGATGCACGGCTGTTTTCGTTGTAAGTGATATCCGCGTCTACGATTAAGCTGCGGCTGTCACAGATTGTATGGGAATCGCTGCGCACAGACAGAATATATTCGCCGGCCTCAAGAATATAGCCGCCGCCTGCCAGCTTCACACCTGTGCTGTCATAGGAAGCCATGTCCTCCTTGCTAATGGTGAAAGTGACTGTCTTGTTCTCACCGGGCTTGAGGGCTGAGGTCTTTTCAAAATCGATCAGATTGGCTGCAGCTTTCTCAATGCCGCCGTTGGTATAGGGGGCTGTGAAATACAACTCCACAACATCCTTACCGGTCACCTTGCCCGTATTGGTCACGCTTACCTCAATGGTCACAGTATCGCCGTTGTCGGTGAAGGCAGAAATCTTCTTTTCAAAGGTAGTATAGCTCAAACCGTAGCCGAAGGGATACTGCACATTGGCGGCATAGTCGATGAGGCCTTCCTCGGCGGCAGTTTCATAGAACTTGTAGCCGGTATAGATGCCTTCTACATAATTGACGAAGCTCATGGAGCCCTGATAGGTTGCATCGGCAGCCAGTACGGTGGCCTTTATATCATCTACATTGGTATAAGCGTTGATACCGATATTGTGGATAGTGGGCGTGTTCATCAGGTCATAAACCCAGATGTCCGCGGTGCGGCCGGAGGGATTGATGCTGCCGTTTATAATGTTGCCCAATGCGGCAAAGCCTTGTGCGCCAGCAGCGGGTGCCAGTACCACAGCGCCGATATTCTTGCTCTCAACAAAGCCCAGTTCCATGGGATTGCAGCTATTGACGATCAGGATGACCTTGCTGAAATTAGCACATACCAGGTCAATCAGATTTTCCTCGGTTTTGGACAGCTCCAGATAACTCTCACCCACATCAAAATCGTCATAATCGCCATTGTTGGTATAGGTCACCTTGGTGTAGGGATACGTATCAGGATTGTTGGAGACCTGCGCAGCAATGTTATAGCTGCCGTGGATGACCGCATTCATATCCACAGGCAGGTCATAGTTTTCACCGCCGCCGCGGGCAATGACCACCACGGCAGTATCGGAAAAGGCCTTGGCCTCATCCATGATGTCAGCAGTATAGGCATCGGCGGTAGGCTCCGGCAGGGTCATGTTCTGGCCGAACATATCAGCTCCAGGGCGCTCGGAGGCATAGGCAGTATACAGCGCCGTCAGTGTCTGGTTGGTTTCATAGCCTGCATTGTGAAGACTGCTCAGAATATCCACGGCGGCAACTGCGCCGGTGGCAGAGGATCCTGTTCCGCCCAGATAGGGCTGAGTGGAAGCCCAGCCAAATACGTTCAGCCTATGGGTGGAAGAAGCCAAAGGAAGCGTTTCATCTTCATTACGCAGCAGCACAAAGCCCTCAGCAGCGATACGTTCGGTGATAGCGAGATTCTCATTCACCAGCTGCTCATCCAACTCCACAGCAGATGCATTCAGGAAAGCCGACAGCGGTCCGTGCATGGGACCATAGCAAATGACATTCACCAGAATCAGAGCAACCAGCAGGAAGCAGATGACAGACTGGATGCGGGCAAATGCCTTCCAGCCCTTCCGAATCCATTTGGCACTGATCATCACGCCAATCACGACCAACAGTGCCGCGAACAGAATCAGAATGTATACTCCCAGCTGGTCTATATACACCAGCAGATCAGCTTTGCTGACACCCATAGGCACCAGCAGCGGAGAAACCAGGTTCGCAAGGAATTCAGTCATGTTCATGCTCCCTTTCATTGGATTTCAAAGAAAAGAATAACCGGGAGCCGGAAACTCCGGCGCCCGGCAGACGGGGTAGCAGGATTACTTCAGACCAACCTGAGCATCCACAGCGAAGCGCTCGGTGCGGGTGTCATTGATCACGCCGGTCCAATTCAGGCCGAAGGCGAAATCATAGGTATTGCCATTGGCATCCACATAGCATTCCATATCGCGGGGAGCACCGGACTGCTGAGCTTCCACAGCTTCCATGCTGGCAGGCATCTGCAGGGGCAGCAGAGCAGATGGCTCGACCTGACCGGCCACCAAAGGCAGGTAGTTGGACTTGTCAACGCCAAAGCCGACCAAGATGGCGTCCACCTTGTCTTCGAACTCATCCACGCAGAAGGCGCCGGAAGCGTTCACACAAACCACAGTGGGAATACCCAGCTCAGCAGTGGTCAGAATCAGGTCAAGGTCAGCTTCGTTGGCAACGGTGTTCTCAGCGTCATAGTAGCCGCGGTTTTCTACAGTCTTGTTCTCAACAATGCCGTAGGGGCTCTCAGTCTTCTCGATCTTCACATCACCGGTGATGGAGTCCTCTTCAACACAGTCAGCATCGGCAGTGTAGGGACGATACTGCAGGGTGATGGGGCACCATTCTTCAGCATCGGTGTTGTAACCGGTATTGACGCACTTGGGAGAATCGACAAACACAATCGCCACTTCAGCCTCGGAGGGATTATCGACGATTTCGAAATAGCCCTTCAGAACCTTCTTGCTCACGGGCAGCTCATCGCCATTGGAAACGATATAAGCCTTCAGTTTGGTATCACGCTGAGCAATGATGCCATTGTTCTTCAGCATGACGATGGAGGACTGAGCCAGTTCATTGGTGACATCAGGGGTATTGGCCTCGAAGGTTGCGGCGGACTCGGCAGTCACCACATAGGGGCACTCGAAGTTGCCAACACGGAAGATGGGCAGTACGCAAGCCACAGCGGCATCAGCCCAGTTCTTGTCAGCCTCTTCCTGGCCGTTCTTTTCCACATAAGCGGTGTAAGCGGTAGACAGGTCAGCAGGACGGGTGCCGCCCATGATCTGATCCACACCCAGTTCGAACATGGTCACGATCTTCTCATCCATGGTCAGATCATCCACATTGTAAGCAGTCTGCAGCATGACCATGAAGCCCAGATCCAAGGTATCCCAGGTCAGGGAGTCGGTGGAGACCATACCTTCAAACTTGTGCTCAGCCAGCTTGCCCATCACAAAATCATTGAAAGCACCGCCAACAGCCTTCTCACCGTAGGAGTCGCCTTCTTCATCCATGGGCACAGTGTAGGTCACCATAATAGCGGAAGCAGAGCCGGTGGCGCTGTCCAGCTGGAAGCCGCCTTCAACGAAAGGCACCAGCTGAGTGTCGATCTGCTCCTCGGTCATCACTGTATACTTGCCGGTGTAGTCATGATAGTTACGGCCGCCTTCGTTGGCCAGGTTGCCAAAGAAGTGCTTGAACTGTACAGCCAGGGAATCCTTGCCCCAGCCCAGATCAGAGCCGTCCTCGCCATAGGTGGACTGATATGCGCTGACCATAGCATTGGTCAGGGCAGCAGCCAGGGCAGGATCCTCGGTGAAGGTGCTCACGCTCTGGCTGCGGGGATCGCTTTCCAGATCGACCTGAGGGCTCAGGGTCATGGTAATGCCGGCGGCGCGATACAGCTTGGCAACATCCGCAGACAGCGCAGCAACCTTTTCAGGGGAGAAGGTCGCGCCCAGTGCCAGGTTGGTCACGGTACCAGTCATGGTGGTGGTGGGGTCACAGTTCAGCATCATGGGGATGCCCAGTTCGGTAGACTCGGCAGTAGCCTGCAGCGCATTGGCGCAGGCGGGCACAGTGTTCAGCGGAGCACCGAAGGCAACAGGATACATGATATAATAGCGAACACCGCTCTCAACAATCTGGGGATAGATGGGATTGCCATCCATATCGTTCATGGCGGGAATGTCGGTCTCCAGACCACCGATGGCGCCATTGATGCGCAGGCCGCTCATCTGCTCAATGGTCATCTTGGAAACCAGATCCACAGCGCGCTCCTCGTAGGAAAGACGCCAGTCTTCGTAAGGGTCCAGCTCACCGTTCTTGTTCATGTCCTTAAAGGCATAGCCATCACTTTCGATGATGGTCACACCGGATTCAGGAGCATAGCCCAGGGTAGCACCACCTTCATTGACGACACGAATCCAGCCGTCAGCGGTGGTCTCGGTGGTATACTTGGCTTCAGCGGAAGCGAAGGACACCATGCTCAAAACCATAGTCAGAGCAACCAGCAGAGATACCAGCTTCTTCATACGTGTTTCCCCTTTCAATTCTGGCCGTATTTTGGCCAGTGCTGGGTTCATTGTAGCAAAAACAATGCCTTAGACAAGAGCTTTGTCGTAACTGTCCCATTTTTGGAATAATCGGCTGTAAAGCCTGGAATAACTCTTACTTGACCTGCTCACCCATCCAGTTCCAGCAGGAAACACCGCTGTCATCCACGGCTTCGTTATTGAAGAAGTACTGCCAGGAACCATGGCCAAACTGCTGCAAAGGCTGACCATCCTCGCCGAAGAAACGACCGGTGGTATCATGAACATCCTCGGCGGCAAAGACGTGCAGATTCTCAGCGCCGGCTGACGGTATACTCATAGGCGGAAGCATCGTCAATGGGTTTGTCCAGCGAAAGGATCACGCGATCCGCCACGCAGCCCCAATCCTCCGCAAGGATATGGATACTGTAGGAAGCAGTGGCGGGCAATGTGTTTTCGGCTTCCGAAAACGCAACGGTGAGCAGAAGTGCAAGTGTCATCATGAGCAGGCAAAGTTTCTTCATGGTCAATTCCCCTTTCTGATTCAGGCTGATAACAGCCGATGTGCATCGTATATGAAGCGAAGAAGCACCGTGCAATATGTTTGTCTTAATCGGGCGAATATTGTCCTATCTATCCGATAACAGCATCTAAAAAAGCTCCCTTTCGGGAGCTTTGAGGATCATGGCAACATATCATGGCAACATGAGGGTAACATTCAGGGAAAAAATCTGGTCTTTTAGCGAGACTACCGCCTGACCGCCATATTTTTCGGCGATCATACGGATGGACTTCATACCGAAGCCATGATAAGCCGTGTCTGTCTTTTGTGTAGGCGGTAAGCCATCTTGCAGAGTAAGAAGGCCCTGATATCGATTTTCCGCATGAATCACAGTCATTCCGGCTATACAGCGCACAGACAGGCTGATACCCTGGGCGTCTGTGTCATGCAATTGACTAACTGCTTCGATGGCGTTATCCAGGATGTTGCCAAACAGTGCATAAATATCCGGAGGAGAAACATGTTCCAGTCCGCTGCCGTCTGCAATGCAGGTCAGGGTGATTCCCTTGGATTCACACAATAGTTTCTTTTCTGTAAGAATCACATCCAGCGCAGCATTGCCCGTTTGGGTGGAGGTATCATATATGTCAACTGCCTGCTCAATCTCTTTCAGGACGGACCGATCCACCTCTCCGGATTGATGACGCAGCGTGCGAAGCTGATGCTTGAGATCGTGGCATTTCTGATTGATAATCGCAATGTTATGCCGGGAGTTCTCATACTGCCGCTTCTCCTTCTGCAACATATTGGACACAATTTCAAGCTCTGTTTTCAGATTCCGGTTGGCGATCAGACTCATTTGCATATTCAGCACGAAAATACAAGCCAGCATATTCAGTAACTGGATCATCATTTCATAGCCAGGCGCATCATAGGTTTTCTGCAACTCCAGAAGATACAGACCGATCACGATATCGACCAGCAGTACCACGACAGACAGGAAAGGCAGCTTTTTGTTGTCAATGCGGATTTGGTCGCTTTTCCGAATCTCTTTTGACAGAGTCAGATAAGCCGGAATAAAAGTCAACACAATAGAGAGAAACCAAGCAATACCATCCGTTATCAGAAAACCTGTCATTTTACTGATTAAAGTCAACACGCCATTGAGGGCAGATGCTATCTGATGAATGGTGTAACCTGTGATTGTGCAGCATAGTACAGACAGAAACGTTTCCTGATAGCAGCAGGCAATGTTTCCGGCCGCCACAGCAAAGAATGAACCGTACATCAATAGCCCCCACCCCACATAATAATGGGCAGCAAATGGCGGAACCGGAAACAACCAGGCGAAGAGAATGCATACAGCAGAACTGATTGCGATCCGCAGGATGAAATGCTCTTTATGCGGCAAAAAGCGGGTCAGCATATGTATGGCAATCAGCACCTCTGCCATGATCCGCAGATTGATTAAATGAATGTCTGAAAACATCAGTGTTCACCATACCATTTCGTCAGTGCGGCAAAGAAGGACTGCTTTTTAAGCTTGCTGATCTTCAGCGTATCCTTGCCCACTATTACATCCATGTTCTGCACACGCGAGATATGCCGCGGATTGACCAGATAGCAGGCATTACAGCGAAGGAAACCCATGGGTGCCAGCTGGTTTTCAAGATCTGTCATAGAGCCGCGTGCGGTAAGCGTATCGTCTGTCATATGATAGATTAGATTATGTCCTGAAACCTCTATGTACATCAGCCTGCTTGAATCAGTCATATAAAAACCATTAGGAATCCGGAGCCGAATATCGCAGCGGGCATTTGACGCCGCACGCTCTATGGCACGACGCATATGCATGGCAAAATCCTGATAAGTGACAGGCTTCACGATGAAATCCAGCGCATCCACCTCATAGCCTTTTGCAGCGTATTGCGATAAGGTGGTTACAAAGATCAGCACCACTGTTTTATCGCGTTCCCGCAAGCGATGTGCTGCTTCCAACCCGTCCATTCCCGGCATGGAAATATCCATGAAAACAATGTCATACCCTGGGGTATAGCTTGTCAAAAAACCAACGCCATCCTCAAACACGTCAGTACTTGCTTCCTCTCCAATGACATTGCAATATCGCGTGATGTAATCCAGAAGACGATTCGCAGCAGTCTTCTCGTCTTCGATAATGGCAAAGCGCAGCATGGCATATCTCTCCATCACTTATTTGCTATTGGTCGTCATAAAATGCGGAGCGAGCAAACAGCAGCAATTCTCATTATTCTTACTTGACAACCTAACTGATTCATTCCGATGAACCTTTTGAAATTATACCATAGCAGAACGGAAAAAACAATAGGATCCAATGGTTAGTGCAGTGGCCTGCCAAAGAGCCTGGTCACAATAAAAAGCAAAAGAGAAAGCCATTGTAGTCGTTCTTCATGGCGACTCCCTTGTATGATAATTCCGAGACCGGAAATCATACTCTCCTTTCCATTTTGTTGACCAGCGACTACGATAGCTCCAGATGCTGCGGACTACTGATGTTTCCTGTAGCCTGACTATCGCGGCACGTTTATCGCCGAAGTACAGCAGCAGCTCCAGCGCCGAGTGGACAATTCCGAGAAAATCAAGCCTCATGAGTGGGAAAAACTTCCGTGGCGCTGGATTGTCGAACGCACCTTTGGCTGGATGAATGCTGCTCGCCGTCTCGCAAAGGAGTTTGAAATTTTAGTTTCAATTGAGGAAGCAATGATCCGCATTGCAGGTGCCGCTGTGCTGCTTCATCGCTTATGAAGACGGGTTCTAAGCTTATCTGCTATACTGTGGCCATCCAAACGAAGGGAGATCTTCCAATGGCCACTGGTGAACGCATCCGCCGCTTCCGCAAGCGTCTGGGAATGACGCAGCGTTATCTCGGGCAGCTGCTGGGCTTCCCGGCCTCCTCCGCCGATGTGCGCATGGCGCAGTATGAGTCCGAGGACCGCAATCCGAAGGCCGACCTGACAGCACAGATGGCGTCCCTTTTCGGCGTCTCTCCTCACGCCATCGCGATGCCGGATATCGATTCCTACGTCGGCCTCATGCACACGCTTTTCACGCTGGAGGACCGCTATGGCTTCCGTTTGGAGGAAGCTGACGGCGATGTGTGCCTCCGGGTGAACTTCCGGGAGAATCCGCAGGCTGCAGAAATTCACCGGATGCTGTACGAGTGGCAGGCAGTGGCTAACACGCTGCGGAAGGGCGAGATCACCCGGGAAGCCTATGACCAGTGGCGTTATAATTTCCCCGATGGCGATACCACCCGGCGGTGGGTAAAAGTTCCGTCCCAGGGCCTGATGGACGACCTGGCTGCCGGACTTCAGGAACACGCCGACGATGATCACGAATGACACCTCCATCCTTCCGAAAAATCTGCATCAAAACAGGGCTAACTGACTTTCACAAAATCAGTTAGCCCTCATTTTCGGAATGATGGATTTTTGTTGCCAAATTGTTGCCACGCGGGGATCTGACCGTCCGGAAGCCCTTATTTCATGCGGGTTCCAGGATTCCAGACCTTATTCCCACTCAATACTCGCCGGCGGCTTGGTCGTCACGTCCAGCACGACGCGGTTCACATGCGGCACCTCATTGACAATCCTTGCGGAAATCGTGCGCACGACGTCGTACGGGATGCGCGCCCAGTCAGCGGTCATGAAGTCGTCCGTCGTGACCGCGCGGATGGCGACGGTGTAGTCGTACGTCCGCTCGTCGCCCATGACGCCTACGGAGCGGATGCCCGTCAGGACGGTGAAATACTGGTGGATATCGGCGTCCAGACCGGCCTTGGCGATTTCCTCGCGCAGCACCGCGTCGCTCTCGCGGACAATCTCCACCTTTTCCGGGGTCAGGTCGCCGATGACACGAATCGCCAGACCGGGGCCGGGGAACGGCTGACGCCAGACAAGATCGTGCGGGAGACCAAGCGTTTCGCCCAGCGCGCGCACTTCGTCCTTGAACAGCATCCGCAGCGGCTCAATCAGCTGTGTGAAGCCGAGTTCCTTGGGCAGGCCGCCGACATTGTGGTGGCTCTTGATGACCGCCGCGCCCGTCGCCTGACCGCTCTCGATAACGTCCGGGTAAATCGTGCCCTGCGCGAAGTAATCCAGCTTGCCGAGCTTTTCGGATTCCGCCTTGAATACTTTCAGGAAGTCACGACCGATAATCTTGCGCTTCGTTTCGGGGTCGGAAACGCCCTTCAAATCTTCATAGAAGATTTTGCTGGCGTCGGACGCAACCAGACGCACGGGGAAAGTGTGCGTGAACACATTCACCACCTGCTTGGTTTCGCCCTTGCGCATGAAGCCGTGGTCAACGTAGACGCAGGTCAGGCGGTCGCCGATGGCCTTATAAATCAGCGCCGCCGCGACGGAGGAGTCCACGCCGCCGGAAAGTCCCAGCAGCACCGTGCCCTTGTCGCCCACGATTTCGCGGATGTTGGCAATCGCCGTCTGCGCGTAGGTTTCCATCGACCAGTCGCCCACGCAGCCGCAGATATTCAGGAAGTTCTCGATGACCGCGCGCCCCTCGTCGGAGTGGGTCACTTCCGGATGGAACTGCACGCCGTAGATGCGCCGGTCGTCGTTCGCCATCGCCGCAACGGGGCAGTTCGTGCTGTGCGCAATCGGGTGGAAACCAGCCGGGCACTTCTTCACCTGATAGGTATGGCTCAGCCAGCAGGAGGAAGCATCCGACATGCCGGAGAGCAGGCTCGTCTTATCATCCATCGTCACGGTGATTCGGCCATATTCGCGCTGTGCCGCCTTTTCCACCGTGCCGCCCAGCAAATACGCCGTCAGCTGCATTCCGTAGCAGATGCCCAGCACCGGCACGCCCAGCTGATACACGCCCTCGTCGCAGCGGGGGGCATCCTGTTCCAGCACGCTTGCCGGGCCGCCGGAGAGAATCACGCCCACGGGGTTCTGCGCGCGAATCGTCTCCAGGCTCGCGTCATAGGGCAGGACGCAGGAATACACATGGCATTCGCGCACGCGCCGCGCAATCAGCTGCGTGTACTGTCCGCCGAAATTCAGAATGACGATTTTCTGTGTTTCCGCCATTGATTGATTTCCTCCACTATTTCTTTCCCAGTTTCAAACTGAAAAGCAGCACCGAATTTTGATACGATGCTACCTTATATTGTGCCACATTTCCGCCGTGAAAGCAAGCCCCTGCACGGCTTTTTTTCCTGCTGGCTGATTAGTTTACACGTTAGCCTTACGTCGTTTCCTTTCATTGTTCCTTTCGGTGAAAATTTCGCCATATTTATCAGCTTTTTTCTTCTTTTGCCGCTTGACAAGGGCATTTTTCCGGGTTATAATACCCATATACCTAACTGTTAAGCTAACAGGAAGAGAGGAATGCTTCATGTTTCGTCAGGATTGTTCGCACCATCTGCTTACGACCATTCTGCCTTTCTGGGAGAACCTGACCGATTGGGAGCGCGGCGGCTGGTTCGGCTATGTGAATCATGACCTGTCCGTGGCGCGTGACGCGCACAAGGGCTGCATCCTCAACAGCCGCATTCTGTGGACGTTCTCGACGGCGGCGCGCGTAACGGGCGATAAATCCCTGCTGCGCTATGCGCGCCATGCGTTCGCATTCCTGCCGCATTTTGAGGATACCGAGCGCGGCGGCGTGTACTGGTCGGTGACGGCGGACGGTGAGCCGCTGGACAAGACAAAGCACACCTATTGTCAGGCATTCGCGATTTACGGCTTAGCGGCGTACATGCGCGCCATCGGCGAAAGCGACCCGGATTACGCCCCTGCGCGCGACAAGGCGATGGCGCTTTTCCGCCTGATTGAGACGAAATGCAGCGACGCGGGCGGCTACGGCGAGGCCTACGAGCCGGATTTCACCCCCGTCGGCAACGAAAAGCTGTCTGACAACCCGAAGCTGATGGAGCGCCACGAGACGGCGTCCCGCACGATGAACACGCTGCTGCACGTTTTGGAGGGCTATGCGGAATTATACCGCGCCATGCCGGACGAAGCTGTGTGCCGCGCCGGAGAAGTCTGCTTAGAGCGTTTCCTGAACGTGATGTACAATCCGAGCAAGCGCCGCTTGGAGGTCTTCTACGACCGCAACTACCGCTCTTTGCTGGACATGCAGTCCTTCGGGCACGACATTGAGGCCTCGTGGCTGATTTGGGACGCGGCAGAGACGCTGCTGCCCGAATCAAACCGCGCGCCGTATCTGCACATGTGCCTGACGCTGGCGGAAGCCGTCCGCGAACGCGCATTCACCGACCACGGCTTGGAGAACGAAGTCGTCGAGGGCAAAGTTGACCACACGCGTGTCTGGTGGGTACAGGCGGAGACGGTGCTGGGCTTCCTGAATGCCTACGAGCTGACAGGCGCATCCACTTGGCTGAGGCAGGCGGAAGCGCAGTTTGCCTACATCTGCCGCGCCTTCGTTGACCCGCGTCCGAACAGCGAGTGGTTCTGGTCGCTGACCGAATCAGGCGTCCCGACGGACAAGCCGATTGTGGAAGAGTGGAAGTGTCCGTACCACAACAGCCGCATGTGCCTGCGGGTGATGGAGCATCTGGCGTGACCAGAGGCTCTGCCTCTGGACTCCGCAAGGGAGTTCCTCCCTTGACCCTTTCGCGCGATTGAGTTGGTGACACCTGCATACAGTTTTCGCGTGTTTATGCAGGGGGGCGCCTCTGCGGAGGCGACCAAAGGGCAATGGAAACAGACGAAGTCTGCGATCGCCCTTTGGAAACCTTCGGTGCACTCCTGCATAGTAGGTTTTTATTGTTACTCCAGTTAGTTAGTGTACCTTTCGTTCCCTCAAGCAGCAATACAAACCAATAAACAGGAGTGTGCGCTGCGAAGGGGTCAAGGGGGCGACCGCAGACTTCGTCTGTTTCCATTGCCCCCTTGTCGCCTCCGCAGAGGCAAAACCCCTGCAGCAATACTCCAGAAGTCTAAAAGAAAACAAGAGCCATCAAAAAGCGACTTTGCCCTCGCAAACATCCACAAATCTGGAGGTTTTATTTCACCATGAGCGGTATCACCATGCGTGACATTGGGCGGCAGCTGGGGGTCAGCGCCGTCACCGTGTCGAAGGCGCTCGCGGGAAAATCCGGCGTGAGTGAGGAAATGCGGCAGAAAATCATCCGCCGCGCATCCGAACTCGGCTATGTCAACCCCAACGCGCCGCAAACCACAACCACATCCGGCTTGGATGTCGGCATCCTCATTCCGGAGAACTTCTTCTCCGTCGTGTCCTTTTATGCAACTTTCTACAAGCAGCTCGTGCAGGCGCTGACCGACGCGGGGCATTTCGGCATCATGGAGCTGGTCACGCATGACATGCAGACCGCGCTGACCCTGCCGAATCTCCTGCGTTCGCGCCACGTCGATGCGCTCATCTGTCTGGGGCAGCTGACTTCCCCGTATATGCAGCTGCTGACGCGGCAGGAAATGCCCGTCATCTGTCTGGACTTCCACGACCCCTTTGTCACCACTGACGCCATTGTCAGCGACAACGCGTTCGGCGCGGCGCAGTTGACCTACTGGCTGATTGAGCAGGGGCATCGGGACATCGGCTTCGTCGGGGATATCAAGGCAACGTCCTCCATCATGGAACGCTACCTCGGTTTCCTTTCCGCAATGCTGATGAAGGATTTGCCCGTGCGCCCCGAATGCGTTTTTTCCGACCGCAGCCCAGAAGGGAACACGTTCCACACCTTCCAGTTGCCGGAGAAAATGCCGACTGCGTTCGTCGTGAACTGCGATATGTCCGCGCAGGCGCTGATTACCGACCTGCAAAGCCGCGGCTACCGCGTGCCGGAGGACATTTCCGTCGTGGGCTTCGATGATTTCTGCCCGACCGCCGGCAACACGCCGCCGCTGACAACCTTCCGTGTCAATTGCCCCGCGATGTGCCGCATGGCGGTCAAGCTGATTGGCGAGCGCTGCGCGGGCGACCGCAAAACCGTCGGGCGCGTGGTGATTGGCGGCGAATGCGTCTTCCGCGATTCCGCCGCGCCGGTGTCTGTCATTCACTAATTCCGGAGAGCAACTGCTTTCCGTTAAACAACCAAGAAAGAGGTATGTACACATGGCTGTCAAGATGCTCAACGTCCCCTCCCTTCCCAACATTCCGTGGCAGGAGAAGCCGGCTGACTACAAGCTTTCCTCCCCCGTCTGGCGTTACAGCGAGAACCCCGTCATGGGGCGCAATCCCACGCCGGAAATTGCCCGCATCTTCAACTCCGCCGTTGTGCCGTGGGAGGATGGCTACATTGCCGTTCTGCGCGGCGAGCAGGTCAACGGCGTCCCGTATGTCTACCTCGGACATTCCAAGGACGGCATTCACTGGGACGTCGAGCGCGAAAAAGTGCCCTTTGTGGATGACAACGGCAACCCGAAAATGCCGCACTACGCCTATGACCCGCGTCTGGTGAAGGTGGATGACACCTACTACATCATTTGGTGCACCGACTTCTACGGTGCTGCCATCGGCATGGCGAAGACGAAGGACTTCAAAACCTTCACGCGCATCGAGAACCCCTTCATCCCCTTCAACCGCAACGCCGTCCTGTTCCCGCGCAAGGTGAACGGCAAGTTTAAGCTCCTGTCCCGCCCGTCCGACTCCGGCCACACGCCCTTCGGTGATATTTTCATCTCCGAATCGCCCGACATGGAGTACTGGGGACACCATCGCCATGTGATGGGGCGTGGCAGCAACTGGTGGGAATCCGTCAAGATTGGCGGCGGCGCTGCCCCCATTGAAACGACCGAAGGCTGGCTGCTGTTCTACCACGGCGTCGCGACCACCTGCAACGGCTTCGTGTACTCCATGGGCGGCGCGATTCTGGACATCAACGAGCCGTCGAAGGTGCTGTACCGCTGCGAAAACCACCTGCTGACGCCGGAAGAGCCTTACGAAACGACTGGCTTCGTGCCGAACGTCGTTTTCCCCTGCGCTACATTGCAGGACGGCGATACCGGCCGCATCGCCATCTACTACGGCGCGGCGGACACCAACGTCGGTCTGGCGTTCACCACGGTAGACGAGGTTGTCACCTACATCAAGGCGCACTCCAAGCTCCAATGGGGCGACGACATCGCGCAGGACAATTTCTGATTTTGCGGGGATGTACGAGTGCGTACATCTCCATTTTTATGCAGAGATTTCGCCTCTGCGGAGGCGACCAAAGGGCTTTCCGATCGCCCTTTGGAAACCT
>ENA-ORRL01000840-ORRL01000840.1-human-gut-metagenome-genome-assembly--contig:-NODE-840-length-28824-cov-9.533109_pt1 | contig 28824 bp, 24 predicted proteins | sample MGYA00242175_ERZ509134 | MGnify/ENA primary metagenome ERZ509134 (study PRJEB26280, sample SAMEA2338660) | human gut metagenome | biome: human gut; feature: human-associated habitat; material: faeces... | reverse complement strand
GCCGCCAGTGGCGGATGAAGGGAGGAGTTGTTGGGGCCGCGGCCAGCAGGATGCAAGTGCAAGGCTTTGCACGAAGCAGATGCTGGGAGCCGCAACCCGGAATACATTAGAAACTATTTTAAGGAGGATTTTCCATGAAAAAGCGAATCCTTGCATTTCTGCTGGCGGTAAGCATTGCCGTGTCGATGCTGGTGCTGCCGGCATCGGCAGCGGGCAACGCCAACACGGCGGTCCAGCTGTCCATCACGCTGAACGCGATGGACAGCAGCCAGCAGGCTGCCCTGAACGCGGTGGTCACCCGCGGTGCACTGGCCCGGATGCTGGTGTCCTACTCCACCTACCGCGAGAGCGTGGGCTCTCAGGGCACGGTGGGCACCTTGTTCACCGACCTGCCCGGCACTTCGCCCTATGCACCCTATGTCCGCATTGCGGTGCAGAACGGTTGGATGAACGGCTACACCGACGGCTCTTTCCGGCCCGACAACGCCGTGACACTGGAAGAAGCGGTCACGGCCATCCTCAAGCTGATGGGCTATAAGATGACCGACCTGAGCGGCTCCTTCCCCAACGCACAGCTGAACAAGGCCAGTGAGCTGGGCCTGCGCAATCAGGTGGACCGCAGCCAGGGCGAGGTGCTCAACTACGAGGAGTGCGCCCTGCTGTTCTACAACGCCCTGACAGCCAACACCGCCAGCGGCAGTGCCTACGGCAGCAGCCTGGGCTTCACGGTCTCCAATGGTCAGGTGGATACCTCCAGCGTCATGCTCAAGAGCCTGAAGGGCCCCTTTGTGGCGGGCGATACGGTCCAGCTGCCCTTTGTTCCCAAGATGGTCTACCGCAACGATAAAGCGTCGGAATCTGCGGAGCTGAACAAATACGATGTGTATTATTACAGCGAAAGTTTACAGACACTGTGGGTCTACACCCGCCGCGCCGCTGGCCGCATCACGGCAGTTTCGCCCAGTGCCAGCGCCCCCACCAGTGTAACGGTGGCAGGCACCAGCTATACGCTGGGTTCCTCGGCGGTGGCCTCCCAGGTGTCCTCCCTCAACGGCGGCGGCGTGGGCGAGGTCGTCACCCTGCTGCTGGGCATGAACAATGAGGCTGCCGGGATCGTGACCGGCGAGGAAGCCGACAGCGTGTTCTACGGTGTCGTGCAGACCGCCACCCGCAGTCTGGTGGAAGAGAACGGCGCGGATGTTCTGCAGAAGGTCTCCGTCATGTGCACCGATGGCATTGCCCGCACTGTGAACGTGGATAAGAGCCTGAACTTTCCGCAGGGGTGGCTGGTAGAGATCAAGGTCACCCCGGAGGGCGAGAGCGTGGAGCACATCGAGGACCGCCGCGTCAACGGCACCATCAATACCAATGCCACTGCGCTGGGCGCTGCCGCCCTGGCCGACGATGTAGAGATTCTGGATACAACTTCGGAGGGTGTGGCTGGGACGGTTCGTCCCAGCCGCCTATCGGGGGTAACACTGAGTGACCTCGATGTCCGCTACTATACCGTCAACGATGCCGGACAGATCGACCGGCTCATCCTGAACGATGTGACCGGCGACCTGTGGAGCTACGGCGTGCTGGACGATGTGAAAAATCTGGCCATGAATTATTCTGACCTGAAGAGCCTCGTCACCAGCATTGCGGCGGGAGATTCCGCTTCCGGCACCACGACCACGACAGGCACCACCACCGGAGCGGCCACGGGCGGCACCGACGGCTCCGGCTCTACCTCGGATACCACCACCACTGTGACCGGTGCCACGGCGGTAGACCGCCTGTCCAACCTGCTGGTGCCCACCACCAGCGAGATCCTGTGGGGCATCGTCTCGGGCGATATCCTGAGCACGGCCTGGCAGAAGCTGACCAGCAACACCGGCTCCCTGATGAGCATTGGCTTCCAGCAGATCGCGGAGATCACGGGCACCCCCTTCAAGCAGATCTTCAATTACATCGGCGGCGGGGCGACCTATATCTGCTACGTCAACGGCGCGGTGGCCAGCTACACCACGGCCATCAAGTATCCGGTGCTGGCGGGCGGCATTGCCGTGCGGCAGGAGACCACCGGCTCTGTCAAGGCCATGATGCAGCTGATGCCCCTGAAGATCGACAAGGTCGGCGCGGCCTCGGTGCTCTCGGGCAATGAACGCTATGAGATGGCAGACAATGTGCAGGTCTACCTGTGGTACAAGGGCCAGTATTACCCCACCAAGCTGGCTCAGGTGGATGCGGACGGCTACCAGCTGACCGGCTGGTATGATAATTTCGGCTGCGCTGCCGGAAAAAAGGTCCGCGTCATCATTGCGGTCAAGAACGACTGATGCGTTATTACAGCGGCCTGAGCCGCACACTGCGGCAGCTGCGCTGGGTGCTTTACCCGCGCCGCTGCCCTTTTTGTGATCGGGTGCTGGGGAACCAGCCTGCCTGCCCGGACTGCGCCGATGGGCTGGCAGAGCTGCGCCGTGCACCCTCCATGCGGCTGCGCGGCTCCGAGCACTACCTGGGGCGGCTGGATGGGGCAGCCGCGCCCTACCGATACACCGGCCTTGTCCGCCGCGCGGTGCTGCGGGCGAAATATCAGGGCGCGCCCTGGGCAGCTGTGGAGCTGGGCGTGGAGATGGCCCGCCTGCTCTTTGGCAGCGAGATCAGAATGTGCGGCTCTGAGCCCCTGCCCGAACCGGTACCGGGCCTTGACCGGGGTTACGACTGCATCCTTCCGGTACCGGCCTCCAGCAAAAAGCGCGGCTACAATGTGCCGGAGCGGATGGCACAGCCCCTTGCCCGGGCGGTGGGCGTGCCGGTGGTCACGGACGCGCTGACCCGTGCCCGCTCCACCCGGCGGCAGGAGGGACTTTCCCTTGACGAGCGGCTGGCCAATGTGGCGGGTGCCTTCCGGGTGGCCCGGCCGGAGGCTGTGGAGGGAAAGCGCATCCTTCTGGTGGACGATGTTCTGACCACCGGAGCCACGGCCTCGGCCTGCGCGCAGGCTCTGCTGGATGCCGGTGCGCAGAGCGTGTTCGCTGTGGCGCTGGCTACGGTGGAGTTTCCGCAGCCGGTGGGCAGCACAACGGCCATTGCCGAAAATGAAGAAGAAATTTGAAAATAGTGCTTGACAAAACACCATTCTTCGGGTATACTGATTGAGCTGTGAGCGACAAGCTCGATCAGATGTCCGGGTGTAGCGCAGTTTTGGTAGCGCGCTTGAATGGGGTTCAAGAGGCCGTGAGTTCGATTCTCGCCACTCGGATTGGAACAAGACCGACGATTTCAAAAGAGATCGTCGGTCTTGATTTTTTATTCGGCTGTTTCTGGTGCGCTGTCCCGGAGGGGCGGGCACCGCTGCAAGGAGGGCGAGTCTATGAATGCTGCACTGCGCCGGGATGCGGATGTGATCCTTCGTTCCAGCCTGAACGCTGTTCTGCCGGATGAGGCGGTGCGCCGCGCGCTGCGGGATCTCCGGCCCGGGAAGGGCCGGGTGCTTCTGGTGGCGGCGGGCAAGGCGGCCTGGCAGATGGCACACGCGGCGGTTGAAACGCTGGGCCGGGTGGATGGCGGCGTGGTCGTGACCAAGTACGGCCATGTGAAAGGTGAGATCCCAGGTGTGGCTTGCTATGAGGCGGGCCACCCGGTGCCGGATGCAAACGGTTTTGCGGCCACCCAAAAGGCGCTGGAGCTGGTGCAGGGGCTGACCGCCGGGGATACGGTGCTGTTCCTGCTTTCCGGCGGCGGCAGTGCGCTGTTCGAGCAGCCGCTCGTTCCCGGGGCAGAGCTGCAGGACATCACGAGCCAGCTGCTGGCCAGCGGGGCCGACATTGTGGAGATGAATACCATCCGCAAGCGGCTTTCCGGTGTGAAGGGCGGGCGGTTCGCGCAGCGCTGTGCCCCTGCGCAGGTGTTCAGCATCGTGCTGAGCGACATTCTGGGGGACCCGCTGGATATGATCGCCAGCGGCCCGGCGGTGCCGGATACCTCCACCTGCGCCCAGGCGCTTGCCGTTGCCGAAAAGTATCATCTGGCACTCTCAGCACAGGCCCGGGCCCTGCTGGCGCAGGAAACGCCCAAAACGCTGGACAATGTGACCACCCGGATCACCGGCAGCGTGCGGGAGCTTTGCCGTGCCGCGGCCAGTGCCTGCCGGAATCTGGGATATGAACCGGTTCTCCTGACCGACCAACTCTGCTGCGAAGCACGGGAAGCAGGCAGCTTTCTTGGCTCCATTGTCCGCACCCAGGCAGGGCAGGGGAAAAAGCTGGCCTACATCGCGGGCGGCGAGACCATCGTTCACCTGACCGGAAAAGGGCTTGGGGGAAGAAATCAGGAGCTGGCCCTTGCGGCTGCGCCTGCCATTGCCGGGCTGAACGCGGCGGTGTTCTCTGTGGGCAGCGATGGCACAGACGGCCCCACCGATGCCGCCGGCGGCTATGTGGATGGGGATACCCTTGCCGCGCTGGAGGCCGGGGGCTGGAGCGGATACGCTGCTTTGCAGAACAACGATTCCTACCACGCCCTGAAAGCAGTGGATGGCCTGATCATCACCGGGGCAACGGGCACCAATGTCAACGATGTGGCGGTGGCCCTGATCGGGGAAAAACACCGCCTGTGAGCCCGGAAGTTTCCCCGGAGTGGTGATTGCATTCCTCCGTTGAGTATGTTATACTGAACAGCGAACTGAATAGAAAACAGCAGGTGCGTACCGCCCGCGGCTCTGGCCGGGGGCAGGCACGTTAAAAGGGAAGCGGGTGCAGATCCCGCACGATCTCGTCACTGTGATAAGGGAGTTTACCGCCAGGGTGCAGCTGCGCCGGTCACTGGAACGTATGTTCCGGGAAGGCAGCGGTGGATGTTGAGCTTTCAGCCAGGAAACCTGCCCGCTGTTGGTACGGGGGCGCAAGTCCCAGATCACGAGGAATTGGTTGTACCCAAAAAGCCTGAAAAAACTGAAAAGGGCCTTTTTGCTTTGCCGTCCCGCAAGCAGAAAGGCCCCTTTTGTTTTGCCGGGCACTCTTTCCTGTACCTTCTGTTCAGCAAAAATCATGTTCAAAAACAGGAAAGGAACGAACAAAAATGAGAAAACGCACCATCCACAAAGCAGCGGCCGCTCTGACCGCTCTGGCCCTCTGCGCCGGTGTACTGACCGGCTGCGGCGGTGCCGCAAGCAGCACCACTGCTTCCAGCACGGCAGGATCTGCTGCCAGCAGCGAGGTTTCCGGCGAGGAGGCTGACGAATTGGCCGCAAAGAACGTTGCAGACCTGATCGATGCCATCTATGTGCAGGAGCGCACCGATGACACCGATGCCCAGTGTGAGGCCGCCAAGGCCGCATGGGATGCCCTGACCGATGCCCAGAAGGAGCTGGTCGAGGGCGAAGAGGCTGACCCTGACTACTTTGGCCGCGACACCGGCGATGCTTCCAAGGACGACAGCCGCAATCAGGACGACATCGGCGAGAATGAGCTGCTGGTGGTCTCCTTCGGCACCTCCTTCAACGACAGCCGAGTGAAGGATATCAAGGGCATCGAGGATGCGCTGCAGGCCGCTTATCCCGATTGGTCTGTCCGCCGCGCCTTCACCGCACAGATCATCATCAACCATGTTCAGGCCCGCGACGGCGAGAAGATCGACAACATGCAGCAGGCTCTGGACCGCGCTGTGGCCAACGGCGTGAAGAACCTGGTCGTCCAGCCCACCCACCTGATGCACGGTGCAGAGTACGACGAGATGATGGAGATGATCGACGAGTACAAGGACAAGTTCGAGAGCGTCGCCGTTGCTGAGCCCCTGCTGGGCGAGGTCGGTGCCGACGCTGCCGTCATCAACGCCGACAAGGAAGCTGTTGCCAAGGCCGTTACCGCTGCCGCTGTGAAGGATGCCGGTTTCGACAGCCTGGATGCCGCCGCTGAGGAGAAGGTCGCCTTCGTCTTTATGGGCCACGGCACCTCCCACACCGCAAAAGTGAGCTACAGCCAGATGCAGACCGCCATGCAGACCCTGGGCTACAGCAACGTGTTCATCGGCACGGTGGAGGGTGAGCCCGAGGAGACCGCCTGCGAGAACGTCATTGAGGCTGTCAAGGCCGCCGGTTACACCAAGGTCATCCTGCGTCCCCTGATGGTCGTTGCCGGTGACCACGCCAACAACGATATGGCCGGTGCGGATGACGATTCCTGGCTGAGCCAGTTCCAGGCCTCCGGTGACTTCGCGTCCGTGGAGTGCCAGATCGCCGGTCTGGGTGAGATCGAGGACATCCAGCAGCGCTACATTGAGCACACCAAAGCCGCCATTGATTCCCTGAACGGCTAATATTCCGCATTCCAATGCCCGAAGGGAGAGATCTTTTCGGGCATTTTTTATGGAGAGCTTCCCCGCATGAGGAGAAACACTCCCATTTTAAATTCTGAATTTTTGAGGTATTTTGTTTATGCACTGCAAACAGTTTGTTTCCCTGTCCGTTGCTTCTCTGATGCTGGCCGCCGTCCTCACCGGCTGCGGCGGGGCTTCTTCCACTGCTTCCTCTGCTGCCAGCTCGGAAGCCGCTTCTGCCGTGAGCGCTGCCGCCGCTTCCGAAAGCACCGAAGCTGCCCTGCCGGACGGCGTGTACACGGCTGAGTTCGACACCGACAGCGGCATGTTCCACGCCAACGAAGCCTGCAATGGCATGGGCACCCTGACCGTGGAGAACGGGCAGATGACCTTCCACGTCAGTCTGGCCTCCAAGAAGATCGTCAACCTGTACGTTGGCATGGCCGCCGATGCCGAGGCCAACAAGGCAGACTGGCTGCTGCCTACCACCGACACCGTCACTTACTCCGACGGCACCTCGGAGGAGGTCTACGGCTATGATATTCCCGTGGCCGCTGTGGACGAGGACTTCCAGTTGGCACTCCTCGGGACCAAGGGCAAGTGGTATGACCACACCGTGAGCATCCGCAATGCACAGCCCAAGGCTGAGGAAGCTGCCGAGACCCCTGCGGACGGTGAATACAGCGTGAACGTGACACTGGAGGGCGGCTCTGGCCGTGCCACCGTGGAAAGCCCTGCCGCCCTGACCGTGGCGGACGGCAAAATGACCGCTGTCATCGTGTGGAGCAGCCCCAATTATGATTACATGATCGTGGACGGCGAGAAGTATCTGCCCACCAACACCGAGGGCAACTCCACCTTTGAGATCCCTGTTTCTGCACTGGGCACCCCGCTGGCTGTCACTGCCGATACCGTAGCCATGAGCACCCCCCATGAGATCGAGTATACGCTGACCTTTGCGCTGAACTGATGAAACTGACGAGACAACAATTCCTGCGCGTTCTGCCTGCTACAGTACTGGCCCTGTCGGGTTGCGCCGCCTCCGAGACGGCTCCCGCCAGCACAGAAGAACTGGTCTTTGACCATGCCTGTCCGCTGGATTACGCCACACAGTTTACTGCCGACTGCTATGAGGGCGGCTATACCATGCTGACCCTGACCGAATCGGGGGAGCAGTTCCTTGTGACCCCGGAGGATGCCGCTGAGGTGGAAGGCCTGCCCGAGAGCGTGACGGTGCTGCGTCAGCCCATCCGGAACATCTACCTTGTCTCCACCTCGGTGATGGATCTGTTCCTCGCGCTGGATGGGCTGGACAGTGTGACTCTTTCCGGCACCCAGGCGGAGGGATGGTATCTGGATGAGGCCAGAGCCGCCATGGAGGACGGGCGCATTGCCTATGCGGGCAAGTACAGCGCCCCGGACTATGAAAAGATCCTTGCGGCCAACTGCGGCCTTGCCATCGAGAACACCATGATCTACCACACCCCGGAGGTCAAGGAGCAGCTGGAACGGTTCGGCATCCCGGTGCTGGTGGAGCGCTCCAGCTATGAGAGCGGCCCGCTGGCCCGGCTGGAATGGCTCAAGTTCTGGGGCATCCTGCTGGGGAAAGAGGAGCTGGCGGAACAGGAGTTTGCCCGGCAGGTGGAGCGCCTTGCACCGCTGACCGGGCAGGCTTCCACCGGCAAGCGCTGTGCCTTTTTCTCCATCACAGCCAACAACCTTGCCAATGTGCGCAAGGGCGGCGACTATGTGGCCCAGATGATCGAGATGGCGGGCGGTGATTATGTTTTTGCGGACCTGACCGACAACGGCAACAACCTTTCCACCATGAACCTGCCGCTGGAGGATTTTTACGCCGGTGCAAAGGATGCGGATGTGCTCCTTTACAACAGCACCATTGAGGGCGTGGTGCATACCACGGAGGAACTGGTGGCAAAATGCCCCCTGCTGGCCGAGTTTAAGGCCGTGCAGAGCGGCAGTGTCTGGTGCACCACCCAGAGCTTTTTCCAGCAGAGTACGGCGCTGGTCGATTTTGTGCTCGATCTGCACCGTGTCTTTACGGAGAACGACCCCGCCGACCTGCAATTTCTGAGGAAAGTAGAGTAACCTATGACCAGCAAAAAGCGCCTGATCCTTTCTTACGGCATCCTTGCCCTGCTGCTGGCGGTGCTGTTTGCCGCCAACCTGTTCTGGGGCAGTGTGTCCCTGACACCGGGGGCAGTGCTGGCGGCCCTGACCGGCCGCGGGCAGGACGCTCTGAGCGTGGGCATCATCACCCAGCTGCGCCTGCCCCGGGCCGTGATGGTGGTGCTGCTGGGGGCGGCGCTCTCGGCGGCGGGCTACCTGCTGCAGACCTTTTTTGCCAACCCCATTGCAGGTCCCTTTGTCATGGGCATTTCCAGCGGGGCCAAGCTGGCCGTGGCACTGGTCATGGTGGCTTTTCTGAACCATGGCCTGCTCACCAGTTCCCTTACCCTGATTACAGCCGCCTTTGCGGGGGCCATGGCCTCCATGGCCTTTGTGCTGGCGGTCTCCCGGCGGGTGCAGCGAATGAGCATCCTTGTCATCTGCGGTGTGATGATCGGCTACATCTGCTCAGCCGTCACGGAGTTTGTGGTGGCCTTCGCCCAGGACAGCAACATCGTCAACCTCCATAACTGGTCTCAGGGCAGCTTTTCCGGCATGACCTGGGGCAATGTGCGGGCGGCGGCGCTGGTGGTGCTGCCCGCTCTGGCGGCAGCGTTCTGCCTTTCCAAGCCCATGGCCGCCTACCAGATGGGAGAGGCCTACGCCCGGAGCGTGGGCATCAATGTCAAAGCCTTTTCCCGGCTGCTGGTGCTGCTTTCCAGCCTGCTGGCCGCCTGTGTCACGGCCTTTGCGGGGCCCATCTCCTTTGTGGGCATCGCGGTGCCCCATCTGGTCAAGCAGCTGTTCGGCAGCGCAAGGCCGCTGGTGGTGCTGCCCGGGTGCTGTCTGGGCGGGGCGGCCTTCTGCCTGCTGTGCGACCTCATCGCCCGCAGCATGTTTGCCCCCACCGAGCTTTCGATCAGCGCCGTAACGGCAGTGTTTGGTGCGCCGGTGGTCATCTGGCTGCTGGTGCGCCGGGGTCAGGAGGGTGTGCGATGAAATACCGCTGTGAAACGAAAGAACTGGCCATCGGCTATGGCAGTGCGCCCCTTGCTTCCGGCATCACGCTGGGGGTGGTGCCGGGGCAGATCCTGGCCCTCATCGGGCCAAACGGCGCGGGAAAATCCACCCTGCTCAAAACGCTGGCGGGCCAGCTGGCCCCCCTGGGCGGGGCTGTCCTGCTGGATGGCCGCAGCCTGACCGATTACACCGGCACAGCCCGGGCCCGGAAGCTGGCCCTGATGCTGCCCCACACCCGCCGCACCGAGCTGACTTCCTGCTTTGAGTTTGCCGCCGCCGGGCGCATCCCCTATACCGGGCGGCTGGGCATCCTGTCCGATGCCGACCGGCAGGCCGTGCGGGACGCGCTGGAACTGGTGGGGGCTTCCCCTCTGGCGGGCCGGGATTTCAACTGCATCAGCGACGGCCAGCGCCAGCGCGTTCTGCTGGCCCGCGCCATCTGCCAGCAGCCCGGAGTTCTGCTGCTGGACGAGCCGACCTCTTTTCTGGATGTCAAGGGCAAGATCGAGCTGCTGACCATCCTGCAGAAACTGGCCCATGAGCAGGGGCTGGCCGTGATCGTCAGCCTGCACGAGCTGGACATGGCGCAGAAGATCGCGGATGCGGTGGTCTGCGTGTTCCCGCACAGCGTTTCGGGGGTGCTGACCCCAAAGGAGGCCTTTGCCCCTGAGAACATCCGGGCGCTGTACAGCCTGACCAAGGAGCAGTACGAGGCCGTGTTCGGCCTGGAAAAGCCTGCCGGGCCAAAGTTTGAACATTACGTCCGCAGTGGGCAGAAGCTGCTCCGCTGCGGGTACACCACCGGCACCTGCGCGGCGCTGGGTGCGGCGGGGGCCGCGCGGCTCCTGCTCACCGGCCATGCCCCGGAGAGCGTTGCCCTGCGCACGCCGAAGGGCATCGTGGTGGAGGTGGCCCCGCTGTACTGCCGCCCCACCGGAGCCGGTGCCGAATGCGCCATTGAGAAGGATGGCGGGGATGATGTGGATGTGACCACCGGCCTGCCCGTGATCGCCGCCGTAGAATTGCTGCCCGATACCACCGAGATCCGCATCTCCGGCGGCAAGGGCGTGGGCCGGGTGACCAAGGCCGGGCTGGACCAGCCGGTGGGGGAAGCTGCCATCAACCATGTGCCCCGGCAGATGATCGCTGAGGCCCTGCAAAGGGAAGCCGAGAGCGCCTGCTACACCGGCGGCTTTGCCGTGACCATCTCCATCGAGGGCGGGGAAGAGGTGGCAAAGCGCACCTTCAACCCCCACATCGGGGTCGAGGGCGGGCTTTCGGTGCTGGGAACCAGCGGCATTGTGGAGCCTATGAGCCAGCAGGCGATCCTGGATACCATCCAGCTGGAAATGAATCAGGCCGCTCTCCGGGCGGGCAGCCCCAGGCGGCTCATCCTGGCCCCCGGCAATTACGGGCTGGACTATTTGCACGAAAGATACCCGGAGTTTCACGCTGTTCCGGTGGTGAAAACCTCGAACTTTATTGGAGACACGCTGGATATGGCTGCTGCGGCCCGCTTTGAAGAGGTGCTTCTGGTGGGCCATGTGGGCAAGCTGGTCAAGGTGGCGGGCGGCATTATGAACACCCATTCCCACACTGCTGACTGCCGCACCGAGCTGTTCTGCACCCATGCGGCGCTCTGCGGCGCTTCCCGGGAAGTCTGCGCCGCCCTGATGAACGCTGCCACCACCGATGCCTGTCTGGAACTCCTGGACAGCGCCGGCCTGCGGGCTCCGGTGCTGGAAAGCCTGCTGCGGGCAGTCCAACTCCACCTTGACCGGCGGGCCTGCGGGGCATTCCGGGTGGGGGCCGTGCTGTTTTCCAACCAGCACGGCCCGCTGGGAGCCACCGACACTGCCGCACAACTGCTGAACGAATGGAAGGAGCATTGAGATGGTACATTTTGTAGGCGCAGGCCCCGGCGCACCTGACCTCATCACCCGGCGGGGCGCGGCCCTGCTGCAGGAAGCCGACTGCATCATTTATGCGGGCAGTCTGGTCAACCCGGCTCTGCTGGGACTGGCGAAGCCGGAGTGCGCCGTTTACAACAGCGCCGAGATGACGTTGGAACAGGTGCTGGACGTGATGCGCCGGGTGGAAGCCGCAGGCGGGACCACCGTGCGGCTCCACACCGGCGACCCCTGCCTGTATGGGGCCATCCGGGAGCAGATGGACGCACTGGATGCGGATGGCATCCACTACGATGATACACCCGGCGTGTCCAGCTTTTGCGGGGCGGCGGCGGCGCTGAACGCCGAGTACACCCTGCCCACCATCAGCCAGACCGTGATCATCACCCGGATGGAGGGGCGCACCCCGGTGCCGGAAAAGGAGAAACTGGCCAGCCTTGCCGCCCATGGGGCAACCATGGTGATCTTCCTCTCCATCGGCCTCATCGACAAGGTGCAGCAGGCCCTGCTGGCAGGCGGAGCCTACACGCCGGAGACGCCTGCCGCCGTGGTCTACAAGGCCAGCTGGCCGGAGCAGAAGGTGGTGCGCTGCACCGTGGGCACGCTGGCCGGGAGCACCCGCGCCAACGGCATCACCAAGACGGCGCTCATCGTGGTGGGGGATTTTCTGGGCACCCGGTATGAGCGGAGCAAGCTCTACGACCCAACCTTTACGACGGAGTTCCGCAAGGGGGCAGACCAGTGACCCGCGCCTATCTCGCCTTTACGGAAAAAGGGCTGGCGCTGGCCCAAAAGCTGGCCAGTGCCCTGCCCGGCACTGTGGCCCGCTGCGGCCATGGCGGGCCCGGCCTTGCCGATTGGGCTGCGGAGCAGTTCGCCCATGCGGATGCCCTGATCTTTGTGGGGGCTGTGGGCATAGCGGTGCGGGCCATTGCGCCCCACTGCCGGAGCAAGGCGGTGGACCCTGCCGTGGTGGTGCTGGACGAGTGCGGCCATTTTGCGGTGCCGATCCTTTCGGGCCATCTGGGCGGGGCCAACGATCTGGCCCGGGCGCTGGCGGCGGTCTGCGGTGCGGTGCCGGTCATTACCACGGCCACCGATGCCAACGGTGTGTTTGCCGTGGATGCGTGGGCCAGGCACCAGAACTGCGCCGTGCTGGAGCCGGAGCGCATCAAGCGCGTCAGCAGCAGACTGCTGGCGGGCGGGCCGGTGCGGTACCGCTCGGAATTCCCCATTGCCGGGCAGGCCCCTGCCGGGGTGGTCCCGGCGGGGGAGGCAGAGCGCGCCGACTTTGTCCTGACCCTTTTCCCGGCGGGCGGTGCGCTGCACCTGATCCCGAAGATCGGTGTGCTGGGCATCGGGTGCAGGCGGGGGACCAGCGCTGCACAGCTGGAAGCGGCCTTTGCACAGTTCTGCGCGGCCCACGGCCTTGCAGCAGTGTGCATCACGGCGGCAGCCAGCATCGACCTGAAAGCCGATGAGCCGGGCCTGCTGGAATTTTGCAGAATTCACGGCTGGCCGGTGCAGTTCTATTCTGCCGCACAGCTGCAGAACGTCCCCGGGCAGTTCACACCTTCGGCCTTTGTCCGGAGCGTGACCGGTGTGGACAATGTCTGCGAGCGGGCGGCGGTGCTGGCGGCAGGCGGCACGATCATTCTTCCCAAACAGGCGGGCGGCGGTGTGACCTTTGCGCTGGCGCTTCGTCCCTTTGCCCCGGATTGGAGGTGGCAGGATGCCTAATGTTGTTTTTGTTGTCGGGCTTGGGCCCGGGGATCCCCGGTTTCTGACCGCACAGGCGCAGAGCGCCTTAACGCAAGCCGAGGTGCTGTGCGGCTATACGGTCTATCTGGATCTGGTGCGCCCCTACTTCCCGGACAAGCTCTATTATTCCACCGGCATGACCAAGGAGATCGACCGCTGCCGCTGGGCGCTGGAAACGGCCCGGAGCGGCAGGGCGGTGGCGCTGGTCTGCTCAGGAGATGCCGGAGTCTACGGCATGGCAAGCCCTCTGCTGGAGCTGGCCGAGCACTTCCCGGACGTGACGGTGGAGGTGGTGCCCGGCCTGACCGCCGCCCTGAGCGGCGGTGCGGTGCTGGGTGCCCCGCTGGCCCACGATTTCTGTGTGCTCTCCCTCTCTGACCGGCTTACGCCGTGGGAGGTCATTGAGCGGCGGCTGGCGGCAGCAGCCATGGGGGATTTCTGCATCGCGCTGTATAACCCCTCTTCCAAGGGGCGGCCGGACTATCTGGCGCGGGCGGTGCGCATCCTGCTGGCAAACGGCAAAGCACCCGGAACGGTCTGCGGCATCGTGCGGAACATTGGCCGGGAGGGGCAGGAAAGCCGCGTTCTGACGCTGGCTGCGCTGGAAACCACCCCGGTGGATATGTTCACCACCGTGTTTGTCGGCAACGCCCAGACCCGCCAGCTGAGCGGGCGGATGGTCACGCCGCGGGGGTACCGCGCATGAGGGCCGTGGTATTCAGCGGCACCACCGAGGGCCGCGTGTTTTCAAAGCAGCTGGCCGCACTGGGGGCCGAGGTGCTGGTCAGCGTGGCCACCCCGCTGGGGGCCGAGGAACAGGGCGAAAGGTCCGGCATCACCGTCCACTGCGGGCGGCTGACCCCGGAGGAGATGACCGCCCTGCTGCAGGGGGCTGACTTCTGCGTGGACGCGACCCATCCGTATGCGGTGGAGGCCACCCGGAACATCCGGGCAGCCTGCAAAACAGCGGGCACGGAGTATCGCCGCCTGCTCCGGCCTGAAAGCCCGCTGCCTGCCGGGAGCATGGTGTTTGCCTCCGCGGCCCATGCGGCGGGATTTCTGGCCCGGACGCAGGGAAATGTCCTGCTTGCCACCGGGGCCAAGGAGCTTTCTGCCTTTGCTGTGCTGGAACCGGCACGGCTTTTTCCCCGTGTCCTGCCCACCCGGGAGGGCATTGCCGCCTGCGAGGGGGCAGATATCCCCCATAAGAACATCATCGCCATGCAGGGGCCGTTCTCCTATGCGCTGAACCGGGCACTGATGGAGCAGTTTGCCATCCGCTTTCTCGTTACCAAAGATGGCGGCGCGGCGGGCGGCTTTGAAGAAAAAGCCCGGGCAGCGCAGGACACCGGGGCACAGCTCATCGTCATCCGCCGCCCGGCCGAGCAGGGCGAAACGGCGGAACAGATCCTGACACATTGTAAGGAGATGCTGCAATGATCACACTCATCGGGATGGGGTCGGGCACGCCGGAAAGCCTGACCGCGCAGGGCCTTGCCGCCCTGCAGAACGCCGGACTGATCCTGGGGGCAAAGCGCCTGCTGGAACAGCTGCCGCAGGGCTGCACGGAACACCGGAAGGCCCTGTATCAGCCTGAGGATGTCCTTGCCGCGCTGGCGGCTGACCCGGAGGTGGATGCTGCCCTTGTGTACAGCGGCGACACCGGGTTTTACTCCGGTGCGGCCCAGCTGCTGCCGATGCTGCGGGCCTTTGGCATCTCCTGCCGGGTGCTGCCGGGGCTTTCCAGCGTTCAGCTGCTGGCCGCTGCGGTGGGCCGCTCCTGGCAGGAGTGGAAGCTGGTCTCGGCCCACGGCTGTGCCTGCGACCCGGTGGCCGAGTGCCTGACGGCCGGGGGAAAGCCTGTGTTTTTCCTGACCGGCGGGGCCGAAACGCCTGCCTCCCTCTGCGGCCGATTGGCTGCTGCCGGGCTGGGCGATGCCCATGTGCTGGTGGGCGAAGAGCTGGGCCGGGCAGAGGAAAAGATCCTGTTCGGCACGGCGCAGGAGTTTGCGCAAAAGCAGTTTGCAAGCCTGAGCGTTTTGCTTGTGGAACATCTTCCTCAGCCGCCCCGGCGGGTGCCCGGCTTCCCGGATGAAGCCTTCCACAGGGGAGAGGTGCCCATGACCAAGCAGGAGGTGCGGGCGGCGGCGCTGGCCAAGCTGGCCGTGCAGCCCGGCGATACCCTGTGGGATGTGGGCGCGGGCACCGGCAGCGTGAGCGTGGAGCTGGCGCTGGCCGCACCCCGGGGGCATGTGTACGCCGTGGAGTGTGACCCGGAGGCCTGCGGGCTCATCCGGCAGAACCGGGAAACGTTCCACGCCTGCAACCTGACACTGGTGGAGGGCCGCGCCCCCGCCGCGCTGGCTGACCTGCCCGCCCCGGATGCCGTGTTCATCGGCGGGACCAAGGGGGGCATGGAGGCTGTGGTGGACACGGTGCTTGCCCGGAATCCGAACGCCCGCATCTGCATCTCTGCCATTGCGCTGGAAACGCTGAGCGCCGCTGTGGCCGCACTGACTGCCCACGGCCTTGCTGCGGAGGTAACGCAGATCGCGGTCAGCCGCACCCGGCCTGTGGGCAGGCTCCACCTGCTGATGGCCAATAACCCCATCTTCCTTATCACAGGAGAACGCAAATGATCCAATTTCTTGTGGCCGCGCCCTGTTCCGGCAGCGGCAAAACCACACTGACCTGCGCTCTGCTGGCGGCGCTCAGGCGGCGGGGGCAGGACCCCTGCTCCTTCAAGAGCGGGCCGGACTATATCGACCCCATGTTTCACCGGGCCGTGCTGGGGGTGGAGAGCCATAACCTCGACCTGTTTTTCTCCGCACCGGAGACGGTGCGCACGCTCTATGCGCAGGCCGCCGCCGGGCACGGGGCAGCCGTGTGCGAGGGTGCCATGGGCTTTTACGATGGACTGGGCGGCGTGAGCGATACCGCCAGTGCCTGGCATCTGGCCGATACGCTGAGCCTGCCGGTGCTGCTGGTGGTCCAGCCCAGAGGGGCCAGCCTGACGCTGGCGGCCCAGATCAACGGGCTGAAACAGTTCCGCACCCCCAGCCATCTGGCGGGCATCCTGCTCAATGACTGCGCCCCCCATTTGTATGCTCTGCTGGCTCCCATGCTGGAACGGGAGACCGGCCTGCCGGTGCTGGGCTATCTGCCCCACCTGCCGGATGCCGCACTTGAGAGCCGCCACTTAGGCCTGAAAACTGCCGGGGAGATCGCGGACCTGCAGCAGAAGATCAGCCGGATGGCCGATGCGCTGGTGATGGATTGGGAAAAGCTTTTTGCCCTGACCGAAGGCGCAGCGCCTTTGGTGCACACAGATCGGCTCCCCCTTGCGGGAGAGCTGCCGCCCCAGGGGGCAGAGGAACAGCGCCCCCGCGTTCCCATTGCCGTTGCAAGGGATGCGGCGTTTTGCTTCACCTACGCCGAAACGCTGGAAGCACTGGAGCGGGCGGGGGCGGAGTTCTGCTGGTTCAGCCCCCTGCAGGACTCCGCCCTGCCGGAGCAGATCGGAGGGCTCTATCTGCCCGGCGGCTACCCGGAGCTGTATGCCGGGCAGTTGAGCGCGAACCGCTCCATGCTGGCCTCTGTGCGCCGGGCTGTGGAGCGCGGTCTGCCCACGGTGGCCGAGTGCGGGGGCTTTCTCTATCTGGGCCAGAGCCTGGAGGATGCCAACGGGGAACGCTGGCCCATGGCAGGCGTTCTGCCGGGGCAGGGCTTCCGGGTGGGGCGGCTGGTGCGGTTTGGATACGCGGCATTGACTGCCCACGCCGACAGTATGCTGTTCCGCGCCGGGGAGCGTCTGCCGGTGCACGAGTTCCACCACTGGGATTCCACAGACAACGGCACCGGCTTTACCGCCGCAAAGCCCAACGGGAAACAATGGGACTGCGGCTTTGCAAATGAGCATTTCTATGCGGGCTTCCCGCATTTGTATTGGGCGGGCACGGCCCTGCCCCGGCGGTTCGTGGATGCCGCCGCACACTATCATCAAGAGGAACAGGACCAATGACAGAGCTTGAACTGAAACAGCTTCTTTCCAAGATCACCCGGCCGGACGAGACCGCACGCACCGCCGCCCACGCTCACTGGGCCAGCTTGGCCAAGCCGCTGGGCGGGCTGGGCAGGCTGGAGACCATGCTGGAGGATGCCGCCGCCCTGACCGGTACGGCAGAGCTGGCGTTTTCCCGCCGGGCCGTGCTGGTGCTCTGCGCCGACAACGGCGTGGTGGCGCAGGGCGTGAGCCAGACGGACCAGAGCGTGACCCGGGCCGTGGCCGAGAACCTTGCCGTCCGGCGCACCAGTGTCTGCCAGATGGCAAAAACGGCCCGCTGCGAAGTGGTGCCTGTGGACCTTGGCATGGCTGGGGAGCCGGTGCCCGGGGTGCAGAACTGCCGCATTGCCGCCGGAACGGCGGATTTCACCACCGGCCCTGCCATGACCCGCCAGCAGGCGGTGGATGCCATTGCGGCGGGCATCGGGCTTGTCCGGGCGCAGAAGGCGGCGGGGGTGCAGCTGCTGGCCACGGGGGAGATGGGCATTGGCAACACCACCACCTCCAGCGCCGTGGCTGCGGTTCTGCTGGGTCAGCCCGTGGAGCGGATGACAGGCCGGGGCGCGGGCCTTTCCGACGCGGGGCTTGCCCGCAAGCTGGATGTCATCCGGCAGGGCATTGCGCGGAATCAGCCCGATGCCGCTGACCCTCTGGATGTGCTTTCCAAGCTGGGCGGGTTCGACATCGCCGGGCTGTGCGGTGTTTTTCTGGGCGGCGCGCTGGAAGGCCTGCCCGTGCTGATGGATGGCTTCATCAGCGGGGTGGCGGCGCTGTGCGCGGTGCGGCTCTGCCCCGCCGCAGAAAAGGCCGTGTTTGCCAGCCACTGCTCCACCGAACCGGCAGCAAGGCTGGTGCTGGAAGCGCTGGGCAAAGCGCCCCTGCTCACCGCCGGGCTCCATCTCGGCGAGGGCACCGGAGCAGTGGCAAGCATCCCGCTGTGGGATATGGCGCTGGCCGTTTACCGCGATTGCTATTCCTTCACGGAGGGCGGCATTACGCCGTACACCCCCCAATGCTGACGCTGGTATTGGGCGGTGCCGCCAGCGGCAAAAGTGGGTATGCCGAGAGCCTGGTGTTGAAAACCGCGCTCCCGCGCTATTACATCGCCACCATGCAGGTGTGGGATGCCGAGTGTGCCGCCCGGGTGGAAAAGCACCGGAAGATGCGGGCGGCAAAGCAGTTTGAGACCGTGGAGTGCCCCCTGCATCTGGAGAACATCCGTCTGCCTGCCCGGGGAACTGCGCTGTTGGAGGATCTGGGCAACCTGACCGCCAACGAGCTCTACGACCCCGCCGGGGCGGGAGAAAATGCCGCTTCGGCCATTTTGGAAGGACTGGACCAATTGGCCGGACAATGCGCGCACCTCATCGTGGTCTCCAACGAGGTGTTCAGCGGCGGTGCCGACTACGCAGGCGACACCGGGCGCTACCTGAAAGCGCTGGCGCAGGTGAACAATGCCCTTGCCGCCCGGGCTGACCATGTGATGCGGGTGGTGTGCGGCATTCCGGTCTATTATAAAGGAGTGGAAAAATGATTGGATTGCAGACCATTGCAGTGGCCTTTGCCATGTTTTCGGCCCTGCCGGTGCCGCAGTTCGCGTGGAACCAGAAAAACATGCGGTATGCCATGTGTGCCTTCCCGCTCATCGGGGTGGTCATTGGCGGGCTGTGGTGCCTGTGCGGCGCTCTGCCCCTGCCGATGCCCGCAAAGGCGGCGGGGTTCTGCCTGATCCCGGTCTGGGTCACGGGTGGCATCCACCTGGATGGCTATGCCGACACCTGTGATGCCCTTTCCAGCTATGGCGACCGGGAAAAGAAGCTGGAGATCCTCAAAGATCCCCACTGCGGTGCCTTTGCAGTGATCCGGCTGTGCAGTTATTTTGCGGCCTACCTTGCCCTTTGCGCCTGCGTGGACTTTACGCCCCGGGTGGGCCTGTGCTGGACACTGGCCCTTGTGCTGGAACGGGCCCTTTCGGGCCTGGCCGTGGCATCGTTCCCGATGGCAAAGAACACCGGCCTTGCCCACACCTTTGCCACGGCGGCGGATCGAACTACGGTCCGCCGGGTGCTGATGGTGCTGGCCGCTCTGCTCAGCGCCGCCCTGCTGGCACTGGGCGGCTGGGCGCTGGTGCTGGCGGCGTTTCTTGTGTTTGCACGCTATCATGTTGTTTCGGACAAGCAGTTTGGCGGCATCACCGGTGATCTGGCCGGGTGGTTTTTGCAGAAAGCCGAGCTGTGGATGCTGGCGGCGCTGTGTGCCTGCCAGTGGGGAGGACTGTTATGATCTTTATCACCGGGCCGCTGTACAGCGGCAAGCGCACCTTTGCGCAGCGCCTGCCCGGCACCCGCATTGCGGAGGTGCAGGCCCTGGCCGCAGAGGCTGAGGATCTGGAAAAGCTTGCGGAGGAGCTCTCCGCTTATGATATCGTGATGGCCACCGAGGTGGGCGGCGGCGTGGTGCCCATGGACGCAGGGGAGCGGGCCGCCCGGGAAGCCGCCGGGCGGCTGGCCTGCCTGCTGGCGGCCCGGGCCGGGTGCGTGGTGCAGATGTTCTGCGGCATCCCCACAGTATTGAAAGGAGAACTGCCCCCATGCTGATCTATCTTCTGCGCCACGGCCTGACGGCCTACAACGCCGAAAAGCGCTATCAGGGCCAGCGGGATATCCCCCTGTGCCCTGCGGGCCGCGCCCAGCTGCGGCAGGCTGATCTCCGGCCGGAAACGGTCTATATCACCCCGCTCTGCCGCACCCGGCAGACCGCGGAGGTGCTCTTCCCGGGTGCAAAACTCGTGGAGGTGAAAGACCTGCAGGAGATGTGCTTCGGCAGCTTTGAGGGCCGCAATTTCATTGAGATGGAGCACGACCCGGATTATCTGGCCTGGGTGAACGCCAACTGCGAAAGCCCCTGCCCGGACGGCGAGACCAAGGCTGTTTTTTCGGAGCGGGTGTGCAGGGCCTTTGCCGCACTGGTGGACAGGGCCCTTGCCGATGGGGAAGAGACACTGGTCATTCTGGCCCACGGCGGCACCCAGATGGCTGCCATGGAGCGCTACGCCCTGCCCCATGCGGATTATTACCACTGGTGCGCCCCCAACGCGGGCGGTTACGTTCTGGATGCAGGAGATTGGGCGGAGCAGCGGGTGCTGCACCTGCTGAAGACTGTGCAGTACACAAAGGAGGATGCCCGATGATCGAATACGCAGTACTCGGCGGTTTTGTGCTGGACTGCCTCTTCGGCGATCCGGCCTGGCTGCCCCACCCGGTGGTGTACATGGGCAAGGCCATCTCGGCGCTGGAAAAGCGCCTGCGGGCCCGCCTGCCCAAAACGCCTCAGGGGGAACTGCTGGGCGGGGCCATTGTGGCCTTCTGCCTGCCGGTGGGTACCTTTCTGCTGACGAGCCTTGTCTGCCTGGGAGCTGCCCGCATCAGCCCGTGGCTGGGGCTGGCCGTCCAGATGTTCTGGTGCGGGCAGGCACTGGCCGCAAAGGGGCTGGCGCAGGAGAGCACCAATGTTTACCGGGAGCTGGTCAAGCCCGACCTGCCTGCCGCCCGCAGGGCGGTCAGCCGCATCGTGGGGCGGGACACCCAGGATCTGACGCTGGAGGGCGTGACCAGAGCCGCTGTGGAGACGGTGGCCGAAAACGCCAGCGACGGCGTGATCGCGCCCCTGCTCTATATGCTCATCGGCGGGGCACCGCTGGCCCTGACCTACAAGGCCATCAACACGATGGACAGTATGCTGGGCTACAAAAATGAAAAATACCTCTATTTTGGCCGCATCCCTGCCAAGCTGGACGATGCGGCAAATTACCTTCCCAGCCGCCTTGCCGCCCTGCTGTGGGTGGCTGCCGCGGCCTTTACGCACAATGACGCAAAAGGGGCGTGGAAGATCTGGCGGCGGGACCGCCGGAACCACGCCAGCCCCAACAGCGCCCAGACTGAGAGCGCCTGCGCCGGTGCGCTGGGGGTGCTGCTGGCCGGGCCCGCCTATTACTTTGGCGAATACTACGCCAAGCCCACCATCGGCGATCCGCTGCGCCCCATTGAACCGGAGGATATCCTGCGTGCCAACCGGATGATGTACGTGGCAAGCGCCTTTGCACTGGCATGGGGCGTGGCAATACGGGCTATTTTGTAACGACATCGCCCTCTCAGTCATGCCTTGCATGACAGCTCCCCCAAAGGGGGAGCCAAGAGCTGGGATCCAGAACCATCCAGGAAAAGGAGAACGAACATGCAACTAGTACATGGCGGCGATTGGGCCGGTTACCGGGCCGAGTTCGGGCGGGATGCGCTGGATTTTTCGGCCAACGTCAGCCCGCTGGGCCTGCCGGAAGGGGTGGCCCGGGCCATCACGGCGGCATTGCCCACGGCCGACCGCTACCCCGACCCCCTGTGCCGGGAGCTGCGGGCAAAGCTGGCGCTCCATGAGGGCGTACCGGCGGAGCAGATCCTCTGCGGCAATGGGGCGGCAGACCTTATTTTCCGGCTGGTCTGGGCCAAAAAGCCCCGCCGGGCGCTGGTCACCGCACCCACCTTTGCGGAGTATGCCACTGCTTTGGAAAGTGTCGGCTGCACGGTGGAACGCTTTTTTTTGCGGGAGCAGGAGGACTTTGCGGTCACGGATGCGTTCTGTGCGGCCATCCGTCCGGGGGTGGACATGGTATTCCTCTGCCAGCCCAACAACCCCACCGGCCAGCTGACGGCCCTGCCGCTGGTGGAGCAGATCCTCCACCGCTGCGCGGCGTGCGGCACCCTGCTGGTGGTGGACGAATGCTTCCTTGATTTCCTGCCCGACCATGCCCTGCACACGGCAAAAGGCCTGCTGGGGGAGGGGAATCTGGTCATCCTGAAAGCCTTCACCAAGCTCTACGGCATGGCGGGCGTGCGGCTGGGCTATGCCCTGAGTGCCGACACGGCGCTGCTGGAACAGATGCAGGCCTGCGGTCAGCCTTGGGGCGTGTCCAGTCTGGCGCAGGCGGCGGGCCTTGCCGCGTTGGAGGAGACAGCGTATGTGGAAAAGGTCCGGGCCCTCATTGCCGAACAGCGGCCCCGCCTGACGGCCGGTCTGCGGGCGCTGGGCCTGCGGGTGCTGGACGGCAGGGCAAATTACCTGCTGTTTCAGGCCCCGGAGACGCTGGGAGAAGCCCTGCGGCAAAGGGGTGCTGTGCTGCGCAGCTGTGCGAACTACCCCGGTCTGGGTCCCGGCTGGTACCGCACCGCCGTGCGCACCGGGCCTGAAAACGAACAGCTTTTGAAACTTCTTACGGAGGTGCTGGAATGAGCAAGGCAAAGTGCATCATGGTGCAGGGAACCATGAGCGGTGCAGGCAAAAGCCTGCTGTGCGCCGCCCTCTGCCGCATTTTTGCGCAGGACGGTTACCGCGTGGCTCCCTTCAAGAGCCAGAACATGGCGCTGAACAGCTTTGTCACCCGGGATGGGCTGGAAATGGGCCGGGCACAGGTGGTGCAGGCGCAGGCCGCAGGCATCGAGCCGGATGTGCGGATGAACCCCATCCTGCTCAAGCCCAGCAGTGACGTGGGCAGTCAGGTCATCGTGAACGGTGAGGTGCGGGGCCAGATGCCCGCCGCCGCCTACTTTAAAATGAAAAGAGCGCTCATCCCGGAGATCCTCTCGGCCTACAACAGTCTGGCCGAAACCGTGGACATCATCGTCATTGAGGGGGCCGGAAGCCCGGCGGAGATCAACCTGAAGGCAGACGATATCGTCAACATGGGCCTTGCCCGGCTGGTGGATGCCCCCGTTCTGCTGGCGGGAGACATCGACCGGGGCGGTGTGTTCGCCCAGCTGTACGGCACGGTGGCGCTGCTGGAGCCAGAGGAGCGCGCCCGCATCAAGGGGCTGCTCATCAATAAATTCCGCGGCGATGTGGAGATCCTGCGCCCCGGCCTTGCTATGCTGGAAGAGAAAACACAGCTGCCGGTGCTGGGGGTCGTGCCCTACCTGAAGGTGGACATTGAGGACGAGGATTCTCTTTCCACCCGGCTGGATGCGGGCAGAACGGTCCACCCGCTGGATGCAGCAATCCTCCGCCTGCCGCACATCTCCAACTTTACCGATTTCATGCCGCTGGAGCAGCACCCGCTGCTGGGCGTGCGGTATGTGCAGAATACCCGCCAGCTGGGCACACCGGATCTCATCATCCTGCCCGGCACCAAGAACACAGTGGATGACCTGCTCTGGCTGCGGCAGTCCGGGCTGGAAGCAGCCCTGTTGAAGCTGGCGGCCAACGGCACGCCGGTGCTGGGGGTCTGCGGCGGGTATCAGATGCTGGGCGAGACGCTGGCCGACCCTGAGGGCACGGAGAGCGGTACGGTGCAGACCGTGCGGGGGCTGGGGCTGCTGCCCACCCGCACGGTATTTACCGGCCAGAAGCACCGCACCCAGGACACTGCCGCCGTGACCGCCGCCCCCTTTGCGGGTGCGGCCCTGACCGGATACCAGATCCACACCGGCCGCACCGAGGTGCAGGGTGTGCCCTTCTGCACACTGGCAGACGGCACACCCGAGGGCTGCGTGCAGGACAATGTGTTCGGCACCTACCTGCACGGCCTGTTTGATACCGGGGAGCTTACCGAGAAGCTGGTGGCCCTGCTCTGTCAGCGCAAGGGCATTGCGCCGGACAGCGCGGCCCTCATCCCGATGGAGCAGTACCGCCAGCAGCAATTTGACCTGCTGGCCGATGGCGTGCGCGGCGCGCTGGATCTGGATGCCGTTTACGCGGCCATGGGGTTGGAGAACCCGCGGAGGAATGCACAATGATCCCACAACATCATCTGCCCGCCGACATTGAGCGGACAAGCCTTTCCATCATCACGGCAGAGCTGGAAGCGTTGGGCCTGACCCCGCCGCCCGAGACTGCCGCTGTGGTCAAGCGGGTCATCCACACCACCGCCGACTTTGACTATGCGAAAAATCTGCGCTTTACGCCGGGGGCTGTGGCGGCAGGTGTGGCCGCCCTGCGGGACGGAACTCCCATCATCACCGACACCAACATGGCACTTTCGGGTATTTCCAAGCCTGCCCTTGCCCGGCTGGGCGGCAGTGCCCTCTGCTATATGGCGGACCCCGAGGTGGCACGGATCGCAGCCGAGACCGGCACCACCCGGGCAGTGGCCTCCATGCACCGCGCGGCGCAGGAGCACCCCGGGGCCATTCTTGCGGTGGGCAATGCCCCCACCGCCCTGCTGACCATTGCGGAAGAGATCGAGGCCGGACTGCGGCCCGCCCTGGTCATCGCCGTGCCGGTGGGCTTTGTGAACGTGGTGGAAAGCAAGGAAGCGCTGTTTGCCGCCTGTGCAGCCCACGGCGTGCCTGCCATCGCGGCCATGGGCCGCAAGGGCGGCAGCACCGTGGCCGCCGCAGTCTGCAACGCCCTGGTCTACTCCGCTGCCGAGATGCTGGACCCAGCGGCAAGAGGGTGGAAATAGGGTGGAACCGGTAAAAACGCCCCTTTTTACGCTTTTGCTTGACTTTTTGGCAGAAACAAGGTATCGTTTATCTGTATGACGATTGATATATGAGTTGAAGCTTTGCGTGAAAAAGGAAGCATTATGGCACAGACGATTTTAGAAGAAAAGAAAAAATCACGGCTGATGACAGAGGGCAGTATCTGGAAGAGCATCCTGCTCTTCTCGGTGCCGCTGATCCTGGGCAACATGCTGCAGCAGCTGTACAACACCGCCGATTCCATCATCGTGGGCAACTTTGTGGGCAGCAACGCGCTGGCAGCCGTCGGCTCCAGCGGCTCGCCCATCTTCCTGCTCATCGGGTTCAGCCAGGGCATTGCCGTGGGTGCCGGTGTCGTGGTGTCCCAGTTTCTGGGAGCCAAGGACAGGGAGGGCGCGCACACCGCAGTGCACACCTCGCTGGCCCTTTCGGCCATTCTGGGTGCGATCCTGACCGTGTGCGGCATTGCCGTCAGCCGTGCCCTGCTCACCGCCATGAACACCCCCGCAGAGGTGCTGGAGGATGCGGTGCTCTATATGCGGCTCTATTTTGGCGGTGTGCTGTTCAGCGTGGTGTATAACATGGCGGCCGGTATCCTGAACGCCGCCGGCAACTCCAAGCGAAGCCTGCTCTACCTGGGCGTTGCCTCCATCACCAACATCGTCCTCGACCTTGTCCTGATCGCCGGATGCAAGATGGGCGTGGCCGGTGCGGCCATTGCCACCGATATCAGCCAGCTGGTGTCCTGTGTGCTCTCCCTGCGGTTTCTGATGCGGGTGGAGGACGATTACCGCGTGACGGCAAAGGAAGTGCGCGTGCACAAAAAGATGGCGGTCCGCATCATCAAGGTGGGCCTGCCCACCGGTATCCAGAACATGGTCATCTCCCTTTCCAATGTGCTGGTGCAGGTCAGCGTCAACGGCTATGGTGCCGCTGCCATGGCAGGCTTTGCCGCCTATATGAAGGTGGATGGCTTCAACATTCTGCCTGTGCTGAGCTTCAGCATGGCGGCCACCACCTTTGTGGGCCAGAACTTTGGTGCGGGCAAGATCGACCGTGTCAAAAAGGGCACCTTTGTCACCCTGGGCATGTGCATCGTTTACACCATCCTGACCGGTATCCTGCTGCTCGTCTTCCAGGATTCCATCATGCACCTGTTCACCGGCGATGAAACGGTCATTGCCTACGGCAAGATCTGTATGCTCTATTTCTGCCCCTTCTACTGGATGCTGGGCATCCTGCAGGGCCTTGCCGGTACGGTGCGCGGCACCGGCAAGAGCGTGCCGCCCATGGTGGTGCTGCTGATCTCCCTGTGCCTGTTCCGCATCGTCTGGATCCAGTTTGCCCTGCCCCTGTTTGCAGGCATTGAGGGTGTGCTGCTGGTCTACCCGGTGTCCTGGGCTGTGGGTGCAGTGCTGATGGTGCTCTACGCCTGGAAGGGCAAATGGATGCAGCTGCCGGAAGCAATTTCGTAAATCAAGCGCACCCGATTCCCCGGTGGAAGTGTATTTTATACAAAAATGACGTATGAATGCGTAAAAATATTCGGGGGGGGGGCTAAAAAATCTGCGAAAATCAGTTGATTTCTGCCGAAAAATGCCGTATACTGAATTATAGTTTCAAATCGAACGACGGATTTCGACAAAAGGGGCTGATAAGATGGAGTGCACACAGGCAGAGGCTTTTGAACAGTATATTCGGGATCTGCGCGTTGTGCGCTCGATTTCCCGGCCCAGCTTTCCGGAGGGCAAAGCTCCCACTGCCGTGCTGGAAGAGATCCAGACCAACGCGCTGAGATGCAACGCCCTGATGCGGCAGAATGAGGCACTGCTGGCGCAGTTTGTCTACGACTGTGACCCTGCCTCCCTGACCGAAGAGGATATCCAGGGACTGAGTGCCTTTGCAGGCAGGCTGTTCAACTATGCGAACAGCGAGGATATGGGCGTGGCGTTCAAGGTGCATCAGCTGCTGCTGGCAGCGGCCCGCAGCCGGGAAGACGTGCCCATGATCGTCAGGGAGCTGTACTACACAGGCATCACCCTGCATTATATGAACGTCCGGGATGAGGGAACTGGCATCAACCTGTTGGGAGATGCAATCCAGGTCTATTTCACGGAAGCTGCTGAATACATGTCACGGTATGAACAGCTGGACAGGAATACCCGACAGTATCTCATCCGCTGTGTGGGCAACACCCGGCTGGGGATGTCCCGCGGTACCCATGCGGAAAGCTGCCGGTATCTGGAGCGGTTCCGCCGCGCAATGGAGGTCATCCAGTCTGCGCATTACCATGCGCTGGACCCGGAGTTCCCCTGGGAAAGCTACATCTATTCCATGCACATGGATCGCATGACCCTGCTGACCCACCTGCGGCAGGAGGAGGATCCCGAGGTGGCGCGGCAGGTGCTGGAATCGGCGGAATACATCTGGGGGCACAAGAAGAAGTACAAGGGTCAGGATGCGCGCCTGCAGAACTGGCGGGTGCCCTATTTTTACGCCGCTGCCCGCTACCATGCCGGGGTGGGCAGCCTGGAAGACGTGGTCAAGATCCTTCTGGAATCGGCGGGAAGCGTGGCGCAGGATGATTATTCTGCCGAGGCCATCAACCGGAAGCTGGTTCTGGCGGCCTATCTTTCGGTCTATGCAGAACGTTTGGACGAGGCGGGAGCACAGAGGTATCGTGCAACCGTGGAGCAGGTACGCCGTTCTGCGGATCAGTATCTGGAACAGATGCCGGCCAGCCAGTATCCCCGTGTGGTAAACTCTGCCGCCTGGGAGTTGAGCAAGATCAACACCAGCTCAGATGAAACGGCGAACCGCCGGATGCTGGGCAGTATCCTGGCCGGGCACAAGCCGACCTATGTCCACTCGCTGATGGTGGCAGAGCTGACCCGTGCCCTGCTGCATCGGCAGATCGAGACAAGGCCCGAAACACTGGTGGGCCTGCTGGGCTGCAGGAGCGCGGCCGAGGTGCAGGTCCGGCGGGAAGAGCTCTGCCAGACAGCCTATGAGTGCGGCCTGTACCACGACCTTGGCAAGTGTGCCGTTCTGATGTACATCGACAACAATGCCCGCCGCCTGCTGGATGAGGAGTTTTTCTGCATCCAGAGCCACCCAAGGACCGGCGCTGACATTCTGAATAGAATGGGCTGCGGAAGAACGCTGGCCCTGGCGGCGCTCTATCACCACTGCTATTACAACGGCAAGGGCGGATATCCCAATGATGTACCCTCCTGCCCGCCGGAGATCAAGGGAATCGTGGATGCGCTGAGCGTGGCAGACTCGCTGGATGCCGCCGCCGATAATATCGGTCGGTGCTACAACCTTGCCAAGCCCTTCCGCACGCTGCTGGAAGAGCTGCGGGCCCAGAGCGGCACCCGCTATGCGCCCAATGTGGTCGCCCTGTTCGAGGATGAGCGTTTCTGCCAGCAGCTGGCAGAGAACACGGATGCCGAGCGCAAAAGGGTGTATCTGCAGGTGTATCACGCCGGAAGTGAAGAAAAATAAATATCATAAGCAAAAGGAGCCTCTTGGGCTCACATCCCCTGTCTCTACAGGGAAATAGGTGTGAGTGCCAAAAGGCTCCTTTTCTTTTGCTCTTATGATATTAGATGCAAAAAGCTTTGTCAAGCACCGGCGGCTGCATCGCTTCAGCCGGGGTACTTAGCCACTTCCAACAATTCCTCCGCCCGGCGGACCTGTTCCGCCGTGGGGGGAACAGCATCGGGCAGGGGATAGGAGATGCCCAGCTTCTGCCACTTGAACAGCCCCAGCGTGTGGTAGGGGAGAACCTCCACCCGCTGCACCGTTTTCAGGCTGCGGATGAAATCTGCGGTCCTGCGCAGGCCCTCCTCGTCATCGGTGAGGCCGGGCACCAGCACATGCCGGATCCAGAGCGGAACGCCCAGATCAGAGATGTGCCGTGCCATGGCTAAGATGTTGGCATTGTCCCTGCCGGTAAGCTGACGGTGCTTCTCCGGGTCGATCTCCTTGAGATCCAGGATCACCAGACTGGTGGAAGCCATCAGGGTATCGAAGGCGGCCAGGTAGGCGGGGTCATCGGGCTGGAACGGCTGACCGGCCGTGTCCAGCGCGGTGTGTACCCCCTTGACGCGCGCCAGCTGGAAGAATTTTGTCAAGAAGTCCATCTGCCGCAGCGGCTCGCCGCCCCTGA
>ENA-ORRL01000834-ORRL01000834.1-human-gut-metagenome-genome-assembly--contig:-NODE-834-length-28945-cov-4.818242_pt1 | contig 28945 bp, 24 predicted proteins | sample MGYA00242175_ERZ509134 | MGnify/ENA primary metagenome ERZ509134 (study PRJEB26280, sample SAMEA2338660) | human gut metagenome | biome: human gut; feature: human-associated habitat; material: faeces... | reverse complement strand
GCTTGATATTGTCTCTCTCGGCCTTTGCCTGGGTGGAGGCAAGCTCACGCCGCCGCCCGAGGTTCTCGAGTGCTTGCTCAAGGTTCCCGCGCTGTGCAAGCAATCTCTCGGCGGCTTTGAAATAATTTATCATATCCGTTTCCCTCAGTGGCGGTATTCGCGTCCGAGGTTGTAGCGGTGTTTTGCCATAACAACGGCGTCAACGTCTACCCCGAGCGCGGCCATGAGGTCGAGGGTTCGGAGGATCACGTCGGCCAGCTCGACCGCGATCCCCTCCGGCTTGCAGGCTCCGGCCTTTTCCCCTCCGGCGTCAGGGTGGAGCCGCCGCCGCCGGCGCCGCCTACCTTCCGCTGGATCAGCGGATAGCTGAGAGCAGCCTCGCAGCTGCGCAGCATGGTCCAGGCCTTGCTGTATGCTATTTTCATTTCCATGGTGGCGGTACGGATGGACTCACAGCGGTCAATACGCTCCAGCAGCTCCGCTATGCCGGGCCCAAATACCTTCACATCGTCCATACGGATCCGCACTGAGGTGCTGGCAGTCATCTGTTTATTGCTCATGGGGAACCTCCTTTATCCTTCCTTAATATCCTTATTATGACTGATATCAATTGACTTTTCAAGTGCTGCGTGTTATTCTTTGAACAGTATATCGGTGAAAACCGGAGAGGGGGAATAAATATGGAACACCATTCGGCAATGTCGTCCTTTGGCCTAGAAAATTCCCATGTAACGGCGATCGTAGGCGGCGGCGGTAAAAGCAGCCTGATGGCTGCTCTGGGGGAAGAATACCACCGGCGGGGCGAAACGGTCATTATGACCACCACCACCCACATCCGCCCGCCCAGGGAGAATGGCTACATGGGCGATGACGCCGCGGTTTTAGGCAGCCTTTTGGCCAGCTGCCGCCTGATGACGGTAGGCACCATGAGTGAAGAAAGAAAATTCGGCCCCTCCCCGCTATTGGAACAGCTTCCGGAGCTTGCGGACCGTGTTATAATAGAAGCGGACGGCACCAAGGGCCTGCCGCTGAAGGTGCCCGATGACCGCGAACCGGTCATTCCGCCCTTCGCCGATGCGGTCATCGCTGTGGCGGGGCTTTCCGCGTTGGGCCGCCCGCTCGGTGAGGTGTGCCATCGCCCGGAGCTTGCAAAGCTGCGTTTTGATCTAGAACCGGACCAAATTGTAACCCCGGAGCTGATGGCGATGCTGCTTAGCTCTCCGCTGGCGCAGCGCAAGGATGTGGGCAGCCGTCCATATGCCGTTCTGCTCAACCAGGCGGATCGGGCCCGGCCGGATGAAATAGCGGCCTTGGCCACTCTTTTGTTGCAAAAAGGCGTGGAGCGGGTCGTAACCGCGGCCCTGCAGCGTCGGCCCGGAGAATACGAGGTTTGGAAGCGATAGGAGGAGAGAATATGCTGATCGCCATTAAAGGCGCAGGGGATCTCGCCACCGGCATTGCCTGCCGGCTGCACCGCTGCGGGTTTCAAATCGTCTGCACCGATATCGAAAAGCCCACCACGGTGCGCTGCACGGTGGCCTTTTCCCGTGCGGTGTACGATGGCGCCGCAACGGTGACAGGGGTCACAGCCCGCCTGGCCAAAGATGCTGCGGATGCCCGCCGCATTATCGGGGAAGGGGAGATCCCCATTCTCATTGACCCCGAATATAAAGAGGCCAAAAAGCTGGAACCGGCTGTGCTGGTGGATGCCATCATTGCCAAGAAAAATATCGGAACAAAAATCACTGATGCGCCGCTGGTGGTGGGCATCGGCCCCGGCTTTACCTCCGGTGTGGATTGCCACTTCTGTGTGGAGAGCAACCGCGGGCATGATATGGGCCGCACCCTGTATGAGGGCTCGCCCGAACCGGATACCGCCACCCCTGGCAATGTGGGCGGGTTCAGCGGCGAGCGCATTATCCGCGCCACCGCCGATGGCATCTGGCACCCGGTGGTCAAGATCACCGATGTGGTGGAAAAGGGTCAGCTGGTGGCCTATGCCGGGGAGGAGCCTGTCTACGCCAATATGGGCGGCATTGTCCGCGGCATGCTGCCGGAGGGCACCTCTGTGACCAAGGGCCTCAAATCCGGCGATATTGACGCCCGGTGCAAGGTCGAAAACTGCTTCACCCCCTCCGATAAGGCCAACGCCATCGCGGGCGGTATTCTGGAGGGTGTATTGTACTATACCAAATTACTGGAGGGAAAATAAAATGCAGGGTGATATTAAAATGAGCAAACTTGCCTCCTGCGGGGGCTGCGGCGCCAAGGTAGGCGCGGGAATGCTGAGCCAGATCTTGCAGGGCATCCCCACGGTAAAGGATGAAAACCTGCTGGTGGGCTACGATACCAGCGACGACGCCGCCGTTTATAAGGTAAGCGATGATTTGGCCATTGTGCAGACGCTGGATTTCTTCCCTCCCATTGTGGATGATCCCTACATGTTCGGGCAGATCGCCGCAGCAAACGCCATCAGCGATATTTACGCCATGGGCGCCACCCCAAAGATCGCGCTCAATATCATGACCGTGACCCCGCAGATGTCCAAGGAAATGATCCACGAGGTGCTGCGCGGCGGCTACGAAAAAGCCTATGAGGCGGGCGTCATCATCGCCGGCGGCCATACCATCAATGACCAGGAGCCTAAATACGGCCTTTCCGTGACCGGCTTTGCCCGTCCCGATGAGATCCGCATGAATTGCACCCCACTGGAAGGGGATGTGCTCATCCTCACCAAACCCCTGGGCATTGGCATCACCACCACCGCCAACCGCGCCGAGCTGGCCCCGCCGGAGCTGTACCTGCGTGCCGTGAAGCAGATGGCAACCCTCAATAAATACGCCTGTGAGATCGCACAGAAATACCGTGTCCACAGCATGACCGATGTGACCGGCTTTGCCCTGATGGGCCACGCCACCGAAATGGCCCGCGGCAGCGACTTAACCATCGTCATCGATAGCACCAAGGTGCCGGTACTGCCCGGGGTACAGCCCCTGGCCGAAATGGGCCTCATCCCGGAGGGCGCCTACCGCAACCGTCAGTTTGCCGGGCCTACCGCCCGCTTCGCCGAAAGCGTCCCGCTGTATCTGCAGGATATCCTGTACGATCCGCAGACCTCCGGCGGCCTGCTCATCGCCGTGGATGCGCGCGATGCCGAAAAGCTGCTGGCAGAGCTCCTGCAGTGCGAAAATGTACCGGGCGCTGCCATCATCGGCTGCGTGGAGCAGTACCAGGATTGTTCCATCTATGTAAAATAAGCAAAAAATCCGGAGCCCCTGCGAAGGGAGGCCCCGGATTTTATTATAGCGGAAAGCCCGCAAAAAGGCGCCCCGCAGGGCACCGCTCTGCGAGCGGTGGGACGGGCTTCGCCCGTCCTGGCGGCTCCGCCGCCGCCCCTGCGGGGCGTCCATTGCCTTTCGAAAACCTTACGCCAGGTCATGGATCGCCCGGATGGCAGCATCCACTTCCTCCTCGGTGGTGGTATATCCGATGGAAAAGCGCACCGTCCCCTCCGGATAGGTCCCCAGCGTCTTATGCGCCAGCGGGGCACAGTGCAGCCCGCACCGCGTCAGGATGTCATATCGCTCCTCCAGCTGGAACGCCACCTCGGCGTTATCCTGCCGCAAAAAGTCCACCGAGATCACGCCTACCCGCCCCTTGGCATCGGCTGGGCCGGGGATACGGATATGTTCATTCCCGCGCAGCCCGCTGAGGAATCGTTCGGTCAGCGCCATCTCCCGCCGGTGCAGGGCATCCAGCCCCACCTCCTGCAGGTAGCGCAGCGCCACCCCCAGCCCCATAATGCCGGGCAGGTTGGGGGTCCCTGCCTCGTAGCGGTCGGGCAGGGTAGGGGGCATCTCCAGCGAGGCCGACATGCTGCCGGTCCCCCCCGCGATCAGCGGCGTCAGCGCCTTATTCATCTCCTCATTCATCACAAAGCCGCCAATGCCGGAAGGCCCCAGCAGCCCCTTGTGCCCGGTAAAGCACAGGGCGTCTATCTGCAACTTCCGCATATCAAAGGCAAAATGCCCGGCTGCCTGGGCGCTGTCCACCGCCAAAAGCACCCCGTGCCGCCGGCAGATGGCTCCGATCTCTCCCATGGGCTGAATGGTCCCGCTGACATTGCTGGCGTATTGCATCACCACCAGCCGGGTTTTAGGGGTGATAAGCTTCTCGAATTCCTCCAGCCGCAGCACACCGTCCCCATCGCACGGGGCAATGGAAACCGCCACGCCCGCCGCCTCCAGCTGTGTGGCCGGGCGCGCCACCGCGTTGTGCTCCATCCCGCTGATGATAAGATGATCACCGGGGCGCAGCACCCCCTTCATGATCATATTCAGGCTCATGGTCACGCCGCTGGTAAAGATGGCATAGCTGGGGTCCTCCCCGGCGCCGAACAACCGGCACAGGTCCTCCCGCACCGTCAGGGTGGAAAGCGCCGCCTCCGCGGTGGCCCGGTAGCTGGAGCGGTTGACATTGACGCCCACCTTCTCGATGTAATCCTTCATGGCCTGGCCAACCCCCGGTGCCTTGGGAAAGCTGGTCGCGCCGTTATCCAGATAGATTTGTTTCATAGAGGCCTCCGTTCTCCTTTTGCGGGAATAGTGTATCCGCAGTTATTGTACCACTCCCCACCGGCAAAAACAAGTAGAGTACTTCCGCATTCTATGCGGCATGGTCCATCCTGGTGCCGGGCAGGGCAGCGGGGCGCTTTTTGCATAGTATGGTATGGGGCACAGCCCCAATATGCCCAAAGGGGGCAGTACCATGGAGTATCTCGCGACCTTCCCCAACCAGCTGCAGGCGATGGAATACGCGCGGGCCCTTACCCGCAGCGGCATCCCCAGCCGGATGATGCCCCGCCCCCGCGCGCTGGAGGCCAGCTGCGGCACGGCGGTGCGGTTTTCCAGCCGCCAGCCGGTGGATATCCTGCTGACGCTGGCCCCGGTCAAAACGCTGTATCGGGTGGAGCAGGGCAGCTACTGGCCGGTCGGCTAAAAAACAAAAGGGCGGCGTCTATCCGGCAAACAGAGGGGCGTCGCCCTTAGTGGGCTTGCCATGCGGGTGAAAAGCGGCTATACTTAGGAAGAATCCGACACGATTCTCCCCAAATTCTTATGGTACAATGAAAAAACACTCCACGGCTGGTGGATGGCCGCAGGGGAAAGGATAAAAAATGCAAGGATTTCTGCTCTCCATCCGGGTCGTGACCCCCATCCTGCTGATGCTGTGCGTCGGCATGCTGGTGCGGTGGCTGGGCTGGGTGGATGAAAAAACGCTGAATGTCATGGACCGCCTGGGCTTTAAGCTGCTGCTGCCCACCCAGCTCTTTTACAGCCTGTACCGCGCGGAGTGGAATGTCTCGGTCTACGGCAAGCCACTCTTGGCCTCCATCATCGTTATTCTCATCATATTGGTGCTGGCATTGCTCATTTTCGGCCGGCTGGAGCCAGACCCCAAGCGCCGCGGCCCGGTCATCCAGTGCGAGATCCGTGTGAACTTCGTCATCTTTGGCATGGCCATCATCGCCTCCCTGTACGGCAGCGAAAATACCGGCCTCATCGCCATTATGGCGGCCATCATCATTCCGCTCACCAGCACCATCTCCGCTATCCTGTTCGAGGTCTACCGCGGCGGCCGGGTAAAGCCCACTATGCTGCTGCTCAATATCATCAAAAACCCCTACCTCATCGGCGCGGCGCTGGGGCTCATCTTCCTGCTGCTGCGCATCCCGCTGCCCCAGCCGGTGGAAAAAACGGTCAGCGATATCGGCGGCATGGCCACCCCTTATTGCCTTATTATGCTGGGCGGCAGCATCCACCTTTCCCGCTTCGGCGATTACGGCCGTTCTCTGTGGCTGGCAGTGCTGGGTAAAAGCGTCATCATCCCACTTGTGTTCATTCCATTGGTGGTGTTGGCTGGCTTCCGCGGGGATGCCCTGGCAGCATTGGCAGTTATGCTGGCCTGCCCCACGGCGGTCTCCGGTTATACTTTGGCCAACCAGTGCGGCGCCGATGGCGAGCTGGCGGCGCAGCTTATTGTGGTCACCACACTCTTTTCAGTCGTCACCATGTTCCTCACCATCTGGGTTCTTACCTCCATGGCGTTGATATGACAAAAGCAAGAAAAACGGACCTATCCGCTTTGGGATAAGTCCGTTTTTTGCTGTAAATGGAAGGAGTGAACCTGTAAGCCGAGTTCTGTCTGGGACAACAATCTATCTAGGCCTGCTGTTGCCAGCAGGCTCCAGCCACTCTTTTGGGGATCGGGACGGGCAGCCCCCTGTGATCCCGCTTGGTGTTGCTCCGGATAGGGTTTACATAGCCTTTGGGTCACCCCAAAGCTGGTGAGCTCTTACCTCGCCTTTCCACCCTTACCCCTTGCGGGGCGGTATCTCTCTGTTGCACTTTCCCGGGCGTCGCCGCCGGCTGCCGTTAGCAGTTATCCTGCCCTGTGGAGCTCGGACTTTCCTCATGCGGGGCCTTTCGGACACCCGCCCGCTGTTGTCCAGCTCACTCCTTCGGTTTTACGAGTATAACACACTGGCCATGTCAAAATCAAGCGTCCCCGGTAAGTTTGGCATTCACCGCCCGGAAAATCGCCTCATTCGCCTTACATACCTTGCGGTCATAGGTCAGCAGGCCGTTGCGCTCGCCCTCCACATCACTCACTTGGGTGTAAACGGCCGCGGCCAGCCCCCTCTCCTTGGCGGGGATGATCTGCTCCTCCATCAGCTTTTGGAACGCTCGGTTAAATTCCGCCGGGTCAGCGATCTTCTTGTAGCCGAATTCTGCTCCCTCGCCCCAGCAGTGGCCGGGCACAGCGCAGTTGTAGCCGCCGTATTCCGTCAGGCAGATGGGCCGCTGCTCCTTGGGCGGCTGTTTGTGGTGATACGGCCGGAAATACCAGTGAATACTTTTGATGTCCCCGCCGCCTTGATCGTACCAGCCGCTGGCGTGGTCGATCGGCCGGGTATCATCCCGCTTTCGGATAAACTCCGCAGCTTTCAGGGCGTCAAACTGCCCCCAGCCCTCGTTAAAGGGCACCCACAGCGCCAAACTCACGGTATTGTACAGCAGGTCTATCATCTGTCCCAGCTCCTCGTAGTAGTGGGTGCGCCCCGCTTCATCGCTCCGGGAAAAATAGCGGTAGCGGTCGTCCTTGACCCGCAGCCCCAGGTTGGAGAATACATAGATAGACAGCGGGGAATAGCTCTCGCCGCCGTTCATCATATCCTGCCATACCAGCATCCCCAGCCGGTCACAGTGGTAGTACCAGCGCAACGGCTCCACCTTGATGTGCTTGCGCAGCATATTAAAGCCCAGCCGCTTCATTTCAGCAATGTCATGGATCAGCGCCTCATCGCTGGGGGCGGTGTAGTAGCCGTCGCTCCAGTAGCCCTGGTCCAGCAGTCCGTTCTGGAAATAGGGCTTTCCATTCAGCAGCAGCCGCGGCAGCCCCTTTTCGTCCTTCCCAATGCCGAAGGCCCGCATCCCAAAGTAGCTTTCCACCCGGTCGCCGCCCGGCAGGACGATGGAAACATCGTAAAGGAACGGATTCTCCGGGCTCCACAGGCGCAGTTCCTCCGCCGGGATGGTAAGCGTGCTCTCTCCATTTTCGTCGGTTTGCCCTTCGGCAATGATGCCCCCATCCCTGCAAATCGTGACAGCGGCCATGGCAGGGTCATCCGCCTCCAGCCGAATGTGGACCGCATTTTCCTCCGGCTTTGGGGTAATGCGCAGGGACCGCAGATAATTTTCCGGTACGCATTCCATCCACACCGTCTGCCAAATGCCAGACTGCGGCGTGTACCAGATGCCGGTGTTTTTCAGCCGCTGCTTGCCGCGGGAAAGGGAACCGGTATCGGTGGGGTCGGTGACACGAAGCTCCAGCGTAAAGGCATCGCCCTCAATAAGCTCGGTCACATCCAGGGCAAAGGGCAGGTAGCCCCCGGTGTGACTGCCCGCTTCCTGGCCGTTGACCCACACGGTGCAGCACTGGTCCACCGCCCCGAAATGAAGGAGCAGCCGGCCGCCCCGGAAAAAGCCCTCCGGCAGGGTGACGCTGCGGCGGTACCACAGGTACTCATCCGGCTGCAAGATGTGTCCCACCCCGGAAAGCGGGGTCTCCGGCGAAAAGGGCACCACGATCTCCCCCTGCATGGCAGCGGGCTTTTCGACCGTTTTGGTAATGGCATATTCCCATATGCCGTTCAGGTTCAGGTAGCTGTTTCTCCTCAGCTGGGGGCGGGGGTATTCCGGCAGCGGGTGCTCCCGGTCAAGTGCTTCTCCCCAGGGTGTCAGCATGGCTTCGGTCATGGCAGTTCCGCCTTTCTGTCTTGGTTTCAGCAGGGTGCGGGGGCCGCCCCGCAGGGCACCGCCCTCCGGGCGGTGTGACGGGCTTCGCCCGTCCCGGCGGCTGCGCCGCCCCTGCGGGGCGACTTTCCCGTGCACCTGCCCTTTTCAAAAAAATCTCCGTTTCACCGGTCTTTCCTGTGCCGTACCTGGCCAGTGAATGTGGCCGCTCCGCCCCAGCCGGTTTTCCCGGCGAGCAATATTCATTGACTCTCTCGTCGCAGAACTCAACCAGTGGACATTATCTTACTCGGATAGCCTCTCCACTTTGGCGGGCTTTCCCGGTGAAAGATGTTTTTTAGGCTTTGTAGCCGACCAAAGGCCTCTTATCTTGTCCGAATGGTTGCTTTAATGGGACAGTTTTTCCAGTGAGTAATGCTCATCGGTCCTCCCAGTGCTGCACCCGGCCGATGGCCTTATCCCAGCCGCGCAGATTGCGTTCCCGGATCTCCTCACTCATCTGCGGGGTGTACAGCTTATCCAGCGTCCACTGCTCCCGGATCTCATCCAGGTCGTTCCACACACCGGTGGCAAGGCCCGCCAGATAAGCGGCGCCCAATGCCGTCGTTTCCCTTATCATCGGCCGGCGGATGGTGGTATGGATGATGTCGCTTTGGAACTGCATCAGGAAGTTATTGGCGGAAGCGCCGCCATCCACCCGCAGCTCCTGCAGCCGGATGTCGGTATCCCGCTCCATGGCCACCAGTACATCCCGGCTTTGGTAGGCGATGGATTCCAAAGCGGCCCGGATGATGTGCTTGCGGTTGCAGCCGCGGGTCAGCCCCATAATGGCTCCTCTGGCATACATGTCCCAGTAGGGGGCACCCAGCCCGGTAAAGGCCGGGACCACATACACCCCGCCGTTATCCTCCAGCCGGGTGGCAAAGTATTCGCTGTCGGCCGCCTCGTGGATGAGATGCAGCTCATCCCGGATCCACTGGATGACCGCCCCGCCGATGAAAACGCTGCCCTCCAGGGCATAGCGGGCGGTGCCGTCGGCGCTGGCGGCCATGGTGGTCACCAGGCCGTTTTTGCTTTGGAAAATATCCGTCCCGGTGTTCATCAGCAGGAAGCAGCCGGTGCCGTATGTATTCTTCGCCTCACCTGGGGCAAAGCAGGTCTGCCCAAAAAGCGCGGCCTGCTGGTCGCCCGCGCACCCGGCAATGGGGATCTCCACGCCGGCATAGTTCATGCTGCCGTATATGGTGCTGGAGGGCTTGACTTCCGGCAGCATGTTCATGGGGATATCCAATGCCTCGCAGATTTTTTTATCCCAGCACATGTGGCGGATATCATACAGCATGGTGCGGCTGGCGTTGGTGTAGTCGGTCACATGCGCGCGCCCGCCGGTCAGCTTCCAGATGAGCCAGGTATCCACCGTGCCGAAGAGCAGACGGCCTTCCTTGGCCATCTGGCGGGCATCCGGCACATTGTCCAGGATCCACTTGATCTTGGTGCCGGAAAAATAGGCATCGATGAGGAGGCCAGTGTGCTCGCGGATGTAGTCCTCCAGGCCCCGGCGCTTGAGCTCCTCGCACAGGGGGGCGGTACGGCGGCACTGCCAAACAATGGCATTGTAGATGGGGCGGCCGGTTTCCTTATCCCACACGATGGTGGTCTCGCGCTGATTGGTGATGCCGATGGCCGCGATTTCCTCCGGCTGGACATTGCTTTTGGCCAGTACCTCCACCATTACGCCGTACTGGGAGGAGTAGATCTCCATGGGGTCATGCTCCACATAGCCGGCCTTGGGGTAGTGCTGGGGGAACTCCTTTTGTCCCATGGCGATGATATTCTGCTCCCGGTCGAACAGAATGGCGCGGGAACTGGTGGTACCCTGATCCAGGGCGATAACATACTGCTTCATGGCGGGGCCTCCTTGCGGCAAATTTCTAATTCTCATTGTAGTCTTTTTTGCCGCATCTGTCAAAGAAAACCGGCCCGAAACGCCGGTGAAACCCGCCCCCACATATGCAATGTTTCACTGATTTGATGCAATCTTATCCTGTACCATCCAGTATTCATGCAATATGCGCCCATACATTCCCAGAATTGTAAAGGTTCCGTAAAAGATGGGGCTTTTTTATCCGCCTGATTCCACAGGAGAAAACAAAGCAAATGCCCCCGTATCCGGAAATACAGGGGCAACTTATAATGCGGTCACTTTATTATTTTCTTTTTGCGCCTTTACATATCACGGCAATACCGGCCAGCATTTCGGCGACAGACAGCCCCAGCAGAAGCCCAGAGAAAAAATCTTTGACATCGGAGCCGCCCAAGGTATGCGACAAGGACTGAAAAGCAACGCCCATGACGATAAGAACAACGCCGGTCAGCATGACTTTTTGCTTTTCCAGTTCCTGTGTTCTTCTCAGCAGATCAAGGATCTGTTCCTCATCATACATACGAATACTTTTATCGTCGGTTTCCTCGCCGTCCATGAGTTCAGAAACCGAAACATTTAATTCCTCACACAAGTTCTTTACTACGGCATAATCGGGCATACATTTTCCTGTTTCCCATTTTGAAATGGTTTTATTGGAAATACCCAAGCGCTCGGCAAGCTGCTCCTGGGTTAAATTCTGTTCTTTCCGTTTTTTGGTGATGAATCTGCCTACTTTGATCTGCTCCATTTCAGATGCCTCCTTTGTTTCCTTGATTGATAAAATAGCATTTTTACCGGTAAAATGATACCCACTGTAAGGCGAATATGGGTGGAAAAATGTATTTTTGTCGTTTCCATGCTTGTAAGCGTTTGCTTGCCTGCCTTGGTATGCCGCTTTTGGACAGACCATTGTAAAGCGGGGCTAGGATTTTTACCGCATGAATAAGCGGGGGAGAAGTGTTTCTTCTACATAAACCATTGTAGAACAGGGCCTGGATTTTTACCGCATGAATAAGCGGAGGAGAAGTGTTTCTTCTACATAAACCATTGTAGAACAGGGCCTGGATTTTTACCGCATGGATAAGCAGGGGAGAAATGTTCCTTCTACACAAATCATTGTAGAACAGGGCCTGGATTTTTATCACATGAATAAGCAGGGAAGAAATGTTGTCCCCGCACAAGGTATGAGTGGGGCGTAAAAAGGGAAAGTTTAAGGAATGTTCACTTCCCTTTATGCCAAGAATGTGATACAATAAAGCATTGGGAAATTCTCCCGAAATATAACCCCGCGCTGCGGCGTGGGGAGCAAGGAGTATAGACTATGGAAAAGCGCGTTTTTCTCATTGTGCTGGATAGCTGCGGCTGCGGCGAAATGCCGGATAGCGCAGACTTTGGCGATGCGGGCAGCAATACCCTGCGTGCCTGCACCACTTCCTCCAAGCTGAATATCCCGATGCTGACGAAAATGGGCATCTTTAATATTGATGAGGTGGGCTGCGGTACCCCGGTGGCGGCCCCGGTGGGCGCCTACGGCCGCATGGCGGAAAAGAGCCGCGGCAAGGATACCACCATCGGACACTGGGAGCTGGCGGGAGTTATTTCGCCCCAGCCGATGCCGACCTTCCCCGATGGTTTCCCGGAGAGCTTTATCAAGGCCTTTGAGGAAAAGACCGGGCGTAAGGTGCTGTGCAATAAGCCCTATTCCGGGACCGAGGTGATAAAGGACTACGGCCGGGAGCAGAAGGAAACCGGCGGGCTGATCTGCTATACCTCGGCGGACAGTGTGTTCCAAATCGCGGCCAACGAGGCCGATGTGCCGGTGGAGGAGCTTTATCATATCTGCGAAGAGGCGCGGGAAATGCTGCAGGGGCCTGAGCTGGGGGTCGGACGGGTCATTGCGCGGCCGTATGTGGGGGAATACCCCAACTACACCCGCACCAGCAACCGGCATGATTTTTCGCTGAAGCCGCCGAAGAAAACGCTGCTGGATTACATCCAGGCGGCGGGACTGGCTTCCATTGGTGTCGGCAAGATCTATGATATCTTTGCCGGGCAGGGCATTACCGAGATGGTGCGCAACAAGAGCAACACCGACGGCATGAACCACACCCTGGACTATGCCGCGAAGGATTTTAACGGACTGTGCTTTGTGAACCTGGTGGACTTTGATATGCTGTACGGCCACCGCAATGATGTGGACGGCTATGCCAACGCGCTGACGGAATTTGATGTGCAGCTGCGGGAGCTGCTGCCGCTGCTGCGGTCCGATGACCTGCTGTTCATCACGGCGGACCATGGCTGCGATCCTTCCACTCCCAGCACCGATCATTCCAGGGAGCATGTGCCCATGCTGGCCTACGGCGCAAAAGTGAAGCCGGGAGTCAATATTGGTACCCGGAGCACCTATGCCGACCTGGCCGCCACCGTGGCGGAATACCTGGGCGTCAAGGCGGAGATCGCCGGAGAGAGCTTCCTGAAGGAAATACTGAAGTAAAGAAACACTGTGAGGATATAGCATGACCGATATCATAGAGAATGCCGGCCAGCCGGAGAATACCGCCCCTGCCGCCGGCGAAAAAAAACCTGAAAATACCCCAAAGAAAGAAAAGCAGCCCATGACCTTTAAGCGGCTGTATAAGGAGTGGATCCTGCCCTTTGGGCTGGAGATTTTGGCGCTGTTTTTGATCGTGAAATTTGTGTTCTTTGTGCCGATTGTGCCCACGGGCAGCATGGAGCCGACCATTGCCGAGCACAGCGCGCTTTTCGCGCTGCGGGTGCATGACCTGGAAAAGCTGGAGCGCGGGGATATCATCGTCTTTACGGCGGAGACCCCGGAGCTGGCCGGCACCACACTCATCAAGCGGCTCATCGGGCTGCCGGGCGACCATGTGGAGATCGATGAAAACGGCACTGTGACCATTAATGGGGAAGTGCAGCAGGAAAGCTATGTGGTGTACCAGTATGCCATTCCCAGTGAGTTTGATGTCCCGGAGGGGTATTACCTCTTTATGGGCGATAACCGGGCCAATTCCATGGATAGCCGTTACTGGCAGAACCCCTATGTTTCTGGCGAGTCCATCCAGGGACGGGCGATCTTCACCCTTTTCCCGTTCAGTAATTTTGGCAAGCTGCAGTAAGGCGGCGTTTATCACATTTCGTAACGGAGCTATGAGTAAATGAACAAGACCGCTGTCCATGCCATCATCATGGTGCTGACCACGATACTGGCCAAGGTGCTCGGCTTCTGCCGGGAGCTTTCGCTGGCCTTTTCTTACGGTGCCAGCAATGTAAGTGACGCCTATGTGGTGGCGTTCACCCTGCCCACCATTCTCTTTTCCGGGCTGGGTACCGCTATGCTGACCAGCTATATCAGCGTTTATACCGACCTGCAGCAGAACCGCCCCGGTGAGGAAAAGCCGTTCCACGACCAGGTGATCACCATGTCGTTTTTGCTTTCGGTGGGCTTTATCGCTGTGTTTCTGGCGCTGCGGTATCCCATTGTGCGGCTGTTCGCGCTGGGCTTTGAGGGCGCGCAGCTGGACCTGACGGTGAACCTTTCCTCCATCATGATCGCCTCGCTGTTGTTCCTGGGGGTCGGCTATATTTTGCAGGGCTACCTGCAGATGAAGGGCTGCTTCTTTACCGTTGGCATGGTGAGCGTGCCGCTGAACATCGCGGTCATCGCCACCATTCTCCTTTCCGGAGAGAACTACGATATGCTGGGCTGGGGCGTTGTCATCGGCTATGCAGGGGAGTTCCTGCTGGTGCTGCTGGTGGCGCTGCGGCGGCAGTTCTGCTACCACCCGGATATCGCCTTCCGCAACCATAATATCCGTAAATTCCTGGTGATGGTTCTGCCTATCTTCCTGGGCAAGACCATCAATTCCATCAATATCATCATTGATAAGAGCATCGCCTCGCTGCTTTCGGAGGGCGTGGTCTCGGTGCTGAATTACGGCAACCGCATCACCGGGTTTGTGACCTCGGTGTTTGTGGTCTCTATCACCACCGCGCTGTTCCCGCAGCTCTCCCGGCTTTCCGCCGCCAGCGATACCCGGCAGCTGAAGCACACCTACCGCTCCAGCTGCGGCATCATCGGGCTGTTTGTCATTCCCATTTCGGCGGGCATGATGATGTTCTCCAAGGAATTTGTGCAGCTGCTGTTTTTCCGCGGGGAGTTTACCGAATTTGATGTGCAGCGCACCGGGGAGGTTGTGTTTTTCTACTCGCTGGGGCTGCTCTTTTACAGCATCAAGGAAGTGACCATCAATGTGTACTACGCCCTGCAGGATACCAAGACGCCGACCATCAATTCGCTGCTGGCGATCGTGCTTAATATCGTCATTAATCTGCTGCTGATGCGGACGATGGAGCACAAGGGGCTGGCGCTGGCGACGGCGCTTTCCAGCTTTATTACCACCGTGCTGCTGATCATTCAGCTGCAGCGCAAGATGGGGCATATGGGCTACCGGTACCTGGCGGGGACCTACCTGAAGATGATAATAGCGGCCGGGGCCATGACCGCGGCGACGCTGCCTTTCTACCACTGGTTTTCTACCAAGACGACCTCGCTGCTGGTGAGCCTGCTGGCAGCGATCGTAGTGGCGATGATCGTTTACTTTATCGCCTGTCTGCTGCTGCGGGTGAAGGAGCTGGGCCATGTGGTGGTGGCCATTGCGGAGCGTTTCCGCCGGAGACGCCCGGCATAAGACAAAACTTTATTTTACCGAAAAGGAGGGAACACCGATGGCCCGGAAGATCATGGTAGGCATGAGCGGCGGAGTGGATAGCTCGGTGGCGGCGTACCTGCTGAAAAAGCAGGGATATGAGGTGACCGGTGTGACCTTTAAGCTGTGGGACGACCCCACGCTGGAATCCGGCTGCTGCAGCGCCGACGATGTGCGGGACGCGGCCTATGTGTGCCAACAGCTGGGCATTCCGCACTATGTGCTGAATTATAAAGACCTGTTCCGGCAGGAGGTGGTAGGGCCCTTTGCGGAGGAATACCTGCGCGGGCGCACGCCGAACCCCTGCATCAGCTGCAACCGATATATTAAATTTGGGGCCTTTTCCCATAAGCTCCGGGAGCTGGGTTTTGACCTGATGGCGACCGGACACTATGCCCGCTGCAGCTATAATGAAGCGACCGGCCGCTGGGAGCTGAAAAGAGCCATTCATCCCGAAAAGGACCAGAGCTATGTGCTGTATAACCTGACGCAGGAGCAGCTGGCCATGCTGCGGCTGCCGCTGGGGGAGTACTCCAAGCCGGAGATACGCACCATAGCGGAGGAAAGCGGGCTGGTGGTGGCCAAAAAGCCGGACAGCCAGGATATCTGCTTTGTGCCGGATGGGGACTATAATGCCTTCCTGCGGCGCTGGACAGGACAGGAGCTGCCCGCCGGACAGTTTGTGGCGGAGGACGGCACTGTGCTGGGGCCTAATAAAGGCATTGCTCACTATACCATCGGTCAGCGCAAGGGGCTGGGCATCTCGCTGGGGTGCCATGCCTTTGTGCGGCGCATTAACGCGGCGGAAAACACCGTGGAGCTGACCACCGAGGAAAGCCGGCTGTTTCGCAGGACCATCTTTGCTGATGACCTCAACTGGATCGCCATAGAGGATCTGCACGGACCGCTGGAAGTGGAAGCGAAGATAAGATATGCCCACCGGGCGGCCGCGGCGGTTATCAGCCCCGGCCCCATCCCCGGTACCGTTCGGGTGGACTTTATGGAAGCACAACGCGCCCCGGCGCCCGGCCAGGCGGTGGTTTTCTACCGCGACGGGTCGGTCATCGGCGGCGGAACGATATTAGATATGGAGGAACCGATATGCTGAAAGACTATCTTTCATCCTTTGCACCGCAGCTGCACGGCCATGTGGAGCTGCGCGCGCAGATCAGCACCAGCCACGCGGTAGCCATGCTGAACGGCGACCTGCAAAGCAATGCCCGCGCCCAGCAGGGCGGTGTTTCCGCCCGGGTGTACCGCAATGGCGTTTATGGCTTTGCCAGCGCCGTGGAATACGATGAGGAGAGTGTGCGCCGCGTGCTGAAGGCCGCCGAGGAGAACGCGCTTTTCCTGGATGCCCGCGTGAAGAAGAGCCGTCCCGCGCTGCCGGTGCTGCCCAGCGGCATGGTGGCGAAGGATAAGGAATATATTGAGGTGCCGCAGAAGGACTACATCGAGTTTGTACGGGCGGCGGATGATTACCTGAAGCAGAAGTACCCCAATCTGTTAAGCCGCCGGGTGCTGCTGCGCCATGACTGCATGGAGAAGCTGCTGACTGTCAGCGACGGCACCAACAGCCACAGCGTGCGGCCCCGCACCCATCTGGTCGTGCAGCTTACCGCTGACGCGCCCGATGGGATGCCGGTTGAGATCTTTGATGTGCTGGGCGGCGGCGAGGGCGTCCTTACCGACCACTTTACCGACCCCAGCAAGTACTACGAAAAGCTGGACGAGCAGGTGGAGCTGCTGATGAAGAAGCGCGAGGGCGTCTTTACCAACGCGGGGCTGAAGGATGTTGTGCTGGCTCCGGCGCTGGCCGGTATTCTGGCGCACGAGGCCGTGGGCCACACCGTAGAGGCCGACCTGGTGCTGGGCGGCTCCGTGGCTGCGCACAACCTGGGCAAGCGGGTCGCTACTGACCTTATCACCATGGTGGACTATGCCCACACCCTGCCCGATGGCAGCCGTGCCCCGCTGCCGGTGTATGTAGATGATGAGGGCACGCCCGCTTTTGATGAAGTCCTCATCAAGGACGGCATCCTGGTGGGCTACATGAACAGCCGTGAGACTGCCCAGCACTTTGGCATGGAGCCGCACGGCAATGCCCGCGGCTATGCGTACAGCGATGAGCCGCTGATCCGTATGAGAAACACCGCCATCCTGCCCGGCAAGGACAAGCTGGAGGATATGATCGCCGCCATTGATGACGGGTACTACTTTACCCAGACCAATAACGGCCAGGCCGATACCACCGGCGAGTTCATGTTTGGTATTATGATGGGGTATGAGATCAAGAACGGCAAGCTGGGCCGCGCGGTGCGGGATACCACCATTTCCGGGGTGGCGTTCCAGATGCTGCAAACCGTGGATATGCTGAGCGACGACATGGTGTGGAGCTGCAGCGGTACCTGCGGCAAAAAGCAGCCGATGCCGGTGGGCATGGGCGGCCCGGCCGTAAAGTGCAAAGTGAATGTAGCGGGAAAGTGAGGGAAGCAGCATGATGAATTTGAAGGACGCAGCCAGCTACGCGCTGGAACAGCTGCATGAGGCCGGCGCCGATGACGCCGCCGTGATTGTGACCAGCGGCAAGATAGACGAACTGAACATTGATGGCGGGGAATTCAGTCTAATGCGCTCCGGCTTTAAGAGCGGGCTTTCGCTTAAGGCTATCAAAGAGCAGAAAACCGGCAATATTCACACCAATTCCTGCGAAAAGGAAGCCATAGACGCCGCGGTAAAGGACTGCATGGCGGCGGTGATGGCGGCCCAGCCCGATGAGGCCGAATCCATCGCGCCCAAGGCAGAGAATATGAGCTTTACCGCCGGGGTGCTTACCCCCGACCGGGATAAGCTCTTTGACCGGCTGCGGGAGTACATGGATACCCTGCACACCGAGTATCCCAAGATCAATATGGAACAGCTCATCGCGAAATATGACCACGACGACATCCTGCTGATGAACACCAACGGTGTGGAGATGCGCTACCAGAACGGCGGGTATATCATCAGCACCATGTTCTCCGCCCACGAGGGGGAGAAGGCGGGTTCCTTTAACGGCACCGGCTACCTGACCGACCGGCTGGACCAACCCCTGATGGAGACCGGCATGATGCGCCGCCTGCTGCGGGATGCCGAGGCTGACCTGACCGCCGCGCCCATTCCGGAGAAATTTGAGGGGACGCTGCTGGTGAGCCCGGCTTTTATGGGAGAATTCCTGGGCACCGCGCTGGGCTGCTATGCTGGGGATTATGCCCTCATCAGTGATACGAGTATCTGGAAGGATAAGCTGGGCCAAAAGGTCGCCTCCAGCGGCATTACGCTGGAAACAAGGCCGCTGGATGAGCGCATCGTCTGCGGTGAACGCTTTGACAGCAATGGCTATAAGAGCGAAAACGGCGTTATCCTGCGGGATGGCGTGCTGGAGAGCTTCTGCCTTTCCGAATACGCGGCACGCAAGACCGGCCAGAAACGCGCTGCCAACCAGAGCGGCGCCTACTTCCTGCATCCTGGCGAGCAGAGTTTGGAGGAGATCATTGCCGGGATCAAAAATGGCATTCTTATCAACCGCTTCTCCGGCGGCCAGCCCGGCGCCAGCGGCGACTTTAACGGCGTGGCCAAGAACAGCTTCCTCATTAAAGACGGCAAGCTGGCCGGCGCCGTGACCGAAACCATGATCAGCGGCAACTTTGCCGAGCTGCTGAAGAATCTCCGCGGCATCAGCCGGGAGACGGTGTGCGATGGTTACAGTGTGCTGCCCTGGGCGGCATTTGATGGCATCATCGCAAAATAAATTTATTATCTTAAATTTCACGATGCCGCAGGACTGCCTGCGGCATTGTGCTGAAAGGCGGTAAAGTGTATGGCGGTACTAATCCCCGAACATTGCGAACTATGTCCCCGCCGCTGCGGGGCGGACCGCCGTACCCAAACTGGCCGCTGCGGGGCGGGGAATACCCTGCGCGCCGCCCGGGCCGCTCTCCACCGGTGGGAGGAGCCCTGCATCAGCGGGGAGGACCCCGAACGGGGCTCCGGGACGGTGTTTTTCTGCGGATGTACGCTGGGCTGTGTTTTTTGTCAGAACGGCGTCATCAGTCACGGGGGCGAGGGGAAAAAGATCACCACCGAACGGCTGGCGGAAGTTTTCCTTGCATTGCAGGCGCAGGGGGCGTACAATATCAATTTGGTTACCCCCACACAGTACCTGCCGTGGATCTTGGAAGCACTGAACCTGTGCCGCGAACGCCTGGCAATCCCGGTACTGTATAATACCGGCGGGTACGAGCGGGTGGAAATACTGCGGCTGCTGGAGGGCAGGGTGCAGATCTACCTGCCCGACCTGAAATATTACGACAGCGCGCTTTCCGCTCGGTATTCTGCTGCGCCGGATTATTTTGCCGTGGCGGCCCAGGCCCTGCGGGAGATGTTCCGGCAGGTGGGGCCGGTGCGCTTTGATGAAAACGGCATGCTGCAAAGCGGTATGGTGGTGCGGCACCTGGTGCTGCCGGGAGCCCATAAGGACAGCCTAAGGCTGCTGAACTGGCTGGCAGATAATTTCTCTCCGGAGGATATCCGGCTGAGCTTGATGAGCCAGTATACTCCGCCTGCCGGTATTGCCATCCGGGAATTGCAGCGCCCCATTTTTACCTACGAATACCGCAAGGCCTGCGAGCGGGCGGAGGAGCTGGGCTTTTTGGGCTATACGCAGCAGCGTTCTTCCGCCGATGCCGCCTACACCCCGCCCTTTGATGGGACGGGCCTTTGATAAAATTTCACCCCCAGGAGATACATATGACAGGACCCCTGCAGCGCCGCGCCATCGCCGATGGCGTATGGTTTTCCCGCATTCACGACCCTAAATTCTACCACAACAGCATATCAGTCACTATTATTACACCGCTGGCGGAGGGGAAGACCTCCGCGGCGGTGCTGGCGGCATACCTGCTGCGCATGGGCAGCCGCCGCTGCCGGGATATGACCGAGCTGGAATGCCGCCTGGCGGACCTCTACGGGGCAGTGCTGGATACCGATATTTCCCGCCATGGTGAAAACCAGCTGCTCACATTTTCCATCGCCGGCGCGGATGACCGCTTTGCACTGGAGGGGGAGAGCATCAGCCGGGGCTGCGCCGAGCTGTTGGGAGAAATACTGCTGGAGCCGAAGGTGGAGGGCGATGCCTTCCCGGAGGAGGCCTTCCGGCTGGAGCAGCAGTACCTTATTGATACCATTGAGGCGGAGATCAACGATAAACGCAGCTACGCGGCCCAGCGCTGCACGGCTGAGATGGGCCGGGGCTGTCGGTTTGCGCTGCCCCGCTACGGTACGGTGCAGGAGACGCTTTCTGCCACACCGAAGGAGGCCTATGGCCGCTACCGGGAGCTGATCCGCACAGCCCGCATAGAGATCTTCTTTAGCGGGTGCGGCAGCCCGGACTATGCCGAGGAGGTATTTACCAAACTGTTTGACGGGGTGGAGCGCACGCCGCTTTGTCCTACTCCGCAGCGGCTCCCCCGGCGGGCGGAACGGGTAACGGAGCTGGCCGAGCAGCTGCCCATGAGCCAAAGTAAATTGGTGCTGGGCTTCCGCACCGGCCTGCCACAGCAGCGCCGGGCCCGTACCGCCCTGCGCGTGATGACCGCCCTGCTGGGCGGCAGCACCGGCTCCAGGCTTTTTACCAATGTACGGGAAAGGCTGGGCTGCTGCTATTACTGCGGCGCGCGGGTCAACCTGCTTACCGGCATACTGCTTATTGAATGCGGCCTGGAGGAGGCCAACCGGGAGCGGCTGCAAAGCGCCATCCTGGCCGAGATCGCCGACCTGGCCGCCGGGCATATCACCCCGCAGGAGCTTTCTCACATCAAGCTGGCGTTCCAAAGCTCGCTTTGCTCCATTGGGGATAGCCTGGCCCGCACCGAGGGCTGGTATCTCAGCGGGCTTTTGCAGGGGGATCCCATCACGCCGCAGCAGGATATGGAGGAGATCGCCTCCATCACCGCGGAAGAGGTGGCGGCCGCCGCGGCAGCGCTTACACTGGATACCGTGTTCTTTTTGCAGGCCGTAGGGAAGGAGAATGGGTGCGATGAGGATTGATGAACGCCATACCTCCGAGCTGCTGGGACAAAGCACCCGCACCATGGTGCTGCCCAGCGGCCTTACCGTGCAGATGTGCCGGATGCCCGGCTTTGTAACGGCGTATGCCATGCTCACCGTCGGGGTGGGCTCCATAGACATCGGCTACCGGGTGCGGGGCCGGGAGGTATCGCTGCCCGCCGGGGTGGCCCACTACCTGGAACACAAGATGTTCGACTGCCCCTACGGAGACGCCATGCAGCGCTTTGACGCACTGGGCGCTTCCGCCAATGCCTTTACCAGCTTTGATAAGACGGCCTACTACTTTAGCTGTACCGAAAACTTTTCCAAGGCGCTGGAGGTGCTGCTGGACTTTGTAGCGACGCCCTATTTTACCGGGCCTTCCGTCCGCCGGGAAAGAGGGATCATTGCCGAGGAGCTGCGCATGTACCGCGACAGCCCCGAGTGGATGGTCACGGCGAACCTTTTGCAGGCCATGTACCATGTTCATCCCATCCGGGAGGATATTGCCGGAACGGAGGAATCCATCGCCCACATAGATGCCGCCCTGCTGCGCCGCTGCTACGAGCGTTTTTATTGCCCAGGCAATATGGTACTTTCGGTTGCCGGGTGCTTTGAGGAGGACGCGGTGCTGGAACTGGCGGAAAAATATTTCCCCACAGTGAAGACCGCGGCCAACCTGCTTACCATCCGGGAGCCAAGAACGGTGCGGGAGCACTACTGCGAGCAGAAAATGCCCATTGCTGCGCCGATGTTCCAGGTCGGTTTTAAGGCGGCGGGCGGCGAAAAGGAAAATATGCGCCATCGCCTGCTAGATGAACTGCTGCTTGACCTCATCTGCGGCGAAACGACTGACCTGTACCGCCGTTTGTACGAGGCGGGCGAGATCAACGCGACCTTTGGCAGCGAGGTGATGGCGGGACGCGACTTTATCTGTGCGATGTTTGACGGCGAAAGCCGCCGGCCGCAGGCTGTCTATGAAGCCCTGTGTGAGCGGGTGACCACCCTGCAGCGACAGGGCATCCCGCCGCAGGATTTTGCCCGCTGCCGCCGTGCCAATTACGGCCGCACTATCGGCCTTTATGGCCGCGCGGAATCCATCGCAGGTCTGATGGCCGCCGCCCATTTTTCCGGTATGAAAGATATCTACTACCCCCTGGAGATCCTGCGTTCCACCACAGTGGAGGAGCTGGAGCAGCGCCTGCAGGAGGACTATGACCCCACAACCAGCGCCCTTTCGGTCATTTGGCCGCAGGGCAACCCTTAAGGAGATGCACATTACCCCTATGAACCCCAAAGCAAATCCCCCTACTGTTTCCGCTTCCCAGTCCCATTCCCGTCTGCTTGCCCACCTGATGGCGCTGATGGTTTCCGCCATTTGGGCCACCACCTTTGTTTGCAGCAAGGAGCTCCTTGCCTATTACAGCCCGGCGCAGGTGATGTTCATGCGCTTTGTCATTGCCTACTTTGTGCTGTGGCTGCTGCGCCCTCGGCCGCTGCCGTGGCAGGGCAGGGGAGAGCTGACCTTCCTGCTATTGGGCATTTTGGGCGGCACGCTCTATTTCTTTACCGAAAACACCGCCCTGAAGCACACCTTTGCCGCCAATGTCAGCATCATTGTGGCGATGGCGCCCATCCTTACCTCCATCCTGGCGCACTTTTTTACCAGGGATGAAAAGCTCCACACCACCGTTTGGGTCGGCTTTGCCGTGGCCATGAGTGGTGTGGTGCTGGTGGTGCTCAACGGCGCGCTGGTGCTCAAGCTCAGCCCGGTAGGCGATCTGCTGGCCTTTTTGGCGGCAGCCAGCTGGGCCTGCTATTCAGTCCTTATCAAGCGGCTTTCCGGCCGGGTGGACAGCACGCTGCTGGCCCGCCGGGTCATCCTGTACGGCGCGGTTACCTCGGTGCCGCTGCTGGCTGCCCGCGGGGAGCTTTCGATCGACTTTACCCCGCTGGCACAGCCAAAGCCGCTGTTCTGCATCCTGTTCTTGGCGGTGCTGGGCAGTGCCGTCTGCTTTGCCGTGTGGAATGTTGTCATCGACCGGCTGGGAGTCGTTCACGCCAATAACTATATCTATCTCCAGCCCTTTATCACTATAGTGGCCTCCCATTTCCTGCTGGGGGAACCCATGAGCTGGACGGCCATTGTGGGGGCGCTGCTTATCATTGGCGGCGTTATCATCTCCGGCCGGCAAAAACGGCCGCAGTAATGGATTTTGGCGCTATTCGCTAAAATTTTCGGGATAAATTATACGCGATTCCACTTGCCATGTCCCGCCCACTAATGATATAATCGTAAGGGCTCCCCCAAAGGGGGAACAAAAGAAGCGCCTCGTAAAAGGCGCTTTTTTATTTTTGCCGGCGATGGGCGGCAGCCCCTGATAAAAACGCAGTGACAGAGGATAATACGAGGAGGAAATCATGTTCAAAATCGGCTTTGATAATGAAAAATACCTGCAAATGCAGTCGGATAAGATCCGGGAGCGCATCGGTCAGTTTGGCGGTAAGCTGTACCTGGAATTCGGCGGTAAGCTCTTTGATGATTACCACGCTTCCCGCGTGCTGCCGGGGTTTGCGCCGGATAGCAAGGTGAAAATGCTGCTGCAGATGAAGGACTCCGCGGAGATCGTCATTGTCATCAGCGCTGATGCCATCGAAAAGAACAAGCGCCGCGGCGATCTGGGTATCACCTACGATCTGGATGTCCTGCGCCTCATCGATGCCTTCCGTGGGATCGGCCTGTATGTGGGCAGCGTCTGCATCACCCATTACCATGCCCAGCCAGCCGCCGATGCCTTCCAGAAGCGCCTGGAGGCCCTGGGGGTCAAGGTCTACCGCCACTATATCATCCCCGATTATCCCTCCAATGTCCCGCTCATCGTCAGCGATGATGGCTTTGGTAAGAATGAATACATCGAAACCACCCGCCCGCTGGTGGTAGTTACGGCCCCCGGCCCCGGCAGTGGCAAAATGGCCACCTGTCTTTCTCAGCTCTTCCACGAAAATAAGCGCGGGGTCAAGGCCGGATATGCCAAATTTGAGACCTTTCCCATTTGGAACCTCCCCCTCAAGCACCCTGTCAACCTGGCGTATGAGGCCGCCACCACCGACCTCAACGATGTCAATATGATTGATCCTTTCCACCTGGAAGCCTACGGTGTCACCACCGTCAATTACAACCGTGATATCGAGATCTTCCCGGTGCTCAATGCCATTTTCCAGCGCATTTACGGCTCCTCTCCCTACAAAAGTCCGACCGATATGGGCGTCAATATGGCGGGCAACTGCATCATAGATGACGATGCCTGCCGTCGTGCTTCCGAGCAGGAGGTCATCCGCCGGTACTATGCCACCGCCTGCCTGGTGCGTCAGGGGCTCAGCGAGCCTGCTGAGATCCACAAGCAGGAGCTTATCATGAACCAGCTGAATGTATCGTCCGCCGACCGTCCCGTGGTGGCCGCCGCCTGCGCCAAAGCGGAGGAGACCGGCCAACCCGCGATGGCGCTGGAGCTGCCCGATGGCCGCATCGTCACCGGGAAGACCAGCTCTCTCTTGGGGCCTTCCGCCGCGCTCATGCTCAACGCCTTGAAGGAGCTGGGCGGCATCAATGATGAGATGCACCTGCTGTCGCCTATCATTATCGAGCCTATCCAGCGCCTAAAGGTGGATTACCTTGGCAACCACAATCCTCGCCTGCATTCCGATGAGATCCTTATCGCACTGTCCATATGCGCCGCTACCAACCCCACTGCAGCACTGGCCATGCAGCAGCTGAGTAAGCTGCGCGGGTGTGAGGCCCATGCCAGTGTGATTCTTTCCCGCGTGGATGAGAATGTTTATCACAAGCTGGGGGTCAACCTGACCTGTGAGCCGAAATACCAGACCAAGAAGCTCTACCATGCCTAAAAAATCAAAGCACCGGTTCCAGTCGGTGCTTTTTGCTGCCCTAAATAATTATAAATTTTAATTATTTTTTAAAACTTAAAATAGCATTTGCAACAAAGTACAGGAGAAAGAGAGATATGGAGTATATTGATAAATTGAATTTATGCAATATGTATAATAGCGGCGCAGAAAATACCGTTAACATGCACAATAATACCCATTAAAGCTCCGTTTTTTAGCACAAACGACGGAATTTTACAATCCATTAAAATTTTTGTTGCTATCAATTAAAAATTGTATTATGATTGGAACAATTACCACAGTGTGCATAGAAAAGGAGAAAATGACTATGGAACCTAAAAGAGCCCAATGGGGCAGCAAGATCGGCTTTATTCTGGCGGCAGCCGGTTCGGCCGTCGGCCTCGGCAACATCTGGAAGTTCCCCGGCAAGGCCTACGAAGGCGGCGGCGGAGCGTACATCCTCATCTACCTTGCTATCGTACTCCTCATTGGCATCCCGGTCATGCTCTCGGAACTGACCATCGGCCGCGGCGCGCAGGCCAATGCCATCGATAGCTACGGCAAGCTGGGCCACCCTGGCTACAAGTGGGTCGGCTGGTTCGGCGTTATCGTGGCGTTTATCATTACCAGCTACTACTGCCATGTAGGCGGCTGGGTGCTGCGCTATGTGGCCAGCTACGCCACCGAGCCCACCAAGGTTTACGCCGATCCGCTGGGATATTTCTATGCGCTGCTGGGCTACAATGCCGTCACCGGGGAAACATGGTTCCCACTGACTGCAGTTATCTTCGCGGGTATCTTTATGGGCATTACCTGCTTCATCATCGTCAAGGGCGTGGAATCCGGCATTGAGCGCTTTAATAAGATCGGTATGCCGGCGCTGTTTGTCATCCTCATTATTCTGCTTATCCGGGCGCTTACCATGCCCGGCGCCGGGGAAGGCCTGCAATATATGCTGATTCCGGATTGGAGCAAAGTCACCTTCAGTACCGTGCTTTCGGCCCTGGGGCAGGCGTTCTTCTCACTCAGCCTTGGTATGGCTATTATGGTTACCTACGGCTCCTATGTTAAAAAGGAAGAAAACCTCGCCAAAAACGCCGCTATCATCTGTGGTATGGACACACTGGTAGCCCTGATTGCTGGCTTTATCATTGTTCCCGCTGTATTTGCTACCCTCGGCGCAGAAGGCGTTGGCAAGGGCGCAGGCTTTGCGTTCTCTTCGCTGGCCGGTGTGTTCCAGCAGATGCCCGGCGGTCAGTTCTTCGGCATCCTGTTCTACATGCTGCTGCTGTTCGCGGCGCTCACCTCCTGCATTTCCCTAGTGGAGGGCGTTGTTGCCTTCGCTACTGAGCGCTTTGGATGGAAACGCACCCCCACTACCATCATTCTGTGCGTGGTGATGTTCCTCCTTGGTACCATTTATACCTGCTCTCAGGCCGCCTTTGATATCAAGGGTATCTGGTTCGACTTCAAGAATGGTCTTACCACCCCCATCTTCGGCGACTTTATGGAGTTCCTCACCGACCGTCTGATGATTCCTGTGTGTGCACTGGGTTCCTGCCTCTTTGTTGGCTGGGCCTGGAAGCCCCAGAACGCCATCCGCGAGATCGAGCTGGACGGCAAGCCCTTCCGTCTGAAGAAGGCGTACAGCTTCCTGGTGAAGTACCTGGCTCCCATCAGCATCATTATCATCATCGTGGCCAGCTTTGCCACCGGCACTACCCTCAGCTAAATTTGCTATCCTCAGGTACAGTTTCCATACAAGAAAGGCAGTTCTCCGTGATGGGGCACTGCCTTTCTTGCATTCTGCCCCGCCGTATGGTAAGATGCAAGACGAAAGCGGGCGGCATTTTCTCCACGCAGCCCCCTGCAAACCGCAGGCATACGGCCCGCAGGGCGTTTCGGCTTTGCCGAAACCGACGGCTCCGCCGTATAAGATGAAAAACCGCCCGGAAGGGCGGTTTGCCCTGCGGGCCGTCCCACCCCATCAAACCCTCCAAAGGAGACTCCCATGTCCAAAGACCGAGATTTTCTCCGAGCATTTTCCGGCGAAGACCGCATGACCGCCGCCCAGGTGGCGGATAAGCTGGAACAGTGCGCCCGTCAGAACCGCCTGACCCATACCATGTTTCTTACCCCGCACCAGCGCGGCATTGCCCAGCAGGTGATAGTCTGCTGCGGCACGCCCCTGCATAGGATAATGGGGGGCCACCCCGATGCCGAGCGCTGCCTGTTTCTCTTTCTACCGGACTATATGGATGCGGATAACATCCCGGAGGAGGAGCTGCCCTTTGGAGCTATCCGGGTCAGCTGGGGCCATGGCGCAGCGCTTACCCATCGGGACATCCTGGGCAGCTTGATGGCACAGGGTGTCCGCAGGGAGGTGCTGGGCGACCTTTTAGTGGGTGAAAACGGCTGCGATGTCATTGCCCTGCGGGAGTGCATTCCCTTCCTGCGGGATAACTGGCTGAGCGCCGGCCGCACCGGTCTGCACCCGGTGGAGATCCCCCTTTCAGAGCTGCGCATTCCAGCTGCCGATGGAAAGACCATCCGGGATACCGTCGCTTCACTGCGGTTGGATGCCGTTCTTGGCAGCGGTTTTTCCCTCAGCCGGGGGAGAGCCGCGGAGCTCATCGCCGCCGGGCGGGTCAGCCTGAATGGCTGCGAGTGCCTGAAGCCTGACCGACAGCTTGCCGAAGGAGATATCCTTTCGGTGCGCGGGCAGGGCAGGCTTATTCTAAGGGAGATCGGAGGCCTTTCCAAGAAGGGCCGTTTCTATATCACCGTGGAACGCTTTGGCGGATAGAACAAAAAGCAAAATGAATACGAAAGAAAAGGACGCACACCGTACATGACTCGATAGGGGGCGTCCTTTTTTTGATGAAGCGGAAAGAGAGTGCACTGCGGCTGGGCTTTACATTTGCGGGCTGTTACCTGGGGGCGGGCTATGTCTCCGGCCAGGAGCTGTGGCAGTTTTTTGGCTGCTTTGGTTGGCAGGGGATAGCGGGCCTGCTGCTGGCGGTGGCACTCTCCTTTTTCTTTGGGGTATTGCTGCTGCGGCTGGTGCAGCACACCGGCTGTGACCAAACCGATGCCCTTGTGATTCGCCGCCCTATCCCGCTCCTGCGGGATGCCGTTGGGCTACTGCAGCTATTTTTCCTCTTCGGGATATTGGTCATCATGGCGGCCGGGGTGGGGGCGCTTTTCGCGCAGATACTGGGTGCCTCCGCCCTTTGGTGCAGTGCGGCGTTCTGCCTTTTGGTTTCGCTGCTTTCCCTTACCGGCACCTCCGGCATGGTAAATGTCTTTTCCACCGTGGTGCCGCTGCTGGTTATCTGCTCGGTGCTGGTCAGCGCGCTTACCCTGCGCCGCTGCGGCTGGCAGCTTACCATTGCTGCAGTCCCATCCGTCAGCCCACTGCTTTCCCACTGGGCTATTGCCGCCTGCTCTTTTGTCAGTTATAATCTTTTTTCCTCCATCGGTATTTTGGCCCCCGTCGGGAAAGCGTTGCGCTCCCGCCGCACAGTTTGGTGGGGAGTACTGCTTGGCTGCATTATTCTCATTTCCATCGCGCTGGGCATATTCCTCACCATGGAGACGCTTCCCACCGTGGTAGAGGCGCCGCTGCCCATGCTGGCCGCTGCCGGTGCGCTGGGCGGGGGCTGGTACTACCTCTATGGGGTGCTGCTGCTCTGTGCCATGCTCGGTACCGCGCTTTCCTGCGCCGTTGCTCTCCGCCATTACTGCATGGTTCGCTTTTCCACTATGGCGAACCGCCGCTTCAGCTTTGTCCTTCTGTTGGCTATCCCTGCATGGCTGTGCAGCCTTTTCGGCTTTGGGAAGCTCATCGGCACTGTTTACCCTATTTGCGGAGCACTGGGTGCACTGGCCCTGCTGGGGTTGCTGCACCATCGCTTCACCCTTCGCGCGCCAAAGTAGCTGCCACCGCCTTTTCCTGGGCCGAATTTATGCCGTTTACTGGATAC
>ENA-ORRL01000833-ORRL01000833.1-human-gut-metagenome-genome-assembly--contig:-NODE-833-length-28984-cov-3.768537_pt1 | contig 28984 bp, 19 predicted proteins | sample MGYA00242175_ERZ509134 | MGnify/ENA primary metagenome ERZ509134 (study PRJEB26280, sample SAMEA2338660) | human gut metagenome | biome: human gut; feature: human-associated habitat; material: faeces... | reverse complement strand
CCCGCATACGCGCCCGGTCGCGCGGTTCATACGGACGGATGTGCATTTCAGCCCCAAAGCCTTTCCCGATACACCCCCCGTGCCTTCAGTGCGCGAATGCTTTCCATCACCATCGGTTTATCCTCATGGTAGGTTACGCCAAACCAGCTTTCGTGCGTCGGCAGCACACGCACGCGCGCCTTCCCGGCAAGGATGGCTTCGCAAACCGCATCCGGCAGCAAGTCCTCGTATTTCAGCGGATTTTTGGCAAGGCCTGCGGCGAGGTTTTCTTTCAGAGGGGCTTCGCCTTTGGCTTCGCGCCAGCCCCGCTTAAAGAGAGATTCACCGGAAGTGTCTAAATAAATAATGCAGTTCTTGTCCGTTAAATGGACATAGATGCGGATGTCCGGATCGTGTTTTTCTACGTCCGGGCGCTGACCGTCGGTCTCGCGAAAATAGTCGCAGACGGCATCTTTGACGCGAAGCGCGGCAAAAGCGACGCTTTTAAGAGGAGAGCGGCGGGAAGAAAGTTCGATTTTGAAGGTGTTTTTAGGCGTGAAATACTGTTCCCAGCGGAAGGATTTCGCTAATTTATAGATATCTTCTTCCGTACGATAAGGTCCTTCGGTCACCTTCAAGAGAATTCTCGAGGCGTAGCGAGTCCAAAGGTTGACCTGCATCATTTGGCTCATTTCTGCGCCGAACCAGCAGCCGCCTTTCTCTAAACGGAATTTTTCAATACCGAGCTTTTTGAGTTCCTCAGCGAAGAGCTCTTCTAATGAGAGAGGAACGACTGCATAAAAAGGTTTAAGCAAAGTATTCACAAGAATTCCTTCTTTATTTGAATTGAATTGTAGGCCTTTCGGCCTGCGGCCGTAAGATGGTTTACCACAAGGAAACTCTTACTTGCGAAGTTCGCCGTGGCCGAAAACAACATATTTTTGACTGGTTAAGCCTTCTAATCCCACGGGTCCGCGGGCATGAATTTTGTCCGTAGAAATTCCGATCTCGGCGCCTAAGCCGTATTCAAAACCGTCTGCGAAACGTGTCGAGGTGTTGAGCATGACGGATGAAGAATCCACTTCACGCAGGAATCTTTCGGAATGCTCAAGATTATTCGTAATGATGGCATCCGTGTGGTGAGAACCGTACGTGTTGATATGATCGATAGCTTCTTCCAGCGTATCGACGACTTTAATCGAAAGAACAGGAGCGTTGTATTCCTCAGACCAATCATCTGCGGTCGCGTCTTTCACCCGACCGAAATTTTCCAAAATGGCCTTAGAAGCAGGATCGCAGCGAAGTTCCACGCCTTTCTTGAAATAGACGGCGCCGATCTTGGGTAAGAACGTTCCGGCAATTTTACTGTTGACCAGCAAAGTTTCCATCGCATTGCAGGGAGAATAACGCTGAGTCTTGGCGTTGTCGCAGACGGAAACCGCCATATCGATATCAGCGCTCTCATCCACATAGGTGTGGCAGATGCCTTCGAGATGTTTGATCATCGGAACGGTTGCTTCCTGCATTAAGCGGGAAATCAGACCTTTGCCGCCGCGAGGAATTAAAACGTCGATGTATTCACGGGCAGTAATCAGCTCGCCCACCAGATCGCGGTCCGGATCTGAGATGATCTGAATTGCGTCGGAGTTAATACCGTTTTTCGAGAGAGCCTGCTGAACAAGGCCTGCTAAGAAAGCGTTGGAGTTTTTAGCGTCCGAGCCTCCGCGGAGCACAGCAGCGTTTCCGCTCTTGAGGCAAAGTGCAGCCGCATCGATGGTTACGTTCGGTCGAGACTCATAAATAATGGCGACTACACCCAGAGGCACGCGCATTTTGCCGACTTCAATACCGCTCGGCTGCGGACGAACATCAGTTATTTCACCGATCGGGTCTCTTAGAGAGGCTATCTGGCGAAGTCCGGCGGCCATTTGTGCCACCGTATCGACTGTGATTGTCAAACGATCGATAAACGCTTTAGAAAGACCGTTCTTTTCTGCTTCAACAATATCCAGGTTATTCGCTTTGAGCAGATCTTCCAGATTCTTGCCAAGCAAATCCGCCAAGGTCAGAAGAACATCGTTTTTCTGTTTGGAGGAGGCCTTAGCCATGATCAAAGAGGCTGCGCGTGCTTTTTTGCCGATGGCGGCGATTTTGTCATGGGCCGTTTGGCTGACGTTCGTAGAAACCATAGATTATTACTTCCTTTTTAGGGAGAGCATGAGGCAGACAGCCTTTAATTCCTGCCAGGCGTCTCCGTCACTGCTTTCGACAAAGAGTCCTTTACTCATTCGATCCACATCGCTCAAGCGATGAAGCATCAGTTCAAGGAGTTTAGGATTGGCTCGGCGCGCTGCTCGGTTGAGCGCACTGCGGTGAGCTTCAGAGAGTCCGAATGTTCTGGCGGCAAGTCCGCGATTAAGCAGGAGCAGATTGCGGACAACATCCGTCAGCATCCAGAGGAAAGAAGGAATTTGGACATTTTCCCCTTGCAGGGAATCTATAATTTTGGATACCTGTCCGGCGTCGCCTTCAAGCATCGCAAGAAACAGCGATTCCTGATCAAAACGGGAAACGTCGGAAACAGCGTCGAGCGCATCGCTGACATCAATTTCCGGTTTATTGACGAGCAAGGCGAGCTTTTGAATTTCCTGCGATGTCGCTAAAAGATTTCCTTCGGTTCTTTCAGCGATGAGGTTGGCTGCATCAGGTGTGAGCGTTTGACCGTTTTTCTCTTTGGCGCGTTCCATAATCCAGCGCGGCAGAGCGTTACGGTCGATCGGATCCGTACGGATACAAACGGCCGCTTTCATGAGATGGTTAAACCAGTCTTTTTTTGTCGCGGTCCAGTCGTAATCAAAGAGCGAGACAACGACCATCTTGTCTTCGTCGGCATGCTCAATGATGGCTTCCACTGCCGCAGGACCGTTTTTACCGATCGTTGCCCTGGGGAAAACAACCTCAATCAGATTTTTTTCGCCGAAAAGGCTCTGATCGCCGAGTGCCTCGTAAAGAGGCGAGTAATCGGCGTTGCCTTCAAAAACAAAAGATTTACGTTCGGAATAACCTGCTTTAAAAGCAGCGGCTCGGATAGCATCCTGAGCCTCGATGGCCAGCAGGGGTTCCGAGCCCAATAAAAACCAAAGCCGAGGAAGATTACCGTTTTCGTCGGGCCTTAATTTTTGCGCAAGAAGACTACTCCAGCTCATGCATACCTTTTCGGACAGCTTCTTCGGAAATGTGGGTCATACGGCTGACCATTTGATGGATACAAGACTGTTCCATTTCTTCGTAAAGAAGTCTTTCCTGATTGGCTCTGCCGTTTTCGTCACTTTCGTCGCGAATCAGTTCGCGAGTGGCGCTGACCGTTGTTGTGGGCAGAAGTTCGACGCCGTTCTGCAAAACGACTCGGAATGTATTCGTTAAGCGAAGACTGTAGATACGGGCTCTGCCGTCAGTGTTGTAAGCCAGGACATTGGAGCCGCGGGACTGTCCCAGCAGCTCAAAAATCGCTTCGGCTTCTTTGCGGTCATTGACAACCTTGACTTCTGTTTGGGCTTCAAGGTTGCGGCGGATGGTTGCCCGAACCGCAGAGTTCTCGCCAAGAGCAATATAGATTGTCTTGAAAGGAACGTTTTGCTTGCCGCGCAGATGCCATCCGCAGCCTGTCAGGCCGAGGGCCGAAAGACCGAGAATGAAACTGCGGCGAGTCAGTCCTTTGTAATTCATAAGCACAGAATAAAACTAAAAGAATGAAACCGCAGGCCCCTTGAGGACCTGCGGCATTAAGCCTTATCAGACCACAATGTTGACCAATTTCTTCGGCACAACAATGATCTTGCGGACAGGTTTTCCGTCAATGAATCGCTGTGCGTCGGGGTTGGCCAAAGCTGCGGCTTCGATTTCAGATTTCGGTGTTTCGGCCGGAACGTTGATTTCTCCGCGCAGTTTGCCGTTAATCTGAATTACGTACTTCACTTCATCGGCAACCATAGCCTGAGCATCAATCTTCGGCCACGGTGCATCAACGATGGAAGTGCCGAAACGCTGATCGTAGCCCAGATCTTCGAAAAGCTGAGCCGTGATGTGCGGAGCGATCGGGTAGAGCGTGCGAAGCAGGATGGACATGCCTTCGTTGATCACGGCGCGTGTGCCTTCGGATGTGTTGTCCTTGAGGGTATCAAGGGAATTGAGCATCTTCATGGCAGCCGAGACAACGGTGTTGTACTGCATGCGGTCTAAGTCGAATTCGGCCTGTTTGAGCGCCGTGTAAATATCGCGGCGAACAGCCTTTTCTTCGTGATTCAGCTTGGAGGCATCCAGTTTGACATTTTCTTTAATGACATCCTGATGCGTGAATCCGAAGTTCCAGAGTCTTCTCATGAAGCGGAACGTACCTTCGGCTCCGGAATTGCTCCAGGCGGCGCTCTGGTCGGGAGGTCCTGCAAACATCACGAATGCGCGGGCGGTGTCGGCACCGAACTTGCCGATGATGGCAGACGGTTCCACAACGTTGTTCTTAGACTTGGACATCTTTTCGATACCGCCGGACTTGACGGGTAGACCGTCTTCCTTGGCAGTGATCTTTTCGATTCTGCCTTTGGCGTCGTAAACAATATCGAGTTCGCTCGGGTAGAACCAGCGTTTTCTTCCGTCCGGAAGTTCACGATAGAAGCATTCTGCGGTAAGCATGCCCTGGGTGAAGAGGCGCTTGAAGGGTTCGTCAAATTTGACGAGGCCCAGGTCACGCATGACTTTGGTCCAGAAGCGGGCATAGAGCAGGTGAAGCACAGCGTGTTCGATACCGCCAATGTACTGGTCCATTGCCATCCAGTAGTCATTGCGTTCGTCGACCATGGAAGTTTCGCAGTCTGGCGAGCAATACCGCATGTAATACCAGCTGGAATCGACGAAGGTGTCCATTGTGTCGGTTTCGCGCTTGGCGTCTCTGCCGCACTTCGGGCACTTGCAGTTAAGGAAGGCTTCGTCCTGATTCAAGGGGTTGCCGGAGCCGTCCGGGATTAAGTCTTCCGGCAGGATGACGGGAAGATCTTTTTCAGGGACAGGAACCGGACCGCAGTGCGGGCAGTTGATCATCGGGATCGGAGTGCCCCAGTAACGCTGGCGGGAAATACTCCAGTCGCGCAGACGATACTGAACCTGAAGTTTGCCTAAACCGAGGGCTTCAAGATCTTTCGCAACGGCGTCGCGAGCCTGTTCGAAATCCATTCCGTCATATTTGCCGGAATTGACGCAGAAGGTGCCTTCTTTTTCGCCGTACCATTCATGCCAAACTTTGTCATCGAAGACTTCGCCTTTCTTGCCGATGACTTGTTTGATGGGCAGACCGTATTTAAGCGCGAAAGCAAAATCGCGTTCGTCATGAGCCGGAACGCCCATCACAGCGCCTTCGCCGTAGGTCATTAAGACATAGTTGCCGATCCAAACCGGAACGTCGGCGCCGGTAAGCGGATGCTTGACGCAGAAACCTGTCGGAACGCCTTTCTTCTCCATCGTGGCCATATCAGCTTCGGAAACTGAGCCCTTGCGGCATTCGTCGATGAAGGCCTGAAGTTCGGGTTTGTCCTTTGCCAAGCGAAGAGCAAGCGGGTGCTCGGCAGCGATGGCAGCGAACGTGACGCCCATGATCGTGTCGGGGCGAGTCGTGTAAACACGAAGTTCTTTCTTTTTACCGTCGAGTTCGTACGGGAAGGCGAGGTTGACACCGTAGGACTTGCCGATCCAGTGTTCCTGCATACGGCGGACCTGTTCGGGCCAGCCCTGAAGCTGGTCGAGGTCTTTCAAGAGTTCTTCGGCGTAATGAGTAATTCCGAGGTAATAGCCGGGAATCTCACGCTTTTCAACAATAGCGCCGCTTCGCCAGCCGCGTCCTTCGATCACCTGTTCGTTTGCCAGCACGGTGTGGTCGACCGGGTCCCAGTTTACTGTCTGGGTCTTGCGATAGGCAACGCCTTTTTCAAGCATTTTCAGGAACATCCACTGATTCCAGCGGTAGTAGTCCGGTTTGCAGGTCGTAACTTCGCGAGACCAGTCAAAGGCCAGGCCGAGCGGCTCCATCTGAGCTTTCATGTCGGCGATGTTGTCGTACGTCCATTTAGCCGGAGCGACTTTCTTGGCAATGGCGGCGTTTTCAGCCGGCAGGCCGAAAGAGTCCCAGCCCATCGGGGTCATGACGTTCATGCCGCGCATACGCAGGTAGCGGTAAAGGACGTCGTTTAAGGTGTAGTTACGAACGTGGCCCATATGCAGTTTTCCGCTTGGGTACGGAAGCATCGGGCAAACATAGAATTTCGGTTTTTCGTTACCGTTGGCGTCGAGTGCGTGTTCGACGGCGCGGTAGATATCTTTAGCACGCCAGTGGGCCTGCTGGACGGATTCAACTTCCGCCGGATCGTATGTTTCTCTCATGAGAGTTCTTTAGTTAAAGAAGCTGGAAAATGTGTCAATTATAGGTGATGGAGCCGAAAGTTTCGGCTTTGCGGCAAGTAAAGCCGCGGCGGGCGCCTCTATATATTAGAGAGAGGAAATCTAGAACAAATTTTTAAGTCGTAAGCGTTCGTCACTGCGTCTGCAACGTGCAGATGCGTTTGCTAGACTTCTCACTCCTTTGGATGAGAAGAAAAGAATGCAATCCATTACTGAATCGCTTAATAAGCAACAAGCCCAGGCAGTGACTGCCGAACCTAAGTCCGCACTGATTCTTGCAGGCGCCGGTTCGGGGAAGACGCGTGTCTTAACAAGCCGCATTGCCTACCTGCTTCAACAGAATATGGCTCATCCGAGCGAGATTCTTGCGGTTACCTTTACCAATAAGGCCGCTAAAGAAATGCTGGCTCGCCTGCAGAACATGATTCCGATCAACCCGCGTGCTATGTGGGTCGGCACCTTCCATGGCTTATGCAATCGCTTACTGCGTCTGCATCATCAGGAAGCCGGCCTTCCCGCGACGTTTGCTATTTTGGATATGAGCGACCAGCTCGGCGTGATCAAACGCGTGATGAAGGCAAACGGCATTGATACGGAAGAGTTCAAGCCTCGTGAAGTGCAAAACTTCATCAATCGCTGCAAAGAAGAAGGCAAGCGCGCCTCTGAGGTCTATTCAAAGTTCTCTAAAGACAAGGCATATATCCAGATTTATGCCATGTACGAAGCCGTGCTTCAGAGAGAAGGTGCCTGCGACTTTGCTGAACTGCTCTTAAGAGCTTATGAGCTTTTGAGCCGCAACGAAATGATTCGTCATCATTATCAGGAACGTTTTCGTTTTATCTTGGTTGACGAGTTTCAGGACACCAATGTCCTTCAGTATGAATGGCTGAAGCTTTTGGCCGGCTTGGGAGAAAAAAATCCGCCGAACGCGGTCTTTGCGGTCGGCGACGATGACCAGTCGATTTATGCTTTCCGCGGCGCCAACGTCGGCAACATGATGTCCTTTGTCCAAGAGTTCAGAATCGGAGAACCGATTCGACTTGAACAGAATTACCGTTCTCAAGGCAACATTCTGGATGCTGCCAACGCTTTGATTTCCAACAACTCCGAGCGTATGGGCAAGAACTTGTGGACTGATGCAGGCAAGGGCGAAAAAATCCGAGCTAACCGTTCGGATAACGACTTTGATGAAGCCCGCTTTGTTTGCTCTACGATTCAAGAATACATCGACAAGGGCGTCTCTCCCAAAGATATTGCGATTCTTTATCGCTCTAACGCTCAGTCACGTTTGTTTGAAACTGAACTGACCAGACGCGGCATACCGTTCATGGTTTACGGCGGTCTACGATTCTTCGATCGTGCTGAAATTAAGAACGCCATGGCCTACATGCGCTTGGCAGAGAACCCTTCAGACGATTCTGCATTCTTGAGAGTCGTGAACGTTCCGGCCCGCGGAATCGGCGCGAAGTCCATTGAAAATCTTGTGGATTTTGCGACGACAAACGGAATTTCATTGTTTGAATCCATGCAGTACATCCGCGGAGCAGCAGCCAATAAATTTGCTGCTTTCAAGGAGATTATCGATACCCTGCGCGTTGCCAAGGATGAGATGCCGCTTCCTGCCTTCGTTGACTTCACGGTTGAGAAGAGCGGATTGAAGAACATGTACGAAATGGATCCGAACGGCAGCGAGCGTATTGAAAACTTACAGGAATTAACTTCTGCGGCTCAGGGCTTCATTAAAGAAGAAGCGATCGATACGGAAAATTCCGACGGCACTGCGGTTGAGAATCTTCCTGCTTTAGCAGGATTCGTTTCGCACGCTAGTTTGGAAGCCGGAGAAAACCAGGCGCAGGTCGGTCAAGATGCTGTTCAGCTGATGACCGTTCACGCATCCAAAGGTCTGGAGTTCGACATTGTCTTCATTACCGGTTTGGAAGAGGACATGTTCCCGCACTTCCGAAGCAAAAATGATAAGAAAGCTCTTCAGGAAGAACGCCGCTTAATGTACGTGGCAATCACTCGTGCAAGAAAAGAACTTTATCTGACGCTTGCCGAAGAACGCATGCTCCAGGGCAGAACTTTCTCAAGCTATCCGAGTTCCTTCCTCACAGAAATTCCGGCAGAGACACTCAAGTGGCTGAGCAGAAATCCGTTTGAGTCACGTTACGAAGTCGAGGATGAGGACTCTTGGGGAAGCAGATCCGGCTCGAGTAAAAATTATTCAAGTTCATATCGCAATTCTTCTTTCGGTGGTTCTACAAAACCGTCCGGCCATAGATTCGCTTCAAATGTTCCAGAATGGGCGAAGGGAATTATTGAAACGAAGAAAGAAAAATTGCAGACTCAGAAAATACGAGCTAAGCAGAATTCTGATTCTCCCTTTAAAGCAGGCATTAATATTAATCATGAAAAATTTGGTCCCGGTGTCATCCTTGATACTCAGGGGGCAGGGGATGACTTGGTCTTGATCGTAAAATTCAAGACCGGAGGAATTAAGAATCTTTTAGCGAGAATCGCAGGAAAGAAAATTACAATCCTTTAACTTAATATAAAGTTATTAGTTAGGTTCTGTCTTTAAAGCAGAACCTTATTTTTTACCTAAAATTCTCAATGTTCAGCTAGTTTGACAGACTATTGAATTTTATCTAGGCGTGCTAGATAAAATGATTTATTACTTACAAAAGTGTATATCTAGTATGTTCAAAGATCATTTATCTAGATATATAAATCTAGTTTAAGCCTATAGATATACGATCTTGAATTTTTCTCACTTAAAGAGATGATTCAACTTCTATATATTGTAATTAACTATCTGAATTTACGTTAAATATTATAGATATAATAGTTAAAGTATAAATCTAAACCATGTAAAAATCAGCTTTAAAAATCATTAAAAATAAATTGTTATTAAGTTCTAGTAAACAATATATAAGAGTTCTATTCAGAAAAAATATTTTCATATAGATTGCATAGATATACTATTTATATCTTTGAATCTTAGGTTTGAAAATGAGGAAAGTAACTTATCGTTTTATTTATGGTAATAACTAAATTCTAAATTTTTCTTCCTATCAATTACTATTGATATCTAAGCTGCATGTATTCTTAACAACATCTTATCATCCTTTGTGAAGGATATTTATTTCTGATAATTGTGTTTGGAGCTATTCATAAAGACTATAATTTATTTACCTTTCGAATGATTTTTGGATATAATAGATGCTATTAACGATACTCAAGAGCAAGATTCATCGTGCAAAAGTAACTCAGGCAGATTTAAACTATGTTGGCTCTATCACGATTGATGAAGATCTTTTAAGGCAGTCCGGTATTAATGAATATGAGCAAGTTGATGTCGTTGACATTAATAACGGAAATAGATTAACCACTTATGCCATTGCCGGAAAACCCGGAAGCGGTATTATTTGTTTAAACGGAGCTGCTGCTCGTTTAGTCTCTGAGGGCGATTTGGTCATTATCATGAGCTACGCTCAAATGACCCGAGATGAATTGAAAGAACATAAACCGACAGTGGTTTTTGTCGATCCGGAATCGAACGAGGTGACCTCCGTGGAGCATCAGGAAGTCCACGGAGAGATTCGGTGAAAACTTCGAATTGAATTAATCGCCGGTAACGGAGAATTTCGGAAGCCCGTCTTCTCTTGTGGGAAGGGGCTCTCGTTTTGTTCGTCCCGGCGTTCCTTTTTGATACAAAGGAACAAACGGATCGATAGAGGCAGGAAGAGGCGAGAAGCTATAGTTTTCGCTTTCAAGCAGTTCTATTAATCTCGTGTGGTAGAACACACGATCCCTTCTGTCTTCAACTCTTTCCAGGATTCCTGCACGAGCTAAGTCATTCAGAATGTGACTGGCAACTTGTCGTCTTGTCGTGAAGATACTGGAGAATTCTCCTGTACGGCATGCAGGATGCTTGAAAATCACAGGCAGGAATGCGGCATGGGATGCCAGCCCGATCATCTTCAGGTAACCCTCTGTCTGAGCGTATAAGCGCTGCAGAGAGGCGAGCAGTTCACCGGAAAGCAAAATCGCTTTCGATAATGTCTTCAGCATGTATTGAAGGTACGGGGACCATTGACGGGTTCTCAAACCGTATAAACGTTCTTCAATGCCGAAGTGCGCATTGGTCATCAAAGCGCGTCCGAGCATCAAGCATGGCGCAGGAGAGTTGATGTTCTGGCCCATCAAGGAGAGCTGCAGAAGAATTTGCGTCACTCTTCCGTTATGGCGGTTCAAAGGAGAAATCGCCATAAAGTACAAATTCGTCAAAAGAGCGTGAACTAAAGGATCCAGATCCCTGAGTTCTTTTGAATATTTCTCCCATCTAGCCAATTCAACCTGCACAGCCTCACTGTCTGGAAAGGTGTCAGGCTGAAGAAGAATTTGCTCTTCATCGGTCTGTGGATTCTCTCTCCAGTTAATTCCGTCCTGGGGGAAGCTGTTTACTACATTCACAACGGTTTGAACCGTTATAGGGCCGTTGGCAGCCTCATTTGCAGAGTTGAAAAGCGCATTGATGTAATTATCAATAAGGAGAATGTCGGGATTTTCTAAGTCTTTGAGGATCAAAGATAAGAAATAAGACTTCAGAGAGACTTTTAAACCCTGTCGTTCAAGTTCATTTTTAGCTTCGACTGAAGCCATTAAGGGCGCAAAAGTCTCTGCCATTGCGTCTTTGGCAAAGGCGTAACGGAAACCGGAAAGTTCTCGGATAACTTTCAAACAAGACTTTAAGACGGCTAAATCTTCGAGTCCTTCGGAATCGACTGGGGGAGGCAGGCTGATAGTACCTTGAGCGGCAGCACGCCTTATCTCTTGGAAATGCATTTCGGTCGATCAGTCCTTTTTGTTCTTGTCAGGGTTAACAACGATAATATTTTCGCTATTCTAGCGAAGAGAAAACACAGCGTCCATATGATTAGAGGACTAAAAATTGCCTGAAAGCCTTAAGTTCTTGGTCTTATGAGGAATAATTAGCATGACTTCCGGGAGCTGATAATCTTTCCGTCATCCTCTTAACTTGTACTCGTTAATCCTGAGGCTAATTTTTTTGAAATCGACTCTTGTTCGAGAGAACAACTGCGGCTTGTTAATCTTTAAAAATTTGGTTGCAATTCTTAAGGATTTTCTAACTGCTTGATTAAATTTGAAGTGTCATGAAAGTGACATAATTAGAAAAGATTTCTGCATCAAGCTTGTCGTATTTTCAAATTTGAAGTGTTTATGATTTGCACGTGATTTAGGAGATCATTGTGAACAGAATCGGAGCCAAGCATCGTTGCCCCAAGTTTACGCCCCATCAGACATCTGTCTCTTTGAGCTGCAGCCGCAGACGCTGCCTCTTTATGTTGGGCTTTCAGCGTTATCAGACACGCGGAAAATTGGATTTAAAAGATCATCCGGAATTGAATGATCTTTTCCACCAGACAGCGCATTAATTCGCTGTTTGAAAACTTCGGAACGAACACCGCAGACAAGCTCTGCGGTTCTTGTGCAGGCGCTGTTTCAGCGCCTTTTTGCTTTTTCGGCTGCGGAAATTCTTATTCCTCCAAAATAATAACGGCTCCATATTTCTCAATACGGAGCCGTAATTGTTTGCATTCGAGCCGGATTACTCTTTACTCAGTGCATTCAGACGTTCCTGAGCAATCTTCACGAACAAGGTGCTTGCTAGGGCAAGTACTTCATCATTGAAATCAAACTTCGGATTGTGCAGAGGAACGGTATGGTTTTCATCGGAAATGCCGATTCTGCAGATGGTACCCGGAACTTTTTCCTGATAGACAGAGAAGTCTTCGCTGGACATAAACGGTTTGAAGTCAGGGTAGATCTTGTCCTTTCCGAGAAGGTCCTGAGCAATGCGGACACCTTCCTTGGTCAAGCGTTCGTCGTTATTTACGGAAGAAATAAGACGTTCGTAGGTGACTTCAGCTTTCAAACCATGGGCTAGGGCGATTCCTTCTGCCATACGTTTGATGGTGTTCTCAACCAAATCGCGAACCTCAGGGAGGAATGTACGTACTGTACCGCCCATGACAGCCTCACCCGGCAGAACGTTATAAGTTCCCAACGTACCTGCATTCATAAAGCAGACCGAAACAACAGCGCTTTCCAGCGGGTCAACCTTTCTGGAAACGATTGTCTGCATAGCCAAATACATTTCGGAGAGAGCGGGAATCGGATCCATCCCTTGATGAGGACGACCGCCGTGTGTGCCAGCTCCGATAAACTTAACAGCGAACGAATCGGAGGCTGCCTGCAGGTGTCCGACTTTGAAACCGACTTCACCTTTCTTTAAGAAGGGTTCGTCGTGCGCAGCATACATTTCTTGAATGTTGTACTTATCCAAGAAGCCGGATTTGACGACGCTTTCAGCGCCTTTGCCGGTTTCTTCGGCGCCTTGGAACAGGCAGACGAGTGTACCGGGGAAGTCACGGTGTTCAGCCATATAAGCGGCTGCGCCCATCAGCCATGTCTGGTGACCGTCATGGCCGCAGGCATGTGCGTGGCCGTCAATCTTAGAGGTCCATTCTTTTTCGCTCTTGTCCTTCATCTTAAGAGCATCGATGTCGGCGCGGAAACCGATGGTTTTGCCGGGCAGGTTGCCTTTGATCTCGACAAATAAGGAGCCTGGACAAGTGGCGTCATCCATGTCTTTAGAGGAAACATTGTGTTTTTCAAGGAATTCCTTGATTTTTCCGATGGTTCTCTGAGTTTCGAAACCGCAGTCGGGGTGTTGATGAATATCGTGACGATGGGCAATCAAATCCGGGAAAAGGGCAAGAATCTCCGGAAGGCACTTATCTTTGGAAACGGGTTCAATCATTTTTTATCCTCCTTTTGTAACGAACCGAGCATAGTCGTGAACTGCCTTTTAATCAATAGTATTACCACCTAATCAGCAAGAAACTCCGAAAAATCGCCTTGGAGCAAATTATTTAAATGTCACGAGGAAATATTTTTGGCCACAACTTTCGAAAACTTTTATTCCTATTTGGTTATGTATTCGATTTTTTCGGTCAAGAAAATATTCTTCCAAGAACTCCTTGCCTTAAATGAAAAGGAGGCGATAAAGGAATTATGGGAGGAGTCGGTTCACAACTCAACGAATTAGCTAATACAAAAAGAGAATAGAACAGGAAAGATCTTAAAATGGGATAGTCTTTCGTAAATTTTTAGAAATAAAAAATAAGGTTCCTATTGGCCAACATCTATCTCGGATTATTGAGGATTTTCTCAAAGAGAGAACTGGAAATTTAAATTAGATTCATTGAAATTAATTATTGAAATATTCAACGTCAAGATTGGATTTGAATGTGAAAGCTCATTTATTGGGATCCGAATGGTATTCGGGAACCATTTTTGGCTATGATGTTTTTTGAAGAAATCAAAGCTTTCAATCGGGCAATAAAAAACCGCAGAGAACATTTCCGCTGCGGTTTTGAAGACGAAATGACATGACCTAATTAGGCTTTAACGTTGTCAGGACGTGTCAATTCCTCTAAGCGGGCATCTTCATCTTCTTCCATAGCTACGGGAGAGGTAATACGGAAATCTTCAAGGCTCTTGCCTTCAAGCTCAGCCTGCTGAAGCCAGATGGGTTTGCGGCCGCGTCCCGTCCAAGTTTCGCCTTTGGGTCCCATAAATTTCGGAATCATCGCGCCTTTGCGCATGAGTTTTTTAAGTCCGATTTCTGCAGGCTGCAGGTCAAATTTCTGGATCAATTCACGGCAGGTATTAATTGCGTTAATACGTTCGCGACGAGTAACTTCCTCAATTTCTTTTTCTAATTCTTGTTTTTGACGAATCAGATCTTCTAAAGTTGCCATTTGGACACCGATTGATAAAAAGAAATAACAAAATAAAATTAGATAAGAAGATTATCTATAAATCAATTATAAAGGGAAATAGGGTTATTTATTTTTATCAAAAATAATTTTTTAAGGGTCAATTTGTCCGATTTAAGGTTATTCCTCTCTTTAAGGAACTTATTCTAATAGTTCATAAAAACAACTAGATATTGAAATTTATTGAGGAAATAGTGTTTGTCTTTCCGTCGGTTAGCTTATTGGAAGCTGAATTCCAGTTCTTAGTTCTCGTTAGAAAAATTCCATAACTAATTACCAATAGCATGATCAAAGTTCGTGAAAAAAAATTAGATTTCGTGCATCAAAGAAATTCTCAATTCAAATCAGTTCCTTTAGGGATTTTTTCTCTGGTTTGTTCGATCGTCCGACGAAGTTGAACCTTCGCTCAAAACCAATAGAAGGACTGTCCATAATTGGCAGAAATTCGTGCCGAATACACCATCCTTTGGTACTCTTCTAACTTATGTTTGGAGAACCCATAGCAGTTAGGGAAAAGGAACCATATCTTGAAAAAAACGCTTCTTCTTATTGACGGTTCAAACTTCATTTTTCGCGCTTATCACGCTCTTCCGCCTTTATCGACTTCGACCGGCACGCCCACGAATGCGATTCGCGGCTTCCTCTCAATGCTGAGAGTGCTGATGAAAGATGTTCCTACGGATTACGTTGCGTGTGTCGTAGACCCAAAAGGCAAAACTTTCCGCTCGGAAATCTATCCTGACTACAAAGCTAATCGTCCTCCGATGCCGGAAGACCTTTCCGTGCAAATTCCTCTGATTTTTGAAGGTGTTCAAAAAGAGGGTATTCCTTTCCTTCAGGTCCCTGGAATTGAAGCGGATGACACCATCGGAACCCTCACGAAAAAAGCCGTTGAAGAGGGCTTTAATGTCGTTATCGCCACCGGCGACAAAGACTTTGCTCAGCTCGTCAATGACAACGTTCTCCTTGTGAATACAATGGGCAAGGACAACAGCTGGCTAAACAGTGAAGGCGTTGAGAAGAAGTTCGGTGTCCCTCCTGAAAAGATCATCGATTTCCTGGCTCTGATGGGAGACAAGATCGATAACGTTCCGGGCGTTCCGAAATGCGGAGAAAAGACCGCTGCTAAATGGATCACTGAATTCGGTTCCGTGGACGGCCTGATCGAAAATGCCGAAAAAGTAAAAGGCAAGATCGGAGAAAACCTTCGCTCTGCTTTGGGCTTCCTGCCGATTGCCCGGCAGCTGGTCACGATTAAGACCGATGCTGATTTATCTGCCGAAGTTCCTTCTTTAGAGTCTCTGAAGTTAAAGACGCCGAATCGTGCAGAACTTCTGGATTACTACAACAAACTGGAATTCAGAAGCTGGGCTAAAGAATTAAAGAAGACCGATGTACCGGGCGAAGTGAAGCCGTTGGAAACATCGACAACAGCTCAAAAGAGAGCCGCGGTCGGAGCCGCGCCGATTGAAGGCGATACTCTGGATCTATTCTCTCAGGAACAAGAATCCGAAGTGAAAAGAACGCTTGAAATCGTCACGGACGAGACTAAAGCCAAAGAGCTGGCGCTCCACTTGGAAGAACTAGTGACCAAAGACGGTTTTGAATTCTATGTCTTATCGGACGGCTCCTCCCAGCAGGAATATATCCCGGTCGGTGTCGCTTTCGGAACCACGGACGGCAAGACCAGTTACGTCCCGATTGATAACGACGTTCTTTTGGCTCAAGGCCTCACGCTCGGAACCTTCAAAGAGATTTTCGGGAAGGTGCTTGAACACAAGAAACAGATTAAATGCGGCTATGACACCAAGTACATGAAGCACGTCTTTGCCAATGTCGGCATTAATCTTGCCGGCGTTTCCGATGACGTAATGCTCGAAAGCTACGTTTTAGAGGCGCATCGTCCCCATACGATTGAAAAGCTTGCAGCCAACTGGCTCAAGTATGAACTGAGAGGCGAGGAAGATCTCTTAGGAAAAGGTGCAAAAAAAATGTCATTTTCTAAGATCTCCGTAGAAAATGCTGCCGACTTTGCTTCTGAAAGGGTCTTTATTGTCAGTCGTTTGAATCGTCTCTTTAAGAAAGCTTTGTCTGATGACGCCAAGCTGGAGAAAATCTATCGCGATATCGAAATGCCGTTGTCGGACGTTCTCTTCAAGATGGAGCAAAACGGCGTTCTCATCGATACCAAGCTCTTGGATCAGCAAACGGTACAGCTCAATGCCCAAGCTCAAAAATTAGAAGAAAAGGCTTTTGAAGCTGCAGGTGAGAAATTCAAATTATCGAGCCCGAAACAGCTCGGCGAAATCTTGTTTGACAAGATGGGTGTTGTGCTTGACGGAGCTAAGCCTAAGAAGACAGTCTCCGGTAACTATTCCACCAGCGAAGAAGTCCTTTCCGAGCTAGCGGAAAATTATCCTTTGGCAAAAATCGCCTTGGAGTACCGCACGATCACAAAACTCGTGACGACTTATACGGAAAAACTTCCGAAGATGGTCGACCCCAAAGACGGAAGAGTCCACACGACCTTCGAACAAGCGGTCGCTGTGACAGGACGTTTGTCCTCCACGAATCCGAATCTTCAAAATATTCCGATCCGAACAGAAGAAGGCCGTAAGGTTCGTGAAGCCTTCATAGCCGCACCTGGATGCAAATTGATCAGCGCTGACTATTCTCAGATCGAATTACGAATCATGGCGCATTTGTCCGCTGACAAGCGTTTGGTCGAAGCGTTCAAAAACAATGAAGATATTCACCGAGCAACGGCTGCGGAAGTATTCGGTAAGGAAAAAGACAAAGTCACACCGAATGACCGTCGGATTGCCAAAGTCATTAACTTCGGTTTGATGTACGGCATGAGCCCGTTCGGTTTAGCAAAGAATCTCGGCATCGGCAGAGACGAGGCGAAGAATTACATCAATAAATTTTTTGCTCGATTCCCGGGCGTTCATGAATACATGGACAGCACGAGAGCTTTAGCCGATCGCCAAGGCTATGTTGAGACGACTTTCGGCAGAAGATTGTGGCTTCCGGAGATTCATGCGGGCGGCGCTCGTCGTGCCGCGGCTGAAAGAGCTGCGATTAACGCGCCGATGCAGGGCACGGCAGCTGACTTGATCAAGCTTTCCATGATTGCCGTTCAAAAATGGATTGAAGAGAAGGGACTCAAGAGTAAATTGATTCTCCAAATTCATGACGAACTGATCATGGAAGTGCCGGAAGACGAAGTTGACTTGGTGAAAGAAAACCTTCCGAAGATCATGGACTCGGTGACCGAACTCCACGTTCCGCTGATCGCTGAAGTCGGCGTCGGAGACAATTGGGAAGCCGCTCATTAACAAAAAACGCTCGGGATCAACCGGGCGTTTTTTGATGAAGGCGCCAAAAGCGCCTAAATATCAATTAGTTGCAGGCTTTGGCTTTTTCGGGAACCAAGCGGCCGACTTCTTTCTTGTCAGCATCGAGAAGGATCAGCTGTTTGTCTTCTTTTTTAATGAAGTGCGTAGCATTGATCATGGTAGTGAAACGCATTTCCTGATCCATGTACTCTTTAGCGCACATTCTCTGCGTCATTGCCATTTCGGTGAATTCAATCTTCCCGTCCTCACCGATCTTGTAACGGCCGGACATAGTGTTGCAGCCGGGTTCGGAAGAGAGCGTACCGTCCTTATGGAAATCAATCATGGCCGGAAGTTCGCAGGAAGATTCGGTTTGTTCTTCAAGCGGCATCCAGGTATTGGCAGCCAGATCTTCATTAGTCAGCGCAAAGGCGGAAGAGGCGGCTGCGCCGAGAGCAAGACAAAGAATTAAGTTACGCATTTCTACTCCAAATGATTTTTTGTTTTCGATAGCTTAATCGAGAAGCAAAAGGGCCTGCAGATGCAGGCCCTGGAATGTGCAACGAATCTTTAACGAAGCGGCGGAACCTCGGATTCGAAAATCGAGCGCCACATCGGATAAAGAGCGCTGTAGGAAAGTCCTGTGACAAAAAGTGCCCACAAGATGACCAAGATCTGGCCTAAATCGCCTAAAGCGCCGAAGGCAACTGCGCCGCCGGAAGCCAGCAGGAAGAGCAGCAGGCCGAGGCAGACAATCGCACCGATGTTTCTGAAGCAAACCACGAGGCTAAAGAAGAAAGCTTTGCCGATGGGTTGTTTTTTCCAGGCAATCAGCATCGGAGAGAAGCATGTGATGCCCAGCAGCATGGCGTAGAGGACGGCGCCCACGATGAAGCCCAGCCAAGGAATATGGCTGAGCACGCTCTGCGGATCAATCTGGCCTTGAGCATTTTTCCATTGAGCAATGTCTCCGGAAGTGAGCAGGCTGACGATCAAGCCGATAACGATGACGCATAGCCCGTAAATCAGGCCCAATAAAACCAGCTTGTTGCGTGTCTCCATGTCGTTCCAGCCTTCACCGAAGCAGGAGAAGAGTGTCGGACGGCATCCTCTGGCCAGCTCTCTGCCGCAGGCGGCAAAAGCCAAGGCCCCGAAAGGTGTCACCAGAGAGCTCAGGATCGCGCCGAGCCAGGACAAGCCGAGAAGTTCAGACGGCAGGTTGGCGACGAATAAAGCCAGTACGTAACAGCCGAGAATGCCGAAAACAGTTGCGGGCGCACGTTTGACAACAACACATGCGCCTCGCAGCCAGTCCATTCCCGTTTTAAAAGGAAGGTGATAATTTTCCATAAAAGGTAAGTTTTAGATCCAAGGTAAATCTTCAGGCGCGGATTCGCGGCGAAGTTTAAGAATACGTTCGAAATGCGCCGGATCATGCGGGGTGAGAAGCGACGCAGGTCTCGGCATATAGTAATCGTAAAGTCGTGAAACCCAAAATCGAAGGGCCGCAGCCGAGAGAATGTCCTGCCAAAGTTTGTGGTCTTCTTCGGTTAAAGGACGAACGCTGTTGTATCCCTCAAGCATAGCCTGAGCACGATCGGGTTCGAATTTTCCGGTCTCTAAATCAATCGTCCAGTCATTTAATGTGACGGCGAGGTCATAGAGGAACGGTGCGTTGCACGCAAAATAAAAATCGATGACGCCTGCCAAAGATTCGTCGTCGCCGTTCTGGTTGATCAGAGCATTATTGCGGAACAAGTCTGCGTGAACGGCGCCGGCAGGAAGGGCTTGGTATTCCGGAGACTTTTGAAGCTCGAGCTGACGAGTGACTTCTTCTTCGAGCATCTGGTAAAGACGTTCAGGAATATAAGGTTTAAGCAGCGGCATGGAGGAAAGCCAAAATGCCGAGCCTTTGGTGTTTTCCTGCGAAAACGGGAAATCTTCAACGGCGTTGTGCATCTTGGCCAGCATCTCTCCCATTTCACGGCAGGCCTTGGCAGAAGGTTTTTCTACATAAGTCCCGCTGAGGCACGGTGCAATTGAGCAGGGCTTTCCGTTGATTTCTGAAAGCAGCCCGCCGTCTTTGCGGGGGATGGGGTAACTGACCGCGAGGCCTTTTTTACCGAGATGACTGGTCAGCTCGAGGTAGTACGGAAGCTGATCTTTATTCAGACGTTCGAAAATCGTAAGAACGTACTTACCTTTATCGGTGTCCAAGTAAAAGTTACTGTTTTCAATACCGCTGGCTATGCCTTTTAAGGAACGAGCCTGCCCGATGTCGTAATGAGACAGCAGTTCATCGAGCTGAGCATTAGAAATCTCAGTAAATACCGCCATTTTGTGTTTTGATCCTCTGATTAGAATCCGAAGTTAATGAATTTGGGAACGCTCATGGTGTTATCGCTTCCGGTTCCGGGACCGCTTCCGCCGGTCTTGTTGCTCGGAGCTTCACGTGTCATGACGTAAGGAACCTGGGTGGACATCGGAGTGACTTTCACTTCAGTAACCTGGTTGTGGTTGTCTACCGTTTCTTCAATCTTGGTTTTCGGCCACAGTGAAGGATTATCAGAGCGCTTCTGTGCGGCTTCTAAGTCCTTTTTAGACTGAGCTTCTTCGGCCTTCATGTCTCTTTTACCGGCCTTGGAGTTCACGATGTCCGGATTTTTCATATTCAAATCCGTAACTTTCTCCTCAACCGTTTCACCGCTCTTGGAAGGTCTCTGAATGTTGTCGGGCGCGTCGTTGATGGAAGGGGGAACGGGGGCGTCGAGTCCTGCAGCGTAGGCTGACCCGAGCATCATGCCGGCAGCAGCGAGGACAGCAGCCAATTGAATCTTTTTCATAGTTTTATTCTTAATGAAACATACTTGATATAAGTGTACGGGAAATTAAAGGTAACGACCGAGCAAAGGCCTCTTTTTAGTCATTCGGTTTTTTCAAAAAGGCGAAATTTTTCACTTAGAATTTCGCTCAATTTCCGACCTATTTTTTCCATAGATTATGGCCACACTTACTTCACAAGAAATCCTGAATGCCACCGTGAGCATGGGTGTCTCCAAAGCCAATCAATGCTGGATTGCCCGAGCAGCGAACACACTGCTTGCCGGTATGTATATAGCGATCGGCGGTTTCCTCGCAATTCGTATCGGACTCGCGCTTCCTTGGGAGCAGTGGGGCGGAATGTCTAAGCTGATTTTCGGTGCTGTGTTCCCGCTCGGACTGATGCTCGTGGTGCTTTGCGGTGCGGATTTGTTTACCGGCAGCTGCATGACGCTGACGACAGCCCAAGCCAAACAAAAGATTTCTTTCGGCCAGACGGTCTTTACATTAGCGACATCCTGGCTCGGCAATTTTGCCGGTGCGCTTTTTGTGGCTTTCTTTATTGCTTATCTTTCCGGTCTGATTTTTGAGAGTGCAGGCGGAACTATGCCATGGGCAGCCGCAGTCGTGAATTTGGCCAATGCCAAATGCTCGCTGGGCTTTACCGAAGCGCTTCTTCGCGGAATCGGCTGTAACTGGCTCGTCTGTTTAGCCGTTTTTGCGGCGGCCCGCCTCAACGGAAACGATCGGCAAGATCGCGGCTCTCTGGTTCCCGACGATGGCTTTCGTTGCCTTGGGCATGGAGCACTGCATTGCCAATATGTTTTTCATTCCGCTCGGAATCCTGACAGGAACCGATCCCCGCTACATCGCATTAGTAGAAGCAGGGAAGGCCGCAGCACTTAAAGCAGACTTTTATTCTTTTGCCGTCGGCAACCTAATCCCGGTCACGATCGGCAATATTATCGGCGGCTCGGTATTGGTGGGAATGCTCTACCTTGCCGCCAATATTAAAAAGGCCTAAGACGTATTGTTTTAGTGACCGATCGCATCCTTAATTGCGGCAATATTTGCTTCACAGCATTTATAGCCGGCCCGAATGGCTTCTTCGGCACGGTAAGTTTCCAGCAAACCGATGTCGGAGACTTTCGGGCAAAGGATGATTTCAGGAGGATCACCTGCAAGTCGAGTTTTGGTGATTCGATCCTGCGCAATATTAATAGAGCGCGAAATCGTTTCAAAGAAATCAGGAGGTTTGGGTTTGTCGGACTCAACCTCTTTTTTGATTGCAGGAATGAGGTTCTTTGCCTTTGCGAAGATCTTTGCGACCTCGCTCGGCTTTTTCTTGTGTTCAGCTTTTTCCTGTTTTTTGATGTCAACGCGCCTCAGAAGGTCGTTATTAAGGTTTACGGCGATGACAACGTCGGCGCCCAGAGCTCTGCACAAAGAGACGGGAACCGGGTTAACGATGCCGCCGTCGATGTACCAGCGGCCCTCGGGACCTTCTACGGGCGGAAAGACACCGGGCATTGCCATAGACGGCCAAACGGAATCAAAAACCGGTCCTTTGGTAATCCAGATCTCTTTACCGCTCATCAGATCGCAGGTAACGGTGCCAAAAGGAATTTTCAGGTCTTCAATGCGTTTCTGTTTGCGCTCCACGCCGCTCTTTACGAGGAACATCTGCATTTGATGCAGATTGATCCAGCCGTCAATGGAAAAACTCGGATTGAAAAAGGTCGTCCAATTTAAACGATTAATGGCCAGCGCCTGCTTGCGCAATCGATCCAAATGACCGGTGACGTAGCAGGCGCCGACGATCGAACCGATAGAAGTTCCGGCGACGACATCCGGAACAATCCCCTGATCCAATAAACAATCAATGATGCCGATATGGGAAAAACCGCGGGCCGAGCCGCTGCCGAGTGCTAATCCGACTTTCATAAAATCCTCGCTTTCACTCAGATTCTAGCGAGCAAATCTGAAAATCTTTCTTTTCTCCTTCTCAAAGTAGTACATCTTATTTTTAGTGGCAAATCTGCTATGAATCACCCCTTTTGAATCAGTGAAATTCCGAAAGTGAGGCGCTTTTTTCAAACTATTAAGATAGAAGACATGTCCAGATGTAAAAATAAGGGCATCGGTTGCCTAAAATGGTACCCATTCCGATAAAACAATTGCTCTCAAGACAAGGAAAAGAATATGCGGCTTCATTATGGCGTGTGGGACGGTGTCGTCTATGACAACCGCGGCACGGCTGATTACAAAGAACCTGAAGGTCTTGATCTTAAAAATCTTCTCCAGTTCAATAACGGCAACCCCGTTATGACGTTTATCTCGCATCGCGGTTTCTTGGTTTTCCATCCGCATGCAAATCTGCTTTTTGCCATGAATAAGTATTATTCAAGGGTAAAAGACAATTCCTGCGGCAAATGTACGCCCTGCAGAAGCGGCTCTATCATTATTTCTCAGGCCCTGGAAAAGGCCCTGAAAGGGGAGCCGATCAATTGGGAAACTCTTCTCGATGTTGCCCGCATGATGAGAAATACGAGTTTCTGCGGCGTCGGTCAAACTTCTCCCGTGGCACTGATCGAAGCGATCAAAGCTTTTCCGGAAGATATGAAAGTTGTACCGATGCCCGATATGCCTTGGGGCGACTATGGAGTGATGACCGCTCCCTGCATTGAAGCCTGCCCGGCACACGTCAATGTCCCACGTTATATTGACTACATTAAAGCGGGCCGTACGGATTACGCGACCGGTGTGGTTCTTCGGCACTATCCGTTAGTCGGCTCCTGCGGCCGCGTCTGTGTTCGGCTTTGCGAAAAAGCCTGCAGAAGAAATCGTCTGGAAGGCGCAGTCGATATCAAGAATCTGAAGCGTTATTGTGCTGATTCTTTGGGTTACACCGTCGACAAGATGTTCGAAGGAGCTGCCGCCGAACCCAGCGAATTCTCTCCGAGAATCGCGGTCATCGGTGCCGGTCCTTCAGGCCTCACATGCGCTTACCATTTGCTGCTGAAAGGCTACAAAGTTGAAGTCTTTGAGGCCCAGCGCAAGGCGGGCGGCATGGCCTTGGTCGGTATTCCTCAATACCGCCTGCCTAAAGATATTCTTTTAGCGGAAGCCAATACGATCGAACAGCTCGGCGGGAAGTTCCATTACGGAAGGCGCTTAGGAAAAGATTTCACATTGGATGATCTGTTCAACGAAGGCTTTAACGCCGTGTTCATCGGCGTGGGCTGTGCCAAGGGCATGAAACTCGGCTTCCCCGAAGACAATGAACCGATTGAAGGATATTCCAACGGTTTGGACTTTCTGCTTCAAGTGGAACGCGGCGTCGTTGAAGGCGAAGCGCCTTCTTTCTCCGGCGACTTTGTGGTTGTCGGGGGCGGCAACGTAGCCATGGACTGCTCTCGCTCGGCTGTTCGTATGACGGACGGAAAAGTCCATGTCATTTACCGCAGAACAGAAGCGCAGGCTCCTGCTGACCCGTTGGAAATCAAAGCGGCTAAGGAAGAGGGCATTGAATTCCATTTCCTGACCGCCCAGAAAGAACTGGTTATCGAGAACGGCAAAGTTGTCGGTCTTCGCTGCATCAAGCTGCGCGAAGGCGCGCCGGAGGCCAACGGCAGAAGAAAACTCATCGAGATTCCGGGAACGGAATTTGTGATTCCCTGCTCAAATGTCATTAGTGCCATCGGTCAGCGAATCGATCAGAGTATCTTTGAACAGAAAGACAATATTCTTTTCGACAAACGCGGCAATATTTCCGTCACGGAATCTCTGGCCACCAGTCGTCCGGGTGTGTTTGCGGGCGGTGACTGCGCGACCGGTCCGACCACACTGATCGGCGGTATGGCACAAGGCCAGACGGCTGCCGAGTCCATTCATGAATACCTGACACGCGGTTCTGTCGGCTTTGAACCGAGATCCCGCATGACTCAGATGATTAAGAAGTGCAATCTTCTTGAGGAAACGGAACCGGTTCTTCCCACACTCCATCAGGCCCGTCAGCAGATGCCGGAGCTTCCGCCCGAAATTCGTGCCCATAATTTCGAAGAGGTCGAGCTTGGTTTAACACCGGAAGAAGCTAAAAAAGAAGCCGAGCGCTGCATGCGCTGCTACCGCTTATTCGGTGTTGTGACTCAGCTGCCGATCCCCGGTTTTAACCAAAAGGCTCAATAAGAACAAAGGAGAAAACAAATGAGAGCCTATATCAACAACAAACCCTTTGATTTTGATCAAGAAATCACGATCTTGGAAGCGGCAAGACAAATGGGATTTTTTATCCCTACGCTTTGCGCTTTTAAACCGCTTTGCCATACTCCGGGCACATGCGCCGTTTGCATCGTTCGTGTTAAACGTGCAGACGGTCAGGAATTGACGCTGACCAGCTGCAAGACACCGCTTGAAGACGGCATGGAAGTGGACACCATTTCCACCCAAGTTAAAAAGATGCAGCGAACCCAAGTCGCTCTGATTTTTGCAGACCACGATATGGACTGTGTTACCTGCGGCCGCTACGGCAACTGCGAGCTTTTGCAGCTGGCCCGTAATTTGGGCGTTCAAAAAGCGCCGTACACGGGAAAGTTTATTGCCGAACGCAAAGTGGACCATACCGATCCGGCGATCGAATTGGATGTCAATAAATGCGTTCGCTGTATGCGCTGCGTAGAGGTCTGTAATCAGATCCAAGGCATCGGCGCCCTTCGAATTGATGAAATCGGCACGAAAGCCGGTGTCTGCCTGAACGGCAGCAAAGACTGGGTGGATTCCACGAAATGCGTGCGGTGCGGACAATGCATTATGGTCTGTCCGACGGGTGCCTTAATGTCGACCGACAACGTGGAGAAAGCCCGTGAAATTCTGGAAGACGAAAACGTTATTTCCGTGGTTCAGTTTGCTCCTTCCGTTCGCGCTACCTTGGGCGATGCCTTCGGAACACTCTCCGGCACCAATGTTGAAAAACGCATTATTGCCGGCCTGAAGATGATGGGTGCCAATTATGTTTTAGACACCAACTTCTCGGCGGACGTCGTGATCATGGAAGAGGGTACCGAGCTGCTCAACCGCGTCAAGGATAAACACTCTGTGATGCCGATGTTTACTTCCTGCTGTCCCGGCTGGGTTAGCTTCGTAGAGCAGCATCGTCCGGATATGCTGGATCATCTTTCAACGACCCGTTCTCCTCAGGCGGTTCTAAGTTCCCTTGCCAAAACTTGGCTGCCGGAAAAAATCGGCTGCGAGCCCTCTAAGATTCGTGTGATTTCCATCATGCCCTGCACGGCAAAGAAGATTGAGGCCAGACGTCCCCAGCTTGCTAAGGACGGCGTGCCGGATACGGATCTCGTCCTAACGGTTCGCGAATTGGCGCGGCTCTTTAAGAGCCGCGGCATTGATCTCAAAGAAATCGATGACGGCGAGTTTGACACTCCGTTTATGAGTCAAGGCTCCGGCGCCGGTGTGATTTTCGGTAAGAGCGGCGGTGTGGCAGAAGCGGCCTCAAGAACGCTTTACCATGTCCTCACGGGAAAAGAGGTGAACAACGTTCCCTTTAAGCCTTCCAACCACCCGCATGTTTATAAAGAAGCGGAAATGGACGAAGGAGGCGTGAAGTTGAAAATCGCAGTCGTTTACGGTCTCGCCAACGCCAACAAGATCTGTGATGAAGTGGCCGCGGGAACCTGCGACTATAACTTTATCGAAGTGATGACTTGTCCGGGCGGATGCGTCAACGGCGGCGGCACGATTCGTTTCAGAGGAAACTATTTGAACGCTACTTCTAAGCGCTTCGAAGTCCTGGAACGCGCCGATGAAAACAGTCCGGTTCGTCAGTCTCACAACAATCCGATGGTCAAAGAGCTTTATGACGAGTTCTTGGGAGAGCCGAATTCTCACAAAGCTCATCAGCTGCTTCATACTTCTTACGACGATCGAAGCAAGACGCCTGCCGTTCCTTCCATCCGACATGTGTGGAAGAAGATCCAGTTAGGCTAATCAAAATAAAGGCCCTTCGAAGAAATTCCTGAAGGGCCTCCAAAAGTAAGAAAACCGGATTCCGTTTAGGCTCCGGTTTTCTTATTACTCGTTACGGATTTGTCTTGTAACGGCTCTGAACTGTTCTTTGAATCCGACGTCATAAAGCGCAGAAAGGGCCGGCGGCTCAAAAGCAAAGATCTTAGAGATGTCTTTTTCTGCGTTCGAGATGCAGTCAGCTAAATCTGCGCCGATCTTCATCGTCATGAAGGTATTCAAAGAAATTTCGAAATTCAAAGCGGCTTTTTCACGGATCTCTAAGAGTTCTTTTGTGCGCTTGTTTAAATGACGTGTGTAGAACTTAACGACTTCAAGAATCTCATGGTTGATCTTGACGTTGTTTTTAAGCGTGGCGCGCGCAGCGTCAGAAAGGTTAGGAGAGGTGAGTTTTTCTTCAGCTGTGTTGATTTGCTTAAAGGCTTCTTTTTCAATGCCGGCGACGCGCTTCATATAGACTTTGCCGATCTGCTGCAAAGCACGGTCGACGGCTTCTAAATAAAGGCGGTTGCACATCATATAAAAACCGGCGTACGTCTTAGAGAGTTCCGGTGTCGGGTTTGATTCTCCGAGCTGAGACTCCAAGCGCTTTAACACTTGGCCTACGCAGTCAGCTACAGAAAGAATGGCGGCAAGGTTCTCGCCTTCGGCCGATTCAATCAGGCTTTCCAGCTGCTCGCGATCGATGCGAACGCCGCGTGCCTTCAAAGAATCCAGCGCTTTATCCAAAAGCACGACGATTTGTTTTTCGTCGTATTCGATCTTGCTTTTGTAGCGGCTGATCTTGTCCTTTAAATTGCTTTGCGTGCTGTTAAGAATGTTCCAGGTCTTTTTCGGAGCCGCGATTAAATCTTTTTCCCATTCGAGGATTTGTTTTTGACGGCCGCGAATATCTTTACGGACATTTTTGACTAAGCCGAGAAGAGACATGACTTCATTATTGAACATCTCTTCGAAGCATTCGGAACAAATTCTGCGGGTCGCAGGTTCTTGATAGACATAACGGCGAATGAAGTTGCGGCCCTGAGGGTGAACTTCCTGCGCGATGAGTTCAACGCCTTTTTCGAGTTTCGGACGAAGGCCTGACCAGGTTTTCTCAAAAGTCTGAGAATGAAAAATAGCCCTTTCCATTGCCATGTAAAGAGGGTAGGTCACAATCATACGAACCGGTGCAAGCATTCTTAATATTCTTCCGTTAAAGCTTTCAATTAGTCCATCGGGATTAATTTTCTTTATCTTAACTGATCAGTGTCTTAAATTTCGGATGATAGCTATAAATCCTGAGGTGATGCACCAAATTGATTTACTCAGGCTATGGAAGGAAGCGTCGACAAGAATCGACTGACAGCATCCGATGAAAACGATGAAGGCCCCGGAAATCGGAGCCCTCGTACTGCATCAATCGAAGAAAATTAGTCGATTTCGATTAATTCATACTTTGTGTTGCCCATCTTGTGTTCTGCCATAGCGGAAAGCTGACGCAGACCGTGACGGGATTCCATTCTTTCAACCAAGTCATGGTTGTCTTTGGTATGAGAGTAAACCAAGTCAACACAAGCCTGATCGATGGCAAGAATGTCGGTAGAAGCCAAAATACCGATGTTGGCAATCGTCGGTTTAGCAGCAGAAAGGCCGGCGCAGTCACAGTCAACGGACATGTTGCGCATGACGTTGATGTAAGTGATTCTCTTGCCGAAGTGGTCAATTGTGGCTTTGGCAGAGTCAGCCATCAATTCCATAAATCTTTCCTTGGCGGGCCAAGCATTCCAATCGGCAGGAGGTTCGCCTTCGATGCCATGGACCTGGCGTTTACCAACCTGACCGGAAGCGCAGCCAATGGCGATATTCTTCATCGAGCCTCCGAAACCACCCATAGCATGACCCTTAAAGTGAGTCAGAACCAGCATGGAGTCATAGTTGACAATGTTCTTGCCCATAGCAACTTCTTTCAGGTGGAAGCCGCCGTTAACGGGCAGGTTGACAAAGCCGTCCTCGTCCATGATGTCGACCGGGCAGAACGTCCAGCCGTTAACCTTGATGGTCTCTCGGTGGCTTTCCGTTGTGTAGCGGTCGCCTTCGTAAAGTGTATTTGTTTCGACGATGTTGCTGTTCGGAATCGTCGCCTGAAGGGCTTGGACTAAATCACGAGGAAGGATATTCGGACCGTGTTTTTCACCGGTGTGCAGTTTGATCGCAACTTTGCCGTAAATTTCGCTGTTCACTAAGTTATAGAGTTTGATGAGGTGCTCAGCGTCAATGATCGGCGAGAAGAAAACTTTCGCCGCAGATCCTTTGTATTTTCCGGGTTCAACCCGTTTGGACCCAATAACGGGTGTAACAACAGGCGCATTAATCACTTTGCCGCAGCCGCAGGAACCAGTACAACAATCGCTCACTTCTTTCTCCTTATTCGCTAAAAAGTTTTGCGGATATAACTTATTAATATTAGAACGATTCAAAAGAAGCGGTTTGTCTATTTTTGCGGCTTGTCTGGAAGGC
>ENA-ORRL01000815-ORRL01000815.1-human-gut-metagenome-genome-assembly--contig:-NODE-815-length-29440-cov-4.013000_pt1 | contig 29440 bp, 57 predicted proteins | sample MGYA00242175_ERZ509134 | MGnify/ENA primary metagenome ERZ509134 (study PRJEB26280, sample SAMEA2338660) | human gut metagenome | biome: human gut; feature: human-associated habitat; material: faeces... | reverse complement strand
GTCAAATTTTAGGTTTACTGAAAGGACAATGTAAATAATTGTAGAATAGTAATAATAAGGGGTGATTATATGGTGTCTTCTAAAATGTATTTAGCAAAGTTAAGTATGAATTCTGATATATATGACTTTTATGAAAATAGAAATTTATTTGATAACTACTTAAATAAAGTATATGCTTCTATAAATAATATTACAAAAATATATGATGAATATAATAATAGAAACTTACCTTAATTTACCCACTGCTAAAGCCCAGTAAATACGCGGTTTTAAGAGTAGTTAGATGTGAGAAAAAGCCGAGAAATGTAGGTAATTCATCTATTATTCCTGCATTACTCCTATACACTTATTCCTATACAAAAGAGAGCCTCCTTGTGGTATCGGATGCCTTAACCGGCGTCCTGCTGCGAGGAGGCTTTTTCTTTGTTATAGGCAAAAATTACAAGCTATTTTATTTTTTCTATTTCGTCTTTTAGCCATTCGAATTCTCTCTGTGTATAAACCTTTTCAGTTATATCAGAGATCTTATGCCCTACCATATACTTAATAGCGTATTCATCAACGCCGTATTTTTTAGCCATGGTAACAAAGTGTTTGCGTCCGTCATGGGGTCTATGCTCCGGATTAAGTTTCAGTTCGTCCCGAATCATCCCAAAAGCCTTTTGATATCTGTTGTAGGTCAAAGCCGTATTCTTGACCCTGCTGCTTGGATTGGCGTAATTGAACAGATATATGCTTCCTATTTCCTGAGCCTCTTTATAGTGCCGTTCTACCAAGTGTCTTATTTTTGAGTGGATAGGTACAACACGGTTAGTACCTGCATCGGTTTTCATTCCTCCGCTAAATGTGCCATTTTCAAGATCCACGTCTTTCAACTCCAGCAAACCAATTTCCTGTGGCCTCCATCCGGAATAGCACTGAATCAGGATAATATCCACATACATTTTATCATCCACGTGCTGCCAGAGCAAATCCATCTCTTCTTGTGTAAACGGTATGTGCTCTTTCTTTACCGTTACGATTTCTTTGATGGTTTCCTCGGTTAGATTGAACGTTCTCGAATAGTTGCGGTCTACCAGTTCATATTCCAAGGCATAATCGAGCATTAAGTTGAACAGTGACTTAATCTTGTTCTTCATTGATGCGCTCGGGGTTTGTTCTTTTCCTCGTACTACGGATATCCCTTCTTCCATACAGCCTTTTATATGACGCGCTCGGACATCAATCACTCTCATGTTATACACGGATGAACAATATCCCCAGGCGGATTCTACTGCTCTGCCGCTTGCTTCATTCTTCAGAGTTTTCAAGTATTCCGGTTTCCACCGTTCGTACAATTCTTTGACGGTGAGAGACGGCTCAAGATCGTATGGGTTCTTGTTATATTCCACGAGAGCGGCGTAGGCGTCATTATAGGTTGGAAAATAGGATTCGGGTTTCAGAGGTTTGCATATAGGCCGTCCGTTTTCTGCTTTTCCTATGCTTACCATCGCCCTGAAAGGATTGCGGAGATTACGGTTTTTAATTTCGCTGATCTGTCCGAACCCGTTTGGTAAACGGCGTCGCTTGTTGTTTTTGTTTCGAGTCTTTCTTGATTTGGCACTTGGCTGCATCGGGTATCCGCAATGCGGACAGGAAACAGCTTTATCACTTACTTGCAATTCGCACTCCGGACATTTTATAAGCATAAAGACCACCTTTCCATTGATTTGCTATTAGTAATCATATATCATAAGTATAGGAATTGTCAACTCCTACACAAAACTTTTCTTGCTGCGATTGGAGGAAAAGATGAGATATGATTAGTGACAGCAAATCAACCTGCCCCAAATGCGGCGGACAGTTGAAATATTACGATACCGTGAAAAGAATTGTACGGACGAAATACGGCGTCAAAAACAAAGTAGATATTCGAAGGTTCCGATGCCAAAAATGCAGCGCTATGCATCGGGAACTTCCGGACTTTATATTTCCATACAAGCAGTACGAAGCAGAAATCATCATCGGTGTTTTGGAAGGGTTTATTACCTGCGAAACGCTTGGCTTTGAAGATTACCCTTGTGAAATGACGATGATCCGATGGCGGCTGTCTCCACCTAAGTTGTTTTCACTAAAAGCTGTTTCTAACCTAGAATAGCAGTTGAAAGGAGGCAAAAGCCAATGGATGAAGTTATATTTGCATCTGGTTCAGTACCAGTAGCCGTAGCAGCGAGGGTTTATGGAAAAGACGCTTCATGGATTCGAGCCGGCATTATATCGGGGTGGCTGCCCATCGGTAAAGCAACCAGGAACGGAAAACTTATCACCAATCTGGAAGAGATGAATTCAAAGTACGGACGAATCAACTTTTACATCTCTCCAAAGTTACTATGGCAGGAAACGGGTTATGTCTGGCGAGGTGAACGGGTATGAGCACAACGATAAGACCGGAAGTATCTGAGAAAAACCAATACTGGATTGAGAAACACCGGTATTACGAACTGAAGCATTTCTGCCTACAGTATCCGATATGGAAGAAAGCATATACCGCTCTGGATGGGCTTAGCCGCCGGCCTGCTGATATGGAGATATTCTCAAAGAACAGAACGACTGGCGATCCGACAGCTCGATGTGCAGAAGCTCGATCTTACTATTTGGATCGTATGAAAACGGTCGAGCAAACGGCGATTGCAACAGATGCGGAATTATCCAATTATATTTTAAAAGGCGTAACCGAAGGATGGTCTTATGACATCTTGAAAGCTAGATTAAATATCCCATGCTGCAAGGATGTTTACTACAACTTGTACAGACGGTTCTTCTGGTTACTGAATAAAGCGAGGGATTGAAATGAAGATTGTAGACATAGCAGTCAAGAAAGTCTATCGCTTCAACTGTCCGAATTGTCAGAGCCGATTGGAGGCAGACAGCAAAGAGGTGGTGGACATCGGAGGAAAGGTATGTAAATTCCATTGTCCTGTATGTCGAAAAGAGCGGTATATTGCCTGGTCCGACATGAGAAAGAAAATTGTGTATGAGGGCGAGGGAACGCAGAAATAACATCTTTAAAGACTGAGCCAGCAATGGCTCTTTCTTTTTTATCCTAGGATAAAACACAGTACCAAGGTATCCGAAAGACATGCTATGTTGATATGTGAAAAAATCCCGGGTAGGAAATTTGGAAAAATGTTTTGGAAAGGCAGGATTGAATATGGAGCTCATTCTTTGCATGATTATTGGCATCATTATTGGGATTGTCTTCGGACGACAGGTATTCCGAAGGGATGTCGTTGGTTCGCTGCGGGTCGATCAATCCGATCCAGACAGCGGACCTTATTTGTTTTTGGAACTGTCCCATAAGGGAGCGGATGCGATATATAAGAAAAGATATGTGGTCTTGAAAGTCAACATCAAAAATTATATTTCGCATGAATAACAAGTCCTTTTATGGAACAGTTAATGAATTCACGAAAGGAGAACTAAAATGGGTGAAAACATCAAAGAATTGCTGAACGAGGAGATAGCAGCGGAGATTCAGGCGATATCTTCTCTGGATTCGGGTAGCGAAGAGAAATCAAAGGCTATAGAGGATCTGGCAAAGCTGTACCGTTTGAGAATCGAGGAAACCAAAAGTGAGCTGGACGCGGAGGATAAGCGAAGCCGGCGTACGTTGGAAAGTGAAGCGAGTGTCCGGGAAAACGAGATTAAGAAATCTCAGTTGGACGAGCAGATCAAGGCCGATGTGCAGGATGAGCAATATAAGCGCTCTCAGCTTGACGAACAGGTGAAAGATCGATATTTCAGACTGGGTATTGCAGCGGCAGAGCTTCTCATACCGTTGATGTTCTACGGTATCTGGATGCGGAAAGGATTTAAGTTTGAGGAAACCGGAACTTATACCTCGACAACATTCAGAGGATTGTTCAATCGTTTTAGACCGACAAAGAAATAATTAACCGGTAAGAAATGAGGAGGGCGTGATATACACATGTCCTCTTCGTTTTTGCGTGATTTTTACAGACGCTATTATGGAAAGGAGATGCGTCAAAGAGCTCTTTGTCTCTTGACCGTACACCGGAAGAAACCGTACAATAATAGCGGTTCTTTCGAAAAACGAAAGGAGATAATATTTATGAGCCACAAAATTATCAAACCAGAAGGTATTGAATTGATTGAGTACCTGAATAACGGATATGCGATTTGCAATCGGTGTGGAGCCGTTATGAGGCAAGCAGAAGATCCGAAGACTGGATGCGGAGTTTATATCTGTCCATCGTGTGGATTAAAGGTGGACGAAGAAGATTACGAGTATGAGTCCGATGAAGAAGTAGAATGGACGGAAGAAATGCTCGATATGGAACAAGGAGATATTCCGCCAGCCGGATGCAGAGCCTGCGGAGGACCATACCCATATTGCAAAACGTCATGTAAGCTATTTGATGACTAAAAATATTATTGAGAGAAGGTCTATGCTTTGGCATAGGCTTTTTCTTTTTGGAGAATAAATGATGCGATACCATTATGAAAAACCGGACATCTATTTATCGATGTATGGAAAAGTATATTTTTGCGATCATCCAGTCTATCATTGCTGCACTCTGTTCCAAATCGGGGAAAAGGGACTGGCAGTTATCCAACAACGATTTGATGAGAAAACGAAGAGCACCTGGTGGGGAGAAGTGGACCCATGGATTACGGATGATTTATATTTGCATCCGCATTTTAAAGAATACTTTGATATACGTTCTGGGATGGCTACGGACGGGCTTTATCCGACTGTGACGGTTCGCCAGATTATGTGGGCTTTAAAAATGAAGCCAATTAAGAGAGAACGTTGGGAAACTGTCTTTGACAGACGGGATATTTAATGCGCAAATATCACAGCTCCTTTTATGGAAAACTGATTAAAAGCGAAGGAGTTTAAAGGTGATGGACGAAATGAAAATCAGCTCAAAATTTACACGAATGTTGCTTTCGAAATTAGCAAAAGGGGTATTACATAAAAAGCTTGGATATAGCGTAGATATCCAGCTAAACGAGTTGAATGCTTCGATTTCAGATGAGAAAGCACATGTGCATGTAAGTATTGATGCGGATATGAGTAAAGAAGAACTCATGAAAATTCTGAAGAAGATCGGTTTGAATTAAAAGGATTGAGCCAGCAATGGCTCTTTCTTTTTACTTCGCAAAATTTACAATTCCTATTATGGAGAAACAGTTAGCTCATTGGTAGAGCGCCACATTTCTGTGGAGGTAATCAGTTCGAATCTGATACTGGTTCTCTTTTATTTTTATCAATCAGGAAAGGGGGATTTTAAGGAGGTGATCAGAAACTTGAGCTTGGACGAATTGGAGTTGATTCTGTGCGATATGTATGAAATGGACGAATGGTTGCCAAATCCGGTGTTTGACAAGAACGGGTTTGCAAAGACGAGCAATACCTTATGGGCGATTGGAGAATTTCGAAATTATGTAGCCAATCATATTTACCCCCAAACCAAAACGTCTATAAAAAATCTGGAAGCAATGGCACGATCGTTTACAGAGAAAATGGAAGACTTTGCTTCTATGAATCAACAGAACAGTTCTATATTTACTGCCGCTAAGATAGTCGGCGAAAACATTCAAGACCTATTATATGCCATGGAATAGAATAAAACGAAAGGAGAACGCCATGCAAAAACCTATATACGTTCATTACGGTTCTACATTTTTTGAACCGTCGAGAAACTTCCCGATAAGCAATCATAGAAATTGGAGCAAGCCTTTTGGTGGACTATGGGCGTCTCGCCAGGATGCGACTTTTGGATGGAAGGACTGGTGCGAACGGGAGGAGTTTAGAGAATGCGATGAGAATAATTCTTTTAAATTTCAGTTATGTGATAATTCAAAAGTTGCCATTATTCATTGTATGAAAGATTTAGACTGTTTACCAACCATCGGGAGTAACTGTTCTATTTTCTGGAATAAGGTAATCGACTTTGAAGAATGTGTAAGACAAGGCTATGACGCAATCGAATTATGTTGGTATGGAAGCGAATATAAAGACAAAAAGGCTGACGATATGTACTTTGGTTTATATGGTTGGGACTGTGACTCTATCGTTATCCTTAATCCATCAGTAGTAGTACCGATTTAAAAACGAAAGGAGAACATCATGCAAAAAGTTAAAATCCCAAAAAGAGTTGGACGCCAATTGTATCGCTCCTCTCCAACAATTTTAACAGTAGTAGCTTCTGTTGGAGTTATCGTAACGACCATTACTGCCGTTCGAGCAACTCCCAAAGCAATAAAACTGCTGAAAGAAGCGGAGGCGGAGAAGGGTGAAAATCTAACCAAAGTGGAAATTATCCGAGTGGCTGGACCGTCTTATATTCCTTCTACGTTACTTGGAATTTCAACCATTGTCTGCATATTTGGAGCAAACGCGTTGAATCAAAAGAAACAGACTTCCTTGATGAGTGCATACGCCATGCTTAATGAATCCTATAAGCAATATCGGAAGTCAGCCAAAATTGTTTATGGGGAAGATGCGGATGGCAAAATCCATGCGGAAATGGCGAAAGATGCAATGGTGCATACATACGATTGGGGCTATCAGGTCTATAACATGGATATGGATTCGGAAAGTGAGCGGCTACTTTTCTATGATCTTGCCTCGAAGAAGTATTTCAGAACCACAATGGCGGCGGTGCTAAATGCTCAATATCACGTAAACCGGAATCTCGCTGTCGGGGGTGACTGTTCGTTAAACGAATATCTATCATTCCTTGGAGTTGAAGGTATAGACGGAGGCGATGATCTTGGTTGGGATATTTCCTATATGGTGGAAGAAATGGATTGCTATTGGTTGGATTTTGATAATTATAAATCAACGTTAGAAGATGGACTGGAGTGCATCATTATCGACACGATGGCAGTCAACAAATTTGAATGATTCGCAAAAATTACAGGCTGTATTATGAAAAGGAGGCTAATGCTTTATGAAGAACAAAAATTTTATCAAGGCCATTGGTATTGCAGTTACGGTGATCGGATTTGGAGTAAGTATCCTTACCGATTGGGTAAACGAAAAGAAAATGGATGAAAAAATTGAGGAAAAGGTTAATGAGGCACTTGCCAAAAGAGACGATGAAAACGAAGAGGAGTCCTAACAAGGGCTCTTTCTTTTTAGTTTGGAGCAAGTGCTGATGAATGACGAGGTTATTCAAAAAATTCTAAATTATGCGAATGAGCATCTATTTGAACCCGGAGGAAATTGGCCTAAATCAGCTATCATGGAGCGTTCGTATGAAAAGTGGGCTGTTGATGAAATTCTACTGGCCATTATGGATCATCCGATGACAGAAGCTGATTTGGTGATAGAAGGCTTCATATTGAAAATGGAGCTATTCCTTCATATATCGGATGAGCCAACAAACAACTACATATTTCAAGTAGCAGAAAATACGGCCGAGACACTTCTCGGTCTTATTTTATAACCGCAACAATTTATATTTTCGAAAGGAGAAACATCATGAAGGTATTAAGAAAGCAGGAAATCGACACAGCAAATATCCAGGTAGGAGATCAGATGGTTATTCCTCTGGCAGAGCTTGGGGAGTTTACGGCGACAGTTCACAAGGTTACGGACGAGGGTGTCATGTTTATATTTGACGATTATGTTACTCGTCGGCCTATGAACAACCGAAACACAAACAAAGGCGGCTTTGAAAAGTCCGATTTGAAAAAGTGGATGGATACGGTTTTGTATATGGCGTTCCCGGAGGAACTGCGTGACAAGATTTACGGACTTACACTACCCACTGTTGGTCAGATTGTAGGCCATGAGGACGAATGGGACAACAAGAATCTGGAACCGGATACCAATGAGCAGCTTCCTTTGATGAAGAAATGCAAGAATCGGATTGCTTGTTTTGAGGATCAGCTTGCATGGGGATGGCTGAGAAATGCAACAAAAGAGGAGTTTTCTTCGGCTTATTTCGCTTTTGTGGGCCTCAATGGCGGTACGGACTGCAACGCCGCTTCGAACTCTCATGGAGTTCGTCCGGAATTCTGGTTGGTTAAGCAGGAATCCAGGGGCCCTGTGCCCCGTGAAAACAAAGTGTCTTATAAGACTCTTAAAGGATGGAATCCAAAGAATAAGGTAACAAAAGAGTCCTTACAGGAAGAGATTTCTGAGAAAGAAAACGAGATTAAGCTTCTCAAACAGGAGATCAAAAATCTGGAAGAGAAAGAGATGTTTGCAAAAGCTGCTTCTGGGATGAAGAACCTGAAGGATCGCTTTGTAGAAGCCGGCTTTACCGAAGATGAAGCGTTTCACATGGTTCTTGAGTTATCCAAAACAGCTTTAGGAATTGGAGGAAGGAAGTAATGAAAAAAGAAATAGCCAAGAGCTTTTTGTCACTGAAAACAGCGATTAAAAAGCATAGTCCGGAGATTCTTACCGGAATTGGTATTGCAGGAATGATTACAACCACGGTTATGGCTGTACGAGCAACGCCTAAGGCACTGATTCTCATTGAAGAGAGAAAAGAGGAAATCGGAGCCGAAAAGCTTGAAGCGATGGATATGGTGAAAACAACATGGGCGTGTTATATTCCGGCAGCGATTACAGGCACACTCTCTGTTGCCTGCCTGATTGGAGCCAGCTCAGTGAATGCTCGGAGAAATGCCGCACTTGCAACAGCATATACCTTATCCGAATCTGCACTCAAAGACTATCAGGGAAAAGTCATTGAGATGTTTGGGGAGAAGAAGAATGAGGCTGTGAAAGATGCCGTTGCTAAGGATAAGGTTGAAAAGAATCCAGTGGTAACAAGAGAGGTAATCATTACAGAAAAGGGGAACACACTCTGCTATGATGCAATTTCCGGAAGATATTTCAAAAGCGATATTGAGAAGATCAAAAAAGCAGAGTGCGAACTGAATCGGCAGATGCTGGATGATATGTATGTATCTCTGAATGACTTCTACTACGAAATCGGCCTGGACAGTGTAAAACTTGGGGATGAGCTTGGATGGAATGTCGATAGTGGATATATTGATTTATCATTCAGCTCTCAGTTAGCCAGCGATGGAACCCCGTGTCTGGTAATTGATTATAGTGTAGCTCCACGATATGATTACCGGAATCTGTTATAAACGCGCGAAAAATACAGCGGCTTTAATGAAAGAAGAATCACACATTTTCAAGAGTTGAAAGGAGAATAAACATGGAAACCAATGAAATCATGAACAACGAAGAGGTTATGGAGGCAACTACTGAGGAAGTCGTTAAAGCGAGTTCCGGAAAAGGGTTTAAGGTTGCGGCTGGTATCGGTTTAGCCGTACTTGCAGGTGTTGTAATCTACAAGTATGTGGGTAAGCCGATGATTGCTAAGATCAAAGCCCAGAAGGAGCAGCGGATTATCGACGCAGAGTGGGATGATTCTGAAGAGCCAATCGTGGAGAACGAGAAAGAGGATTCCGAAGAAGCTTAAAGAGAAAAATGTGTTTCAACACGAGGGAGAGTACCTGTAACAAGGTGCTTTCCCTTTTTTCTTTTATCCGGAGGTGACATTGATGAATTTATATTTGTATGACGGACCAGTGATGGAATTTGACAACTGCGTTGCTAATCGTTGGACTGCTTCTACACGGGCGGTCTCTGAAAAGAAGGCAAGGTCAAATCTTACCTATCAATTTAAAAAGAAGAACAATCGACTTCCGGGTACAAAGATTATATTGCCTGGAAAGATTAGTTTAGTGAGTGGAAAGGAGACAACTTAATGGAGGAATATAAGCCGAATTCCCACAAGTCAAAGGAAGAACAGAAAGACCTTGTTCCTGAAAAGCGTGTAGAAAAGGTGATTTCTGGGACGGTAAAGCCGAAGAAAAAATCAGAGATGCAGAAGTTTGCAGATGTATTCATTTCCGAAGATGTTAATAATGTGAAATCTTATATTGTCATGGATGTCCTCGTGCCGGCGATTAAAAAGGCAATTTCCGATATAGTAACCAATGGTATTGATATGATTCTTTATGGAGAGGCCGGAAAGTCGAAAAAGAATTCGACAGCGTCCAAGGTATCCTATCAGAAGTATTACGACAGCGGAAAGAAGGATTATACGGCACCGAAGAGTCGGACGAGCTATGAATATGATGAACTCTTATTTGAAACTCGTGGGGATGCTGAATCGGTATTGGACGCTATGAATGAGATTATCGCACAGTATGAGGTGGTCAGTGTTGCAGATCTTTATGATCTGGCAAACGTATCCAATGACAACTATGCTGCCAATAAATACGGATGGACTGATATTGCCGGATGCAGGGCGGTTCGGGTAAGGGACGGTTATATTTTGAAACTGCCTAAACCGATGCCGTTGTAAAAGGAGGAATGCAAGATGTATGAGTCAGAAGATAAGATGGTATCTCATCCAGATCATTATATTTCTGAAACAGGTATGGAAGTTATTGATGTGATCGAAGCCTTTACCTTCGATTTAAAAGGGATTGAGGCTACCGATACCGCAAACATTATCAAATATGCTTGCCGTTGGAAGAAGAAAAACGGAATTCAGGATTTGGAGAAAATCCTTTGGTACACACAGCATCTGATTGATCATTTAAAAAAAGTAGAAGAGGAGAATAAATAACCATGAAAAAAGCAGAGATTGTAAAGAGCATGAACGGTTTTCTTAGTAAGACCAGTTTCCAGTTAAAGAAGCATAGTCCGGAGATTCTTGTCGTTGCCGGAGTTATTGGCGTGGTTACAAGCGCAGTAATGGCGTGTAAAGCAACGACAAAGGTGGGAGAAATTCTGGATAAGACAAAGGAAGATGTCGAAGTAATTCATAAATGCGAGGAAGACGAATCTGTGAAGGAGCAGTATTCCAGTGAGGATGCCAAAAAGGATTTGGCGATTGTTTATGTCCAGACCGGAGTAAAATTCGCTAAGCTGTATGGACCTTCCGTTGTGCTCGGTGCGTTGTCGATTACCAGTATTCTGGCATCCAATAACATCCTTCGTAAGAGAAATGTGGCTCTTGGAGCAGCCTATGCAGCTATCGACAAGGGATTTAAAGAGTATCGCAGTCGTGTTATTGAACGGTTTGGCGAAGAGGTTGACCGTGAACTGAAATATAATCTTAAAGCCAAGAAGTTTGATGAAACGGTGATCGACGAGGAGACCGGAAAAGAGAAGAAAATTAAGAAGAACGGCTTTGTGGTAAGTCCGGCAGATATCAGCGGTTATGCTAGATTTTTTGAAAAGTACACGCAGGATGAAGATGGGAATTCTATTCTGAACCCTCACTGGGAAAGCAATAACGAATACAATCTGATGTTCATCAAAGCTCAGGAGCGTTACGCGAATGACTTGCTGAAAGCGAAGAAGCGTGTATTTCTGAATGAAGTTTATGAAATGCTCGGACTTCCGAGAACAAAAGCCGGCCAGATTGTTGGTTGGGTTTATAATCCGGAAAATCCCAAAGGAGATAATTACATTGACTTCGGCCTGTATTCCGATAATCTGAGTTATTCAGATTATGTCAATGGATTTGATCAGGCAATCCTTCTGGATTTCAATGTCGATGGAAACATCTGGGATTTGATGTGAGGAAAAATTTATAACTATCCCTAAGAGTTACTGTAACTCTTAGGGATAGCTTTTTATTTGGGAGGAATTTATGCACAGGTTAATCAAAGTAATAACGGTTCCGATATTGTGCGGTATTGTAATAGCTTCTTCTTTCTTTATATCTGAGTTCCACTCAGATGGGGAAGACGTTGCCGCGATATCCAAAGCAATCGTTGTCGAAAAGACTGAGCCGGTTATTACGGTTTCGCAAGAGGAATCCATTCCGATTGCAGTAGAGGAAACGGAGGAATCAATAACAGAAGTAATACCTGAAATGTCCAGGGAAGATGTGGAACTGATCGCCCTTGTCACGATGGCGGAAGCCGAAGGCGAATGTGAAGAAGGAAAACGCCTTGTTATTGATACGGTACTTAACCGAGTGGATTCAGATTATTTTCCGGATACCGTATATGAGGTGATTTATCAGCCAAATCAGTTTTCATCCATGTGGAACGGACGAGTGGACAGATGTGAAGTCAGAGAGGATATTTGCGAGCTCGTCTATGAGGAATTGGAGTCGAGAACTAATTATGATGTTGTATTCTTCACGGCAGGAGAATACAGCGCATATGGTGTTCCGATGTTCCAGGTTGGGAATCATTATTTTTCAAAGTATGAATAAGGAAGGAGAATCATTATGCGTAATCTTTTAGCATTTGTGTCTTATACGTTGGCGGCAATGTCTGGCATCTGCTTTGTTGGTGGAATCGCAATTCTGTCAACAGGAAGGGAGCATTGATATGGATGGCTTGGAGAACGTAATATCGGTACTGGATTATGTTCTGGATACCAAGAGAAAAAGACATATTATGGGAGGCATTCTGTTGAGTGTCTCTTTTCTTTTTGGCGGTTTAGCAATAACCGTAATGACAATCAGAAACGAGGAGGAAGAGGATGAGCAGTAAAGGAATGACTTTCCTTGCATTCATTGCCGGAGCAGGGATGGGTTCTGTATGCACATGGCAACTACTGAAACGGAAATATGAGTTGATTGCTCAGGAAGAAATCGATTCTGTGAAAGAGGCATATGCCACAAGAGAGAGTATAGAAAAAGCTGGAAAGAGTTTCGTAGAAGGCTTTCGAGACGGGCTTAAAGTAGCAGAAGACAGAACTCAGAAGGACGATGGTGATGTGGACTTCAAAAAGTATGCATCTATCATCCAGAAAGAGGGCTATACGGATTATTCCAGGAGTGTCGAGGAAAAGAAAGGAGAGGCGTTTGTGGAGAAGCCTTATGTCATTTCGCCAGAGGAATTCGGTGAATTCGAAGAATATGAAAAGATCAGCCTCACTTACTATGCAGACAAAGTTCTGGCTGATGAAAATGACGAAGAGGTAGACGATGTGGATGAAATTGTCGGCGAGGAATCCCTGAACCATTTTGGTGAATATGAGGATGACTCCGTATTTGTCCGAAACGACAGGTTAAAGTGTGATTATGAAATCCTGCTTGACCAGAGGAACTACTCGGATGTCGCAAAGACAATGCCGCATCGAGTGGAGGAATAATGACAAAGAACGAGCTTAATGATGCATATTTTGACTGGATGTATCAGCTTGTATTTGATGGGAGATATTCAAAGAAATTATCGTATCGGAAGCTTTTAAGAGAGCTGCATCGAATTGAATTTACATACAGCATTCCGATGGACGGAAATCGGGCGGAGGATGGAGTGGATTTAAGGTATCGGTTTGGTTATGAAAACGGATACAGCAGCTCCATGATCTCCGCCTATTTGGATAATCGGATGTGCAGTGTACTGGAAATGATGATCGCACTCGCGATTCGATGTGAAGAACATATTATGGACGATCCGGACGTTGGAAACCGAACTGGACAATGGTTTTGGAACATGATTGTCAATCTTGGCCTTGGCTCTATGAACGATTCCAAGTTTGACCGGGATTATGTTGAAGACATTGTCCAGAGGTTTCTGGATCGGAAATATAGCCACAATGGTGACGGTGGGCTGTTTACTGTAAATCATAGTCGATACGATTTGAGGTCTGTTGAAATCTGGTATCAGATGTGCTGGTACTTGGACGAAAATATTTAGAAGGAGAGATTACTATGAGCCACAGCGAAGTGATGAAGTGGTTTGAAAACTATTTTCCTGATTATTCAGGGGATCGGATTGATGTATGGTTTCCAAACGGAAGGAACAGCATCCGTATCCGCCAGAAAAATGGTCAGGAATTTATATTCACTTATCATAGTCAGAAAGATTGGAAATTCGAGACCATTACCAGTTTTCTGAATGGAATGAAGGGAGGAAAAAAGTAAGATGTGTGAGGTTATGAATTATATTTTTGGAAGTCTCAGCAATTCGGAGGCGGCAATCCGGTCCATTCGGAAATCCCTGAACAAACAGGCCCGTTATAATCGGAAATTAAGCACACTTGCTCTTATCATGACGGTTAATCTGGTTCTCCTGGAGCTGGATTGTGTGGAGCAGAAAAAGAGGATTGAGAAACTGGAATCGACAATAGAGGAAATGAAGCGCGATAAAGGAGAGTAAAAAATGAGATGATCGACTTTTTGATGATTTCCACACGTAGTACAAAGCGTGGTGTAATTGAAATCTATCCGAAGTTCATTATTAAGAAAAGCTCCGATCTGATGATTCGAGGTGGTGACTTCTACGCTATCTGGATTGAGGAACGAGGTTTATGGTCTACGGACGAACAAGATGCTTTGCAACTCATTGACCGTGAACTGGATAGATACGCAGAAGAAAGCCGCCAGCGCTTTGACTCTGAAATTAAAGTTCTTCACATGTGGGATGCGGAATCCGGAATGATTGATTCTTGGCACAAATATTGTCAGAAACAAATGAGGGATTCTTTCCACATGCTGGATGACAAACTGATATTTTCTAACACAAAAACCGATAAAAAAGATTACGCCAGTAAAAAGCTGAAATATCCGCTTGAAGCTGGCGATTTGTCTGCTTATGACAAATTGATGTCTACTCTGTACTCGGAAACAGAAAGACAAAAGATAGAATGGGCGATCGGTTCTATTGTGTGTGGAGAATCGAAAAAACTGCAAAAATTTATGGTCCTGTATGGAGCTGCCGGAACGGGTAAATCCACAGTCCTCAATATTATTCAGCAGCTCTTTGAAGGATATTATTCGGTTTTTGATGCAAAAGCTCTTGGCTCATCCAGCAATTCGTTTGCGTTGGAGGCGTTCAAGAGTAATCCTCTTGTTGCCATTCAGCATGACGGCGATCTTTCAAGAATTGAAGACAATACCAGGTTAAACAGTTTGGTATCCCATGAGCTGATGACTGTGAATGAGAAGTTCAAATCAACCTATTCCAATCGGTTCAAATGCTTTCTGTTTATGGGTACCAATAAGCCGGTGAAAATTACGGATGCAAAGTCCGGTTTAATTCGACGACTGATTGATGTGTCTCCTTCTGGAAATAAGTTGAGTCCAAAGGAATACAAAGCAACCATGAAACAGATCGAATTCGAATTGGGGGCGATTGCGTATTATTGCCAGGAAGTCTATTTGAATAATCCTGGTTTATATGACGATTATATTCCCATTGCAATGCTGGGGGCTTCCAACGATTTTTATAACTTCATCATTGATTCCTACCATGTGTTCAAACGGGAAAACGGTACAACCTTGAAGGCTGCCTGGGAGATGTATAAGACCTACTGCGATGAGGCAAAAGTAGGTTATCCATTTTCTCAGAGAGTTTTTAAGGAGGAACTGAAAAACTATTTCCACGATTACAAAGAGCGATTCAACATGGAGGATGGTTCGAGAGTGCGAAGCTATTATATTGGATTCCGGACTGAAAAATTTGAAGAGGAAACCATTGTGGAAAAGCCGGAAGAGAAACCGTCATTATTGCAGTTTAACACAACCAAATCTATTTTCGATCAGGTGTGCTCCGATTGCCCGGCGCAGTATGCGACCGACAAGGAGACGCCTTCCATGAAATGGGACAAGGTAAAAACGAAGCTGTCTGATTTGGACACTTCTAAAATCCATTATGTTAAAGTCCCGGAAAACCACATAGTAATCGACTTTGATATTCCGGATAAGGATGGGAACAAATCCTTCGAACGGAATGTGGAAGAAGCAAGCAAGTGGCCGGCAACTTATGCAGAGCTAAGTAAAAGCGGAAAGGGGGTTCATCTTCATTATATTTACACAGGAGATGTAAAAAAACTGAGTCGTATTTATGACGACCACATCGAAGTGAAAGTGTTCACAGGTAAAAGCTCATTACGAAGAAAACTTACGAAGTGTAATGATTTGCCTATCGCAACGATTAGCTCTGGTTTACCGACGAAAGGAGAAGACAAAATGGTAAATTTTGAGGCAATTAAAAGCGAGAAAGGGCTTAGAACACTGATTAAACGAAATCTGAATAAAGAAATTCATCCGGGTACTAAGCCTAGTATCGATTTTATCTACAAAATACTGGAGGATGCATACGCCAGCGATTTGAGCTATGATGTGACGGATATGCGGAATGCAGTTTTAGCGTTCGCTGCAAATAGTACACATCAGGCTGATTACTGTATCAAGCTGGTGAATAAAATGCAGTTTAAATCAGCGGACCCTTCCACAGCGGGGAGAAATGAAGAAGCAAAGTTGGTATTTTATGACATCGAGGTGTTTCCGAACCTGTTCCTTGTAAACTGGAAAATTGAGGGAGAGGGAAAGCCCGTTGTTCGTATGATAAACCCGACACCAACCGAGATTGAGGAATTGATGCGGTTCAGGCTGGTTGGATTTAACTGCCGACGATATGATAACCACATTCTGTATGCGAGACTCATGGGTTATACGAACGAGCAGCTTTATAACCTCTCGCAAAAGATCATCAGTGGAAGTCCAAATTGTTTCTTTGGAGAAGCCTACAATGTTTCCTATACAGATGTGTATGACTTTGCATCTGCCGGAAATAAAAAGAGCTTGAAGAAACTGGAAATTGAGATGGGAATTCATCATCAGGAGCTTGGGCTTCCTTGGGATCAACCGGTTCCCGAAGAGATGTGGACTAAGGTTGCAGAATATTGTGATAACGATGTAATCGCAACTGAAGCGGCATTCCACTACCTGAAGGCTGACTGGACAGCTCGACAAATTCTGGCAGACTTGGCCGGGATGACGGTGAATGATACGACCAATACGCTTACCCAGAAGATTATATTTGGGAACGAGCGGAAACCACAGGACCAGTTCAATTACCGAAATCTGGCGGAGCCGGTACATTACCTTGATGAAGAAACCGAATCTTTCCTGGCCGAAGCGTGTCCTGAAATGATGGCACAAACGCATGGCGAGGAAGGAAGCCTCTTGCCATATTTTCCAGGATACAAATACGAAAATGGAAAATCAACGTATCGAGGAGAAGAGGTTGGAGAAGGCGGATATGTTTACGCAGAACCCGGTATGTATGGAAATGTGGCATTGCTGGATATTTCCTCTATGCATCCTCACAGCGCAATTGCAGAAGTTCTGTTCGGTGTGAAATTTACGAGGGCCTTCCGTGATATCGTGGAAGGACGAGTCAGCATCAAACACGAAGCCTGGGACGAAGTCAATCATATGCTGGATGGAAAGTTGACGCCATATATCCAGAAAGTTATTGACGGTGAGATGACAGCAAAAGATTTGGCAAATGCTTTGAAGACCGCAATCAATTCGGTATATGGCCTGACTTCTGCCAACTTCGAGAATCCGTTCCGTGATCCGAGAAATAAAGATAATATTGTAGCCAAACGAGGAGCTCTGTTCATGATTAACCTCAAGCATGAGGTACAGGAACGGGGCTTTACTGTTGCTCACATTAAAACGGACTCTATCAAGATTCCAGACGCAACACCGGAGATTATCCAGTTTGTTATGGATTATGGGAAACGGTATGGCTACACCTTTGAGCACGAGGCTACCTACGACCGGATGTGCCTGGTAAACGACGCTGTCTATATTGCCAAGTATAAAGACGGAAAATGGACGGCCACAGGAACTCAGTTCCAGATTCCCTATGTCTTCAAGAAGCTTTTCAGCGGCGAAGAGATCGTCTTTGAAGATATGTGCGAAACCAAGTCGGTAAGCAGCGCTTTATATTTGGACATGAACGAAGGACTTCCCGATGTGTCCGAATACGAAAAAGAATTTTCAAAAGCAGAGAGTGATTATCGTAAGGGATTGCTTTCCGACACGACGTTTGAAAAGACTTGCCAGTCGCTGAATCCAAAGATTGCAGAAGGACACAATTATATTTTCATTGGACGAGTTGGACAGTTCTGTCCGATCAAATCTGGGGCTGGCGGCGGTCTGCTTATGCGTGAAAAAGACGGACGATATTATGCCGCTACTGGCTCAAAGGGGTATCGGTGGCTGGAATCTGAGATGGTGAAAGAACTCTCCAAAGAAGATTCTATTGACCGTTCTTATTATGACAAGCTTGTAGATGATGCAGTTGAAACCATATCCAAATACGGTGACTTCGAATGGTTTGTATCGGATGATCCTTATATTCCAAAGCCGAGGCTGGAGGATTTTATGAACATTCCAGAAGACGCTGACGAAGAATTACCATTTAATTAAAGAAAAGGAGAAGTATCATGGCTTATAAAAACATACCTAATATTGTTATTGAAAACGCTCGCATTATTTTTCGGAATTTCAGAGGAGAAGAATCTAAGTATAATCGGGCTGGTAATCGAAATTTTTGTGTTGTTATTGACGATCCAGAACAGGCTGAAAAGCTCTTAAATGATGGTTGGAACGTAAGAGTTTTACCACCGAGAGAGAAGGACGAAGAGCCAACCCATTATATCCAGGTGGCGGTCAGCTTTGAGAACATTCCGCCAAAGGTGGTTATGATTACAAGACGGAACAAGACGCCTCTTGATGATGAGTCCATTTCTACTCTGGATTATGCGGAGATTCGCAATGTTGATTTGACGATTCGACCGTATTCTTGGGAAGTGAACGGTAAAACCGGCATCAAGGCTTATCTGAAAACGATGTATGTCACCATCGAAGAGGATGAATTTGCCGAGAAGTATGCAGAGGAAGAAGGTCCGGAAGAAATTCCATTCCACTAATGAGCGACGGATAGGGTGCCTGATATTGCCAGCAAGGTAAATGTCCTAAGGCTAGAGGAAACAGCCCTATATTTCTGCGAAAGGAGAAATGTTATGGCATTTTGGAACTGGAAAAAGAAGCGAACCACAGCGAAACCGAAAATCAATGCTTCTGTTCCTAAACCCAAAATAAACATCGAAAAGCAAGAATCAAATGTTCCGCCACAACCTAAGAAAACTGACATATCAAAGCCAGATAAAGTACCGAAAAACGAGGATGTTAGAAAAGAATTCCTGAAGACTTTTCATCAGTTGACTTATCGGTATAGATCATGGGATGTATGGCGGGATTTCATCATAATGTTTGCCTGTTCTTTGTCGAATCCGGTGGACAAATCTCACTACGAAGAACGGGAAAAACGATATTTGAAGATTATCAAAAAAATACAATAAGCAGGAGCAAAAATTGTTTCCGGAATTAGCTGCCTATGTAGTTATGGCTTTGGAAGATAATCCAGAGCAGGACTTCTTAGGCAGCGTTTTTATGGAATTGAATCTCGGTAACAAATCGACCAGCCAATTCTTTACTCCCTATCATATCTGTGAGCTGATGGCAAAAGTAACGGAAGAAGACGTGGCTGCCATCGTAAAAGAAAAAGGTTATATCACGATCAACGATCCTTGCTGTGGGGCCGCGGCAACTCTGATTGCGGCAGTTAATGAGGCCAGAAAGCAATTGGAAAAGGTAAATCTGAACTTCCAGAATCACGTTCTGGTTGCAGCTCAGGATATTGACGAAATCGTCGCTTTGATGTGTTACATTCAGCTTTCTCTTCTTGGAGTGGCCGCATACATCAAGGTTGGTAATTCTCTGACAGAACCAATGCCTACGGACGATAACGGAGAGAACTATTGGTTCACTATGATGTATTTTTCGGATGTGTGGGCTATGAGAAGATTGTTTCACAGCATATGAAAGGATTGGTAGTATGGTGAAGTCTGTACAATTAAGGAAAGAAGACTGCTATTGTGATTTGACCGAATTCTATGAAAATGTTGCTCGAAAAATCCCGGTGGAGATAACGGATAAAACTTGTTTCGACTGCCGGAAAATTTGTGTTACAAAATCGGTCCAAGAAGTTTTATGGTCATATTATCGTGACGAAAAAGGAAAGACCGACGAGCAGGTTGCTACGATGTTGTTGGGATACGGACCGAAGGCAAACTTGGAAGAGCATGGTATTCTGGAGTATCGGGCTGAGATTGAAGATGGATTCATAGTATGCGAGGAGGGATAGGCGTGAATGGCTGTTAAATTATATGACTACCAGATAGCAGCCGTTGAAAAAATGAGAAATGGCTGTATTCTGTGCGGTGGCGTTGGAAGCGGAAAATCCAGAACAGCGTTGGCTTATTACTATCTTCAGAATGGCGGAGATCCAGATTGTCTGATAGGACGGAAGGATTATGTTGCGATGGACGATCCCCCAAAGGACTTATACATCATCACAACAGCCAGAAAGCGAGACACGATGGAATGGGAGGGTGATCTTTCGCCCTTCCTTCTTTCGATTCACGAGGATGTTAATTTATATTCAAATCAGGTTATTGTGGATTCCTGGAATAATATCAAGAAGTACGCAGACGTGAAGGATGCTTTCTTTATATTTGACGAGCAGAGGGTAATCGGTTCCGGGGCTTGGGTGAAGGCATTCCTGAAAATCACCAAATCAAACCAATGGATTCTGTTATCTGCAACTCCGGGAGATACCTGGCAGGATTATATTCCGGTATTCATTGCAAATGGGTTTTACAAAAATCGGACAGAATTCATCCGAGAACATGTGGTTTATAGTCGATTCAGTAAATATCCAAAGATTGACCGGTATTTGAATACGGGAAGATTGATTCGACTCAGAAACCGAATCCTGGTGAATATGGATTTCAAGCGTCAAACGATTTCTCATCATGAAGATGTGTTTGTCAAATATGATGTTGAAAAATACAGAGACGTTGGACGAACCAGATGGGACCCATTTAAAAACGAGCCGATTACAAATGCTGCTGGTCTTTGTTATATATGGCGGAAAATTGTAAATATGGATGAGTCGCGGCAGATCGCCTTGATGGAGATCGTAGAGAAACATCCAAGAGCCATTATATTTTACAACTTCGATTATGAGTTGGAGCTTTTAAAAGGATTGTTTCAGATTTATGAGGACGATGGAGTTTTTGAAATCGCAGAGTGGAATGGACATAAACACCAGCCGATTCCAGAGTCAAAGAGCTGGGCATATCTTGTCCAGTACAATGCTGGAGCTGAAGGCTGGAACTGTATTAAGACGGATACAATTATATTTTACTCTCAGAACTATTCCTATAAGATTATGAAGCAATCTGCGGGCCGAATAGACAGGCTAAATACGCCGTTCAAGGATTTGTATTACTATCATTTGAAATCTCGAAGCGGAATCGATTTGGGGATTAGCAGGTCTTTGAAGGATAAGAAAGATTTCAATGAGACGAAGTTTGTGAAATGGTCTGGAAATACTTCGTCGAAAAAAAGCATCTTAGGTAGGTGAAAAGATTATGAACGAAGAGTATTTGGAAGTAGATTTTAAAAAGTATTGCAAAACCTGTAAACATAAAGAATTGGGAGAGAAATTCGATCCATGTAATGAGTGTTTGGACTATGGGTATAATCTCAATTCTCACAAACCTGTAATGTGGGAGGAAACAAAAAAATGAGCTACCAATACGATCGATATTTAGCGCAGCATAAATCTAACGTTGAAGCAGGATTTCGTTGGTTACAGAAAAATCTCCCTGAGATCACGGAAGCCAGCGGTGCGGAGCATAATATTGTATTTGCACATGACCAATCCAAAACGGAGCCTGATGAATACGGTCCCTATGATATTTACTTTTATGGAGGAAATCGCTCTTATGCAGTAGTTGAGGATTTTCGAAAAGCTTGGTTGCTACACATTCATCGAAATCCCCATCACTGGCAGTATTGGGTACTAATTAACGATGATCCGGAAGAAGGAGAAATCATTTTGGAGATGCCCTACTGCTATATTCTGGAGATGATTTGCGATTGGTGGTCCTTTAGTTGGTTTAAAGGAAATTTGCTGGAAATTTTATCCTGGTACGAAGAGCATAAAAATTATATAAAACTGCATCCCAATACGAGAAAATTGGTGGAGGATATTTTAAGCCGCATACAAAATAAGCTTGGGGAGGTAATGGCGAATGAAATCAACAGATAGCGTAATTGTGAGTTGGGATTTTTCCCACGGAAAAGACGTTGGTGTTCTGGTTGTCGGGAAGCAGGAGAAAGGAAAAGTCGAAATTATCAATGCCTATCAGGGAGAAGAGGCCAAAGCACTTTATCAAAAGTTGGTATTCCCTAAATCAAAGAAGGCCAGCTTTAGCAAGGAGAAAACCACATGAAGCAACCGAAAAAATTAACCAGAGAGCAAAAAGAATGTTTGTCTGCTCATTATCTGAATTGTAAAGACTGGATGCTGGTTGAAGAGACCGAATTCTATTACCGCATCATTAACAAGAATACCGGGGTGATAAAAAGCGTGGACAAGTTCAGAAGGATAAGAAGGGGGAAACGAGATGTCGGATATTCTGGTAGCTAAAGTAAATATGTTTTGTCGTTCCAGAGAGTTGAATGATATTCGCCGATACATACTTTCCCAAATAGAAAACGGAAAGGTTGTTGTGTTACCTGCTTATTGCGATGCTCAGATTGTTCCGGGTGATATTGAAATAATACGCGTTGAAGATCTTTCTGGGGATAAAAGTAAAGGAGACCATCACTATGGAAATTCTTCCACCACAATACCAAAAGTATAGAATGTTTCCAGAACTATCACAAAATGATGAAAACGAGCAAATGCAAAAAGCATTAGAATTTTCTGATGAATTGCTCGCTCTTCAAGCAAGACTATGTCCTATTCCAAATTTTGAGTATATTTGGCCGGATGAATTACCGTTATCAAAAATATAGCGTTTAAAAGGAGAAAAAGAGTATGGATCTTAAATCAGTAAAAATCATTGCAGTAGATTTTGATGGAACTTTATGTGGGAACAAATGGCCGGAAATCGGAGAAGCAAATGAAGAGTTGATAGACTATCTTCGTGATCGACAGAAGAACGGAGATAAACTGATTCTTTGGACTTGCCGTGTGGGCGATATGCTCCAAAAGGCCGTTGAGTGGTGCAAAGAGAAAGAACTGGTATTTGACGCAATCAATGAGAATCTTCCGGAAATCATCAAAAACTTTGGCTCTGATACCAGAAAGATATTTGCCAATGAGTATATAGATGACAGAAATATCTGGCCGCTGAAAGAAGGAGTGGCTGACGTTCTTTATCTTTGTGATGGTAAAAGTTGCGGGGATACTTGCTCGGGCCCAAAAAATCTTGATTCACATGAGAAATCCAGTATGGAACTATGGGCGGAAAGAGAAGTAGAAATTGCCTGCAAACACGAAGCACCTGATCGGAAACCAGGAGAATGGGATTACGGATGTGCTTGTTATGAAAGTGCATTAAAGGCATTCCGGAGTCTTTGTGAAGATGGTCACAGCGGATTTAGTATCAGCATGACAAAGTTTATCTTAAATAGGCTGATTGAAGGAAAACCACTCACTTTCATTGAGGACACAGAAGATGCTTGGAGCGATATTTCTGACCGAAGCGGTCTTCGTGGGGAGATTGCGAATTACCAGTGCCGGCGGATGAGTTCTCTCTTTAAGTCTGTATATGACGACGGCTCCATTAAGTACAGAGATGTCAATCGTTTCTGCGGAGTGAATGTGGACAATCCAGATGTATCATACCACAGTAGCTTGATAGATCGAGTGATGGAGGAAAAATTCCCGATTACCATGCCTTATTTTCCGGAGAGCAAGCCATTCCGTGTGTATTGCGAGGAATTTCTTACGGATCGGAAAAATGGCGACTTTGATACTGTGGGGATTCTCTATGTGATTAAGCCGGATGGCGAACGTGTAGAGATTAACCGATATTTCAAAGAAGGCGAAAAGGACTTTATTGAGATTGCTTCCTGTGAGTATGAGATGCGCCGAAAGATGTATCATGAACTTCTGGAGAATCTGAAAAAAGAGCATAAAAAGGATTGTCACGGTTGCTTCGGGGCTGCGGACGATGGTTGCAAACGCTGTATGGAGGAAAATCAGCATGAATCGGAATAGATTTATCCAGGGATTAAAAAGTAATATCCAACTTTCCGAAAAAGAGAGGAAGCGGATTATTCGGAGAAGCCTTCAGAAATACCCATGGAAAACAAAATGTACGGTGGCGATGGAGGAATTTGCAGAGCTTCAACAGCAGATCAGCAAACAGGTTCGTGGTTATGGTGACAGAATTGGACTCTTGGAAGAGATGGCAGATGCTTATATTTGTCTGAATTTCCTGGAGTCCATTTTTGATATTAAGCCGGAAGATTTGCAGAAAGCTATCGACGTGAAGCTGGAGCGAGAAAGGAGAAATTGTAATGGCGGGACTTAATATGCAAATGGAGTGGAAAACAAGGCTTTGTCAAGTTGGCGAAAAGCTTGGATATTTCCACGCATGGGAATATTATTCAAAACCTTTGGAGGCTAGTCCGTTAATGGGCGGAGCTCCGGCGGGAATATTTAGCAAGATGTTTGGTATTGTAGAGTTTTCAGATGGAGTCAGACGAGTTGATCCGTCAGAAATTGTCTTCTGCGATGAAGAGAATCAGATGCTTTCAGAGATGGAGAAAATGCGAAAGGAGAAAGAAGCCAATGATTAAAATTGAAAACGTAGAGGTTATGGGTTGGGAGCACGCTATCCGTGGAATGCGGAATCCGATGAACAGTTGGGAGAAATCAGATAGTGGAATCTGCAAAGGTGGGGACAATGGTATCGGATGTGAGAACTGTGCAAATCAGGAATATTGCACCCACGCATTTAATCGTTCCTGGCAGCTTGGTAAAGCAGACCACGATTTGATGATGCGACTTGCAGCCGGTGGACCGACTCATGCGAAGTATCGGAGAATGATTATGGTCTATGTAGATATTACCGCTCCGCTTTACTGGTGGAAGGAGTTTGACACTTATAAAGTAGGGACGGTGGCTAATTCCTGTTCTACCATGCATAAAATTGCGGCGAAGGAATTTACGATGGACGATTTCTCTCATGAGCATTTGTTTATTAGCAGAAATGTTCCAAATCAGTTTAGAACTACTTCTAAAGACTGGCTGTTAAAAACAATACAGATTTTGAATGATTGGCGAAAATTATATCTCAAAACTAAAGATAAGCGTTATTGGTGGCAGATGATCCAGCTTCTCCCCTCTTCTTACAACCAGAAGCGGACAGTCATGCTTAACTACGAAGTGCTGGCCGGCATTTATCCTATGCGGAAAAACCATAAGCTCGACGAGTGGGTAGAATTCTGCAAGTGGATTGAAACTCTACCATATTCGGAGATTATTATTGGAGAAAGAGTTAAATTATATGCTGACGGGAAGGAGATAAATCTATGAATTTAGTTGGAACCATTAAATCGATGATAGACGACGGCTATACAATTAGCTTTTCCAAAGCGGATTTTCCCATGGATGGCATTTATATTACCATTAAAAAAGATGGAATCAATGCTAGGCAAGTTATTCCAGAAGACGAATTGGAATCGCTGAATTTATCGACCGATGAATTATTTGCAACTGTTATCGAGCATTTGAAAGAGAGGTATTATTTATGATTTTTATTGAAACCTTGATTTGTATTTTACTGGCATATTTCTGCTTGTATGCGTTAATCGCTCGGATATGCAAATGTATTGAACATTGTGCTTCAGCCAAAGGATACGCAAAGTTGGAAGAGGCGAAAATCCTCGCCAAAGAGCAGAATAAAGGAGAGTAACTATGTGGAGCCGAAAACTGATAAAAAATAAAATCTATGCCGTCCTGATTATCCTGCTTGGAGCGTTGTCGGTCCCGATTGAATGGGATGCAACGTTCTTTTTATTTTCCCTGATTATGGGAGTACCACTATTCTTTGCGAAAACGAACTGGATTTATGAAGGGGATGAGGACGATGGGACGAGCCGAGAGGAGACGTGCTCAGAAATTAGAGCAGAAAGCAAAGACCGCTACATACAATCTCACAAAAGCGCAGCTCGATGCGGCCGTCCGTGAACAGGTCGGAAAAGAGCTGGAGCGAATCAAGCAGGAAGCTACAGATGATGCCGTAAACACTGCGATGGTTCTGCTCCTGACTCTGCCCCTGGAAGTGCTGATGGACCATTATTGGACAAAATCCTATGCAAAGCGCATTCCGAAGTTTACTGAGCTGGTCCTGGAATATTACGAACGCTGGCAAAATGGAGAGCTGGATATGGAAAAGCTGAAAGAAGATTTGTGGGAATATGGCGGTGTGAAATTAGTTGAAAGTGAGGGTGAAGCAACATGAAATGTGTAATGGGAGTTATTGCGTGTGTCGCTGGACTGGTAAGCCTGATCGGTCTGATTGTGTTTAAAGCAGTCCATTCGTCTGCAACTTATATGGATGATTCATTCCGGTGGGGAGGACGAGATGGGTATTAAAAACGATTTTCGAAAAAATGCCGAGGGGTATTCCGATCCGACTGCCTACGAAGCACTGAAAAATATTGAGCAGGAAGAGGACCGGTTCCATAAACTTTTAGACACCATTTTTACGCTGTGCGAGCTGTCCGACTTCCATATTGAAGAGCGGATTGTCATTAAGGATAAACGAACCGGACGGATTTGGAGGTGATTATTTATGTCTGACGGGGTTCGAGAAACATTATGTACAAGGACACATATCTCAGGTATTTGGAAACATTAGTAAAATTTAACAACGAGTATTCGGATGATATCTCTTTCATTAAGACAGAAGATCCGAATTGTAAGTTCTTTTCAAAGAAATCTGATTCTAATTTGAGGACTGGTGGCTTATGAAAACATGTAAGGTAAAACCAGATTACGCTACTTGTTCGGCCTGTGTGGAGACACAACAGATGTTTGATGCGGTTGCCGATTGCTCCAAATGCGAATTAAACACAGAGATTTATGAGCTGTTGCAGATTGGGACAAGTTTTTGGAGTGGTGATTATGCGATGGTTCAGAAAGACGGTAAGATACAAAAAGTATCACTAAAACGAATTTATGATGTCCAGGAGGTATAACATGATGGAGGATTGGAAGAAGACTATGGACGCTCTTGTCAAAGCATTTGATGAATTTGCTGTGAAAGTAAAAGAGATGGCGGATGCTCTGGCTGAGGCATTAGGATTTGGACCGCCAGTATCCAAAAACAAAAGAAAAAAGAGTCTCAGCTCTCCGGCTCGGTACGGGATGTCTTTGCAGAAATCTCGAAGAGAATCCTTCATTAAGCAGTATTCTTACCGACCGATTACCAGGAAACACTTACCCTATCAGAGAAGGAATTATTGAAAATCGTCCGTACAAAGCTTGAAAGTGGGTGAAAATCACGCCCACTTTTGGGTTTTGAAAAATGGGCTTTGGCCACTTTTATATGGGCTTTTTGGAAAATGCAGGGTCTTTTGGGAAAGGATTCGGACGATTTTGGTCAAATTTGTGGCCATTTGCCCATTTTCTGCCCACTTTTAAAACCCCGATTTGGTCAGCAAAAACCCAGTATTTATGCGGGTTTGCGGGCTCAAAGCCCACTTTCCCACTTTTTTTCTTCAACTATTATGATAGAAAGTTTAAAAGTATATAGTAATAGCGAAAAAAAAGTGGGTTTTTGGCCACGAGTAAAAATGGAGGAAATCATGAGCAAGATTAGTTGGGAGAGCTTGTATGAAAATTTCAAGTCGATTTATCCAAGGTTGTCGCGGTCATCCGTATATTTTCGTCCGTTCGGATATATGAGTATAGTAGTGTACTTCGAGGACGGAATGAAGATGATCTACGATGACCTGAGAAAACAGGCTTATATCACAGCTTAAAGAAAAAGTCAAGAGTTAATGAAAATTCCTTTTCTTTACTATTGATCTGTGCTATACTGTAAATGCCACACAATTTTATATCCGACTTAATTATGGGAATCGCTTTGGTAAAAAGTGTATTCTCTCTTTACTCATACCCGTAATTAGGTCGAGATTGTGTGGCAACAATGGGAGAGCACTTTTTCAGGTGCGTCTCTTGTTGGGGCCGCACCTTTTTTTATTGCCCATATATTACTCGATCGAAAGGAATATACAATGGGAACGAACACTACCAACAAAAATAATAAAAGCTCGACAGATGTCATTGGTGTGATAAGTGCGCTGGCCGGTTTAGCAACTGCGGCAACGCCTTTGGTAGCCAACGCCATCAATAATGCAAAGAGTAAATCTTCTGATAAAGCGGAAGAAAAGATAAAAATACCGGAACTGTATCATAAAGGTTTTCCTATCGATTTGGAGCAGGCTGTTAGGATATTGGAAGATTGCGGACTAAAGAGTTCTACAAGCAAATTAACCATAAAAGAAGCAAATCCACGCTATAGGGATTGTTTTGATTCACAGGTGATAGGGTCCAATCCGAAACAAGGTACACTCGTAAAAATCGGTGCGACTGTTTGTTTAAGGTACATACCCGAAGAGGTTATTGTAGAAAGCCAAAGGCTATTTGACGAAACGCAGAGAGCCAAGGAAGAGGCGAGAGAACGAACTAAGGAAAAATTTTCTGTAGCCGTTCAGAAGACAAAACAAGGAGCAGTAAAAATATTTAAACGTAGTAATAAAGTAGAATCTATAGAGGAGGAAGTGTCGGATGAGTAAAGGCGGAAAAAAGAAAAGGAGTACAGCCGGTTTGATACTGGATGTAATTCTTACTTTGTGTACAGGCGGCTTATGGTTGATTTGGATATTGATACGGTATCTCAGAAACAATAGTTAAAGAAAATGGCATTTTGAGGCAGAGACTCTTAAACGAGTCCCTGTCTTTTTTTATGCCTACATTTAGTTCTTTTTTGCGCGCGAAAAATACATCGACTGTTATGAAGAGAGAGGGTTAAAATGGCCATTCTCTCTTTTATTTTGGAGAAAGGAGGCTCACTTATGCTGGAAAGCGAATTTCAGAACAAACTGATTCAGGAACTGAAAAGAATGTTCAAAGGCTGCATCGTAACAAAACTGGATTCCAGTCACATTCAGGGAATTCCCGATTTGCTGATTCTCTATAACGATAAGTGGGCCACTTTAGAATGTAAGAAAAGTGTTCGCGCCAAGAAACAACCAAATCAAGAATATTATGTTGGACGAATGAATGAGATGTCATTCTCAAGATTTATTTGTCCCGAAAATAAGGAGGAAGTGTTACATGATCTTCAACAAGCATTCAGCTCTTGAAGGGCAACACGCCTTTCTTGGCGCAAGCAAATATCACTGGATTAACTATGACGAATCCAAAGTTGCAGAATCGTACTCAAAATTCCTTGCAACTCAAAAAGGCACAGAGCTTCACGATTTCGCAGCAAGATGTATCACGCTTGGACAGAAACTTCCGAAGTCTCAGAAAACATTAAATATGTACGTGAATGATGCGATTGGTTTCAAAATGGTTCCTGAGCAGCCGCTTTTCTATTCAGAGAATTGTTTTGGGACAACCGATGCGATTGCATTTCGAAATCGTATGCTTCGCATTCACGATTTAAAAACTGGTGTCATTCCGGCGCACATGGAGCAGCTTGAAATATACGCTGCTCTTTTTTGTTTGGAATACA